>PPYE01275310.1_pt1 | contig 40732 bp, 35 predicted proteins | sample 1559881 | NCBI WGS metagenome assembly PPYE01 (sample SAMN08240022, study PRJNA423297) | Human gut metagenome, whole genome shotgun sequencing project. | reverse complement strand
GCTCGTCTTCACGCCAGCGGGCGCGGACGCCTACGGCAGCGCACACGCGCGTTCCATCGGCGCGGTCGGCAGCATCGGCGGCAGCCGTGCGGGCAACTTTGCCCTGCAGCACGCGGACTGCATCCTCGCAATCGGCACGAAGCTCTGCTCGCAGGTCACGGGGGTGGATTTTGATTCGTTCGCGCCCGGTGCGCGCATCAAAGTCGTCGATATTGACGCAGTCGAGCATACGAAGCGAGAGCCAGCCCACGAGGCGTTTCTCCATGCCGACGCAGCGGATTTTTTGCGGGCGCTGCTCGCGCAGGACTTGCCGCAGACAAGTGCCGCGTGGCGCGCGCAGTGTGCCCATTGGAAGGAGTCGCTTGCCGTCTCGGAGGAGATATTTGTAAAGGAGCTTGCGGAAGAGAACCAGCTCGATCTCTACGCGTTTTCCGATGCGCTTGGCGCGTGTCTCCCTCCCGATGCAGCAGTCATCACGGACGCGGGGCTGGAAGGGCTCATCGTTCCCTCGACGGTTCGCTTTGGAGCCGGGCAGCGCTGCCTTTTTCCCGCCGCGCAGGGCGCGATGGGCTATGCGATCCCCGCCGCGCTCGGCGCGCATTTTGCGGGCAAGGCACATATCGCCGTCGTCGTCGGCGACGGCTCCATCCTGATGAATATGCAGGAGCTCTACATTCTTGCGGCGCATGGCGCTGCCGCGAAGATCTTCGTCATCAACAACGATATGTACGCCGTGATCCGCAAGCGCCAACGCGACCTGTTCCGCAATCGCACCATCGGAAACGACCCGTCGGACGGCGTGCCTGCGCCGAACTTTTCCGCGATGGCGGGAAGCGTCGGCATCGGCTATGCGCGGATCGAAGGCACGAGGGAGCTTCCCGCCGCTATCGAAGCGGTGCTCCAGATGGAAGGGATGGTGCTCTGCGAGGTCCTATGCACGCCCGATCAGAAATACCTGCACCGTTCTTACGGATTAAACGAAAAGCGACGGCTTGAATACCGCCCGTTCGACGATCTCTCGCCCTTTATGGAGCGTGAGCGGCTTAATCGCGAGCGGCAAATCGACGATTAAAAAAAGGGGGAGTGATTGCATGGCACGATGCGTGTTTCGAGATGGCACGGAAGTGGCAGACTACGGGCGGCCGTATGTCGTGGCAGAGGTCAACAGCAGCCACAATGGGGATGCAGGGACGGCGCGCCGGATGATCGACGCCGCCGCCGAAATCGGCTGCGACTGCGTGAAGTTCCAATCGTGGTCGGCAAAGAGTCTCTACTCGGCGACATACTACGCGGAAAATCCCATTGCGAAGCGCTTCGTCGACCGCTTCTCGCTCGCGCCCGAAGCGCTTGCCGAGCTGGCAACGTACGCACGCGCGAAGGATCTCGCGTTTTCCTCGACGCCGTATTCGGAGGAGGAAGTCGATTTTTTGGTCGATACGTGCAGGGCGCCGTACCTGAAAATCGCTTCGATGGAGCTCGACAACCTCGATTTTCTCGCTTACATCGGGGCAAAGCGCGTGCCGCTCGTGCTCTCGACAGGCATGGGGACGATGGAGGAGATTCGGCGCGCCGTGAAGACGCTTGAGACGGCAGGCGCAGAGCAAATGGTGCTCCTGCACTGCGTCTCGATCTACCCGACGAAGGTCGAGACGATCAACCTGCGCAATATCCTCGGCCTGCGCAAGGCATTTCCGAAGTACCCAATCGGGTTTTCCGACCATACGGAAGGGGATGCGGCGTCCGTTGCTGCCGTCGCGCTCGGCGCAGCGCTCATTGAGAAGCACTTGACGCTCGACCATACGAAGGTCGGCATGGACAACGGCATGGCGACCGAGCCGGCGGCATTTTCCGCTCTCGTCGTAAAATGCCGCATGGTGCAGCAGGGGCTTGGCGCAGAAGAGCGCACGGTCTATGCGGAAGAGATGGAGCAGCGCAGGAAGATGCGGCGCAGTGTCATCTTTGCGCGTGACCTGCCAGCAGGCCATGTGCTCGCGCGCTCCGACCTCTATGCGAAGCGGCCGGGCACGGGGATCGCGCCGGATCGGATGGGCGCGCTCGTCGGAAAGACGCTCGCGCGCGCCGTACAGGCGGATACGCTTTTATGCAGGGAAGATATTTTGGAGGATTTAGACGCATGACGGATTTAGAGAAGTATACGAACGTATTCACGGAACTCTTCGCAAAGAGCGCGGACGAGGTCAAGAAGCTCCACTATCAGGATATTCTCGAATGGGATTCCGTCGGGCACATGACGCTTATATCGAGCCTTGAAGAGGCGTTTGACATCATGATGGAGACGGACGACATCATCGACTTTGAGTCCTATGAAAAGGGCATCGAGATCCTGAAGAAGTATGGCGTATCCTTTGATGCCTGAGAAAAGACGGTTTTCGCGCTACGTTCTGCCGTTTATGGCTTCGAATATGTACGTTCTCGCCGAAGGAGAGGATGCGCTCGTCATTGACCCACAGCCATCGGAAGAGGCTTGCGCCGCGCTGCAGCGCACGGCGGCAGGACGCATCCTCGTCCTGCTCACACACGAGCATTTCGACCATACGTCGGGCGTCAATTTCTTTCGCCGCCATATCCCGTCCGTACGCGTGCTCGCGCATGCGGAAACGGCGCACCACATCGAAACGGCGCGCAACAATCGGCCGCTTGCCCTATTGAAGATGGGGACCGAAGAGAATCGTGCGGAGATCATGGAGGCGTATCGTTCGTATCCGATGGAATCCATTTCCGTCGATGCGTATCTCGCGGACGGGCAGGAACTTTTGTGGCACGGTCATGTGATTGACGTTGCGGAAGTGCCGGGACACTCGCCCGGCAGCCTCCTTTTTTCGTTCGACGATGGGATGGTGTTCACGGGCGACTATCTGATCCCTCGGACGGCGGTCATCCTGCGCTATCCGGGCGGCTCGGAAGAGGCGTATGAACGCGTCACGCTTCCGAAGCTGAAGGCGATACCAAACGGGAGGCTCATCTTGCCGGGACATGGCGCACCGTACCGTTTCGACGGACGCGCAATGGATTGGAATCAAAGGAGGTGAAGACGATGGTATGGGATTTTTCGGCATTTGGCGCGCAAACAGCGCTTCTTTCGGAGACATGCACGATGACCTATCAAGAGCTCGGCGCACGGTCGGGGCAGATTGCCGCGCCTGTGCCACCGCGCTCGCTCGTCTTTTTGCTGGCCCGCAATTCCCCTGCCGCGATTGCGGGCTATGTTGGTTTCCTGCAGCGCGGTGCCGTGCCCGTGATGCTCGATGCGGCGCTCGATGCGGAACTGCTCGCCGCGCTGCGGAGGGCGTATCGTCCGCGCTACGCATGGCTCCCAGAAGAACGCGCAGCGGCGTTCGCCGAAGGAAGCGAAGTCCTGCGGCAAACGGGGTACGTGCTGCTCGACCTGCAGGAGGAATCCATCCCCCTGCACGAGGATCTCGCACTCCTGATGACGACCTCTGGCTCGACCGGAAGTCCGAAGCTTGTTCGTCAAAGCTATGGGAACCTGAAGTCGAATATCGACTCGATCATTGATTATCTGCGCATTGGTGTCTCGGAACGTGCCATCACCAATCTTCCGATGCACTACGTCTACGGGCTGTCGGTGCTCAATACGCACCTCGCGGCAGGCGCGTCTGTCGTCGTGACGGAGCGGACGCTTTTTGACCGCGCATTTTGGAAGCTCGTGCGCGAGCGGGGGGTCACGAGCCTTGCCGGCGTGCCCTACACCTACGCGATGCTCAAGAGGCTTCACTTCTTCCGCATGGATCTTCCCGCGCTTCATACCTTGACGCAGGCGGGCGGCAAGCTCGACCCCGAGCTGCATGCGGAATTCGCGGAATTTGCCGCGCGCGAGGGCAAGTCGTTTGTCGTGATGTATGGCGCGGCGGAGGCGACGGCGCGCATGGGATACCTGCCAGCGGCGGACGCAGTCCGCAAGACGGGTGCGATGGGCATTGCCATTCCGGGCGGGCGCTTTGAACTCGTCGACGAAGCGGGCAGGGAAATCACGGAAACCGACACGGTCGGGGAACTCGTCTATTACGGCGCGAATGTCACGATGGGCTACGCGACGAGCGGCGCCGATCTCGCGCTCGGCGATACGCGCGGCGGGCGGTACGAAACGGGCGATTTGGCGAAGCGCGATGCGGACGGCTGCTACACGGTCGTCGGGCGCAAGCACCGCTTCCTGAAGCTTTTCGGCAAGCGCACGAACCTGCAGGAAGTCGAGCATATCCTGCGCCGTCACTTCGGCGACATCGACGTCGCCTGTGCCGGCACCGACGATCACCTCCACGTGTTCGTGACGGACGGGGCACTTGCTGCCGAAATCGTACCGTTTTTGAGCGGGAAGCTCGGCGTTCATCGTTCGGCGTTTGCGGTGAAGTGCATTGCGGCGATTCCGAAGAATCCTTCCGGAAAGACGGTCTATCGGGAATTGGAGCAGTATTATGACGTATGAGGAAGTCCTCGCCCTGCCGCCGTTCGGCGTGGCGCGTGAGGAAAAGCAGGCGATGCTGAAAGAGGAACTCCTGCATTTGACACAATACCATCAGGCGCACTGCGCGCCTTATGCGCGCATGATGGACACGGTCGGATTTTCGCCCAGGCGCGTAGGGCGGGCGGAGGACATCCCGTTTCTGCCCGTTCGCCTGTTCAAGGAAATGGAGCTTTGCAGTGTCACGAAGGAAGCCGTGTTCAAGACGATGACGTCGTCGGGTACGACGGGGCAGCAGGTGTCAAAGATCTTTCTTGATCGCGAGACGGCGACGAATCAGCAGAAGACGCTCGTGCGCATCGTCTCCGACTGGACGGGCAGGAGCCGCATGCCCATGCTCATTATCGACTGCCCGTCCGTCGTCCGAAATCGCGCGATGTTCTCGGCGCGCGGCGCGGGCATCCTCGGATTTTCGATCTTTGGGCGAAAGAAGCTCTATGCCCTGAATGATGCGATGGAGCTGCAGACGGACGCGATCCGCGCATTCCTCGCCGAGCATGCGGGCGAGCGGATCCTCATCTTCGGCTTTACCTTTATGGTTTGGCAGCACTTTTGCAAGGCACTGAAGGCGGCTGGCGAGAGGCTGCCCCTCGAAAATGCCGTGCTCATACACGGCGGCGGCTGGAAGAAGCTCGCCGCAAAGGCCGTGCCGCCTGCGGCGTTTCGCGCGGCACTGCAGGAGGTCTGCGGCGCGGTCGAAGTCGCAGACTACTACGGCATGGTCGAGCAGACGGGCTGCATTTATCTTGAGTGCGAGCACGGGCACCTCCATGCGAGCACGTATTCCGACGTCATCGTGCGCCGCGCGGCGGACTTTTCACCCGCGCCCTTTGGCGAGCGCGGCATCATCGAAGTCGTGTCCCTCCTGCCGAAGTCGTACCCTGGGCACGCGCTCCTCACGGAGGACGAGGGCATCGTGCTCGGCGAGGACGACTGTCCGTGCGGGCGAAAGGGAAAGTATTTCAAGGTGGTCGGCAGGCTGAAGCACGCGGAGCTAAGGGGGTGCAGCGATACCTATGCAGCAGCATTCAAATGACGGGATGGAGCGGGCGGACGTGACCTACGTGGTCGGGACGAAAGAGACCGAGGCGCAGATGGAGCTGCTGCGCCCGCTTCCGATCTTTTCCAAGGAATCGAAGGACTTCCTCGCGGCGCTTGCGGAGAGGATTCTATCCGACGCGGAGGCCAAGGCGTATCCCGACGTCGTGACGCTCGGCTTTTGGTGCCGCCCCGCCTCGCTCCGCCAGATGGAAAAGCCGTATGTGGGGGAGCGGAACCGGCTCGGGCGCGGCATCGCCTTTCACGTCGCGCCCGCGAACGTCGCGGTGAACTTCGCTTACTCGTGCCTTGCGGCATTCCTCGCAGGAAATGCGAGCATCGTGCGCCTGCCGTCGAAGGATTTCCCGCAGGTCAGGATCCTGTGCCGCCTCGTTTCGGAAGTCTTGCAGGAATATCCCGCCCTCCTGCCGTATTTCCTCTTCGTACGCTATGGGCATGAACTTGCGATCAACGCGCGATATTCCAGCCTCTGCCAGACGCGCGTCGTATGGGGCGGCGACGCTACGATTGCGACGGTGCGCCGTGCGCCGCTTGCGCCGCGCGCGCGTGAGATCCCGTTTGCCGACCGATACTCGATTGCGCTCATCGATGCGGACGCATACCTCGCGGCGGCAGACAGGGCGCGCATCGCGCAGAACTTCTACAACGATACGTATTTAAGTGACCAAAATGCCTGCTCTGCGCCGCGCCTTGTCGTATGGATCGGTGAAAAAACCGAGGCGGCACAGGCGGCATTTTGGCATGTGCTGCACGCGCTTGTACAGGAGCGATATGCTATGCAAGGCGTTCAGGCCGTCGACAAGCTGACGAATCTCTATCGGTTCGGCGCGGCCTGCGACGTGCGGAATGTCCACATGCCCGACAATCTCATCACGCGCGTCGCCGTCCGCCGCCTTTCGGCGGATCTGATGGACTACAAGGCAGGGAGCGGCTTCTTCATGGAGTATTGTGCGAGGGAGCTCGCGGAGATCCGCCCGCTCTTTGGCATTGCCTGCCAGACGCTGTCGTATTACGGCATCTCGCGTGAGCGCCTTGTCCACGATGTGCTCGCCATGCGCACGGCGGGAGTGGATCGCATCGTGCCGATGGGGCGCACGATGGATTTTGCACTCGTCTGGGACGGCGTGGATCTCGTGCGGGCGATGAGCCGCGTCGTTTCGCTCGTTTGAATCAAAGGTTTGGTGGCTATGGCAACGAAGGCGTTCGTGATCTTAGACGGCGATTTGGGTGAAGACCTTGTGCCACGATACCAGCAGGAGGAATCAGCAGGCGCATTTTCCATCGTCGGCTATGTGAGGGCCGAGCATGGGTTCTCACCCGATGGCATGAAGGGAATGCAGAGGTGGAGCGCGTGCTCCTAAAAGAAATATTGGGGGACACGGGCCATGTATGAAAATGCGCTGACGGAAACCGTGACGGTTTACATTGCAGTCAAAGAAGGGCAGGATGAAACAAGGTCATGAGCATTATGGTGACGCGCTCGTCGATGCCGCCGATCGAAGAGTACATCGAGGAGATCCGGGATATTTGGCAATCGCGCTGGCTGACCAATATGGGCGAAAAACACCAGGAATTGCAGAAGGCGCTCAAGGCGTACATGAAGGCAGAATACGTTGAGCTGCTCGTCAACGGGCACATGTCACTTGAGCTCACGCTGCAGGCAATGAACCTCACCGGCGAGGTCATCACGACGCCGTTCACGTTCGCATCGACGACGCATGCCATCGTGCGCAATGGTCTTACGCCTGTTTTTTGCGATATCAGGGAAGAGGATTACACGATGGATGCGTCGAAGATCGAACCGCTCATTACCGACCGCACGTCCGCGATCCTGCCCGTCCATGTTTACGGGAACGTCTGCGCGGTGGAGGAGATCGGGCGCATTGCGAAAAAATATGGGCTAAAGGTCATCTACGATGCGGCGCATACGTTCGGCGAATGGTATAAAGGACGCGCCGTTGCAGACTATGGCGATGCCGCCTGCCTGAGTTTCCATGCGACGAAGGTGTTCCATACGATAGAAGGCGGAGCCGTTGTCTATCACGATGCAGAACTCGGACAGAAGCTCTACGATCTGAAGAACTTCGGCATACACGACGCGGAGCACGTCGAGGCTGTCGGCGCGAACGCGAAGATGAATGAGTTTGCCGCTGCAATGGGACTCTGCAACCTGCGGCACTTGGATGAAGAGATGGAAAAACGGAAATGCGTTGTTCTTGCGTACCGCGAGCAGTTGGAGGGCATCAAGGGGATTCGCTTGTGCACGCCGCAAAAGGATCTCGTGCCCAATTATGCGTACTTTCCCATCGTGGTCGAGGAGAACGTATTCGGCAAGACGCGCAACGAAGTATTCGAAGCGCTCGCAGAAGCGGATATCAAGGCGCGCAAGTACTTCTATCCGCTTACCAATACGTTTGACTGTTTTCACGGCAAGTATGATGCGGACGCAACGCCCGTCGCACGCCATATCGCGAACCGCGTGCTGGCGCTGCCGCTCTACGCCGGCCTTCCCGCAGGCGATGCAAGACGCATCTGCAGCACGATAGCGGTACTGGCAGACGCATCGTAACATGGGGAGGAGGAAGGCGCGTGTCGAGAAGTCGGACGGAAGTATACCGCGAGGCCCATGCGAAGTGGGCGGCGGGGCAGTATGGCGAGGCGGAGCATATCATGCGCGCGCTTTGGGAGGGGTCGGATGGCCTTCGCGCACTGCACGAGATGCTGTTCGTCGCGTACGTGCTGCGCGACGAGGGAAAGCCGGTCTCGGAGCTTCGCCTCCTGTTGGATTTGCTGGAGTCATTCCAGAACGACCAGGATGCAGCGCTTCTCGCTGATGCGTGGAGCATGGCAGGGGCGGCTCTTCGCCTGCTGGGCGAGAGCCGCCTCGCCCTCGATGCATTCTTGCAGGCGACAGACATAGAACCGAACGCGGCACAAAAACTTGTTGAGTGCAGCAATGCGATCTTTACGGCAAACGCGATTGAAGGAATTACGTCAGAAGAGATGAAGAAACTCTACGCGCGTTATCGCGCACTCCTTGCAAAGCGTGAAATTGCCCCCTTGGCGCCCGTCCGCTATGCACACGATGCACTTCGTATCGGCTATCTGTCTGCCGACCTTCGGGATCATCCCGTTGCTGCGTTTGTCCAATCGCTTTTTAGAGGATACGATAGAACGCGTTTTTCCATCTACGCATACTCGCTTGCCAAACGCGAAGACGTGGTGACGGAGCGCCTCCGGGCAGGCGGGGCAATTTGGCGTTCGATGCAAGGCGAAACCCATGAGCGTATTGCCGCACAGATTCGCGCCGATGAGATCGATGTGCTCGTTGATCTCGCCGGGCATACGGCAGGAAATGCCCTGCCCGTCTTCGCCTATCGTCCTGCGCCGGTGATGATTTCGGGCATTGGCTACATGGGGAGCACGGGGCTGCTTGAAACACGTGGCTTTCTGTCGGACGTCCATTGCGCACCGGATGTGCAGTCGCCGTACTTTGTCGAGCCGCTTTTGCGTTTGCCGCACAGCCATTTTTGCTATGCGCCGTACAGCAAATTTCCCACACCGGGCGAGCCGCCGTGCCAATCGCGCGGCTACGTGACATTCGGCTGTTTCAATCAGTTCGCAAAGGTCACGGATGCGATGCTCGCGAACTGGGCGCAAATCCTTGCCATCCTGCCGGATGCGCATCTCGTGCTCAAGCACAAGCTTCTCGGCATGGAGGAAGGACGCGATTATGCGAGGAAGCGGCTCATGCGACTGGGGCTTCCGCTCAATCGCGTAGAGCTGCGCGGCTATACGTCAGACTATCTTACGGAGTACCATGACATCGATATTGCACTCGATACGAGTCCCTATACGGGCGGGCTCACGACGTGCGAGGCGCTCTACATGGGCGTTCCTGTCGTGACGCTCGCAGGTGCGTACCACGGTGCACGCTTCGGTGCGAGCCTCTTGGAAAATGTCGGGCTTGGCGAACTCGTTGCCGGCGATGCGGGCGAATACATCGCACTTGCCGTGCATCTTGCGCATGAATGGGAATTGCTCCGCCTGCTGCGGCAGTCCATTCGCCCGCAGATGGAACGCTCGCCGCTTATGGATGGAACAGGTTACGTGCGTACCGTGGAAGAAATTTATGAGATGCTCGTATGAATCGATAGCGACTGCCTGAAAGCAAGGCAGGGAACCCATAAAGAAAGAGGTGCCGTCTTATTCCATTGCCGCAGACGATTCTGCACGCATTATGAGCGATAAAAACCTCGTCCTATCAGCGTATGGATTGAAAAAGGAGAGAACTGCCATGATGAAGGAGATTCAATGCGCCGACTTCTCACAGGCCAACCGGGAATTGTTTCTCGACGATGCAAAAAGCCGCTTGGGCATGACCTTGTGTGCTGGTTCGTATTGGGTGCAGGGCGTCTTCGATGCGGGCAGCTACGACGTGAATGCCATTGCGGGCAAATACACGGCAATTGCGCATCGCGTCCGGCTGGAGCTCGGACAGAACCACGCGTACCGAAATGTTTCCGCCTATCCGTTTGAAGCGGTTTCCCTGATCGCGGGCGGGAGCGCCGACGGGCACCACAACACCTCGCCGAACCGCAATCAGATCCTCATCGGGAATGATGTTTGGATCGGCTGCGATGTGCTCATCCTGAGCGGCGTTCGCATTGGCGACGGTGCGGTCATTGGCGCGGACGCCGTCGTGACGAAGGATGTGCCGCCGTACGCAGTCGTCGTCGGAAATCCCGCGCGCATCGTCAAGTATCGTTTTGACGAAGATACGATAAAGAAGCTGCTCGATATCCGATGGTGGGACTGGGAGCCTGCTGCCATCGAGGAGGCGCGCGGCTATATGCAGGATCCCCGCGCTTTTGCCGACCGGTTTTGGAAGCAGCCGGCGCCGCTGCCCGTGACCGAGTGGACGAAAAGAATTGCGAAGCTGCAGTCGGGCGGTAAAACCGTGTATTACATGCGTGCGGATTTCGGTTCGACCGATGCGGTATGGATGCGCTTCCTCTGCCGCTTTATCGGGCGGTTCGGGGTAGGGGGCGAGGCGGCGCTTTGCTTGGAAACGCCGCCTATGGCAGAATGCCCGCATGACTATGCCGTGCTTGCCTGCCTGATCGAGCAGATGGGAAGCCGCGCTCCCGCGCTCCTGACGCATGAGAGCCGCGCGGCGTTTTCGGAGTGCGTGTTTCCTTATGTCGGCGTGTTCTTGACGACGAAGGAAGCCGTTTCGCTCGAAGGCGTCCGTCTTGCGGAGGCGGACGGTGTCCGCGTACGCTACGCCCTCGATGCGCCGCCGTTCCTTTGGCCGATGAAAGAGGAGCATTTGCCGCTGCCGCGAGACGTTTGGAACGCGACGATGGAAAAGTGCATCATGTGGCGGCGGGAGAAACTCCTCGAAATGGTCTTAAAAGGGCGGTACGACGAGGCCATGGCTGCGATCTGGAATATCGCCGCTACGCTGTACGAATACAATCAGTTCTACGTCGACGATGTGACAGAGGCAGCGCTTCGCGCGCTGTCCCTGCTGCTGCCCGCAAGTGAAAAGCCCGTCCCGCAGGGACGGCACGAGAGGCGAATCCTCTTTTACGATGCGTTCGGGCTAGACACCCGCGGGCTCGCACAGATTTACCTGCGCGCGCTTGCCCCGCTTGCGGATGCGCTCTGCTACATCGCGCCGATCCATGCGCAGGGGAAGATGCCTTCGCTCGAAGCCGCCGTGCATGCGGCGGGCGGGGAGCTCCAGTACCTGCCGCTCGGACCGAACGCGGCGACGTACCAAAGCCTCTGCTCGGTGATCGACGCATTCGCGCCGACGCACAGCTTCCTCTACACGAAGCCGTGGGATGTGACTGGACTGCTCGCGTTCATGCGCCTTGAAGGGCGCAGCGTGCGCTATCAGATCAATCTGACAGACCATGCGTTTTGGCTCGGGCAGAACGCATTTGACTACAGCTTGGAGTTCCGCGATTTCGGCGCCTCACTCTCGCGCGACTTCCGCCGTATCCCTGAGGGGAGGCTGCGCCTTCAGCCGTTCTATCCATTCGTGGAAGAAGGCGTTCCGTTTCAGGGGTTCCCATTTGCGCGTGAGGCGGGCGATTTCGTCATCTTTTCAGGCGGTCAGCTTACGAAGACGATGGACGAGCAGCTCACGTATTATCGGATCGTCGCGCAGATCCTTCTCGACTTCCCGCAGGTGAAATTCTGGTATGCGGGCGTTGGCGACGGGCGATACCTCACCTCGCTCGCGCAGCAGTTTCCGGAGCGCGTCGTGCACACGGGCGAGCGGCATGATTTGCTCGCCATACTCGAGCACGTCGATATGTATCTCTCTACTTGTCCCGTCGGCGGCGGGCTCATGACGCAGTACGCGGCACTCGCGGGGAAGCCGCCCTATATCCTCGACTACAATGACTACCACTACGGCTTCCTGCTCGACGAGGCGAATCTCGGCATCCACTTCACGCAGTACGATGCGTTCATGGCGGAGATTCACCGCTATATCGGCGACGCGGATTATAGGCAGAAAAAGGACGCAGCGTTTGCCGCGCACAAGAATCTTCTGACGGCGAAAGAGTTTGCGGCGAATCTGAAGCAGATCGTGGAGACTGGGCAATCGAACTACCCGATTCACTTCTACGATGTCACGCCGAATATCCGCGGGCAGGAACGCGTCTTTTTGGCGAATTATAAGAAAGCGCATCCGTTTCATCAGCCGGATTGACATTGGAAAGGAAGTTTGGCCATAGAGCAGTGCAGGGAGGAATCATGGTAACGGTGATGGAACATACGGGCGTTTCGGCAGGGATACGAGAGTTTTGGCTCGATGCAAAGCGGAAGTGGAAGGGCATCACGCTCGGCGCTGGCTCGTATTGCCGGCAGGCTTGGCTCGACGCGGGCAGCCGCAATGCGGATGTGCTCATCGGCCGCTATGCCGTGATCGGCGCAAACGTCCGATTCATCGTCGGGCGTGCGCCAGACTGCCGCGGCGTCACGGCGTTTCCGTTTGAGGCACTGGCGCTCAAGCATGACGCGCATGAGAGTCTCGTGCCCTGCCGCAATCAGGTATGCATTGGAAACGATGCACAGATCGGCGACGATGCGGTCCTTTTTGGCGGCGTACGCATCGGTGACGGCGCGGTTGTCGCGCCGGGTGCTGTCGTAATGGAGAACGTGCCGCCCTACCATGTCGCGGCAGGCAATCCAGCGACGGCAGTTGAGGCGCGCTTCGATGCGAAAACGATACAGAAGCTCCTCGACATATGCTGGTGGGACTGGCCGCAGGAGGAGGTCGGGCAGGCGCGCGGATTCATGGGAGACGCGGACGCTTTCATCGCGCATTTTTGGCGCGAGCCGCCTGCCGCAGAGGAGACGCCATGGTCGCACAAGGCAAGGGCGCTGTACGAGCAGGGCATTCACATCTACTACATGCGCGCGGATTTCGGTTCGGGCGATACGGCATGGGAGCCGCTCGTCTTCGCGTTTCTCACGCGGTTTTCCGTTCGGGACAAGGTCGCACTTTTCCTCGAGATGCCGCCCTCTTCTGTGCATGCCGCTGCCTGTGCGACGCTCTTTGGCCTGCTCGGACAGCGCGGCAGCGACGCACCGCAGGTCGCTGTGCAGGAAATCGAGGAACCCTTCCCGCAGGCGGTATTCCCGTACATCGGAACATTCTTGATGACGAAGGAAGAGGAGTCGCTCCTTGGTCTTCAGCAGGCGGAGCGCTGCGGTGTTCGTGTCGCCTATGCGCTTGATTCGGCGGAGCTGCTCTTTCCGGCAGACGGGCGGCATGAGCCTGTCAAGGGCGGGGCGCATGCGGCAAAGCGGCGCATTTGGGATCAGCGCTTTGCATGGGAGCGTGAACGCATCTTGGATTACCTGCTCGCGCAGAAGACGGAGGCGGCAATGCAGCTCACGGCATCTGTGGCTGAAGCACTCTATGCGTACAATCAGCTCTATGTCGATGATCGTATCGAGAGTTATCTGCGTGCGCTCCAGTTGCTTCTGCCGCAGGTAGGGCAGCGCGCGGGGGAGGCGGGACGCGTCCTCTTTTACGATCGTTTCGGCTACGAATCGCGCGGGCTCGCGCAGATTTACGTGCGCGCGCTCGCCGATCTCGCGGACGCGCTTTGCTACATTGCGCCGGCAGAGGCCGAGGGACGCATCCAAAAGCTCGAGGAAATTGTGCATGCGGCAGGCGGGCAGGTGCTCTATCTCGATCTCGCGCCAACCGTCGCGAACTACACGGCACTCTGCCGCGCCGTGCAGGCGTTCGCGCCCGCGCACAGCTTTCTCTACACCGAGCCACAGGACGTGACGGGCGTGCTCGCTTTCATGCAGATGGAGGGCAAGAGCCGCCGATACCAAATCAATCTGACGGATCACGCGTTTTGGCTCGGCGCGAATGCCTTTGACTACAGCCTCAAGTACCGCGACTACGGCGCGGTCATTTCGCGTGACCGCAGGCGCGTGGAAGAAACGCGGATCCTCTATCAGCCGTATTACCCCGTCGTTGACTACGACGTGCCGTTTGCCGGCTATCCCTTCGCGCGTGCGGCAGGTGATTTCATCATCTTTTCGGGCGGCTTTCTCTACAAGACGATGGATGCGGCAGGGACGTATTACCGCTTGGTGGGAACCCTGCTCGCGCACTTCCCGCAGGTGAAGTTTTGGTATGCGGGATTCGGCGACGACAGCGGCTTGCGCACGCTCATGGAGCGCTATCCTGGACGCGTATTCCATACGACGGAGCGGAAGGATCTTTATCAAATCCTCAAAAATATCGATATGTATCTTAGCACGTGTCCACAGGGCGGCGGGCTTATGACGCAGTACGCGGCGCTCGCGGGAAAACCGCCGTACATCCTCGACTACAACGGTTTCCATCACGGCTTCCTGCTCCACGAGGAGGAGCTCGGCATTCATTTCTGCGACTACGATGCTTGTCTGGCGGAGCTTTCGTGCTACATCGGCGACGCGGCGTATCGCCGGCAGAAGGACGCGCTTCTCATGAGCCGTGCGCGGCTCATCGACGCAGACGCGTTCCGTGCGAATCTGCAGGAGATCATGGCGCATGGGAAATCGCATTATCCCCTTCATTTTTACGATGCCGACGAAACGATCGCCCGGCAGGAAGAGATCTACTTCGAACGCTTTCTTCAAGATGATGCGTGATCGATGCGCGGACGGTGTGCGACATGGAAAGGCTTGGCGAAAGGAATTATTATGAAGATCAGTTTGGCGGTGCTTGATCGGCAGTTTCAACTGCATCAAGCGGAGTATGAGGCGGCAGCGCTTCGCGCGCTGCGTTCGGGCTGGTATATCCTAGGGCCCGAGGTCGAAGCGTTTGAGCGCGAGTTTGCCGCTTACGTCGGCACGAAATACGCCGTCGCGGTCAATTCGGGACTCGATGCGCTGACGCTCACCGTCCGTGCGCTGGGAATTGGTGCAGGCGATGAAGTCCTCGTGCCGGCCAATACGTACATTGCGACAGCGCTCGCCGTGACGGAAAACGGCGCGAAGCCCGTATTCGTCGAGCCGGACGAGGCGTACGGAATCGCGGCGGATCGCATCGAGGCAGCGATTACGGAGGCGACGCGCGCCATCATGGTCGTCCACCTCTACGGGCAGGCGTCTGATATGGACGCGATCCGCGCTGTCGCCGCACGCCATGCGATCCCCGTTATCGAGGACTGCGCGCAGTCGCATGGCGCACGTTATGCAGGATACATGACGGGCGCGCTCGGACGCGCAGGCTGCTTCAGCTTTTATCCGACGAAGAATCTCGGTGCGTTTGGCGACGCGGGCGCCGTTACGACGGATGATGCGGAGCTCGCCGCCATGCTCCGCAAGCTGCGCAACTACGGCAGCAAAGTCAAGTACCACAACGAGGTCGCGGGCGTGAACTCGCGCATGGACGAGATACAGGCGGCGCTCCTTCGAACGAAGCTGCAGCACCTGCCGGAACTTGTCGCAGAACGTCGGCGCATTGCTGCGCGGTATGATGCGGCGATCCAAAATCCGCACATCGTGCTGCCGAAGGTGCGCGACGCAAAGGGCGATCACGTCTACCATCAGTACGTCGTGCGCACGAAGGCGCGCGACGCGTTTCAAGCGTACCTCAAGGAGGCGGGCATCGAGACCGTCATTCACTACCCGATCCCACCGCATCTCGCGGAGTGCTACGCGCGCCTCGGCGGCAGGCGCGGCGATTTTCCCATCGCGGAACGCTATGCGGATGAAGTGCTCAGCCTGCCGATGTTCAACGGCATGCGTGTGGAAGAGGCCGATTACGTCATCGCGACGATAAATGCATGGAAAGGGGCATGATATGCAGGTCATCAAGTACGTATTCCAGCCGCACGGCGACGCACGCGGGCAGCTCATCGCACTCGAGGAGCTGCGCGATATTCCCTTTCGCATTCGGCGCGTCTATTACATGTACGACACGGGCGAGGGAGTCGTGCGCGGCAAGCACGCGCACAAGTCGCTCGAGCAGATCCTCGTCTGCATCCACGGGAGCTGCAAGGTACGGCTCGACAATGGGCAGGAGCAGAAGATCGTGCCGCTCGAAAAGCCGTACGAAGGGCTGTATGTCGGCAGCAATATGTGGCGCGAGATGTTCGACTTCTCGCCGGATGCCGTCCTGATGGTGCTCGCGTCCGAGCTTTACGACGAGGCGGACTATGTTCGCAGCTACGAGGATTTTCTGAACATGGTGCAGGAAAGCAAAAATGCGAATGAGGAACAGGGATAACGAAAGGATTTCAAGATGGTAGCTATCATTATGGCAGCGGGCGTAGGAAGCCGCATCAGCCGGCATGTGGACAAGCCAAAATGCTTGCTCGAAATTGAAGGCGAATCCATCCTTCGCCGAACCGTGAAAATGCTGCTGCGCAATCACATTTCACCGGTCGTTGTGACCGGATACCAGCATCGGCAGATCGCGCGGGAATTGCAGGACTTGCAGGCAACGCTTCTCCATAACCCCTTTTACCGCGTGACGAACAGCTTAGGGTCGCTGTGGTTTGCACGGGATTATATTCAAGACGACGAGGACGTGATCCTCCTAAATGCCGACGTGTTCTGGGAACAGGATATCCTCGACATTCTCCTTTTGGGAAAGGAGAATGCGCTTCTCCTCGCCGATTCGTCCGTGGAACGCTTGGAGCAGGGCGATTACTTTTTTGGCGTGCACGATGGGACGATCGTGAAGTACGGCAAGGATATGAAACGCGTGGACCGCACGCATGAATACGTTGGCGTCGGCATCGTCCGCGCGGCTTTTGTGCCCGTTTTCTGCGATATGATGCAGTACATGATGGATTCTGAGCAGTACAACTGCTGGTGGGAGGATATTCTCTATCGCTGCAGCAGCGATCACGACGTTTACATCCGCGATATTGCCGGCCATTTCTGGGCGGAGGTCGACTACATCGAAGATTACGAGCGGATCATGAATTACATCTGCCAGCGCAATCAAGGCAAGGCGGCCGAGTAGATGCGGCATGAGGCGGCTTGTGAGGAAAGGGAAGGACACGATGGGAAATCGAATCGAGGGAGAAAGCGCGCCTGTCGGCTATGCGGCGATCCAAAATTTCTTTGAGGAGCGCAGCAGCCGTGCGGATGTCAGGAGCAAGTACAATTACGTCCTGTTCCAAGACGACCACCCGGAGCTGGCGGAGAAGCGCGATGCGATGGAAAAGGAACGCATCGGCGCTATCCTGGCGCCGCACATCCATAAGGGAATGTGCGCGCTCGATCTCGGCTGTGGCATCGGGCGCTGGGGCGAGTACTTCCTGACGAAAGGCATACGCTACGTCGGCATGGATGGCAGCGCGGGCATGGTGGAGCGCGGTGCGGAAAACCTTGGGGGCTTTACGGGGAAAAAGCTCTTTCAGGGATACGTGCAGGACTTCACAAGACGTCTTGCCGAAGTGGGGGAAAAGGGAGCATTTGACATTCTGCTCGTCAACGGTGTGTTCATGTACCTGAACGATGCGGACTTTGTAAAGGCACTCCACGATCTGCGCGATTACGCCGCTCCTTCGGCACTCATCTACTTGAAGGAGAGCATGGGCGAAACGGAGCGGCTGACGCTGCAGCAGGTCGAGTCGGCAGAACTCAAGCAGGAGTACAGTGCCATTTATCGTTCGATTGCGGAATATCGAAAGGCATTTGAAGAGACATTTTCTGCGCCTTGCTACAAACGGCTGTCGGATGGATCCCTGTTTGCAAGCGGGGGCAACCGGAAAGAAACGCTCGATTATTACTTCGTGTATCAGCGTATTTGATCGGATCGTTGGGAAAGAGAGGATATTGACGTGAATCAGCCAATGCGAATGGGAGCGCACTGTGTCGTAGGAAAGCGCGTCCAAATTGGAGCGCGCGTCGTCTTAGGGCATGGCGTCATCGTCGAGGACGGTGCGGTGCTTGGCGATGACGTCTGGATTGACAGCCATGCGATTGTGCGCGGCAATGCGCGTATTGGAGCGGGCGGTCACATTGGGGCGCACTGCATCATTGCCGAGTATCAGATGGACTTTTGCCGTGATCATGTATTTCGCGAACACCCGCTCGTGATCGGCGCGCATGCACTCATACGCAGCGGCACGATTCTCTATGCAGGGTCGCAGATCGGATCATATTTTATGACGGGGCACAACGTCATGGTGCGCGAGGATGTGACGATCGGCGATCACGTCAGCATCGGCAACTGCTCCGACGTGCAGAACGAGGTGCAGATCGGCAGTTACGTCCGCCTGCGCAGCAATGACCGCATCGAGCAGCTCTCGCGCATCGACGATTACGTTTGGCTCGCGCCGGGCGTCGAGCTCACGAACGACCCGACGCCGCCGTCGGACGACATGGCTGGCGTACACGTCCATTCCTTCGCCGTGATCGGCGCACAGGCGACCGTCCTGCCGGGGTGCGAGATCCAGGCGGGAAGCCTTGTCGCAGCGGGCTCTGTCGTGGCGAGGGACGTCGCAAAGGAAACGGTCGTTGCGGGCAATCCCGCGCGCTCCATGGGCAGCGTGCGCACGGTGCACCGCAGGGGCGCGCATGCGGAGGAGGCGGCGTACCCGTGGCGCGAGCGCTTCTCGCGCGCGATGCCGTGGGACGGCGTCGGCTATTCGGCGTGGGCAAGAGAGCAAGCGTCCGCAGCGCACAAGGAAAGGCGCAAGATCCGCGTCGCGTTCCTCATGCAGAATCCCTACAGCTGGGACAAGCAGCGCCCCGTCTGCGAAACGCTCTGCGCTGATGAGGCTTTCGAGGTGCTCGGTATCGTCGTGCCAGGCTACGAATGCTACGACATCGGCGTGCGTCCGTTCGGCGCATGGGGCGCAGAACACGAATACTTCCACAATCTTTACGACGGGCTCATCGACGCGGTGGGAGGAGACGGAAAGCTCATCGACCTGCGCGACTATGCACCCGATTACGTATTCTATCAGCGCCCCTATAACATCGTCTTTCCGCCTGCGCTGAAGTCGGGCTACGTCGGCCAGTTCGCGAAAGTCTGCTACCTGCCTTACTGCACGAATGACGTGAAGCCGTTTGAGCGCAACATCACGTCCCTGCACGATTTCTTTGATCCTGCGTATCTTTACTTTGCCGAGGGCAGGAGCATGCACGCGGCGTTTTTCCAGGAGTACGGGGCACGTATTGCGGCGGGGACCTTTCGAAACGTACTGACAGGCTATCCCGTGCTCGAGCGCGCGTACATGGAGCGCGCGAACTACGTGCCCGGCGAGAAGCTGCGCGTCCTTTGGACGCCGCGCTGGAGGTATGCAAATCCGTTCGGAGGCAGTCACTTCCCGCAGTACAAGGATAAGATCATCGCGTGGAAGCAGGCGCATGAAGCGGAAATGGAACTCACGGTCCGTCCCCATCCGCTGCTTTGGCAGAACATGATCAACGAAGGCTTTATGACGCGCGAGACGACGGAGGCGTACAAGGAAAAACTTCGGCAGGCGGGGATTGCGCTCGACGCGAACGCACTTGTCGAGGATACGTTCCGCACGACAGACGTGCTCTTGACGGACAGCTCGTCAATCGTCGATGTGTTCTTCCTCTCCGCGCGTCCCATTATATACTGCCCGTATACGGACGATCTCAACGAGGAGTATCAGCAGATGTTCACAGCGATGTACATCGCGCGAAGCTGGGAAGAAGTCGAACGGTATCTCGCGCTGCTCCTCAGCGGCGAAGATCCGCTGCGCAAGCATCGCGAAGCACTTGTCGCGGAATTTTCGAAACTGCATATCGGCGCGACGCAGCGTGTCGTGGAAACGCTTCGGGAAGACGGCATGAAACAAATCGAAAAAGAGGGAAATCGTGTCCGGGATTGACGCGAAGGAAGCCCTGCAGGATGCTTGGCAGTGCAACGCAGAAGCCGTCTTGGCCTCCGCTATCGTCATGCATGCACTGGGGGAGAGGGCTATCTCCGTCGCGCGCATGAAAGAGGGCATGACGAACGATTCCTTCCTCGTGACGACGCCGCGCGGGAAGTACATCGTTCGCTTGAATGGCATTGGCTCTGGGCACCTCATATCCCGCACGCAGGAAGTGCGGACGTATGCCTTGCTGAAGGGGGTTGGCATCAGTGACGAAGTGCTTGCAATCGATCCGACATACCGAGGCGGGTACAAGATCTCGCGCTACCTGAAGGGCGCGCGCCCATGTGACCCACGTTGCGAGTCGGACGTGCGCCTTGCGATGCAGCACCTTCGCTGTTTTCATGCGCTTCATCTGCATGTCTCCTATGCGTTCGATGTTTTTGCGGAGATACTGCGGTACGAAGCGCTCGTTCGTGAAATAGGGGGGGACATATGTTCGATTGATTATGCCGCGACGAAGGAACGCGTGCTCTCCCTGCAGGTGCTCCTTGAACCGCTTCCCAAAGAGATGGGCCTCGCACATATCGATGTCGTGCCCGATAATGTCCTCTTTTCGGGCGGACGGACGTACCTCATCGACTGGGAGTACGCGGCTCAGGCGGATCAGCATCTCGATCTCGCGATGTTTGCTGTCTATGCGGGTTACGATGAAAAAGAAACGCGTCGGCTGCTCGCGCTTTACTTCGATAGGAAGCCCGCACCGTACATCACGGCAAAGGTCTTTGCCTACATGGCGGCGGCAGGACTCTTATGGAGCAATTGGTGCGCTTTTAAGACATCGTGCGGTGAAACCTTCGGACACTATGCCGACCTTCAGTACGAGTACGCGCGGAGGTTTCCAATCTTAGCACGGCACATATTGGAAGGAGACGGCGATGCATAAAGCCAAACGCGCCGTCATCATGGCGGCAGGGCGCGGCAGCCGCCTCGATCCCTTGACGCGCACCGTGCCGAAACCCTTGCTTCCCGTTCGCGGCAGCACGTTTCTGGAACGTGCCATCGCAGTGCTTCACGAGAGCGGCATTGAGGAAATCCACATTGTCGTCGGCTATCTCGCCATGGCCTTTGCGCCGATTGCCGCACGCGACCGGCGCGTGCATCTCATCGAAAATCCCTATCACGGTTCGTGCAATAATATTTCGTCGCTCTACGTGGCGCGGGCGCATTTGGAGGATGCGGTCATACTCGACGGTGATCAGTGGATTGCCAATCCGATGATCCTTGCCCCACAGTTCGAGCATTCGTGCTATTGCTGCACGAAGCCGCAGCGCGAGACGAGGGAATGGCTGCTCACCGCCCCGCACGGACGCGTCGTCTCCTGCAGCCGGACGGGCGGCGTGCCAGGCGCGGCGGACTGGCAGCTTTGGAGCGTGTCATTTTGGACGGCGAAAGACGGACAGAAGCTGCGCCGATTCGTCGAAGAAGACTTTGCGAAAGAGGCGAATCGCGATCTCTACTGGGACGATATCGCGCTCTTTCTGCACCCAGATGCATTTTCACTCGGCATTCGTCCCGTGAAAGAAGGCGACCTAATGGAAATCGATACGTGTGCAGAGCTCGCCGCATTCGATCCTGCCTATCAGACGGCAGCAGGGGAGCAGAGATGATGATGCGCGGAGCAATTGGCATTGGGCTTTTGAGCGGCCTGCTTTGGGGCATCAACAACGTGCTCGTTGCACGGGCTGGGGATATAGCAGGAGAAGCGTTTTTCCTGCCGATCGTATTTGCCTCCTGCAACGACCTTTGTGCGGCGGCAACGCTCCTTTCGATTACCGCGCTGCGCGGGAAGCTATGGACGATGGCTTCCAACCTGCGGTTGGCAGGCGGAAGACGTGTCGTGCTTGCCGCACTCGTCGGCGGACCTTTCGGGCAAACGATGTATTTTTTCGCGATCGCCAAGGCAGGTGCGGCGCCGGCGCTCCTCGTCACGGCACTCTATCCGATTGTCGGCTGTCTCTTGGCGCGATTCTTCTTGCATCAGGGCATGACGCGGCGCATGTGGGGCGGCATTGTGCTGTCGGTGGCAGGCGCGATGCTCGTCTGCGGCGGAGGCGGTATGGCAGCACATTTTCCTGAATCCTTTTTGTGGGGAATTGCCTGTGCACTTTGTGCTGCGCTCGCGTGGGGGAGCGAGATCGTCCTCGCGATCTCGGGCATGAAGACGGTCGAGCCACATGAGGCGGTCACGCTGCGCGAGGGTGTATCGGGCCTGACGCTCGCCGCAATCGTCCTATGCTTGCCGGAGGCGCGCCTTGCGGCAGGTGCTTTCGTTCTGCAGAGCGAGGCGCTTCTTCTCGTGGCGGCGGGAGTCGCAGGCGGTCTTTCGTACGCCTTTTGGTATCGGGCGAACAACGCGCTCGGCTGTGCGCGCGGAACGGCGACGAATGCGACGTACATGATTTGGGGCGTTGTGCTCGGCGCATTGCTGCATGGCATAGACACCTTGACCGCTTCGGCGGTCTGTGGCTGTGCGCTTATTTTCATCGGTGTCGCCGTCGTCGTATGGCAGCAGGAGGAAGCATGAAACGCGATATGGTTCGGGACGGTTTTTTCGTGACCGTGTCTCGCCAAAGGATTTGGGAAAAGGAACTTGAAATTTTTTCTGTCTTTGATTCGCTTTGTGAAGTGTACGATATTTCTTATTTTGCTGCGTTTGGGACGCTGCTCGGCGCAGCGCGCCACAAGGGATTTATTCCATGGGATGATGACAACTCAGGACTATTTTCGCGAAATGAGGATTGATCCATGACCAGCATTGTGATCCTGAGCTACAATACGCTCGCTTTGACGCGCCTCTGCATCGAGAGCATTCGCACCTATACGGCGGCGGATTCGTACGAGCTGATCGTCGTCGACAACGGCTCGGCAGATGGCTCGCGCACGTGGCTCAAGGAGCAGGAAGATATCCTTCTCCTATGCAACGAGACGAACCGCGGATTTGCAGGCGGCTGCAACCAAGGGATGCGGGCGGCGCACGGGGATAGCCTGCTGCTCCTGAACAGTGATACGATCGTCACACCACATTGGCTTGCGAATCTTCGCCGTGCGCTCTTTTCGGCTCCCGACATTGGCGCCGTCGGAGCTATGACGAATGCAGCGTCCAATGGGCAAATGCTTCCCGTGCACTACGATGGACTGGAGCAGATGGAATCGTTTGCGGCGCGGTTCAATGTACCCGATCCATCGAAATGGCAGCCGTGGTTCATGCTCGTCGGATTCTGCCTTCTTATTCGGCGCGAGGCGTACATCGAGATAGGCGAACTTGACGAGGCGTTTAGCCCCGGCTACTACGAGGACGACGACTATGCGATCCGCCTGCGGCAGGCAGGATTCGACATTCTGCTTGCGCAGGATACGTTCATCCATCACTTCGGCTCGGCGTCGTTTCGGAAGGAGAACGATTCGGAAAAGAGTACGAAGGTGCAGGAGCTCAATCGCAGAAACCGCGCTTATCTCGGAGAAAAATGGGGGCTTGACGAGGACTATGCGCTATCGGTTGATTGCTCCATGCTGCTGCCCGCTGTGCTGCCGAAAAAGGCAAAGGTCACGCTGCTCGATTTTCGCTACGGGAAAAATATCTACCCACTTCGCGCGCGGCACCCCGAGGCGGAAGTCTGCGGCATCTTAGTCGGCGCGTGCCCTCTGCTGTGCCCATCGCCGCGCGTTGCGGTGCGCCGCGCGGCGAATCTGGCGGAGGCGGCGCATGCCGTGCAGGCGGGACAGGACTTCATTGTCGTGCTCACGCTCGCCGCGTATCAAGAAGAGCAGGAGACGGTTCGCATCCTGCAAACGAAACTAAATGGAAACGGACAGGTCGTCTACAGCGATGCAAACGGGACGTACCAAATCGGGCGAGTCGGGCGATGAACGGAAACGGCGGAGGCGGGACGCGCAGGCGAACCAAAGGGGCGCAAGATGGAAAAACGGCAGGATATGCAGGAAAACAAGATTACGATTATCGCGCAGTGCGGCGCGGACGGCACGTCTGCCATGCACGCGTACGCGGAGGCGCTGATCGTGCCGGAGGGGTACGAAGCGGAATGCATCGAGATTCCGCACGCAGAATCAGTAGCCGCGGCGTACCAGCGTGCGATGGAGCAGAGCTCCGCAAAGTACAAGGTCTATCTTTCTGCCGGCAGCGTCATCGTCAAGGCGGATTTTCTCGCCGAGATGATTCGGATCTTTACGGCGGACGAGACGATCGGACTCATCGGCGCCGTCGGCACGGATCAGCTCTCGGCGAGCGGCATCATGGCGCGGTCGCCGCGCATTTACGGACGCCTGCTCTACTGGGACGGAAGCCAGTTCTCAGGAGAACAGGCGGCGGACGGCGTGCAGGATGTGATGGCGGTCACGGGCGAACTCATCGCGACGCAGTACGATACGGACTGGCGCTGCGACCTCTTTGTGCATGACTGCTTTTGGTCGGAGGCGCAGTGCGCAGAGTTTCGACGGCGCGGTCTTCGCGCCGTCGTGCCGCAGCAGGCGGAGGCGTGGGTGCTCGCAGCGAAGAACGCGCCCTTTCATGCGCCGAGCAGGGAGGTTTTCCTCGATACGTATTCCAAGGACATTTACCCGCTCGTTTCCGTCGTCATTCCGACGTACCGCACGGAATTTTTCCGGCAGGCACTTTTGAGCGTGCTCGCGCAGACATACCGCAATCTCGATATTTTTGTGACGGACAACGCCAAGGACAATGGGACAGAGGAGATGATGGCGCACGCGTTTTCGGACGACGCGCGCATCCACTACGAGCACCATGCCGGCTACACGCCCGAGGAGAACTGGGCGCGTGCGCGCGCCTATGACAATCCCAATGCGGAGTATGTCAACTGGCTCATGGACGACGACCTCTTTCTGCCCGAAAAGATCGAAACGATGATCGACTACTTCTTCGCAAATCCCGGCATCAGTCTCGTGACATCGTACCGCGAATGCATCGACGGAAACGGGAATAAATTGCCCGATCTTCCCTATACGAAGCCGTTTGTCCATAGTGTGACGCGGATTCGCGGCGAGGAGCTTGGCGCGTATATCCTGCGGCACTGCATCAATGTCGTCGGCGAGCCGACGACGCCGCTCGTGCGCAAGGCGTTTCTGTTGGACGGGCACGATCTCGGCTGGACAGGGCGCGAGGGACGCTATCTGATTTCGGACTTTCCGACGTGGCTGCGCCTTTTGGCGCAGGGCGATGCGATTTATTTGCCGCAGCCGCTGAGCCAATTCCGCATGCACGAGGGCAATGAGAACTGGGATCCGGTCGTGCGGTGCAAGGGATACGTCTGCATGGCGATGGAAATCAAGGAAGCGATTCGGCGCAATGTCTTTCTGAACACGGCAAAGGAACGGCGCGAGGCGATCACCGTCTGGCTCGCCATCGTCTCGGACTTTCTGCAGGAAGCGAAGTGCGCTGAGGCACTCGGCGAATGGCAGGACGTGCAGATGCTTATGCAGTGGGTTGCCGCCATGGCGGCAGCGCCGCAGGAAGACTATCAGCTCCAGTTTGGCGGCGGTTCGGTGATGGCGCGGCTGATTCAGCAGGAGGCAGGAACATGATGCAGGATGATTGGATCCACGTATGCTACGCCATGCACGATGGCGGCGGATTTGCCAAATACGTCGGCACGAGCATGGCATCCCTGCTCGCGAACACGAAGGCGCGTGTCGCGCTTCACCTTCTGCACGACGCGACGCTGACGGAGGAAGACCGCGCGAAATTCTCCGCGCTCGTCTCGTGCTATGGGGCGCGCGCACGGGTCGCGTTCTATCCGCTGGAGCAGCTCGCGCCGGAGCGGATTGCGTATCTCACGCGGGAAATTGCGGGCATGGCGGAATCGCGCTTCGGTCCTGCGGCACTCTATCGCCTGCTCGCAGCAGACGTCCTGCCGAAGGATATTTCGCGCATCATCTACCTCGACGCCGATACGGTCGTGAACCTCGACATCGCCGCGCTCTACGCGGAGCGGACTGGGGAAAACGGCTTTGCCGTCTGCCGCGAGGACGTGGTCACGCGCGGCCTCCCTGCACCGCAGTACCTGCGTACGGCGGGGCTTGTGGAAGGAAGGAAATACTTCAATTCGGGCGTCCTGCTCATCGACCTTGAGGCGTACCGGCACTGCGTGCATGATGTGCTTGCGGGCGGCGTGCAGCTCCTGCGGGAATGCCCGGAATGTTTCTGCTACGATCAGGACATCCTGAATTTCTTCTTCGCGGAGGGGGCAGCGGATCTGCCGCTTCGCTACAATGATTTTGTCGTATCCGCACGCCGCGTCGGGGAACGGGAAATCAAACCGCACATCTATCACTACGCGGGCAAGGCACTCGACGTCATGGCGACGGAAGACGCGTACAACCGGCTCTTCGTGCATTGCTTCGCGCAGACGCCGTGGTACGATGCCGCATTTTTCATGCGCCTGACGGAACATCTGCGCACCGCCTACGAATCGCGCAAGAAAACGCTCGCCCGCATGACGGATCTCGCCGCAGGGCGCACGCGGCAGCTCTACGGAAGCGCGGCGATGGAGCGCGCGGTGCGCGATGCCTTTGCACTCCGCGCGGGTGAGTCGTACCGTATCGTCGTCGATGCGGCAGGCGAGCTCGTCGTCGGGCGGCTCATCGCCGCGATGAAAGAGAAGCGCGATGGCGTGCACATTTTCTTCTTCGATGGCTACGATGCGCTCGCGCCATATCTCGTGCGGGCAGGATTTGAAAAGGAAAAGGATTTTTTCGACGGGCGCATATTCCTGCCAGCCGGATCGGGCGGCTGGCAACTGTCGGGGACGGATCTTTTCGATGGGCTGTAGGGCATAGCCTTCGCGCGGCATGACGTGTGACAGGAAAGGGATGGAAATATGGAAAAGAACGATGCTTCGTATCCGATAATGGCTGGCAGGAAGCTTTTTACGGCAGGGCCTGTCCGAGAGATTCGCAGCGTGCTGAAAGCGGAGGGGCGGGGAAGCGCGTATATGCGAACCGATGATTTTCGAAACTACACGAAGGCCTTGTGCACGAAACTGCAGGCCGTCTTGGAAACGCAGAACCCTGTCCTGCTGGTTGCGTGCTCTGGGACCGGCGTCATGGAAATGGCCGTTGTCAACACGCATCCGCAGATGGCGCTTGTCATCGGGGACGGCCATTTTGCCCACCGTTGGGCAGAGATCTTGGACAGTCATGGATTCCCCTATCATGTATGCGCAGATGACACGTATGCGGGCGTGGAAGAATATTATCGGCACGATGGAAGCAAATACACGTATGATGTCGTGTTCGGTACATTTTGCGAATCATCGACGGGAAGATTGCTGTCGGAGATTCCTAAAATCAGCGAACGAATTCATCGCAACAAGGGGATCTTCGTGCTCGACGCGGTTTCCGGGCTTGTCGTGAACCCGTTGAAGACGGATGAATGGGGCGTGGACATGGTCATATCCTGCGCACAGAAAGGATTTGGCGTGGCGCCCGGCCTTTCCATCATCAGCCCAAGCGACCGTGCGCTTGCCCTGTGCAGACAGCGGCCGTGCACGAGCTATTACTTCGACATTGCCCGCTATGTGGAAGACTACCAAAGAGGCAGCACGCCGTACACGCCGCCGGTATCGCTCATGCATGCGCTCGACAAATCCTGCGACTTCATTCTGCGGCTGGGGGACAAGTATATCCGTACTTGTGCCAAGCGAACGGGAGAGCTGCGCGAGCAGATGAAAAGGCTTGGCTTTTCCATTACGGATGAGGCACATCTTGGAAACTGCATCACGGAGTTCTCCGTGCCGGATGCATGGCTGAAGGCCGGCATTTCCTGCGATGCGATCGTAAGCCGCCTGCGCGTCATGGGCTATGAGACGGTGCCGAAGGATCAAAAGTCTTTCCGCGTCGGCAACTATAATATCTTCCGCGCAGAGGAAATCCGGGATTTCGTGTCAGCGGTCCGAACCGTGCTCCGTTCGATGGAGCGCAATCCCCAAGCGCATTAAGGAAGAGCAGGACTGCCTGCCGGATGGGTTGGGATCAGGGAAAGCATCTTGTCAAAAAACGCGATTTTTCGTATAATGGAAAGCGATAAAGTGAGCGGAACGAAGACAGATGGACAGGCGGTGCCCGTTCATCTGTCTTTCCGTGCGGAATTGCGTAATGGAAGGACGGAACGTCGGTTTGGAAGGAAAGCTGAAGTTATACGGGTTCAACAACCTGACGAAATCCTTGAGTTTCAATATCTTCGATATTTGCTATGCGAAGTCGCAGCGCGAGCAGCGCGACTACATCGAGTACGTCGACGAGCAGTACAACTCGGAGCGTCTGACGAATATCCTGCTGCACGTGACGGAGATGATCGGCGCGCACGTCCTGAGCGTCTCGAAGCAGGACTACGACCCGCAGGGCGCGAGCGTCGCCTGCCTCATTTCCGAGGAGAACGCAGCGGGCGGAAAGAGACCCGTCCTGCGGACGGGCGATGAGATCCTCGCGCATCTCGACAAGAGCCATGTGACGGTGCACACGTACCCAGAGTTCCACCCTGAGACGAGCATCGCGACGTTCCGCGTCGATATCGACGTCGCGACGTGCGGCGAGATCACGCCCTTGAAGACACTCGATTACCTCATCGGCCAGTTCGACTCGGACATCATCACGATGGACTACCGCGTGCGCGGCTTTACGCGCGACGTCAAAGGGCGGAAGCTATTCCTCGACGACAACCTCGCCTCGATACAGGAATACATCAAGGCGGAGACGCTCGCGGTCTACGACGCGATGGACATCAACGTTTATCAGGCGAATCTTTTCCATACGCGTATGCTCATCAAGGAAATCGAGCTGCGCGATTACCTTTTCAACACGGATATTTACGAGATCCCGCCGAAGGAGCGTCTTGCGATCAGCAACAGCCTGCGGCGCGAGATGATTGAGATATACAGCGGGCGCAACGTGTTCTGAGACGATTCGCACGATTGGCGCAACGCACTCAAATGCGGAATGGGAGGAGCATCGTTGGAACGAATCGACTGCCATACACAGGAACGCGCCCCCATCCTGGAGGCGCTCGAAGAATTCAAATCGCGGCGCATCGTGCCGTTTGACGTGCCGGGGCACAAGCGCGGGCGCGGCAATGCGGAGCTCGCGGGCTTTTTGGGCGGCGCGTGCCTGTCCGTCGACGTCAATTCCATGAAAATGCTCGATAACCTCTGCCACCCCGTGTCCGTCATTCGCGAGGCGGAAGCGCTCGCGGCAGAGGCGTTTGGCGCGGCGCACGCGTTTTTCATGGTCGGCGGCACGACGTCCTCTGTGCAGGCGATGATTCTCACGGCGGCGAAGCGCGGCGAAACGATCATCCTGCCGCGCAACGTCCACAGGAGCGTCATCAACGCGATGATTCTCTCCGGCGCCGTTCCCGTCTACGTCAACCCGCAGACGGATGAGCGGCTCGGCATCTCGCTCGGTATGCGCCTTGAAGACGTCGAGCGCGCGATCCTTTTGCATCCCGACGCGAAGGCGGTCTTCGTCAACAACCCGACGTACTACGGCATCTGCTCGAATCTGCGCGCCATCGCGGATCTCGCGCACGCGCACGGCATGATGCTGCTCGCCGACGAGGCGCACGGCACCCATTTTTACTTTCACGACGACCTCCCCGAAGCCGCCATGCATGCGGGGGCGGACATGGCGTCGATCAGCATGCACAAGTCGGGCGGCTCGCTCACGCAGAGTTCCATGCTGCTCATCGGGCCGAACGTCCACGAGGGCTACGTCCATCAGATCATCAATCTCACGCAGACGACGAGCGCCTCGTACCTGCTGCTCGTGAGTCTCGACATCTCACGGCGCAACCTCGCGATTCGCGGGCGCGAGATGGTGGGGAACGTCATCCGCCTCGTCGCGTACGCGCGCGACGAGATCAACGCCATCGGCGATTACTACGCCTATGGCCGCGAGCTTATCGACGGCGATGCCGTCTGCGATTTCGATGTGACGAAGCTTTCGATCTACACGCGTTCCATCGGGCTTGCGGGCATCGAGGTCTACGACGTGCTGCGCGACGAGTACGACATCCAGACGGAGTTCGGCGACATCGCAAACCTGCTCGCCTACGTTTCCGTCGGCGATCGTCCGAAGGACATCGAGCGGCTCGTCGCCGCGCTCTCCGAAATCCGCCGCAATTACCGCAAGGATTCTTCCAAGATGCTGAGGGCGGAGTACATCGACCCCGAAGTCGTTGCCGCGCCGCAGGAAGCCTTCTACGCGGAAAAGGAGTCGCTCCCCATCGAGGAGACGGCGGGCAGGGTCTGCAGCGAGTTCGTCATGTGCTACCCGCCGGGCATTCCGATCCTGGCGCCCGGCGAGCGCATCACGGACGAAATCCTGGCCTACGTCCGCTACGCGAAGAAAAAGGGCTGCCAGATGACGGGACCGGAGGATATGAGCCTGCGTCGGCTCAACGTGATGAAATAGAGGGATTTGCATGAATCTTTGGTTTACGGAGCATCATACGCCGCACGTGCGTTTTTCGATCCAAGTGGATCGCCAGATCTACTCGGCGCAGAGCGAGTTTCAGCGCATTGACATTTTCGAGTCCGAGGAGTTTGGGCGATTTTTGACGCTCGACGGCTACATGATGCTGACGGAGAAGGACGAGTTCATCTACCATGAGATGATGGTGCACGTGCCGATGTGCGTGCATAAGGACGTGCGCGACGTGCTCGTGATCGGCGGCGGAGACGGCGGGACGGTGCGCGAGCTGCTGCGCTACGGGAAAATCCGCCGCATCGACCTCGTCGAGATCGACGCGCTCGTCGTCGAGGCATGCGGGAAGTACCTGCCGCAGACGGCAGCGGGGCTAAAGGATCCGCGCGTTTCCATCCACTACGAGGACGGGCTGAAGTTCGTGCGCCACGCGCACGATGCCTACGACCTCATTCTCGTCGACTCGACTGACCCGTTCGGCCCGGGCGAAGGGCTTTTCACGAAAGAGTTTTACGGGAACTGCTGCAAGGCGCTGCGCGAGGACGGCATTATGGTCAATCAGCACGAGAGCCCGTTTTATGCGGCGGACGCCGAGGCGATGCAGCGCGCGCACAAGCGCATTGCGCTCTCGTTCCCGATCTGCCGCGTCTATCAGGCGCACATCCCGACGTACCCGTCGGGGCATTGGCTCTTCGGCTTCGCCTCGAAGCGCTACGCGCCGGTCCTAGGCGTCGACTGGGCGCGCTGGAAGGCGCTCAAAATCCCGACGCGCTATTACAACACGAAACTGCACGCGGGCGCGTTTGCCCTGCCGACGTATGTGGAGGAGATGCTGCGCCATGTTGAAGGATAATGTCGAAACGTTTCTCGGCTGCGATACGCCGTACGGGGAAGCGCACATCGTGCTCTTCGGCGCGCCGTTCGACTCGACGACGTCGTTTCGCCCCGGCACGCGCTTTGCGAGCCGCACGATGCGCGCGGAATCATACGGGCTGGAGACGTACAGTCCGTATCTCGACCTCGATATGGAGGAGGCGCGCGTCTTCGACGGCGGCGACCTCGAACTCTGCTTCGGCGATACGGAGCGCGCGCTCGGCGATATCGAAGCGTTTGCGCACGGCATCCTCATGGACGGGAAAAAGCCTTTCCTCGTCGGCGGCGAGCATCTCGTGACCTTGCCCGTCCTGCGCGCGATGAAGGAGAGGTATGACGATCTCGCCATCCTCCATTTCGACGCGCATACGGATCTGCGCGAGGAATACCTTGGCGCGCGGCTCTCGCACGCGACGGTTATGCGCCGCGCCTGGGAGCTCGTCGGCGACGGGGGGCTCTTTCAGTTCGGCATACGGAGCGGCGAGCGCGCGGAATTCTACTGGGCGCGCGAGCACACGCAGTTGCAGAAGTTCGACTTCACGGGACTGCAGGAAACGATGGAGCGGCTTGCAGGACGCCCCGTCTACCTCACCGTCGATCTCGACGTGCTCGATCCGAGCGTCTTCCCCGGCACGGGGACGCCGGAGCCGGGCGGCGTGACGTTCCTCGATTTGCTCGGCGCCGTGCGCTGCGTCCTGCGCCATGATTATATCGTCGGCTGCGACATGGTGGAGCTCTCGCCGCACTACGACGCGAGCGGCGCATCGACGGCCGCCGCGCTGAAGCTTTTGCGCGAAATGCTGCTCGCATGGGAAGCGCCGCAGATCCGCGCCGCAATATGAGGGATTGCCTGCATGGGAGAACATGAGACGAACGTACGGAAGCATGAAAAGAATGCGTGGAAACCGTCGGAATACGGGCGGATCAGCGGATAAAAGAGGAGGAATCTTACCATGGGAAAGGCTTTGATCATCGGCGCAGGCGGCGTCGCAGGCGTCGCGATCCATAAGTGCTGCCAGAATAGCGAGGCGTTTGATGCCATCTGCATCGCGAGCCGCACGAAGTCGAAATGCGACGCGTTCAAGGAAAAGCTCGGCGGCGGCAAGACGAAAATCACGACGGCAGAGGTGGACGCAAACGATGTCGCGGCGCTCACGCGGCTCATCGAGCGCGAGGCGCCCGACGTCGTCCTGAACCTCGCGCTCCCGTATCAAGACCTCTCCATCATGGACGCGTGCCTCGCCACGAAGACGAGCTACGTCGATACGGCGAACTACGAGCCGGAGGATACGGCGAAGTTCGAGTACAAGTGGCAGTGGGCGTACCGCGAGCGATTTCAGGAAGCGGGCATCACGGCGCTGCTTGGCTCCGGCTTCGACCCCGGCGTGACGGGGGTATTTTCCGCCTATGCGCTCAAGCACCAGTTCGATGAGATTCACTATATCGATATATTGGACTGCAATGCGGGCGACCACGGCTACCCGTTCGCGACGAATTTCAACCCCGAGATCAACATCCGCGAGGTCTCGGCGAGGGGCAGCTACTGGGAGAACGGCGGCTGGGTCGAGACGGAGCCGATGGAGATAAAGCGCGTCTACGACTTCCCTGAGATCGGCAGAAAGGATATGTACCTCCTGCACCACGAGGAACTCGAATCGCTCGCGAAGAACATTCCCGGCATTCGCCGCATCCGCTTCTTCATGACGTTCGGCGAAAGCTATCTGACGCATCTGAAGTGCCTGGAAGATGTCGGCATGACGTCCATCGAGCCGATTGAATTTGAGGGCAGGAAGATCGTGCCGCTCCAGTTTCTGAAGGCCGTCCTCCCCGATCCCGCGAGCCTCGGCCCGCGCACGAAGGGCAAGACGAACATCGGCTGCATTTTCCGCGGCGTGAAGGATGGCAAGGAAAAAACCTACTACCTCTACAACGTCTGCGACCATGAAGCGTGCTACAAGGAAGTCGGCTCGCAGGCCGTCTCCTACACGACTGGCGTTCCTGCGATGATCGGCGCGATGCTCGTCATGAACGGCACGTGGAAAAAGCCCGGCGTCCATAACATCGAGGAGTTCGATCCCGACCCCTTCATGGCGGCACTCAATCACTGGGGCCTCCCGTGGAAGGAAAGCTTCTCGCCGGAGCTCGTTGACTGATGGGGGCACTCGGCGCGTACAGCGTGGGCGCGCTCGGCGCATACGAGGCATACCGCGCGCTCTTTGCAGAGGTGCCGACGCCCGCGTACCTCGTTATGGAAGACCGCCTGCGCGCGAACCTCGCCATCTTGAAAAAGCTCCAGGAGGAGACGGGCGTGCGCGTCCTGCTCGCGCAGAAGGCATTCTCGATGTTTCATTTCTATCCGCTCATCGCGCAGTACCTATCGGGCACGGCGGCGAGCGGGCTCTATGAGGCAAGGCTCGCGCACGACTTCATGCCGAATCGGGAGAACCACGTTTTTTCGCCTGCCTATCGCGCAGCCGACATGGCAGAAATCGCGCAGATTGCCGATCACGTCGTATTCAACTCCTTTTCCCAGTGGGAGGCGCTCGGCAGGGGTGCGCTCGCGGCTGGCTGCACCTGCGGCCTTCGGATCAATCCCGAGCATTCGACGCAGGAGACGGCGATTTACGACCCGTGCGCTTCTGGCTCGCGTCTCGGCATCCGCCGGTGCGATTTTCGGGAGGAGCTGCTCGCGGGCATCACGGGGCTTCACTTCCATACGCTCTGCGAGCAGGGCGCAGAGCCGCTCGCGGAGACGCTCGACGCCGTCGAGGAGAAGTTCGGCGCGTACCTGCCGCGGATGAAGTGGATCAATTTCGGCGGCGGCCATCACATCACGCGCAAGGGGTATCATATCCCGCTCCTTCGGCAGTGCATTTCGCGCATGCAGGAGAAATACGGGCTCACGGTCTACATCGAGCCGGGCGAGGCGGTGGCGCTCGATGCGGGGTTCCTCGTCGCCGAGGTGCTCGAAATCGTCTCCGCCGATACGCCCGTCGCCATCCTGGACACGTCGGCGGCGTGCCACATGCCGGACGTGCTCGAAATGCCCTACCGTCCGCCGCTGCTCGGCGCAGGCGAGGCGGGAGAACGAGCGTATGCCTACGTGCTCGCAGGGCCTACGTGCCTCGCAGGCGACACGATCGGCACGTATTCCTTCGCGGCGCCGCTCGCGGTCGGCGACCGCCTCGTATTCGGCGACATGGCGATCTACACGATGGTCAAGAACAACACCTTCAATGGAATGCCGCTGCCCGCGATCTGCGCCGCGAAACCGGGGGGCGAGGTCGAGATCGTGCGGCGGTTCGGCTACGAGGATTTTCGGATGCGCCTGTCGTAAAAGCCGTAAATAAAATGGAAGGCAAAATAAAATGCCAACGGGCGACTGGATTTGCTCGCTGGCATTTTTTGTGTGCCTGTGTGACGCGGTGCGATTCTAGGCGCGTTCCCTCAAAAACGCATCTAGCTCCTTCCGGTTCGGCAGGGCGCTCCGGCCGCCGAGTGCCTGCGTGTTCATTGCCGCGACGGCGGCAGCGAGGCGCGCGGCCTCGGAAACGGTTTTTCCGCGCGTGAGGGCGTAGAGAAAGGCGCCGTGGTAGCTGTCGCCGCAGCCCGTCGTGTCGATGACGTGCGCCATTTGGCAGGCACGCTGATGGATGACCTCGCCGCCGCGCTCCATGAGCCATGAGCCGCGCACGCCGTCGGTCACCCCCGCGATTTTCGTATGGGACGTGAAGAGGGCGCGAACCATTTCCGCGCAGTCCGTGCAGCCCGTATGCTTTTCCGCGAAGTCGCGCGCGACGATGCAGATATCCGCCTGCTCTGCCAGCGTGCGCATTTCCGAGCGGTATCGGTCTGCCCCGCCGTCAAAGGAAATGCAGACGCCTGCGGCACATGCCGTGCGCATGGCCTCTTCGAGAATCCCCATGTGTCGTCCGTTGATATGGAGCACACTGGCATAGGGGATGCGCGACAGGATGCCGTTTCTTGCGGCGGGGGACAGATCCTCCGTCCCGCCGCGCTGGAAATAGACGGCGCGCTCGCCCTTTTGGTTCACGAGGATGCTCGCGACGGCAGATGCTGCGCCGGGAAGGAAATGCAGGGCGCGCGTATCGACCCCGTAGGTCTGAAAGTCTGCACAGATGGCACGCCCCGCAGCATCGTCTCCCAGCTCGTCGAGCATTTGGCAGGCGGCACCGAGTTTTGCCGCTGCCGCAAGTGCCGTTGCGACGGGACCGCCGCCTTCCATCTTGACGGCGCGCGCCTCGTGTACCGCACGCCCTGTGGGGAAATCCTCTACGGCCGTCAGGATGTCGAGCGTGGAAGCGCCGATGCCGATGAGGTCAAAGACCGCAGTCATTCCTCTTCCTCGTAGTAGTTGATGACGTTCGACTTCGTCTTCAGGAACGAGGGGATGACGAGCACGGCGAGGAGAATGGCGAGGATCGCGTAGACGCCCGTCATGCCGACCGCATTCGCCGCCTGCCCGATGAGGATGCCGAGCACGCCGAAGTCCGCGTCGCCGAACGTCGTGTTCTGGAAGCCGAGCGAGCCGAGGACGGGCAGGAGCAGCGCAGGCAGGAAGGTAATCGCAAGGCCGTTGATGAAGGCGCCGAACGCCGCGCCGCGCCTGCCGCCTGTCGCGTTCCCGAAGATGCCTGCCGTCGCGCCGCAGAAGAAGTGCGGCACGAGACCCGGGATGATGAGCACGCCGCCCAGTGCGCCGAGGATGAGCATGCCGATGATGCCGCCGATGAAGGAGCTGAGGAAGCCGATGACGACAGCCGTCGGCGCATAGGTGAAGAATACCGCGCAGTCCACGGCGGGGATCGCGTTCGGGATGATTTTCGTCGCGACGCCTTGGAAGGCGGGGATGAGGTCGCCGAGGATCATGCGGACGCCGGCGTAGACGACGGTGACGCCGACGGCGAACTGCAGGGCGGCCATCAGCGCGAAGAGGAACGGCGACATCGAGCCGGAGAGCGTCGCGACGTAGCTAGGACCTGCTGCAATCGCCGCGATGAGGTAGATGACCATCATCGTGAGCGCCGTCGACACCGTCGTATCGCGCAGGAACCCCCATTTTTCCGGGATTTCGATTTTTTCCGTGCTGTCTTCCGGCTTCCCGGCGAACTTTCCCGCCCAGGCGGAGAGGTAGTAGCCGAGACTGCCGAAATGCCCCATGGCGATTTCGTCGCCTTCCGTCACCTGCATCGTGTAGTGCTGGCCGATTGCCGGCGAGATGGAGCTCCATGCGCCGAGGATGAATCCACCCACGAGGATGAGCTGCGTGCCCGAAAAGCCCGATGCGCCGAGCACGGCGGAGAGCAGGCATGCCATGAAGAAGCTATGATGGCCGGTCAGAAAGACGTATTTGTACTTCGTGAAGCGCGCGATGAGGAGATTGAAAATAAGTCCCACGACCAGAATGCTCATCGTCTCGACGCCGAGCATTTTCTGTGCGACGGATGTGATGGCCTCGTTGTTCGGTACGACGCCCGCGATGTGGAATCCCGTCTCGATCATCTTGCCGAGCGGGTCGAGATTGGAGACGATGACACCAGCGCCCGCACTGAGCATGAGGTAGCCGAGTATGGGCTTGAGCGTTCCCGTCATGACTTTGTGGGCGGGACGCCTGAGGGCGACAAGTCCGATGAAGGACACGATGCCGATTAGGAGCGCGGGCTGCGAGAGCACGTCGCGCAAAAATTCCAGGATTTCCATAGCTTATGCCTTCCTTTCTGAAAAAGTCCATGCCTGCTTATTTTTCCGCTGCTTCCTTTGCCGAGGACTGAAGGAGTTCCAAAACGTCCTCCTTGATCTTCTTCTTGTTGATGTAGCTGCGGACAATGCCGACCTTTTTGCCTTCAAATTGATAGGCGAGTTCCTTCACGGTGATGATGAGGTCGCAGGGATGTCCCTGCGCTGCATTGAAATCGAGTGATTCCACTTGGGCGGCAATCCCGTTTTCCTCGCAGATTTCCTCGATCTTCATTTTGAGCATCAGGCTGCTGCCGATACCGTTCCCGCAGACGGTGATGATGTTGAGCATGCTGTTTCCTCCTTTGCCATGCAGTCAGATCTCTTCCTGCAATTTTCCTAGGACATAGGCGTGCGCTTCCTTTTCCGTGCGCTGTGCGCAGATCCCATCGCAGAAGCCCTCGTCCTCGAAGAGCACCATCAGGTCAGAGAGGACTTTCAGGTGCTGTACCTTGTCGACGGCGCAGAGAAAGACGACGACGCGCACGGGGTCGTAGTCGGGATTTCCAAAGGGAATGGGATTTTCTAGCGTGAGGATGGCGACGCCCACGCGCTTTGCCCCATCTTCCGGACGCGCATGCGGCATGGCGAGCCCCGGCGCGATCACGATGTAGGGCCCCATCTCTCGCACGGTGCGGAGCATGGCCTCGGTATAGCGTTCTTCCGCCATGCCGAGGCGCTGCATCATCGCGCCGCCATAGCGCACGGCAGCTTCCCAGTCCGCTGCCTTGACTCGCAGCGCGAGGCAGTCCTCGGTCAGTACATCCTTTAGCATAGGCATCTCTCCTTTCGAAGCAGCGGATTCTCCCTGCGTATCGAGGAGTGCGGCAAGCTCGTCGAGCAGCTTGGGGGAATCCAGGATAATCGCGTGGCGCGTCACGGCCTGCATCACGCCCTGCAGCAGCGATTCCGGCGCGCGCCGCCGAAGCGGCAGATGGCTTCCGAGCCGCAGGAGGTCGCGCTGCGTGAGGAGCGGCGCGACGCGAATGCAGGGCGGCGCGCAAGAACCGCATAGCAGCGCTTTCGGCAGCTCCACCGTCGTGATGATGAGCTCGGGAGCCGTTTCGGATAGTGCCTGCTGCGCTTGCCTGCGCGATACGGCCGCAATGATTTCCACGTTGAAAAATTTGCGCACTTTGGCGGCGATGAGCTCCGACGTGCCGATGCCGTGGTCGCAGACGACGAGCACGCGCCGTTTCTCCTCGCGAAGCCGTCCGTGCCGCTCGAGCGCCGCTCCGAAATGCAGGACGAAGTAGGCGACCTCGGCATCGCAAAACCGGCTTCCCGCCCACTCCTCCGCAGGGGCAAGCGCCTCGCGCACGGCCTCGAAAAGCCAGCCGTATTCCGCGCGGATCTCCGCAAGCAGCGGGTTTTCGATGGGAACGCCTTGCTGCAGGCGGGAAATGGCAGGCCGCAGATGCGCGAAAAAGCCCTGAAACAGGCGCTCGTCGCGCGCCATAGCGGCATCGTTCAGCAGCGTGCCCATACACACCAGGATGCGCCCGGCGAGCGTATGAAGCGTGAACTCGGACGGATCGAAATCCCGCTCGTCGGCAGAAAGCCCGCTGCAGGAAAGCTGCAGGGCAATCGCGTGCTGCTCCGCGCGGGAAATGCTAAGATGAAAGCGCCGAGAAAGTCGTGCGGCAATCTTTTGCGCGGCGGCCTGCTCTCTCGGTGTGCGGCTTTCCTCGCATGGCATGGGAAGGGCGTTTCCGCCCCTCTGGCGCAGGGTGAGGATGGCGAGATGGAGCACGAGGGCAGCCCCGTTTCGGAAAAGACGACTGAAAGCGCGCCTTCCGCCTCGTGGATGCAGCGCTCGTAGAACGCGAAATCCGCTGCGTGGAGCTGGCCTTCAAACACGCGGGCAAGCACGTTGCGGCGCGCATCCTGCGGCGCGAGTGCAAGTTCTTCCTGCATGTGGTGTGCAAAGAGGCGAAATGCCATGGCGCGTATGGCGGATTCGTCTCCCGCAAGGCGGATCCCGCGATTGGGCGCTGCCTCCACGCGAAATCCTGCACGGTGTGCGAGCACCTTTATCTGATGGACGTCGCGCACGATCGTTGCGCGGCTGACCGAAAGCTGCTCGGCCAAAAGCTCCATGCTGACGTAGGCCTGCTGGGACAAAAGGAAGGAAAAAATGCGCTGCGAGCGCTCCTCCGGCGATGGCGCGTATAGGTTCCCCTGGCGCTCGGAGAGGAGTGCCCGCAGCGAGGCGTTCCCGCGCACATCCGCAGGCAGCCGAATCCCGTTTCGCGCACTGCGGAGAAGCGGCGGAAGATGCATCTCGCGCAGGGTGTCATCCAAAAATTTCAAATGGTACTGCACGGAGCGCGTCGAGCGGTTGGTTTTTTCTGCAATCTCCCGCACGAGCAGCGGTCGGTCAGCGCGCCGAAGGACGCGCAGGATTTCCAGACAGCGTTCGTTAAACATCTGCTCCTCCTTTCTCGTTTTATTATACAAAACAATCAAAAATAAGAACAGACAATAGTTTGTTTCTTCGTTATGTGCAAAATGATACGATTCCTCGATGTGCAGCGATGCGTGCTCTCGTCTCCGCCAAAAAAAGAAGTCTTGCGTGCCGCGGTCGGTGTCCAAGGCTTCTTGGAAAGGGGGCTTTTATCGTCAGGCGATATGCCACGTCTGTTCGAAGACGACGGGCGGCTGCAGGATGGGACGGCGGCGCAGTTCCATCCTGCACGACGCTGATAGCCGCCGTGCGGTTCGTCTGGTCGCTTGAGCGAGAACGTTCGCGCTTAGGCGGCGCGCTGCTGCCGCCTGAGCGGCAATGAGAGAATTCCACTGGGAGCCCCGTGCGTTTCTCGATTGCTTCATTTCGGGAGGCTTAGGAGGGCTTCGCATTGCCTCTTCAGATAATGGCATGTTTGGTGGGAACATGGTACAATATTGTAACCCTGTAAATTCGGAAATTCGGGAAATCAATTGAGAAAAAAGGCTTGCATTTTGCATTTGAATCCGTTATACTAACTTAGTCGGTGCGCGAGTGCCGCATCATTCCTCGATAGCTCAGTCGGTAGAGCACCTGACTGTTAATCAGGCTGTCGCAGGTTCGAATCCTGCTCGAGGAGCCAATGGCGCCATCGTCAAGCGGTTAAGACACCGCCCTTTCACGGCGGGTTCATGGGTTCGAATCCCATTGGCGTCACCACCTTCGGGCGATTAGCTCAGCTGGGAGAGCGCTTGCCTTACAAGCAAGATGTCAGCAGTTCGATCCTGTTATCGCCCACCAGTTGGAATGCAAGCCACCTTTCGAGGTGGTTTTTTGCTGTATATGGCACCAACATGAATAGGACAATATGATGGAATATCAGGCATTTCTTTCGGCACTGAAACGGGATCCGCTGCCGCACGTATTCCTGCTCGCGGGGGCGGAGCGTTATTTCGTCGACCGTGCGCGCACGGCGATCTTTGCGCGGCTCTTCCCCGGTGGGATCGGATTGCAGGACGGATTGCAGCGGCTGACGGGCACTGCCGATGTAGAGGCGCTGCTCGGCTACATCGAGACGGCGCCGTTCTTCGCCGATAAGAATGTCGTCCTCGTGACGGATGCGGCGTTTGCTTCCGAGAAAAAGGAATCGGATGGAGCGGGCAAGGCGAGGGCGAATCAGAAGATGGATCGCCTGCTCGCCTTGCTCGCCGATATGCCAGCGTACAGCTATGTCGTCTT
>PPYE01501760.1_pt1 | contig 40803 bp, 28 predicted proteins | sample 1559881 | NCBI WGS metagenome assembly PPYE01 (sample SAMN08240022, study PRJNA423297) | Human gut metagenome, whole genome shotgun sequencing project. | reverse complement strand
CAGTTATTATCAGTGAACAGAACATTAAACTGATAAAAGAATGAGCGTTGATGATTTTGAATCCCATAGAGCCAACTTTACAAAAGTGACTTATCAAACACGGTTCAACTAAATTGAAGAAGAACCAATCCTGTTATACTAAAGTGTACAATCTCGTTATTCTTCTTCAATTCAAAGATAAGTTCTATATAAATTGGGAGTCATTAATCATAAAAAAAAGGTTATCTCAGTTTTACCTGAGACAACCTTCTATTTTTCCCCAAAAAAGGAAGATTCCTTTATTTCTTAATCACTTTAACAGTACTTGTACCATCTTCCGTAGTAACTTTAACAATATACTGTCCGTTTATCAAATCAGATACATTTAAGTTCGACACGTTCTCAGCCTGTTTTACTGTTACTCCCATTAAGTTAATGACAGCAACATTACAAGGAGTTGTAAAGTTCAATACATCAACTACCGGATTAGGATAAACAGATACACCAGCTCCCTGCTCAGTAGAAGAGATACCTGTACCACCGCCACCTGTAACTTCGTTTAATGAGAAGATGTTTTCCAACTTATCATTAGCAACTTTTGTCTGAGCAGTAGCCAATTTAGTTCCTAAAGCAGCTACACCGGTAGTAAGGTTGGCAGGGTTTGATTGAGTCATGGTACCATTAGAGATATTAACCCAGAAAGCAAGAGGAGTTTCGGCAGCATGAGATTTTGCATCTGCTGTATACCCAATCATATAAGCATAATCACCACAAATAGTCATACCTCCGAATTCTTCATTCTTCTGATTCTGTTCACCTTCATTTACTTTTGAGGTTACTGTAGAAGTGACTTCCAAAGAACTTTTATTTAGGACAGCAAGGTATAAATCATTAGTAGAAACAGACTCTTTACTTGAATCAAATGCTAACTTTGTGTTAAATGAACCAGCAATTAATAAAGCATCGCCTTTTACTTCCATAGATTTTATAAAACAGTAATTACCTATACTATGAGTGGTTGAATATTTTTTGGTAGAAGATGTATTATTATCCAAATTAATAGCAGAAATAATATGTCCATATTCTATAGTACCATCTTCAGACATAGCTAGTTCAAATTTCTCATCTTTTGAACCTATTGTCAATGTAACATTACCTACAGCCATAAATCCAGAATAAAGTTCATTGCCTGCAACCGTAAATGTGGCAGACTTAACAAACATCTGACTTTCCATTTGAGACTCTGATACAGCCATAGAAGCAATAATACCACTAACATTCAAATCTTCATCTAAAGAGAATACAGCTCCAGAAGATAAGTCTGAATATATCCCCCATCCCATAATATCTAAATAATTTCCCTTAAACGAAAAATCATTATTTTGAGTTAATCCGGTATAAAGTGCTGAAGCATATAATTTTCCATTATTATATTCTAATTTATTAATATCAAAATATAAAGCCCCTGGTTCTGGTTCATACATTCCACCTGCCACTAACTCTGGCAAGCCTTGTGGTACAAAACTCTGTACAGCCTTCAACACACCATTCACATCATACTTTGCAACAAAACCGGCAGCCCGTTCAGCAACATATGCATCGCCCTTTTTCATTCCTTCTTTCTCTACCGCATTTCCATCTGTACTGCCAAACTCTACTACATCCGCAAAGTTACCTGCAATATAAACATTTCCAGACGCATCAGTAGTTATAGCCTTAATAGTAGCAGCACCAGCTAAAGCTACCCCCCACTTTTCTGTGCCATCTGCGCCATACTTCAATAAGTAGGAACTCACGGCAATCGGAGCCAAATCTGTACCTGCAAATGAAAAACCATCTCCGGCAAATAAACCCGTTACATACATATCTCCCTGTGCAGAAAGAGCTACAGGATTACTGTTATTTACATCCTCAATAGGAAGAATACCCGTCTGAGACTTTGTCCAACTGTTATTCACGGTCGGTTGTCCTTGCGCTACAACTGATGCAGCCACACACAAAGCTAAAAGTAATACTTTTCTCATAAACAATCTTTGTTATAAATTAGACATAAAAAATATATATAAGTCTTTGTTATGGCTAAATGAAAAACATTACAACCATAACAAAGATACCTCCAACTTAGTTTGCCAACCCAGGATTGGCTTCTATTGCTTCACTTGGAATACGAATGGTATAGCGAGAATCATTTTCCTCAAGTACATAACTTGTTCCACCAAACGTCTTTTCCAGACGGGGACGTGTTGTCCTACGAAGATCAAACCAACGATGTCCTTCAAAAGCCAATTCACGGGTACGTTCATTATATATCTCCTGCAATAACTCATCGCGGCCCATGGCATTTACGGCTGCTTCTTTTGCTGCATAAGCATTAGCCGTATATCTTTTCTCCATAAGAGTAAGTAAGTTTTCACGAGCTACATCTATCGCAGCCTCACCTGTCATCAAAGCAGCCTCAGCAGCATTCAAATATATCTCACCGACTCTGAATGAACAACGATACTGATTACTTCCACCTTTAATGACCTGAATGTTAGATGCAGTAACTTGTTTAAAGTATTTCGATTTACGCAAATCCCCTGTTCCATATAACTTCCATAACGAGGTAGCCACCTTAGCAGCACGCACATATTGAGCATTCATTACTTCTTCTAATGCTAAAATATTTTCAGAAGAGTTATATTCATTAGGCAGTATTGTCGACGATGACATATCAACTAACTGATTATTCACACTTAACACAGCTTCAGAAGCTTCAAAAGACTTTGCCCAATCTCCCATATACAAATAGACACGAGAGCGTAAAGCATTTACAGCCAGCGTAGTAAAACGATAATTATAGCCCAACTCCCATTTATCTACGTTCAAATATTTTTCGGCTTCTACAAGATCTGATAAAATAGAGCTATAAACTTCACCTACTGTATTACGAGTTAGCACAGCCTCCGTATCACTATTCAATTTAAGAGGAATAGCCTTAGAGGTCGCCGGATCACAATGAGTGTAAGGCTCACCATATAAATTTACCAACAGGAAGTGTACGTAAGCTCGCAACATATAAGACTCACCAACTAATTGCCTCACCTCGTCAGCAGTACCTTCCTCAATCATATTTTCTGATTCAATCGTATAGTTGGCAGTAAACAATGCCCGGTAAAATTCACGCCACTTAAAACTGGTGGTAGTTTCTGAAGCACTCACATCATTCCATATCCATATATCTTTAAATGAATTTAAGTCTTCTGTAGCAAGAGAAGCGTCCATTAACATTTCATCAGAACGAAAAGCAGCCAACCCTCTATCCTCCGGTACATAATTATAAGCCTCTGCGAGTAGTGCTCTGAATTCTTTAGCAGTTCGGGGAATCACTTGTCCAACAGGCTGGATATCCAAATACTTGTCACAACTATATAAAGTTGCGATACATAATAAGACACAAACTAATTTTATATTCTTTATCATCATCAGCTGTTTAAAAATTTACATTAAGACTGAACGTAAATGATTTTGGAATCGGCTGTGCAAACTGGTTACTCATTGTTTCCGGATCCATAAAGTTATCATAATTAGCTCCAAAGACAAATAAGTTACGGCCTTCCAAAGCTACCGTTGCAGAAGCAATATTTAAAGTACGAAGAACCGATTCAGGTATTTTATAACCGAAACGAAGACTTTGTAATCTCACATGGTCTGAACGTTTCACCCACGTATCCAACATTTGATATAGAGGATACTCTGAATACTGTGTATATTCTGCTTTACGCTTGCTATCAGTCATTAATACCGGAAAATTTGTATTAGTATTTGTAGGCGACCATCTATTTAAAATATCCCGGTTAGTATTCATTCCACGATCAAAATTAGTAGGAGAATAAGAAGGTGCAACACGAGAATACATCTTCAGATTAAAAATAAAGTTCACCACCACTTCAAAGCGCTTAATATTAAATGTATTTACAAAACCACCAGAGAATAACGGATCAGTAGAACCAATATACGAATAGAGGTTACGTTGCTCTTCAGCACTCAAGGTACTCGCTCCTGCACTGTTGAGTTTCAACAATTGTTCGGCAGTCACTTTCTCACCGGCCTTATTATAAAATAACGGATAACCTTCCTCATCAAGTCCAGCGGTTTTATAAGCAAAAAGGGCACCTACAGGATAGCCTTCGCGCCCAGGCGTTGTCTGATTGGCTGGTACAGTCTCACGTAAAACCTTATTTTGGTTATATCCTAAATTAAAGTTTGTAAACCAAGTAAATCCATTACGATTAATATTACGAGTAGTCAAAGCTACCTCAAAACCTTCATTACGCATACTTGCCCAATTAACCATTGTCGATAGAAACCCTGTTTCAAGTGGCAACATGCGCAGAGCTATCAAATCTGTACCTTTACGACGATAATAATCTACAGTTACATTCAGAGCATTGTTAAACAATGCAATGTCTGTTCCAAAGTTCATAGTTTTTGTTTTCTCCCAACGCAATCGTTTATTCGGAGGATTACCCAGAGAAATAAGATCTTCAGTAACTCCAGGTAACATACTGACATTCATATAGTTTCCCATCACATACGATGAGGTACTTTTATCTATATTTCCTTGTACACCATAAGAAGCCCTTATCACTAAATTATCGATTTTCTTAAAATCTTTCATAAATGGCTCATTACTGATTCTCCACAATCCACTGAATGAATACAAAGGTAAAAAACGATATTTCTTAGAAACTCCAAAAATATCAGAGCCATCAAAACGTACACTTCCTCCTACTGTATAACGTTGTAGTAGAGAATAAGAAGCTGTTGAAAAGAAAGAAGCATAAGCATTCTCCACATAGTTTTTGGTATGCAATGGATAGGAACGAGCCCATGATTCATTTGGGAAAATCACAGGTTTGGTAGTTAAAGTTTTACGATCAAATCCGTACCCCGTACTATTCAAAGAATTATACCAGGTTTTACGTATTTCAGTTCCCGCCATCATTTCAAACTCATGAATATCATTATATGAATCACGATATTCCGCCTGAGTTTTCCAATTTATCTGAGAATTAGTATTTGCAGCTTCTGTATGTTTTCCACCATCAGGGAGGAAAGATTTATTGCCTAAAGAAGCAATTGTAGTAAACTCCTTATCCTTACGCATTGCATATGTATCATGATCTGCTATAGACTCCTTAGATACTGCATCTAATTGCATTCCAACTTGCGAAGTAGCTTTAAATCTATCATTGAAACGAAGCTCTACATCAAATATAGCCGACAAAGCATTAGTAGTCTGTTCATATGAAGTGTTATTTCTTTCTTCAAACACATTAAACATCAAATCAGAATCTCCTTTTCCCTGAATGTCAATATCATAAACATAATTACCATTTTCATCATAAGGTGTTTGATAAGGATTTGCTCTACGAGAATAATATACAAGATTTGTAAAACCGTCTTTATCTGTTAAATTCGCTTTACTTTTCCTTCTATTTGCGAACAACGATGCCCCGACCTTTAACATCTTATTTATCTTATAAGAAGTCTTCAACACCATATTTAAACGATTAGCTTCTACTCCTTGTACGTTTCCTTTCTCATCATAATAACCTAAAGAAGTATAATAGGTAGCTTTTTCAGAACCTCCGGAAAGACTTACATTGTATTCCTGGTTAAAAGTTCCACGGAATAAAATGTCATTCCAATCTGTATTTATTGACCGCAATTTATTAATATCATTTTGTGCATCAGAACTAAGCGCATTCCATCCGCCATTCTTATAAGCACTTGTCAACCCATAACGAGATATGATGCGTGCTACTTCACCTTTATTTTCACGATAGGTATAGTCACTTCCCAATAGATCAAGTTCCAGATTTACTTTTTCATCCGAACTTAATAAGTTTAAACGATCAATATCGAATTTAGGAGAGTAAGACAGCTTGGTAGAGAAGGTTATCTGAGGTTTACCAGCTCTACCACTCTTCGTTGTAATCACAATCACACCGTTAGCTGCACGCGCACCGTAGATAGCTGTTGCAGCAGCATCCTTCAAAACTGTAATGCTCTCTATATCGGACGGATTCAAACCCGCAATAGCCGACTGATATATATTGTCTATATCTTTCAAGTCTTCCATTGTCGGAATCTCTGTTCCTGTCATCGGCACACCGTCAAGCACCCAAAGAGGGTCTTGCGTACCATTCAAAGAGGCAGTACCACGAATACGGATCTTAGGAGCTGCCCCAGGAGCTCCCGAAGAAGCAATAGAAGACAAGCCGGCTACCTGGCCGGAAAGTGCCTGATCAATACTCATTACCGAACCAATCTTATCATCTGTAATATCCAGTTTAGTAACCGCAGCTGTCAATTTGCGGCGTTCAATCGTTTGATATCCTGTTACAACAACCGCATCGAGCATATGCGCCGACGGTTGCAGAACAATCTCATAACTGCTTTTTCCGGCAACCAGATGTATGGTTTGTGATTCATATCCTACATAGCTGCACTGAAGAGTGGTCACTCCATCAGGCACGTTGATAGTGAACTTTCCGTCCATGTCTGTTATCACTCCTAAAGTAGTCTGGGAACTCCCTGCTTTCTTTAGGATCTCTGATGACACAAATACCGAGGCTCCAATCAGAGGCTCTTTGTAATCACCAGCAATAACCACACCTGTGATCTTCCTTTCCGCTGCATTTGCTCCAAAGGCAATGATGCAGCAGAGAGAAAATAATAAATAACTGATTATTCTTTTCATCAATAATTACGAATATAATTTTAATTAGCTACTATTTCAATGATTATTTCAAACCCAGCGCAGTGTTAATGCGCAGAATCATATCTTTATAATGATACTTTGTAGCTGTGTCTGATGTTCCCAGACGACTCTGCAACAAGTCTTTTATACGAAGCAACTCACCGCGTTTCACAGAGATTGCATCTGAAATACGATTCAACTGCGAACCGTAGAAGTTTAATTCGCGACGAGCCCCCATACGATCACTATCTAATGAATGATGTGCATACTCATCACAACTACACGCAGGTTCCTGATGATTCAACAAGAAATGATCATCCATCAGTTTTTTGTTGATCTTTACACCTTCACTTTCGGCAGCAGCAGTAATCAAGGCATCCAGGAAATTCTTCTGCAGGGCACGAGTCATAACGTCAGGTATTGCACCACGTTCGGTAGTAGCAAAAATACTACGATGCAAACCATCCATCAGGTCCACAGCAGTAAAAGCCTTCTTACCATTCACCGACTCATTTTCGAGCATACGCATCAAACGATTGTTTGATAACAAATCCCATAGAATATATGATTGTGCATTCTTTAGTATCAGCGTAGGAGCATTCTCTACTACACCCAACGGAGTGTTGCGGAGCAAATAAGTGTATTCTCCTACTTCTGTATCAAACAGCCATTTAGGATAAGTCAGAACTTCATCAAGCAAGAATTTCAATGCAGCTTGTTGTTTCTCTTTCTCTACGAAAGTATAAGTCTTCTGCCCATCACCAACAACCGTATTCTCAATATAGATACCACCAATGTTGGCCATCACATGATAAAGATAGTTGTTCCACTGATTGATAACAGCATAGTACAAACGTGAAGCTTCTTCGTAGGTTTGTCCTTTCTCGCCGGTAGTAGTCCACTGGATAATCTGCGGCACGATACGTTTCAGGTTCTCAATACCCAAAAGAGAAGAACGTACTGCATCATCACCTAAATCTTCGTTCTGAGCACGTGGATCTACAGCATCACGTACATCCTGCGCTTCGCTATACTTATAAAGACGGTCAGTATGGCGACCTAAGAAATCATAAAGCAGCTCTTTTTCCGCTTCCGGAGTTTCCTTACCGTACCAACGATATCCGTATTCAATAGCAAAGATATCATACGGACCAATATGCGGAGAAAGTACCGTCACCCCATCACCCGGCTGTGCCACATAGTTGAAACGGGCATAGTCCATGATAGAGGAAGAAGTGGAATTCATACGGTCTGTAAATGACTTGGAACGCAATGAGTCTGTAGGAAATGCCCATGACCCCATCATGTTATGACGAAGTCCCAAAGAGTGACCTACTTCATGGCACGCTACGAAGCGCATAGCATCCCCCATCAGTTCATCAGAGAGTTTCACTCCACGAGCCTCAGGACGGATAGCACCCGTCTGCACCGTAATCCATTCCTGCAACATACCCAATACATTGTGCCACCACATGATATCTGCCTCAAGAATTTCTCCCGAACGCGGATCAAGAATAGACGGTCCCATCGCATTGGCTTTTGTAGAAGCAGCATAAGTCAGCACAGAATAATTCACGTCATCCATATCTATCGTCATGCTATCTGTAACCTCTTTTGCGATAATGGCATTTTTAAAACCGGCACGTTCAAAAGCCATCTGCCAGTCTTCAATACCTTGTTTGATATACTTACGCCAACGGTAAGGAGTAGAATTTTCAATATAAAACACAATCGGTTTAGCAGGTTCTACCAACTCGCCACGCAAGTAACGTTCACGATCTTCCGGTTTCGGTTCCAATCGCCAACGAGTGATAAATCGTTTTGTATCCACTCGTTGTTGCCCGTCACTATAACTCAATAACGGATTCGTAAAATAGCCTACACGTGCATTATCCAATCTGCCTGTCATTGGTTTCTCCGGAAGAAGCATCAGTGAAGAGCTTACTTCTACAGTGACATATACGGAAGTGGTTCCTTCTGTTACTTTCGTTGTTAACTCGGAGGTAGCTACCACATTGTTCTCAAACGACTTAATAGAAAGGATCCGTGATAAGTTCTTTATAGAAGATGTACCTAAATTAATATTGGTAAACACATTATTGATACTTGTTTCCGTACCATCATAAATGTCGTTCACCTTAACAACCATCATTGTTGAGTCATTATTAAATGCCTCAATCTTAAAACCAGCGATCAATGGAGAAATATAATTATCACGTACCGATTGACTGATGGCATCTTCGGCAGGTGAAAGAGGCAACGGACGACTCTGACGGATAAGCAACTTATTGGTTGCTTTATCAAGTTCGAAACGTACCATCTGGTTTTCGTAGTTAACGCCACGGTTCACTCCCGCTTCATTCAATTCAGCAGGAACACGTTGCAGTTTATTCACTACCAACATATCTCTACCCAGCAAACTCGCCGGAACCTCAAAATAATAGTCGTTCTTTTTCTGATATACGTTAAACATACCGCGACGAACGATACTACCATCTCCGGTCAGTTTCTCATACTCATTTTTGGATTTAATACTGTCGTTGGATTCACTTTTCTTTTTCTTGCGGAACCATCCCATAGAATCGGGAGTCGGATTTCCGGCATACAATACAACGGAAGGACCGCACAGGAAAGCACCTGTGGCCACCGTAATCAGCAGGCTTGTTCTAAATTTCATCAAGTTAATCTATCAATTATCTGTTATTTCATTCTACTCTATAGAAGAAAGGGGACGACAAAGATAATAAAACTATCAATATGAACTATTATCAGCAACAAGTTTTGACCTTTTTTCTTAATTAAAACGAATTTTACTTGCATTTTCATACAAATGAATCCTGTTCCCTATTACACTTTAACAAAGTTTCTCTAAATTGAAATATAAAAAGAGAAGAGATATCACATATCAATCCGCCAATAATGCGTATCAGTAATTGAAATTCTATTTTAACCTAATCAGTTTGGGGTTTAATAACCTCTACCGTTATTTTCTCCTGTATTGATAAAGTCCTGTCTCATAGAGTAACGCACGAAGTCCCGGTAGACAACGTTGTTTTAGATGTACATGTAAAGCAGTACGACATGTGCATGTGGGACAGTATGACATGTACATGTGGGACAGTATAACATGTACATGTAAAACAAAACAGGGCACCGAGAAAAAGAATGTTCCTTTTCGAGAAAGACAAAGCACAACACCGGGTAAGGACAATAATATCGTTTAGAGGCATCCCATAGCAAAAATAAGCTGCACCTTCACATAAAAAATAAACTCTTTCATTTTATTCTGCACTCAGTTTGTATTATCTTTGCCTACAAATCAAAACTACATGGAACTCTTAGTATATAAAGCCTCTGCCGGCTCCGGGAAGACTTTTACGCTTGCTGTAGAATACATCAAACTACTTATTCTTAATCCGCGTGCCTACCGCCAAATACTTGCTGTGACCTTTACGAATAAAGCTACGGCCGAAATGAAAGAACGTATTCTCAGCCAGCTTTATGGTATTTGGACTGAAGATCCGGATTCTGATGCTTACCTGAAACGGATCATAGAAGAAACGGGAAAGCAAACTGATGAAATACGAAAATCGGCCGGAATAGCTCTTAGCTATATGTTACACGATTACAGTCGTTTTCGTGTAGAAACAATAGACTCTTTCTTTCAGTCTGTGATGCGTAACCTGGCACGCGAACTTGAGCTAAGCCCCAATCTGAATATCGAACTGAACAACAGCGAAGTGCTGAGTGATGCAGTAGACAGCATGATTGAAAAACTGGCCCCTACCTCTCCCGTGCTTGCCTGGTTACTGAATTATATCGATGAACGTATTGCAGATGATAAACGCTGGAATGTGTCGGAAGAAGTGAAAAGTTTTGGCCGCAATATATTCGACGAAGGATACATAGAAAAGGGGGAAGGACTTCGGCAAAAGCTGATTGAAAATCCGGAAATTATAAAAAACTACCGTCGTGAACTAAAGGAAATGGAGACGGAAGCCCTTGAACAAATGAAAGGCTTCTACGATCAGTTTGAAGGAGAACTGGACGGACATGCATTAACTGCAGACGATCTGAAGAATGGTTCGCGCGGAATAGGAAGCTATTTTCGAAAACTCAATAATGGGATACTTGGTGATGATATCCGTAATACAACGGTAGAAAAATGTTTGAGTGATGAGAAGAACTGGGCAGCAAAAACCTCTCCGCGTTATGAAGATATACTTCGTTTAGCTGCCGACAGTCTGATGCCTTTGCTGAACGAAGCAGAGAAATTCCGGTCCAGGAATAACAAGATCGTAAACAGTTGCCGGCTCTCCATGCAGCATCTCAACAAAGTGCAGCTACTGGCCAATATAGACGAAGAAGTACGCCAACTGAACCGGGAAAATAACCGCTTTCTATTATCAGATACCAATGCCCTACTCCACCAATTGGTCAAAGACGGTGACTCTTCTTTTGTATTCGAAAAGATAGGAACGAATATCCGAAACGTAATGATAGATGAGTTTCAGGATACCAGCCGGATGCAATGGGGAAATTTCAAATTGTTATTATTGGAAGGACTCTCTCAGGGAGCCGACAGTTTGATAGTAGGCGATGTGAAACAATCTATTTATCGTTGGAGAAATGGTGACTGGGGAATACTTAACGGATTGAATGACCGGATAGAACACTTTCCGATTCGTGTGGAAACACTAAAGATCAACCGAAGAAGCGAAACGAATGTCATACGGTTTAACAACGAACTATTTACAGCAGCAGTAGAGTACCTGAACACCCTGTATAAGAATGAATTGAGCACCGACTGTGAAGCGTTGCAAAAAGCCTATTCGGACGTAGCACAAGAATCTCCTAAAGAGAAACAGATGGGATACGTCAAAGTTTCTTTCCTTGAACCGGATGAAGAGCATGACTACACAGAAAAAACACTTATAAGCCTAGGTGAAGAAATGGAACAGTTGCTGAACTCAGGAGTGAAGCAGAACGATATTGCCATTCTTGTCCGCAAAAATAAAAGTATCCCCCGTATTGCAGATTATTTTGACAAAACACTGCAATACAAAATTGTATCTGATGAAGCCTTCCGGCTGGATGCTTCACTTGCCATCTGTATGATGATAGATGCACTACGTTACCTTTCTGATCCGGAAAACCGGATAGCAAGGGCTTCACTAATTATGAATTACCAATTAAAAATTAAAGGTTTTGAGGGAGAATTGGATGCATTGCTTACAGGAGCACCCAAAGAGTTATTACCGGAAGCTTTTATTGAAAACATAAAGACTCTAAGGTTAATGCCTCTTTATGAGTTGCTGGAAGAGCTATTCAGTATCTTCGAAATGAACCGTATCAGTGCTCAGGATGCTTACCTGTTTGCTTTCTTTGATGCTGTAACAGACTATCTGCAAAGTAATTCTTCTGAGTTGGATAGTTTTATCCGCTTTTGGGAAGAAACATTATGCAACAAGACTATTCCCAGTGGAGAGATAGAAGGAATACGTATATTCTCAATCCATAAGTCGAAAGGACTGGAGTTTCACACAGTACTCCTGCCTTTCTGTGATTGGAAAATGGAAAATGAGACCAATAATCAGCTCGTGTGGTGTACTCCGGCAGCAGCACCATTCAACGAGCTTGATATCGTCCCCGTCAACTACTCTACACAGATGGCGGAATCCGTATACCGGGAAGACTACCTGCAAGAACGCCTGCAACTATGGGTGGATAATCTGAATCTGCTTTACGTAGCCTTTACCCGTGCCGGAAAAAATCTGATAGTATGGAGTCGAAAAGGACAACGCAATACAATGTCGGAATTACTCACTGCAGCCCTACCAGAAGTAGCGCGCAGAAATGGGACAGAATGGGACGGAGAAGAACCCTATGAACAAGGAGAACTTTGTCCCTCTTCGGAAGAGAAGAAAAAAATATCTGCCAACAAGCTTACCCGGAAAGCAGAGAAACTGCCGGTCAGAATGGAGTCCATGCGGCATGAGATAGAGTTCCGGCAATCCAACCGCTCAGCGGACTTCATCAAAGGAATTGAGGAAGAAGAATCGGATGACCGCTTTATCAATCGCGGACGGTTGCTACATACTCTGTTCTCGGCTATTGAAACGGAAAAAGACATTGATACGGCCATAGAAAGATTGATCTTTGAAGGCGTTATCGGTAGCCGCAAAGTGGAAGAAGAGATACGGGAAGTGACTCATAAGGCTTTCTCCATGCCCGAAATACAAGAGTGGTACTCGGGACGTTGGCAATTGTTCAATGAATGTGCCATTATATATAAAGAAGACGGAGTATTGCAAACCCGCCGACCGGACAGGGTAATGATGCAGAACGGGCAAGTAGTGGTAGTGGATTTCAAATTTGGTAAACCGAACAAAAAGTACAACAAGCAGGTGCAGGGATACATGCAATTACTGACGAAGATGGGATACAGCAATATCAGCGGTCATCTGTGGTATGTAGACGAAGGTAAAATAGAGAAAGTACGCAATTGATAGCAAGAGAGATGAAAACAGCAGCTCTGATAGGCATCAGCAGACATCGGCTTACCACAGACGGTGAAGGGGTGACAACACTCGTAGCATTCCACGGATGTCCCCTGCGTTGCAAATATTGCCTGAATCCCCAATCATTTGCCCAAGAGGGAGTCTGGAAACAATATGACTGTGAACAGCTCTATGAAGAAGTTAAAATAGACGAACTGTACTTCCTTGCTACCCACGGAGGTGTTACATTCGGAGGTGGAGAACCGGCACTGCAAAGTAACTTTATCAGTGAATTCAGGAGACTCTGCGGCACCGGATGGAAAATAACCATTGAAACATCTCTGAACGTGCCACAAGAGAATATAGAAAGATTATTACCGGTGGTCGATTGTTATATCGTCGATATTAAAGATATGAATAATGATCGTTACGAAACATATACCGGGAAAAGTAATACGCGTGTCATCGAGAATCTCCGTTGGTTGGTGATACAAGGAAAAGCGAAACAAATCACTGTTCGCGTTCCTCACATCCCGTCATACAATACGGAAACAGATATAGAGAACAGTATACATCAACTGAAAGAAATCGGACTGTCCGATTTCGATCGGTTTACCTACCGGACTTAAATACAGATAATGCTTATGAAACGAGGAAAGCAGACTTGCAGGATTTTAAAAGAGATCCGCCGGCAAATAGCCGAAGCGAATGATATTGAATTCATCACTTCCGAGTGCCAATATCAAGGCGAGTGCTTAGGCACATGCCCCAAATGTGAAGCGGAAGTCCGTTATCTGGAACAACAGTTGGAACGGAAAAGAATGGCAGGAAAAGCAATCACAGTGTTAGGTATATCTGCAGGATTGGTGGCAACAGCACCACTGACATCGTGTACAAGTCCGAAGAAACCGGATCATATTTCTACTTACGACAGTATTGCCGAAACTGATACAACGGAAACAATCTGTATGGAGATGGAAGGAGATATAGCCTTAAAAATCGATACTCCGAATATTAAAGATGTTTCAGCACCGCCTTCTATACCGATGGTGGGAGAAATTCCATGCAATTTACAAGATAGCACGGCAATAGATACACTGGTCGTAATAGACGAAGAGCCCATCGAAGGAGAAGTTCCTGAGGACAACGAAGCGTATGTGTCCGCCTGTGACAATATGCCGGAATTTCCCGGAGGTACCAAAGCCTTGATGGAATATCTGGCCCGAAACATAAAATATGAAGGCCCCATAGCACAAGGAGACATAGGCATATCCGGCCGGGTAATCATTCAAATTATCATCGACAAAGAAGGTAATGTCACTGATCCCAAGGTAGTCCGGTCCGTTGATCCTTATCTTGACAAGGAGGCATTACGCGTTGTCAGCCATATGCCTAAGTGGACACCGGGAACACAGCAAGGCAAACCGGTGGCTGTGAAATATTCTATTCCGGTAGTTTTCAGAATGCAATAATTACTAAAGTGCCGTATTTGAGTAATGAAAGCTGTCGGCAAAGCATTGGCCCTTGAGCATTATTTGCGTACGAAACTAAAATCGTTATATCATAAAGTATGAAAACATTTCTCCAACTGGTCGCTCAAGACCTTCATAGCAAAATAGGAAACGATTTATCGCGTGTAGCAATCGTTTTCCCCAACAAACGTGCCAGTTTGTTCTTCAACGAACATTTGGCTTCACAATCCGATCATCCTATCTGGTCTCCTGCTTATGTCAGCATTAGCGAATTGTTCCAGCAACTGTCCGATCAGAAACTGGGAGATCCCATCCGCTTGGTGTGTGAGTTGTATAAGATTTTTCGTGAGGAAACAAAAAGTGAAGAATCTCTGGACGACTTCTACTTTTGGGGTGAACTACTTATCAGCGACTTTGACGATGTAGACAAAAATCTTGTAGATGCAGATAAACTCTTTACCAATCTGCAGGATCTGAAAAATATTATGGATGATTTCGACTTTCTGGATAAAGAACAGGAGGATGCTATTCGTCAATTTTTCCAGAACTTCTCCATAGAAAAACATACCAAACTGAAAGAGAAATTTATTTCTCTTTGGGACAAGCTTGGGGACATTTATCGGAGTTATCGTTCACAACTTGCCTCTTTAGGTATTGCTTACGAAGGAATGCTCTACCGCAATGTCATTGAAGCACTTGATACGAATGCTTTGCGGTATGACAAATATGTATTCGTAGGTTTTAATGTGCTCAACAAAGTGGAAACCCGCTTCTTCTCTCTACTGCAAGAGGCAGGCAAAGCACTTTTCTATTGGGACTATGATTTGTTTTACACCCGTCTGCCCCAGCAAAGACATGAAGCAGGCGAGTTTATTCTTCGTAATCTGGAGAAGTTTCCGAATGAACTTCCCGAAACTGTATTCGATTGTCTGCGTCATCCCAAGAAAGTACGTTTCATTTCTTCTCCCACAGAAAATGCCCAGGCACGCTATCTTCCGGAATGGGTCAGAGATACATTGTTAAACAAAGATCTTCAAGAAAAGCCTTGCGAAGAAAAAGAAAACGCAGTAGTACTTTGCAATGAATCTTTATTACTTCCTGTCCTGCACTCTATTCCGTCAGAAGTAAAAAGCGTCAATATCACTATGGGATTCCCATTGGCACAGACCCCGGTTTATAGTTTTATCAATGCTGTCGTTGAGTTGCAAACAACCGGTTATCATTCTGAGACTGGTCGTTACAGCTATGACACCGTACAGGCCGTACTAAAGCATCCCTATACCCGCCAAATCTCTCTCAAAGCCGAACCACTGGAACGTGAACTGACAAAGACCAACCGCTTCTATCCTCTGCCTACAGAACTGAAGCAGGATGATTTCCTATCACTGCTCTTCACCCCAAGAAGTGGTATCCGGGCAATCTGTCTTTACATCACAGAGTTACTGAAAGAAGTATCTACCCTCTATCGTCAGGAATCGGAGCAGGATGATATTTTTAATCAACTCTATCGTGAGTCATTGTTCAAGAGCTACACAATGGTAAATCGCCTGCTCAACCTGATTGAGAACGGAGAGTTACAAATACGTATCGATACTTTGAAGCGCCTGCTTAGCCGTATCCTGAATGCAGCTAATATCCCATTCCATGGTGAACCGGCTATCGGCATGCAGGTAATGGGAGTACTCGAAACCCGTAATCTTGACTTCCGTAATCTCATCATGCTTTCGCTCAACGAAGGGCAATTGCCTAAGTCCAGCGGTGAGTCTTCCTTCATCCCTTACAATCTCCGTAAGGCTTTTGGTATGACAACCATCGAACACAAGAATGCAGTATATGCTTATTACTTCTATCGCCTTATACAGCGGGCAGAAAATGTAACATTGGTATATAACACTTCGTCAGACGGCTTGAACCGCGGAGAATGGTCACGTTTTATGTTACAGTTCCTTGTAGAATGGCCACACGACATCAGCCGGGAATTTCTTGAAGCCGGTCAGTCACCACAAAGCAGCCGTGATATCTGTATTGAAAAAACACCGGAAATATTGAATCGCCTCCGCAATACATACAACTTCGAATCTAATTCCAAAGCATTTGCTCTCTCTCCATCGGCGCTCAATGCCTACCTGGATTGTCGCCTGCGTTTTTATTATCGCTATGTAGCCGGGCTAAAAACTCCCAATGAGGTAAGTGCGGAAATAGACTCAGCCCTGTTTGGTACCATTTTCCACCGTTCAGCGGAACTTGCTTACGGTGATTTAAGTGCTAACGGCAAAGAGATAAGAAAAGAAGATTTAGAACGCCTTCTACGTGATGACGTTCGTTTGCAAGGATACGTAGATCGTGCCTTCAAAGAAGAATTCTTCCATGTTGATCTCAACGAACGACCGGAATACAATGGAGTGCAATTAATAAATTCCAAGGTAATAGGCTCATATCTTCGGCAGCTGTTACGCAATGACCTGCAATATACACCTTTTTCTATGGTAGGTATGGAAAAGAAGGTACAGGAAGAAGTGACAGTAAATACTCCTGAAAGTCCGATAAAGATACGGATAGGCGGAACGATCGACCGCATGGATTGCAAAGACGATACACTTCGTATTGTTGATTACAAAACAGGAGGAAGTCCCAAAACACCAACAAACATTGAACAACTGTTCACTCCCGCCGAAGGAAGACCGAATTATATCTTTCAGACCTTTTTGTATGCAGCCATCATGAGCAGGCAGCAGTCCCTGAAAGTAGCTCCTGCCCTACTCTATATTCACCGGGCTGCTAATGAAAACTATTCTCCCGTTATCGAAATGGGTGAACCTCGGAAACCAAAGATACCAGTCAATAACTTTGCCTTCTTTGAAGACGAATTCCGGGAACGGTTACAAACTCTGTTGGAAGAAATCTTTGGGAATGAAACGCCCTTTACCCAAACAGAAAACACGAAAGTCTGCGAATACTGCGACTTCCGTGCTTTGTGCAAAAGGTAAAGATCTCAATGCAACGAGGCCATCACCAACCGGATATCTGCATACGATACGTCATCGCCTAAGCCTGCTTTTATAAGCGTAATGCTTGGGGCATCGGCGTGTTGTTGTAGATACTGTGTTATTTTATCAACCTTCTCTTGTGGGACCAGATCATTAATTCTAATTACTCCCGAACGTACATAATGTTCCAAATGTCCGGCTATCGTACCGGTTACCAATTCACGGGCCTTAGCGATCTCCTCAATGTTCATGCCTTGACGGAACATAGAGAAGCTCACCTCTTTCGTGTCTTGCTTAGGAGTTTTCACTATAACTGTTGCATCCGGCTTTGTGGCAACCACCTCCTCTTTTATCTTTTTCTTAGGGGCCTCTGGCATCTCAGGACGTTCCACATTGTTCTCTTTCACATAGTTATTCACCATATTCAGTAATACATCCCCATATTTCTCGGCTCCCTTCTTTCCAAAATAAGGAATACGAACCAGAGAGGTCACGTCCACCGGCAACAAATTGACAATACCCAATATGGCTTTCTGTTGGATAATTGTATACACAGGAACTCCTGCCTGTGCGGCTTCTGAGTTTCGCCAGGCTATCAATTGTTTATAGAGTTCAGGATGAAGAATATCGGTAGGAACTTCTATCTTATCGGCTCTCTGTCCTCCTCTCTCCCTCTTTCCTTCTCCTCTCTCTCGTCTCCCCTCGCCATTCTCTTCTGTGATCGTCAATATAGCTTTCTGTTTCAAATAAGTTGATACGGAAAAGCCATGTTCCTCTGTTGAGGTCAGAGTTCCCTTTTTCACATGCAATGCCACCCGCAACACACCCAAAGCCTCTGTGATTTTCTTCTTTACCTCTTTATTATCTGTCTGTATTTTGGTTTCAGAGACCAAAGGAAAGACTATCTCCTCCAATTTTTCTCTAAAATAACGGGCACCGGATATTAAACGGCTCTGTAATTGCCGATCACCCACATAATCATCTGTCGCATTCACCAAATCTGTATACTGGATTCGAAAAGTATCTCCTACCTTCGTTATGTTTGCTTTATATAACTCATAAGCTCCTTTGTATCGTTCCAACAACTTGGGATAAAGGCGATAAAGATGTTCATCCAACAAGCGAAGCACCAATGCAAAATGCCGTTCCAACGAATGAAAGTCAAACTGCTCGCAAAGTAATTCATAAAAATACTGGCGTTGCAACTTATTCAACTTCTGCCGATCCGGAGACAACGCTTCTACCTCACGGGTAAAGTGATCAATTGTATCATCACTGATTATTGCCTCTTGTCTTAGCGGAGAACCCAACACCAACCCCTCCAGGCTTTTACAGCGACTCAATGCCACATACACTTGTCCATGAGCAAAGGAAGCATTCGCATCAATGATAGCCCGCTCAAAAGTAAGCCCCTGGCTTTTATGGATAGTGATGGCCCATGCCAAACGAACAGGATACTGCCGGAAACGTCCCTCTACCTCTTCTGTTATCTCTTTCGTTACGGGGTTCAAAGTATATTTACTATTTGTCCACTCCTCAATTTCTAAAAGGAAAGATTCTGCATCTCCATTACCACGTACCCTAATACCATCTTTACATACGTCTGTCACCAACCCGATCTTACCATTATAAAACCGATGTTCACCCGAAGAATCATTCTTGATAAACATAATCTGGGCCCCTTTCTTCACCGTCAACACTTCATCGGCAGGATAAGCAGACTCAGGGAATGTACCTTCCGTCTTTGCACGAAAACGATAAGGCTGTCCCGGCAACGCTGTCAGTTGGCGGTCATTATACTGCTGAGCCTGATAATTATGAGTAGTCAAACGGATATAACCCTCTTCTTCTCTGGGACGAAAACCGGGAAGATAACGTTTGTTGAGTTCGGCAAGTACTGACTCATCCGCTGTATTCTCCCGTATCTTATTCAAAAGATTCAAAAAAGTGCTATCACTCTGACGATATACTTTTTTCAATTCAATCGTGACATATTCTGTCTCTTTCAAAGTGCGGCTACCAAAAAAGAAAGCAGTGTCATAATACGGACTCAACAATTGCCAGTCTTCTTCTTTCACCACAGGAGCCAACTGCTGTAAGTCTCCGATCATCAGGATTTGTACACCGCCAAAAGGTTTATGGCGGTCACGATATTGCCGCAGTACTGCATCAATAGCATCCAGCAGATCAGCACGTACCATACTGACTTCATCAATCACCAACAGATCCAGGCTACGTATAATGTTGATCTTCTCTTTTCCGAATTTATGAAAAGTTTGTGCCGACATAAATTTCGTATCCGGCACATAAGGTGCAAAAGGAAGTTGGAAGAAAGAGTGTATTGTCACTCCACCGGCATTGATAGCAGCAATCCCGGTAGGTGCTACAACTACCATACGTTTTGGCGATTTTGCTTTCAACTCTCTGAGAAAAGTAGTCTTTCCGGTTCCGGCCTTTCCGGTAAGAAACAGGTGGGTACCAGTATTTTCTATAAACTGCCAGGCAAGTTGTATTTCGAAATTGGTTTCCATGTATATAGTTTTTCCGTCAAAGATACTGAAATTTACAGTACCCCTGCCCCTACAGTAAGAAAATATTAATATAAATGAAACAGGAATGTAATACAGTATGCAATTTCATTTCACAAAGCTATCCCTATCTTTGCAGACATCATTTATAAAACACAATTCTTATGGACTTTATTCAGTTTATTATCGATTTCATTTTACATATCGATGTCCATTTAGCAGAACTTATAGCTCAATATGGAATATGGGTATATGCTATCTTATTCCTGATTATCTTTTGTGAAACAGGGTTAGTTGTTACTCCGTTCCTTCCGGGTGACTCACTACTATTTGTAGCCGGTGCACTGGGCTCACTCCCAACAAACAATATTAATGTACATATAATGGCACTGGCATTGATACTGGCAGCCATTCTTGGAGATTCGTCCAACTATCTGATAGGACGATTCTTCGGAGAGAAATTATTCAGTAACCGGGACTCCAAAATATTCAAACAAAGCTATCTGGAAAAGACACATGGCTTCTATGAGAAGTACGGAGGAAAAACAATTATATTAGCCCGTTTTGTACCAATAGTACGTACCTTCGCTCCTTTTGTGGCAGGTATGGGACATATGAACTACAGGCATTTTTCCGTCTTTAATGTAACCGGAGGTATAATATGGGTAGTAATCTTCATCTATGCAGGCTATTTCTTTGGTGGCCTGCCTTTTGTTCAGGAAAACCTGAAATTACTCATCCTGGGGATTATTGTAGTATCCGTACTCCCAGGAGTTATTGAAGTAATAAGAAACAAGAGAAGTAAATAAACAAATACAGAGTAAGCCTATTGACAAAAATAAAGAGCAATGTAACACAATCACATTGCTCTTTATTTTTATCAATCAGTCTCTTTTACTATTTCATCGATCCACCTATAATATCCAGCAGTTCATTCGTAATAGCCTGCTGGCGTCCCTTATTATATTGCTTCGTCAGATCCTGAATCAGTTCATTTGCATTGTCCGTAGCCACCTGCATTGCCAACGTACGAGCAGCATGTTCAGATGCATTAGAGTCCATTGCAGCCGTAAAGAGTTTCTGTTTCAATACCTTCGGAATAAGATCAGCTATAAATTGCTCTCTCGAAGGCTCTACGATATAATCCTTTACCACTTTATCTTCCTCTATATCTTCTTCATGCTCTTCCTCTACTTGCGTCAGATCAATAGGCAAATAACGTTCCCGAAGCAACTCCTGCACTCCCATCGACTTAAAATGATGATAGATCAACTCCACCCGGTCTATCTCTTTGGATACAAAAAGTTCCATCAGGTGTTCGGCCAGTGCAGCTGCTTCCTGATAAGTCGGTTTATCCGCTAACTGCTGATAACTTCCTTTGGGAACAAACCCCATCTTCTTCACAGCCTCTTCTACCTTGCGTCCAACCGGATAAATAAAAATATTATCTTGTCCCAGTTTACGATATTCGCCAACTGTATGTAGAAACATTTTAATAACATTAGCATTGAAAGCTCCACACAACGAACTATTGGATGAGAACATGACAATAGCTACGCGTTTTACCTCTCTTCCTTGGATGTAAGGCGATTCTATCGAAAGTTCGCCACTAAGAAAGTTACGTAAAATCTTATTCATCTGCCTTTGATAAGGCAACATATTTTCAATGGCCCCCTGTGCTTTATGCAATTTGGCAGAAGCCACCATCTTCATTGCTGAAGTGATCTTTCGTGTACTCTGTACCGAATTTATTCTGGTTTTTACTTCTTTAAGTGAAGCCATATTCTTTAGTAGTTAGAAGTTAGTAGTAAATAGTTAGTGAGAAGTAGTTAAGTAGTTAAGTAGTCAAGTAGTAAGTAGCAGATAGTTTAGCGTTAAATACAGCAGTAGTATCCTACTTACTACTTAACTACTTAACTACTACATAAATTGTTTAGCCACCATCTCTGCTGTTTCCCTGATACCTTTCTCTACATTTTCATCAATGACACCTGTTTTGAGTACATCAAGTACATCTGCCTGATGATTAATGGCAAGGCTCTCCTGAAAACTACGTTCAAAATCTTCTACCTTATCAAGAGGAACATTACGCAACAACCCATGAACACCGCAATACAAAATCGCAATTTGTTTCTCTACCGGCATCGGACTATACTGCGGCTGCACAAGCAAACGGGTGTTCTTCTGTCCCTTATCGATAATATGAGCAGTCACAGGATCCATATCGCCACTAAACTTCGTAAACGCTTCCAACTCTCGGTATTGTGCCTGGTCAATCTTCAATGTACCAGCCACCTTCTTCATGGCTTTAATCTGTGCATTACCTCCTACACGCGATACAGAAATACCTACATTGATAGCCGGACGATTACCTTGGTTAAACAGATCAGTATCAAGGAAAATCTGTCCGTCGGTAATTGAAATCACATTAGTAGGAATATAAGCAGATACGTCACCGGCTTGCGTCTCGATAATCGGTAACGCAGTCAAAGACCCACCCCCTTTTACCAATCCTTTCAAACTATCAGGAAGATCGTTCATTTCGCGGGCTACTTCCTCCTGATTAATAATCTTGGCAGCACGCTCCAATAAACGTGAATGCAGATAGAAGATATCCCCCGGATAAGCTTCACGACCAGACGGACGACGAAGAATCAGAGAAACTTCACGATAAGCAACCGCCTGTTTGGAAAGGTCATCATAAACCACCAATGCATCCCGACCGGTATCACGGAAATACTCCCCGATAGCAGCACCGGAGAATGGTGAGAAATATTGCAAGGCAGCAGGATCACCAGCCGTAGCAGCAACTACAATCGTGTAATCCATTGCACCATATTCACGTAAGGTATTTACGATTGAAGCAACTGTAGAGCCCTTCTGTCCAATAGCAACATAGATACAATATACAGGTTTACCGGCCAGATAATTCTCACGCTGGTTGATTATAGTATCAATAGCAATGGCTGTTTTACCAGTTTGACGGTCTCCAATAATCAACTCACGTTGCCCACGACCGATAGGGATCATAGCATCAACTGCTTTCAGCCCGGTCTGCAACGGTTGATTTACCGGCTGACGAAAAATAACTCCCGGCGCTTTACGCTCCAGTGGCATTTCATACAACTGTCCTCCAATCGTACCTTTACCATCCAATGGTTCCCCCAACGGATCAATAACACGCCCCAACATGCCTTCTCCTACACGGATAGAAGCAATACGTTTGGTACGTTTGACGATATAGCCCTCTTTGATTCTATCTGTAGGGCCTAATAACACAGCACCTACATTGTCTTCTTCCAGATTCATCACAATGGCTTTAATACCATTGTCAAACTCCAGCAATTCATTCGCTTCGGCATTGCGCAACCCATAGATACGCGCCACACCATCACTGACCTGCAACACGGTACCTATCTCATCAAGTTGCACACGTGTATCAATGCCTTCAAGCTGACGGCGCAGGATATCGGAGACTTCGCTTACTTTTATATTTTCAGACATAACTTTGATTTACGATTTATTCCCTACGGTCATGACCATTATCTGATCTTTAACACATAGGAACGTTAACGATTTACGATTTACGATTAATATTAGTCCGATTCATGATCTTACAATCTAAACACAAAGTATTCTCAATCGTAAATCGTAAATCGTCCAATCGTAAATCCCTATACGATTCTTCTGTTCTTATCAATAAATTGTTGTTTCACTCGTTTCAGCTGGGTAGTTATACTGGCATCAAGACGATAATCATTGACATCGAATATAAAACCACCTTCAATAGACGGGTCTACCACGGTTTCCAGTTCCATCCGGGCATGAAGAATCATCCCCGCAGAGTTACGTATCCGTTCTTCTGTCTCTTTGTTGACCGCTACTGCCGTAGTAAGTCTACCCACTCCAATGTGTTTCAACTTCCGGTATAAATCCAGAAAAGATAAACAGATAAACTGCAGAAACTGTTCCCTATTGTTTTTCAATACCAAAGTGATGAAACGTGAAAACTCACGGCTTACATTTTTATCACCGGTAGCTGCCGTACAAATCAATGAATACTTCTCCCGAATGTTCAAAACAGGATTTGCCAAAGCTTCCCTCAGACGGGGAACCGCACTGAGGCTCTTCGACAACATTTTCATTTCTTTGTAAAGCACGTCTTCCGTATGCTTTTCCTTCGCATATTCAATCAGTGCTTTGGCATAACGCATTGAAACAATTCCTATATCCATACTCTTTCACTTAATTCTTACTGTCCAACACTTCATCCAGCATCCGGTCTATCATAGCCATCTGCTCACTATCTTCATTCAGATTTTTACGGATCACCTTTTCGGCAATATCTACTGAAAGTAAAGCTACCTGGCGACGAATGTCACGAATAGCTTCCTCCTTTTCAATCTGAATCTGCTTCTTCACCTCATCCAATTCTTTCTGAGCTGCGGCTTCTGCTTTTTTGCGGGCCTCGTGAATTATTTTATCACGCTCCTGCATGGCCTCTTTCAAGATACGTCCCTGCTCCTTGTTAGCGGCAACCACAAGTGCTTCACCCTGTTTTTTGAGTTTAGCCAACTGGGCATTCGCTTCCCTTGCCACCTCCAAAGACTGGTCGATGTATGTTTTACGGCCATCCACCATCTTGACGATAATAGGAAAGCCATATTTTGCCAATACAACGAACACAATCCCAAACGAGAGGAGCATCCAGAATAACAGGCCACTATCGGGTAATAACAATGACATAAATTTATTTACAATTTATTCCCTACGGTCATGACCATTATCTGACCTTTAACACATAGGTACGTTGACGATTTACAATTTACGATTCAATACTCTCTACTCTTCTATTTACAAGATACAACTTACAAATCACCAATCGCCAACGCCATAACCGCATGGCAAATTGTAAATTGTAAATTGTCTAATTGTAAATTACAAGAAGAATACCAACAGACAAACAACTACTGCCAACAAAGCCACACCTTCTATCAGCGCAGCAGCAATAATCATATTCATACGAATATCGCCTGAGGCTTCCGGTTGACGGGCAATAGCTTCCATTGCCGAACCACCGATTTTACCAATACCCAAACCTGCACCGATAACGGCAAGACCAGCTCCAATTGCTGCTCCCAATTTTCCAATAGCAGCACCTGCGGCTGCTTGTAATAAGACTGATAGTAACATAATTTTCAGTTTTAAAATGGTTTATATTATTAATTTAAAATTCAGATTAGTCAAACTCACTTTTATTCAGTAGCTTCTTCCGACTTTCCACCCTCTTGCGCCAGTCCGATAAACACAGCAGACAACATGGTAAATACATAAGCCTGAATAAAAGCCACCAATAGCTCAAGTGCATTCATAAATATATTGAACAACACAGAAGCAACAGTCAACGTACCGTTCAAAGCAGGCCCCATACTTGCCGAGATAAAGATAAGACAAGTCAATACCAACATCGCCATATGTCCCGAAAGCATATTTGCAAACAGACGGATCATCAAAGCAAATGGTTTGGTAAATACACCGAAAAACTCAATAAACGGCATCATCGGTATAGGCACTTTCAACCACCAGGGTACATCAGGCCAAAAAATATCTTTCCAGTAATGTTTGGATCCGAAGATATTTACAGCAAGGAAAGTACAGATAGCCAGCACCATTGTTATGGCAATATTACCTGTTACATTTGCTCCCCCGGGAAAGAAAGGTATCAATCCCATAATATTATTAATGAAAATAAAGAAGAAAGCTGTCAATAAATAAGGAGCAAATTTTTTATAATTAGGACCTACACAACTCTTTATTACATCATCATGTATCATCATGATAAACATCTCCATAAAGCCTACAAAACCACCTGGTGCCGCTGCACCCTGTTCACGTTTACGATACCAATGTGCCACACCCAAAATAATGATCAACAACAGAGCACTGTTTATCAACAATGACAAAGTAACTTTAGTAATAGAAATATCCCATGGACGTATTTCCTCACCAGCTGCATCATGTTCTATTATTTTGCCCTCATAGCGGCTTCCTGCGGGAGCAATAGAAAATCCTTCGTAGGTTCCTCCATTCTCTTCTAATCGTGAAGACAAAAATAAATGCCAGCCACTATTAGAACTGTATACAATCACAGGCAATGGAATTGTAATGTGAGTATCCCCCCACGTAGTGATATGCCACTCATAGGAGTCTCCGATATGGCCAAAGACTATGCTCTTCACATCAACTGTGTTCTCCTTTTGCTCCTGAGGGGTAATATCATCTTCCTGCGCCACTGCAGGAGAAGCAATCAGCAACCCAAGTATGAGGAGTAATCCTGTGAATATGTTATGCAACTGTTTCATTTTTTGTTTTATTTTTCTTTTGTCGTTTCTTATTCAGTTCATAACCGGCAAAGAAACTTGTCTCAAATATCAAATACAGCAGATAGTACACTATAAAAGTAAGCATAAATGCCACTGCCTCTTCTCTAACTACCATACAATAAACAACAAGCACTATAACAGATAAAATCATTTTAAGCACTTTCATTGCCAAATGCAGCAGCAATATCTTGTCCGGAGCAAACCTCCTGCAAGCATCGAACATATAAATATTAAATACTCCAAAAATATAGAAGTATATCGGAATTAACGGATATCCTCCAAAATAATGTTCGGGCACCAAAGAGAAGTAAGTCACACCACCCACCCCACTCAATAAGAGAGTAAGGATCGTAAGATAGAGCAAATACTTACGCTTCGTTAAACTAATGTTCATCTTATATCGCTGTGTTTTTCTGTTAATCTTATTTTTGTCTTGTCAGGAGATGCACACAGAAACCGTTTCATCACTCATCTCTACAAAACCACCTTCTATATCAAGCGTACACTCTTCATTATCCTCCGTCACATAACTCAACTTTCCTTCCTTTAAAGAAGAGACAATCGGAGCATGCTGTGGCAGAATAGTGAACGAACCTATAACTCCGGGCAGCGTCACGCTATTCACTTCCCCATTATATATCTCTTTTTCCGGAGAAACAATACTCAAATGCAGCCTTTTCATTAACTATTATTTTTTAATTATTTATTTGCCTGTTCAAGCAACTGCTTACCCTTCTCAATAGCCTCCTCTATTGTACCTACATTCAAGAAAGCCTGTTCCGGCAAATTATCAACTTCACCATCCAGAATCATACGGAATCCCTTTATCGTATCCTCTATAGAGACCATCACTCCCGGTACTCCTGTAAACTGCTCAGCCACAGCAAAAGGTTGCGATAGGAATCGCTGCACACGACGCGCACGGTTTACAATTGTACGGTCTTCATCCGAAAGTTCCTCCATACCCAGAATGGAGATAATATCCTGTAATTCCTTATTACGCTGAAGAATCTGTTTTACCCTTTGAGCCACCTCATAATGTTCCTGCCCTACGATATGCGGATCAAGAATACGAGAAGTAGATGCCAACGGGTCTACGGCCGGATAAATACCCAATTCCGTAATTTTACGGTCGAGTACGGTTGTTGCATCCAAATGCGTAAAAGTTGTTGCCGGTGCCGGGTCAGTCAAGTCGTCAGCCGGTACATATACAGCCTGTACAGAAGTAATAGAACCATATCGGGTTGAAGTAATACGTTCCTGCATGGCTCCCATTTCCGTAGCCAAAGTCGGCTGATAACCTACTGCCGAAGGCATACGTCCCAGCAATGCTGATACTTCAGAACCTGCTTGTGTAAAACGGAAAATATTATCAATAAAGAACAGAATATCCTTCGGACCTTCATCTCCCGAATGCATATCACGGAAAGACTCAGCTACTGTAAGTCCCGATAAAGCTACTGAAGCACGTGCGCCCGGCGGTTCATTCATCTGACCGAACACCAGAGATACCTGCGACTTCTCCACTTCTTCATAGTCCACCTTCGAAAGATCCCAATGCCCCTTCTCCATGCTTTCCTTAAAAGCTTCTCCATAGCGTATAACTCCAGACTCAATCATTTCACGAAGCAAGTCATTACCCTCACGCGTACGCTCTCCTACTCCGGCAAAAACAGAGAATCCGTTATGCTTTTTAGCAATGTTATTAATTAACTCCTGAATAAGCACCGTTTTACCCACACCGGCACCACCAAATAAACCAATCTTACCACCTTTTGAATAAGGCTCCAACAAGTCGATTACTTTGATACCTGTATAGAGTACTTCCTGTACAGTTGTTAAATCTTCAAATTTAGGGGGATCACGGTGAATAGAATAGGCTCCTTTACGGCTGAGTTCTCTCATACCATCAATAGAGTCGCCAACGACATTCATAAGTCGTCCTTTAATTTGCTCACCTACCGGCATAGTAATAGGGCCACCTGTCGGATATACTTTCATACCACGTTGCAGTCCGTCTGTGCTATCCATTGCAACGGTTCTTACCGTATTTTCACCAATGTGTTGCTGCACCTCTACAATCAGAATTTTGCCATTCGGTCTTCTTATCTCCAATGCGTCGTGTATACTTGGCAACACAATCTCAGCTTCCGTAGTTTCAAAGTACACATCAACCACAGGCCCGATTACCTGAGAGATATGTCCGATAATCTGTGACATAAGCAATCTTTTTATATATTATTTTCTAAACTTCGTAGTATAGTAAGCCGCGTTTTTACCAACTTTACTATAAACATAACATCTGAGTTTTTCTTTTGTTCACTAACGTACACAAACAAGTAGTTAGACAAACAACTTTGCAAATGTAGAAACAAATGTGACTCATTATTCTGATTTGCTTTTTTTTTGTTTTAGATAACATTCGTTAGTCTAAAAAATCCTACTTTTTGACCTAAATTCACAGTAAAACAGAAGTATTATAATCAAATTATCATTCAGAGATTTATTTCATCAAAAAAAACGTTTTCATATAAAAGAGTTTTTTCCTTTCTACGACGGAGTCAACAGATTAGGTTAAAAGAGAAAAAGTAAAATAGACAACGAGTTTCGTGTCCGAACACGTAATAATTCTATGTATAATGCCGATCACACAAGAAATACAACAACAATAGAGTCCCCAAAAGGCTATATTAATTTTTGCAAATAATAAAAAAATCTCCCGGCAGATTCTTTTTACAGATCTACCGGGAGATTACTTTATTCTATAATGTAGAATGGAGTTACTACATCCCTACAATCACTTCTACTACCCTTCTGATATCATCATCGGTCAACGTAGGTCCCGAAGGCAGACACAAACCGATATCAAACAAATGCTCACTCGTACCGTTTCCATAAAAAGGAGCATCCTTAAATACCGGTTGCAGATGCATCGGCTTCCACAACGGACGGGTCTCTATATTCTCTGTATCCAGCTTCAGACGAATATCCTCACGGGTTTTACCTGCTATCGAAGGATCAACCAGGATACAAGTCAGCCAAAAGTTAGAATTGAAATTATTGTCTGGGTTTTCCATAACAGTTATCCCATCTATATTCTTAAAGAGCTCTGTATACAAAGCATGAATCGCCCGTCTGCGTGCCACATGTTCCTCCAGCACAAACATCTGTCCACGGCCAATACCCGCACAAATGTTGCTCATACGATAGTTATAACCAATATGTGTATGCTGATAATGCGGAGCTGCATCACGAGCCTGTGTAGCATAAAACTTTGTAAGTTTAGCTTCCTCTTCCGTTTTACACACCAAAGCACCACCACCCGAAGTAGTGATCATCTTATTGCCATTGAAAGAAAGTGCAGCCAATTCTCCAAACGTACCGCATTTCCGCCCGTTCAATTCCGAACCTAAGGCTTCAGCAGCATCTTCTAATACAGGGATATCATAACGCCCGGCTATCTTCATAATCTCATCCATCTTGGCAGGCATACCATACAGATGCACGGGAATAATTGCTTTCGGCAGTTTTCCTGTTTTTCTCAAACGGTCTTTGATAGCCTCCTCCAATAATACGGGGTCCATATTCCAGGTATCCGTCTCACTATCCACAAACACAGGTCTTGCTTCCAGATAAGAAATGGGATTGGCAGAAGCAGCAAAAGTGAAACTTTGGCAAATCACTTCATCTCCCGGTTTTACACCAAGAAGTATTAATCCTAAATGAAGTGCAGCCGTACCGGCACTCAATGCTACAACCCTTCTATCACTGTCAATTGTCAATTGTCCATTGTCAACTAAGAATTGCCTTAGCGATTCTTCAAAAGCGTCTACGTTAGGTCCCAAAGGAACAACCCAGTTCGTATCAAAAGCCTCTTTTATAAAGTCTTGCTCACGGCCACCCATGTGAGCAAGCGAAAGCCAGATTCTCTTGTTCATTTTATTTCTATATTTATAAGTTCTTTATTATCTTACAGCGATTACCCACCGCCAATACATGATCCGGAATATCTTTGGTTACAACAGAGCCAGCGCCTATCACACTCCAACTACCAATTTTCACACCCGGAGCTATTGTAGATCCGGCACCAATCAACGTACCTTCGCCCACATATACATTGCCACAAAGTGTAGAGTGCGGAGCGATATGTACATAATCACTTATTGTACAATCATGATCAACTGACGCACCGGTATTAATAATACAATGTTTCCCAATACTGACACAAGATTGAATAATGGCACCCGGCATTACAACGCTACCTAAATGAATGTTTGCGACTTGTGAAACAATAGAAAGCGGATGAATAGCCCGGCCGAACTCTACTGACAACATCTTCGCAATATTAGAGCGTATCCTGTTGTTTCCGATACTGATTATCAACGGTCCCCGGACTTCCGACGGACGTAGTACGGGATAATCAAGAAGATGAGTAAGCGACTCATCATCATCAAACAAAGCTTCAATCGATTCATGATTAGCTTTTAAAATATCAATGATCACTTTGGCATGACCACTTGCACCATATAAATACATTCGTTTAATTATTTCCAGTAAAAGGTTCCATTGTAACAGAAGTATCAGAACTGATTCCTTCACGAACAAAAACCTTCCTGATAGTCAAGAGGAAGATCTTCAAATCCAACAGAAAAGAACAATGATCCACATACCACACATCCAATTCAAACTTCTTCGTCCAAGAGATGGCATTACGACCATTCACCTGTGCCCAACCGGTTATACCCGGACGAACCTCGTGACGTCGGGCTTGCTCTTTACTGTATAAAGGTAAATATTGAGGTAATAAAGGACGAGGACCTATCAAAGCCATATCTCCTTTTAGCACATTTATCAATTGGGGTAATTCGTCAATAGAAGTAGAACGGACAAATTTACCTACTTTTGTCAGACGCTGTTCATCAGGTAAAAGATTACCTTTTGAATCACGCTCATCCGTCATGGTTTTGAATTTTATAACTTTGAAGATTTTGCCATCTCTGCCGGGACGATTTTGCAAGAAGAAAACACCCGCACCTTTATTAGCAAAATGTAACCAAAGGGTAATAATGAAAAGTACAGGAAAGCAAATCATCAAAGCACAAAAAACAAGACTAAAGTCAATTAAACGTTTCAAAAAAGAACGATACATATATTATAGCCAGAATTAAAAAATTAGAGCTTGTTTAAATTTTGCTCGATACTGTTTTGAGATTTGTTTTCGAGGGTATTTTTCAGTTTTTATGAGGAGCATAGCGGGCTATGTGACGAATAAAAACGGGAAAATAGACCGAAAAGAAAATCAAAACAGGTCGATAAAGCCTATATAAAATTATTTCAGGAAAATTTAAACAGGCTCTTAATCTGTCGAAGAAATTTCTTCAAGAAACGATACAAAATCATCAGCCAGTTTTATTCTTGAGAAATTAGCTTCTGCAAATCTCCTTGCATTTTGTCCGGCATTCATTCTATAATTATCATTATCTACCAGCTTAATCAAACCATCCGCAAAAGCTTTTGCATTATTCGGTGGTACCACTACTCCCAATTCATTTTCTTCAATCATATCGGCCAACCAACCGGGATAATTATTCAAAACAGCTAATCCCGATGAGATATAATCAAAAAATTTATTAGGTGAAGTTCCATAGTAAAATGCAGGAACATTCGCCAATACCATTAACCCCACATCTGCCGATGCAACAATTGCATTTAATTCTTTCTTAGGTATCGGGGCATAAAACCGACAATTATCCAGTTTTTCTCTTTCCACCCGTTCCTGTAGATGAGGTTTCATTTTTCCATCCCCGATAAACGCCAATACAATATCATTTCTGCCTCTATTTTTTAATTCATTTGCAGCATCCAATATCGCATCCAACCCATTAGCAATTCCATGTGCTCCTGTAAATACAGCAACTTTGTCTGTTGATTTTATACCCTTTAACTTCAAAAACTCTCTTGGAGCGGGTTTAAATATATCCAAATCGCACCCGTTGGGTATCATAGCTATGCGTTTTCCTGATTGACTACGCTTTCGAATACCTTCACAAATCCCTGGTGAAAGTCCCACACAAGCATCCGAATAATGATAACTTAACCATTCCAGAACACTCATTCCCCATAAAAGTAGCGGATTCTTCATCCCCAATGCTTTAGGAAGTTCCGGCCATAAATCGCGTACCTCGAATATAAATTTCTTCCTTCGGAACAGTTTCATCACAATTCCCGGAATACCAGCCGTCAATGGCGTTGAAGTGGCAAACAATAAATCGTACTCTTCTTTTAATGCGATTTGTACTCCTTTCCAGCCAAACTTTATAAACGTTAATGCTCTTTTAGCTATCCCATCCTTATTCGAATAGGGCAAAGCTATTTGTATCACGTCAATTCCATCTACCATCCCTCTGTGCACATTTTTCATTTGAGTGCGCGGTAAGTCCAACTTTGCAGTTTCACCACATACCATGCAAACCGAATGTCCACGTTCAACGAGCCGTTTTGCCAATTCATAAGATCGTGTACCTCCAGCCTGAGTAGGAACCGTAAAATGTTGATGAAAATAAAGAACTTTCATTTTAAATCACTTGAATAATTGTTGTTATAGATTCTGAATCACTTATAAATTCGATTTCTTTATTCTCTTTTTTTTGTCCATAATATTCAGAGCACATACCCTTGGACGAAATGTAATTATGACTTACAGATTTAAAGTCTATTCTTGAAGATTGGGTATGCCACAGTTGGCGTATTTTGCTCCCTTGAGGTTTATTCAAAACAATATCCTCAACCATCCATTCCGGAGCATTTTTCTTCTTTATAATCTTTCTTGAATGAGCTATATCGTGTCCTAATTGCCTGAAACAACTTACTACTCCCGAAAAACAATAAGAATCATCCAACTCCTGTATAGAGGCCTTTAAAGCTTGCGACCAATAAAACCACATAAATCTTGCCCCTTTCAACATTTGGTTATTATTGCCCAACATGATTGTGTTGTGAGATTGGGTCCCCATAAAGTAATTGATATCCGAAGCATCCGTATTATACTTATAACTACCTCCATCCATCAATATATTTTCTCCTTTATACCAAACATCCATATGCAAATTATCTGCATGTGCCGGACGATCCTTATATTTACCGCAACGAATAAAAGTCAATGTATCCTGTTCACGTATCAAATAGTACCCTCCTACATCAAAAGAGATACATCCTATCTTCTGCTTGAGAGGAGCAAATTCAGTATGTATACAATTCCGATTATTTGCATACCAACCTCTATCCTCATATACATCATCATAAAGATTTTCACCGGTAAGCAGGTAATGAAGTGCATCAAGCTGAGGACGGTAATCTCTATAATCCGAATCATTTAATTTAAAAAACAGAGCTCCATCATTCGAACCATAATTAGGTAAATATCCATTTGATAATTCCTGGCACTGATATAGAAAATTGACAGATTGATAAGCGCGCTGATAGACATGTTCGCTAAAACATTCTCCATTCCTTTGAGCAAGAGCAATGCCCCATGTCAGTAATTGAATCACCACCCTGTGATAATTCATACTAAACTGGAGGTAAGTCCCATCTTCTGCTATCTGATATTCGATTTCTTTTTCGAACCACTTTTTTCCCTTCGATTTCCATAACTTCGCATCCGGAAACCATGGAAAAAGTAAACCTACAATATACAATGTTAATGTCTCTGTTATAGCATGATTATTACGAACTGCTATTCTTGAGAAATTAATATTACCATAGACGTGCTTTATCTGCCAGTATATGGAATTTATGATCTTCTGAAAACAACTTTCTGTTAAAAGAGGAGATGATTTGTAATAATACAGAGCAAAAATCCAATTGAGAACCCTTAACGAAATCTCTTGACTACACTTATAATTCGGTCCGCAATTCAGAGGATTTTTATCAATCCAGTCCTGTATCTGATCAAATACGAACTGACTATGATCTTCGCCGGTTGAGTGGTCATATCTTATCACCGTATAGAGATATGAGAATCTTGACTTCTCCCATACATACTTGATATCTCCGGCTTCTTGTACAATGTCTTCCACCTCTGTCCAATGCTTGGATACGTCATATTTATAATTTGTATCAGGATTAGTCACCCAATCATAATCAGTACCCAAATCATACCATGCAGATGAAAAAAAACAGCACTCCCCTTTTACAACCCGATGGAAATCAGAAGCCAAATTATTTATATGTACGCTACTGAATGAGACCTCTTTTGACGAATCAAAGAAGAACGGTAGTGCTTTCTCTTTCCATTCCTCCAATGAAAAAAACTTCTGCAACGTATAGTTCACCGGATATCTAAACCGTAATAAACCCGATTTACGTTGCATTTCATAAGAGGCACGAAATAAAAAATATCTTCCTCCCATATTTTTCAATATTTGGGAGTAGAGATTGAGTCGATTCATCACTTGACCTCTATCCAGCTATTCTGCTTCAAACTTTCGATACAAGCAAACGAAGCTTTAGTAGTATTAAGAATAGAATCAAAACTAATCAGTTCCTCTCCACCTTTAATGATTCTTTCGTTCAGCAAAGCAAACTGAGCAGCGTGTCCTTTATCCATCGTGCTTTTCATTTTACTGAACCCCTTAAACCCATATCCTCTTAACTCTCTCCAGTTATCCAGAACCAACGTTTTTTCTTGTGAGTACACTTCTATTCTTTCTTTCGAATAAGCTTTACTACCATTGGCAAAATAGTTTATCACGGCATTTGATCCGTTCTCATATCTCAATATGATACTTACATTATCCGTATTTTCAGCAGGAGTTACCCCCATCGAATTCATACAAACAGATATGACTTTACTATCAGCCAGATACGAACACAAATCAATAAAGTGGCAAGCCTCTCCAATAATACGTCCTCCTCCTACTTCCAAATCATGCACCCACACATCTGATGGAATAAAACCAGCATTCATAGTGGCTATTATATTTTTGACTCCTTGTCCAGATAACTGTTTCATTTTCTGAGCAAAAGGAGAAAAGCGACGATTAAACCCAACAGTTAATGTAATACCCTTTCCACTAACCTTTTTATAAGCATTTGTAATTTCCTGCAACTCCTGATCTGTCAAGCACAAAGGTTTCTCAACAAAAACACTTTTGCCGGCTTGCAATGATTCCAATACCATAGAAGCATGCAAGTTGTGCCGGGTTGTAATCATTACTAAATCTACCTCCTTATCTGACAAAATCTCTTTATAATCAGAAGTTGCTTTCAAAGCACCTGATTTCTTTGCCAATATTTTAGCAGATAACCCTTGAGCACTGGCAATGTATCTTATCTTTGCTTTGGCTTTCATCAAAGCAGGAATCATTGTTGCAGAAGTAAAGTTACCTGCCCCTATTATCCCTATCTGACCAGCAGAAGCCGAAAAAGTAGAAGAGTTCACATCAATAACAGAATCTGCTACCGTATCTTCCGGATATTTAATAATAGAAGCAATGGAGCCATGCTTACGCATATCACCATAAATCAAATTATAATCTTTCAATTCTACCTCTTCCGTAACCAACGACTTTACGTCCAAATTACACATTGAGATAGCTTGCAATATCGTATCAAAATTTCTCTTCTCCGTCCATCTCACAAAAGGCAACGGATAATCAATTCCCTTATTTTCATAATTCTCATCATAACGTCCGGGACCATATGAACATGACACCTGAAAAGTGAGCTCTTTCTTATAAAAATCATCTCTGCGTATATCGAGACCTATCACCCCGACAAGTACTATACGTCCTCTCTTACGAGACATCTCAGCGGCCTGATGAATGACATCATTCGTTTTGGCAGAAGCAGTTATCAGAACAGCATCTGCACCTATCTGATCAGTCTCTTCCATTACAAACTTTACAGGATCTGTCCCTTTAGCCGGATTTATAGCAACAATCCCCTTTGCCCGTGCCAATTGTATTTTCTCTTCATCAAAATCTATTCCGATAACCTTACAACCATTTGCTTTCAATAATTGTGCAGCTATCAGTCCAATCAGTCCCAATCCTGTTACAACTACCGTTTCTCCTAATTGCGGATTTAACAATCGGATACCTTGTAATCCTATCGAACCTATCACTGTAAATGCAGCTTCTTCATCCGATACATTATCGGGAACTTTGGCCACCAGATTTTTAGGAACACAAACAAATTCGGCATGTTGGCCATTAGAGGCTACCCTATCTCCAACCTTTAGCTCTGTAACCCCTTTTCCAATAGCCACAACTGTACCTACATTGCAATAACCTAAAGGTAAAGGTTGCCCAAGTTTATTAAACACGGCTTCCAAAGTAGGTTGCAAACCATCCGTTTTTATTTTATCTAACACTTGCTTTACTTTGTCCGGCTGTTGACGAGCTTTCTCTATCAGATTGGCTTTACCAAACTCTACAAGCATTCGTTCAGTACCTAAAGATACCAAAGATCTTGAAGTCTTAATTAATACACTGCCTGACTTCACTTGTGGTGACGGAACTTCTTCGAGCATAGTTTGCCCGGATTTCATATCTTGAATGATTTGTTTCATTATTACATTACTGATTTATAAATATTTAAAATTTCGTCCACTGTATTATCACTAATATAAATCTTATCCTTTACTAAAATATTTCGATTCATATAACAATCCCAAACTTTCTGTTTCAAATCTTCAAAATTTCTATTTCCAAATAAAATAGCTTCTTTAGGTCTAACACAAACATCACTTGCTATTGCCAATGTACCGCAAAATAGAGCTTCTTTCACTGATATACCCTCTATATCAGTAGAAGTAGGTCGAATAAACAAATCTGACAATTTCCAAACTTCAAAACCATTAGATAACTCTTTTTGTACTATTAAAATATTATTTTCTAAACCCCAATCTACAATTTTAGATAAACATCTATTATAATATTCTACATCACCAATAGCTGGTAAACAGAAAATTAAACCTACATCGACTTTCTCATCTTTCAACTCTTTAACAAGCCTTATTAGTAAATCCAATCCATATACATCAATATTATTCTCCAAACGTAATTTATAGGCATTTGCAGACAATACAAAAGCATGATTATTTCTGAAATTATGTATATCAGCACTCAAACCTTTATATTCCATTTTCATAGGAGGGAAAAAGGCAGGCAATATAAAAATATGTTTTGACTCACATTGAAATGATTCAATCAATTTATCCTTATAATCTTGATCATTTAAAATAATAAAAGCAGAACTTCGTAGAAACCTTTTTATTACTTTCTTTTTAACAAAAGAAGTCTCTTTTATTAAGTTTTTATTATGGATAGTAACCCCAACCCTATGTCTAAAACCAAACAAAATAAATAAGAAGAACGCCAATACATTATTAGAATGTAAATGGATTACTCTTCTGGATCCAAACAATAATTTAACAAATTCAACCCAGAAATTATTTAAAGGCTTTATATAGGTAAATGGAGGTAAAGTCTTTCCAAAATTTCTAAGAATAATGGAATCATCCTTTTCATGTAAATAATGAATTAATCTATAAATATGAATGGAGACCCCTCCAATGGGAGGAGGATAGGTTCCCCAAAGTTCTATACGCATATAACTTATATTTTATAAAGTATTTTTCTTACACAAAGAAATTTTTACTCTTTTTTTTCACATAATCTATTCACAAATAAAGATATTTCTTCATTTAGTACATCGGTAGTACGACTCTTAACATAAGTCTCAAATGCCCCTTGCGATAAGTACTTCAATAGCTTTTGGTCTTTCAATAGTAATAACACTTTAGAACTAAAATCTGCCAAATTCATATTCTCCGCCAACAACCCATTCTTCATGTTTTTCACTGTATATGGCATCGCTGAATTACTAAAAGCTACAACAGGTAGACCATAAGACATAGCTTCAATCAAAACCATACCATATCCTTCATGTAGAGAAGGGAATGTAAATATATCAGATTCTACAAATAATTCTTCCAAATGAGATTCAGAAATTCTCCCAGTAAATGTAACATATGCATTTAATCTCTTCTTATTCAACTTTGAAATTAAAAATTGATAATAAGATTGAGAAGAAATTCCACCTACAATAGTCAAATGAAAATAAAAACCATTAGCAACTAAATAATCAACCATATCGACTAAATATTCAACTCCCTTCCTAGGTTCCACAGAACCAACAAAAAGCAATCGATTTCCTTTTCTTTTGACTCTATTATTAATATTATCTTTATGATTAAAAGCAATCTCCAAATATTCAATTTTTATATTAGGACAATATTTAATCATCAAATCACGTATATAAGGGCTAGGAATAATTACAGTATCAACAGTCTTCAAAAAAGATAGTTCAAGAAATTTATGGATGTATCTCTTAAAACCTTTTTGAGTCATATAATTAAAATGATGATGAAAAACTACAGTCCTCTTTTTAGTATAAAAAATTTTCAACAGAAGAAATAAAAGTAACAATCTTGGATATAATCTACTGTTAGAAATAATTATATCAAAATCGGAAATCCATCTTATCTTTTTTACATATTTCAACATGTATAAAAAAGAATTCCCTGCCCCTAAATCTTTATCAACCAAAGTCACACAACAATCTTTTTTAATACTTTTCAATTGCTGTAAAAAAGCAAAATCATAAAACTGTCCTCCTGTAGAAGGTTTATCTAATTGTGGATAAATTATTAGAATTGACATATAATAAACTCTTTCTTTTATAAAGTACAAAAAAAATCCAAAACATCAAATCTACATTCAACCATCCTTTACATAAAAAACCATTACTTTCAAATAATCCACGAAAAGCAACAGCAATTATTATACCTAGTAAAAGATAGCTAAATTCTCTAGTAATATATAACTTTGATTTGATACCTCTTTTATATTGTAATACTATTTGAAAATAAATTAATAAATAAAAGATAAGACCTATAACTCCTGTATCCACAAATGTTTCAAGATACATATTATGACTACTCTGCACTGCATGTTCTAACAAAAGATTACGTTCCCAATCTGAAATTAAAGGTAAATTACTCAAATAAACAGTACCTATTTCTTTCAAATTTCCAACTCCAATACCTGTATAGAAATAATCTCCTATAATTTGGAAAGCTACAATCCAAAGATAATCACGACCAGCTGTTCCATTTTCCACTCTAAACATCTGTTGTAATTCATTCATCTTAAGTATTAAAGTGAATAATAGCCCCAAAAAAATTAATATAGAAATAATAAAAATCTTCTTTGGAACCTTTCTTCTGAAATATGCAACAACAAATGCAATTATAAAAACCAATAAAGCAGCTCTTGATCCTGTACAAAAAACAGATATAAAACAATAATACATTAATAAAAGATAGATATTTCTTTTAGTTATTAAGAATACATAATAACATAACAAAGATAGCATGGACATTACAAACCCTCCAGTATTAACGTTACCATACATACCTGCCACACGATCGCTTTCCAGATTCAACAATCCTAAATTAATCAAAACATATTGAATCAAAATAGACGTAGCTACAAAAAAACCAGCATAACAACAAAATTTCAACAACAACAAATATTTACGCGTCGAATCAAGCCACACATTAATGATGTATATTATAGTAAAAAATATCACTAATTTATTAAAATAATAAAAACTATTAAAGACATTAACAGATAAAATCGTAGTAATAAATACCCATGATATATACAAAAAAATTAAACACTTTAGAGGAGTAATATTACTAACACTTATTCTAAATGTAACATATCTTTTAGAAACAAAATAGCGATAAATCAATAAAAATGGAAATATATAAGTTAACAGTGGTCGAAAAATAGACCCCTTATCTCCACAAGCTAATACACAAAAAACAAAAAAAGGAACGCAATAGACATCCAATTTTTGATTCACAAATAATTTCATTAAATTATCTTTTTGATAATTTTGAAGAAAGTTTAAAAATATAATACAGAACTAATATACTAGCATTCAATATAAATGCAATGGATGTAGATAATGCTAAACCATCATAATATTCTATTGATACAAAATAGTCATTCAAAATATATTTAAGGAGAATTGAAATTGAAGTAGTTATTAAAACCATCTTTTCTAATTTAACTGAATAATAAAGTTTTATCAACAGAAAATGTATAAATATAAAAGGCAAACCTAATGC
>PPYE01432635.1_pt1 | contig 40815 bp, 42 predicted proteins | sample 1559881 | NCBI WGS metagenome assembly PPYE01 (sample SAMN08240022, study PRJNA423297) | Human gut metagenome, whole genome shotgun sequencing project. | reverse complement strand
GTGGCGTATTCATTGCCCCAGTGGACGTTTACTACCACCACGTCGCAGACTGCCCGAGCCGCTTCAATCTTGGCTTTCAGCAGGTCTTCCTCGGAGGTGAGGATATAGGTGAGCTGGCTGCCATCCGGCAGGCTCAGGCCGTTGGTGTAGCTGGTGGCCCCCACATATCCAATCTTCAATCCGTTGACGGTGTGGCTCTCCACCTGGTAAAATTCCTCCGGATTCCGGTAAGCCCCAGTGTGGACCACTTCAGTTTTGCTGTCCCAGTATTGCAAGGTAGCGTCCAACCCGTCGGAGCCCATATCCAGCATATGATTGTTGGCCAGGTTAAACACATCAAAGCCCAGGGCAATCATCTGATCTCCCAGGGTTTGGGGAGAATTAAAGAGGGGATAGCTGGAAGGCTCATCCATTCCCGACATCACCGTTTCCTGGTTGATGGTGGCCACGTCCGGCTGGGCAATCCGATCCGCCACATTGGCATAGGCGGCGGAAAAGTCGTAGTTATCCCCTCCCCCGGCACGGGCGTTAGCCTGCTGATAGATGGAGGAGTGAATCAGATTATCCCCCACCGACACAAAGCTGACGCTCACCGGATCGGGGACGGCGGGCTGGCTTTCCTCGCTGAGGGAAGATTCCGGTTGGGTATCGGCAGGCTGGGCGGAGGGAGAACAGCCGGTCAGGGAAAACAGCACCACCCCGGCGCTGAGCAGGGCCAGCCATTTGGAAAAACGATTGCGATTCATGACAGATTCCTTCCTTTTTTCTAGATTTTTGTCCAATGCTAGGAATATTGTAGCAAAGGCAGGGGAGCCTGTCAATGACAGAAAAACCGGAGCCGGGAAATTGCTCCCAAGCTCCGGTTTTGATTCTGTTCTATCCTATTTTATGGAAGGAAAAACTTCAACTTGTCGAAAAAGGATTTGGGTGTTTCCGAATTGACCCGCCCTCGGCTCTGCGCCTTTGGACGGGCAGATTCCGGTTTGCTGTTTCCACAACTTTTTTAAAGAACAAGGTGGAAGAAAGAGTTTAAAAAAACAATTTCTATGCAGGGGCTTCGCCCCTTAGAATCCACTGCGTGGGATTCGACCCCAGCAGCTTTTTGTAAAAAGCTGCACCAAAAACTTTAGTTTGGCTTTTTCTACAGTCTGAAAACTTATTCCGTTTCCGCCAGCATAGCGCCCATGTCGTAGAGGCCGGGGGTTTTCTTTTCCAAGAACACCGCTGCGTTCACAGCCCCTACTGCAAACACCTGCTTGCTGTGGGCTTCATGGGTCAGGGTGACCACTTCGTCCCGTCCGGCGAAAATCACCTGGTGTTCCCCCACAATGGTGCCGCCCCGGACGGAGTGGATGCCAATCTCATTGTGCTCCCGCTTTTTCCGCTGGGCATGGCGGTCGTACTGGTACACCATATTGCCGCCCATGGTTTCCTGGATGGCGTCGGCGATCATCAAAGCGGTGCCGCTGGGGGCGTCGATCTTCTGGTTGTGGTGCTTTTCCACAATTTCGATGTCGAACTGGTCTCCCAGCACCTGGGCCGCCTTCTTAGCCAGGTTCACCAGCAGGTTCACACCCAGGGACATATTAAAGGAGAAGAACACCGGGATTTCCTTGGCGGCGTCCTGAATCTGCTGCTTCTGCTCCGGGGTGTAGCCGGTGGAGCCGATGACCACCGGGGTAAAGTGGCTCTTGGCGTAGTCCAGCATCCCTTCCAATGCAGAGGGATGGGAAAAGTCAATGATGACATCCGCCTTTTCCTCCACCTGGTCAAAGCTGGGGTACACCGGAAACTCCCCATAAGCTGCGCCTACCGGGTCTACCCCGGCCAGCACGGTGCAGTCTTCCCGGTTGGCAATCACATCGGCAATCACCCGGCCCATGTGGCCGCAGGCGCCGTTAATGAGAATATGGGTCATTGTGATACTTCCTTTCTTGGTTATCCTTTCCCAAAAAAGGTCCTCTCCCGGGAGTCCCGAAGGAGAGAACCGATTTGTTTTCCGTTACAGCAGCCCCACTGCCGCCATGCTGGCCCGGAGCTTTTCCCGGGGGCCGTCGTCCATCTCACAGAGAGGCATCCGGCAGGGACCGGCCGGGAAGCCCATCATATTCAACGCTTCCTTCACCGGAATGGGGTTCACATCCGCAAACAGGTTGTTAATCAAGTCAAGCAGCTTTAACTGCAAGGCAGCGCTTTCCTGCACCTTGCCGTCAAAGTAAAGCTGGCAGATGTCGTGGGTTTCCTTGGGCATCAGGTTGCTCAGCACCGAGATCACCCCGATGCCTCCCAGGCTCAACAGGGGCACGATCTGATCGTCGTTGCCGGAATACACATCCAAATCATCTCCGCAGAGGTGGCGGATCTTCGCCACCTGGCTGATGCTGCCGCTGGCTTCCTTCACCGCCACAATGTTGGGGTGTTTGGAGAGCTCTTTCAAAGTCTCGGGGAGGATGTTCACCCCGGTGCGGCTGGAAACGCTGTACAGGATCATGGGCAGATCCACCGCATCCGCCACGGTGAGGTAATGACGGATCAGGCCCTTCTGGGAGCATTTATTGTAGTAAGGGGTGACCAGCAGCAGGCCGTCTACCCCCATCTTTTCCGCTTCCTGGCTCAGTTCCAGGCAGTAGGCGGTGTCGTTGCTGCCGGTGCCGGCCACCACCGGAATCCGATGGTTGACCTGGGCCACGGTAAACTGAATCACCCGGCGGTGTTCCTCGTCGGTGAGGGTGGAGGATTCCCCGGTGGTGCCGCAGACGATGATGGCGTCGGTGCCGCCGGTCACCTGCTGCTCAATGAGCTGGCCCATGGCTTCATAATTTACCGAACCGTCGGCGTTCATAGGGGTGACGATGGCCACGCCGGCGCCGGTAAAGATTCTCTTCTTGGTCATATTGAAACCTTCTTTCCGAAATCAAAGGGGTTGCAATCAGTCCATCCAGCCCTGGTCCGCCAACAGCTCCGCCAACAGCACAGCGCCGCCGGCAGCGCCCCGGAGGGTGTTGTGGGACATGCAGACGAACTTGTAGTCGTACTGGCTGTCTTCCCGCAGCCGTCCGATGGAGATGGCCATGCCGTGCTCCAGTTCCCGGGCGGTTTTGATCTGGGGCTGGTCGTTTTCTTCAAAGTAATGCAAGAACTGTTTGGGGGCGCTGGGGAGGTTGCGCTTCTGGGCTTCTCCCACAAAGTCCGCCCAATCCTTCTTGATCTGCTCCACGGAAGGCTTATTTTCAAAGGTCATGAACACCGCAGCGGTGTGGCCGTCGCTCACCGGCACCCGCAGGCACTGGGTGGTGATGGAGGGGCCGTCGGCGTCCACGATCACGTCGCCTTCAATGTGTCCCCACAGCTTCAAGGGTTCCTTTTCGCTCTTTTCCTCTTCCCCGCCGATATAGGGAATCAGGTTATCCACCATTTCCGGCCAGCGGGCAAAGGTCTTGCCGGCGCCGCTGATGGCCTGGTAGGTGGTGGCCAGCACCTTGGTCAAGCCGTACTTGCGCAGAGGGTGCAGGGCGGGAACGTAGCTTTGCAGGGAGCAGTTGGATTTTACTGCAATAAAGCCCTTCTTGGTACCCAGGCGCTTGCGCTGAGCGGAGATGATGCCGGTGTGTTCGGGATTGATTTCCGGCACCACCATGGGTACGTCGGGGGTGTGGCGGTGGGCGGAGTTGTTGCTTACCACCGGGCATTCTGCCTTGGCGTAGGCTTCTTCTAAGGCCCGGATCTGGTCCTTGGGCATATCCACGGCGCAGAACACAAAGTCCAGCCCATCGGCCACTTCCTCTACCTTGGAGGCATCCAGCACCACCATCTGTTTCATGGATTCCGGCACCGGGGTGCTCATGCACCAGCGGTCTCCCAGGGCTTCTTCATAGGTCTTGCCGGCGCTGCGGGCGCTGGCGGCTAATTTTTTCACGGTAAACCAGGGGTGGTTCTCCAACAGGGTGGCAAAGCGCTGACCCACCATACCGGTGGCGCCGATGATCCCCACTTGATACTGCTTCATCGCTATGATACCTCCATTCAAATTCCGGCAACAAAAAAACCGGTTTGCAAAAACCGGCGCATCCTAGGTATTGGTTACCCGACCCACGTTTCCGGCAAGGTGCCTCAGCCGGATCGGTGGATAGCGCTCCATCATACTCTATGATGACAATGATACGCTTGTTCAGCGCACCATCAGGAAAACCGCTGCCCTGCGGCCTTCCTTCGGCGGCGTTTCCTTTCCCCCAGTCCGGCGGGTGCTTCCATAGGAGCCGGGGTACTGATAAAAGCCGCAACCTCTATCCGATTTCCATGCCCTTATCATACCATCCCGTAGAGCGGATGTCAACAGTTTTTCCCCCGATTCCCCCAGGAAAGGAAACCCACCCAATCCACAGCCAAGTCCCGGTGTTTGACAGAATCCCCCGCCTTTGCTACAATGAGCATAACTAACTTAAAGAAGGAAAGCGCACAGCATGAAAACTCACGATTTTTATTACGATCTTCCTAAAGAGCGGATCGCCCAGACCCCGGTAGAGCCCCGAGACCATTCCCGGCTGCTGGTGATGGATCGGTTCACCGGGGAGATGGAGCACCGCCACTTTTACGACATTGTGGACTACCTCCGCCCCGGGGACCTGCTGGTCATCAACGATTCCCGGGTGCTTCCCGCCCGGCTGTACGGCTACAAAGAAGACACCGGCGCCCACATGGAGCTGCTGCTGTTGGAGCAGAAGGAAAACATGGTGTGGGAGTGCCTAGCCAAGCCCGGCAAAAAAGCCAAGCCCGGCGTCAAACTCATCTTCGGGGACGGGCTGCTCACCGGAGAAGTGGTAGATGTGAAGGAGGACGGCAACCGGATGGTGAAGTTTACCTGCGACGGCAACTTCTATTCGGTGCTGGACCAAATCGGCCAGATGCCCCTGCCCCCCTACATCACCGAAAAACTCCAGGACAAGGAGCGCTACCAGACAGTATATTCCAAAGAGCTGGGCAGCGCCGCCGCCCCCACCGCCGGGCTCCACTTCACCCCGGAGCTGATGGACAAGATCCGGGCCATGGGGGTGGACTTCGCTTCGGTAACCCTGCACGTTGGGTTAGGCACCTTCCGCCCGGTGAAGGCCCAGGAAGTGGCGGAACACAAAATGCATTCGGAACACTGTCTGCTCCCCAAAGAGACGGCGGAAAAAATCCTAAAAACCAAAGCCAACGGGGGCCGGGTGATTGCCGTGGGCACCACCAGCTGCCGCACCCTGGAAAGCGTCGCCACCTTTACCGGCCAAATCCAGCCCTGGGAGGGGTACACCGACATTTTCATCTACCCCGGCTACGAATTTAAGGTGCTGGACGGGCTGATTACCAACTTCCACCTGCCGGAAAGCACCTTGATTATGCTGGTCAGCGCTTTTGCCGGCCGGGAACATATCTTACATGCCTATGAGGAGGCGGTGAAACTGGAATACCGGTTCTTTTCCTTCGGGGACGCCTGCCTGTTCCTTTAAGGAGGTCCTGGATGTACACCTTACTATCCCAGCAGGGACTGGCCCGGCGGGGACGGCTGGACACCGTTCACGGCGTGGTGCAGACCCCGGTATTTATGAATGTAGGCACTGCTGCCGCCATCAAAGGGGGCGTGTCCTCCTACGATTTGGTGGACTTAAAGTGCCAGGTAGAGCTGTGCAACACCTACCACCTTCACATCCGTCCCGGAGACGAGTTGATTTACCGCCGGGGCGGCCTGCACAAGTTTATGGGGTGGGACCGGCCCATCCTCACCGACAGCGGGGGGTTCCAGGTGTTCAGCCTGGCTTCCCTGCGGAAGATCAAGGAAGAAGGGGTCACCTTCCACAGCCATGTGGACGGACGGGTCCTGTTTATGGGGCCGGAGGAAAGCATGCAAATCCAGTCCCATCTGGGCTCCACCATTGCCATGGCCTTTGACGAATGCGTGGAAAACCCCGCCCCCTACCAATACGCCAAGCAGAGCTGCGCCCGGACCACCCGTTGGCTGAAGCGGTGCAAGGAAGAGATGGCAAGGCTCAACGCCCTGCCGGAAACCCTCAATCCCCAGCAGAAGCTGTTCGGCATCAACCAGGGGTGCACCTACGACGATTTACGGATTGAACACATGAAGGAAATCGCCGAGTTAGATTTGGACGGCTACGCCATCGGGGGACTGGCGGTGGGGGAACCCACCCAGGAGATGTACCACATTTTAGACGTGGTGCTGCCTTTCGCTCCCAAGGACAAACCCCGGTACCTCATGGGAGTGGGCACCCCCTCCAACATCATCGAAGGGGTGGCCAGAGGCATTGATATGTTCGACTGCGTTATGCCCAGCCGCAACGCCCGCCACGGCCATCTGAACACCTGGGAGGGCATCCGCAACATCCTCAACGCCAAGTACGCCGAGGATGACCGTCCCATCGACGAAACCTGCCACTGCCCCACCTGCCGCCGTCACAGCCGTGCCTATCTGCGGCACCTGTTCAAAGCCAACGAACTGCTGGCCATGCGGCTGGCAGTGATGCACAACCTGTATTTTTACAACACCTTAATGGAACGGATTCGGGACGCCCTGGAGGGCGGCACCTTTGAAGAATTCCGCCGCACCTACTCCGGTCTGCTGGACCAACGCATCTAACACTACCCAACATCACCCATAAGGAGAAGCCATGAATTTTTCCACCCTCTGCGAAACCCTCCTGCCCCAGCCAGTGCAGGACGAAGTCAACCAAATCAATCAAACCTACCGCCACCCCGCCATGGAGCAGTATTGGCGGCGGCTGTTTTCCCCCAAACAATGGGACAAGGGCGTCCAACTGCTCACCCAGCAGTTTGGAGAGGACCCCAAAGGGCTGAAAATGCTCACCTGCCAGCTCCACTGCGCCTTAAACACCTACCGGCAGTACCGACAGAAAGGCATCCCGGAAGAGGTTTTTTGGGACACCATGAAGTTCATTCCCCGGTTCTTGGAGTGGCAGAACACCTATTACGGAAGCTACACCTTCCCCTGGGGCTGGTGGCTACCCCGGCAGCTTTCCCTCTGTGAGTTCCGGCTGGGCCAGCTGGAATTTGAACGGGTGAAAACCGAAAACGGGCCGGTGGTGTCCCTGCACATTCCCTCCGACGTCAAGCTGGAACCCCAGCTGCTCCGGGATTCGGTGCGGCAGATGCGGCGGCTGTTTTTGCACCAGTTCCCGGATTTCTACCAGGCGCCGGTGATCTGCGACTCCTGGATGCTCAGCCCTGCTTTGCAGGAACTGCTGCCGGAAGACTCCCGGATTTTATGGTTTGCCAGCTGCTTTGAAGTCCAAAGCGTGGACTGGGACAGCGCTGCGGTGCTGGACTGGGTGTTCCCCGGCCCCAAGGTACCCTATGAACAACTGGCGGAAACCACCTCTTTGCAGCGGTCCATGAAACAGTATCTGCTGAAGGGCAAAAAGGTAGGCTGGGCCAGAGGGGTGCTGAAAGGGTTTTAAACCGCCTTCCCCATTGGAATCGAAACGTAAAATTAGATGAGAAAATCCCCGCTGCCAGAGTGTGCAGCGGGGATACTTTTATCGTTATACGGTTTGATTTACAATCTGCTGCGCCAAGGTCATGACGTCCAGAACATCCAAAATGCCGTCCTGGGTGAAGTCATATTGAGTGCTGGTGCTGCCGTTCACAATCTGTTGGGCCAGCGACATAACGTCGGCCACGTCTACTTGACTATCCCCATTGACGTCCGTCGGGTTTTGGCCCACACCGGCAGTAAGGGTCACATCCTCTGCCGGCATCCGGAAGGTGGTGCTTACGGCACCGGGGTCCGCCAACACGCCGGAACCTTGGGTGATCTGCCAGCTGTGGAAGAACACCCCTTGCTTTTTGGGTAGCAAAGTGGGAACCATAATGATTAACTCCGCCAATCATTATATTACATCTTTATATATTTCAACCGTCCTGGCTCAAACCAACAGCTAATGGTTTACCAAATAGATTTTAAACTTTTCCCAATCTTAAAATCTTTTGAAACTGTTTGTTTTCCTCTTGCTTTTTCCCTGGGGATATGGTATGATACCAAAAGACATTTCGTATAATTTGTAAACTGGCAAGAAAGGGAGTTACTATGGACAGCGTTTTATTCTGTATCAAATCTTTTTTGCTGGGGATCGTAGAGGGCATTACCGAGTTTCTGCCCATCTCCTCCACCGGCCACCTGATTGTATTTGAGGACATCCTCAGTTTCAACGCCTCACAGCAATACATCAACACCTACTCCTATGTGATTCAGCTGGGAGCCATTTTGGCGGTGATCGTGCTGTACCGGAAAAAGATTCTGCGCACCCTGCAAAATTTCTTCCCCAAAAAGGAAAACGGGATTGTAGTGCGGCCTTACGCACAAACCGGCCTGCGGTTCTGGGTCATGCTGGCCATCACCTGCATCCCCGGCTTCATCGGCGTGCTGCTGCTGGGGGACATTGCGGACACCTACCTGTTTAACCCGGTCAGCGTCTCCATTGTGCTGGCCCTGGGCGGCGTGGCCATGATTTTGGCGGAAAAGTTCTGCAAAAAGGCCCCAGTCACCCCTCAGAGCGAAGGGTGGCTTCAGGTCAGCGTAAAGCAGGCCATTATCATCGGGTGCTTCCAGTGCCTGTCCATTATCCCCGGCATGAGTCGCAGCGCCTCCACCATCATCGGCGGCTGGTTTGCGGGCTTGTCCACCACCGCCAGCGCAGAATTTTCCTTCTTCCTGGCCATCCCGGTCATGGTGGGGATGAGCGGATTGAAGCTGATCCAGCTGGGCGGCTTCGGCGCTATGAATGCCACCGAGTTAGTGAGCATGGTCATCGGCTTTGTGGTGAGCTTTGTGGTGGCCCTGTTTGTGGTGAAGAAGTTCATCTCCTTCCTGCAAAAGAAGCCCATGACGGTATTTGCCATCTACCGCATTGCCTTCGGCGTGTTTGTGCTGGTTCTGGCACTGTGCGGCATTGTCAGCTTTACGGCGGCGGAAGCGTAAAATCGGAAATCCGATTTCATATAAGATCTTGCAACGGGTGTTCCTTTCTGGGAGCGCCCGTTTTTTATCGGCGAAGGCGCTTTCCTTCCGGTAAGCAGTTTACCGGAAGGAGGGTACTTGTATTTTTCCGGTCCGGCTGGTATCATAAAGAAAAGGGGGCTTGTCCCCAAAGGAAACGGAGGTAATTTCCATGAAAAAAGAGCTGGGCGTAAAGCCTTACCTGTTCCCCATGCCGGTGCTGATGATCGCCACCTATGATCAAGAGGGCAAGGTGGACGTGATGAACATGGCCTGGGGCGGCATCTGCGCCGAAAACATGGTGGCCTTAAACATCGACGAGGACCACAAAACCGCCAAGAACATCAAAGAAAAAATGGCCTTTACCTTGAGCATTGCCGATGTGGACCATCTGGCGGAAGCGGACTTTTTCGGCATCGCCACCGGCAACAAGATGGAGGACAAATTTCAGCGCAGCGGTCTCCACGCCGTGAAAAGCGACAAGGTAGACGCCCCTATTGTGGAGGAGTTTCCCCTAACCCTGGAGTGCAAAGTAGCAGAGCTGCAGCACACCGCCTACGGCTTTCGGGTGCTGGGAGAGATCGTCAATGTGCTGGCGGAAGACAGTGTGCTGGACGAAAAGGGCCGGGTCGACCCCACCAAGCTGGGCGCCTTTGTCTTTGACCAGTTCCAGAACGGGTACTACAAAATCGGGGAAAAGTGCGGCCAGGCCTGGAACAGCGGCGCCGGGTTGATGAAGAAGTAAAGCCCCGGTTCTGCAAGCGTCTGCAAAAAATCTGCGCATGAGAAAACCGCCCTTCCGGCGTCAAACCGGAGGGGCGGAATGATTTTGTCTTATTTTACTGCCAGGGGTGCTGCTGGATGTACTCTTCCAGCACCGCCGCCGAGATGGCGCAGAGGTCCGGGCAGGGCCGTTTTTTGTAGTATTCCGGGGTGCGTTCGCTGGGGGTAGGGGTGTCTTTCTTGTGGTTCAGGCCCAGCAGTTCCCGGCAGACAATGGTGTCCTTGCCGTTGACCTCCTGGAACCGGGCCGCCAGCTGCTGGATGCGGGCGTAGTGCTCCGCTTTGGCCTGTTTGTCCTTGGGATCGCTGTAGCCGTACAGGGCCCCCGCCACCAAAAAGATGGCGCTGACGGTGCCGCAGACCTCCCGCAGCCGTCCCATACCGCCGCCCATAGAGCCTACCATGGCCAGGGTGGCCTGCATGGGAAATCCCTTCTGCTCCAGTTCCTCCCGGAAGGCCATGGCGATGGCCTGGGAGCAGTTATAGCCTTCCAGAAACAGGGCTTTGGCCTTCTGTCCGTGCGGGGATGTGGTGTAATCCATCTTATTCTCCTTGGGACGCATAGCCCAGCTCAAAGGCCTTTTCGTTCATTTCCAGGAATTTGGCGGGGACGGTAGCGGCAATGGTGTCCTTCCAGACCTGCTTTTCCAGGTCCATGTTCCGGGCCATGACCCCGATGAGGGCCACGTTCACCGCTTTTGCGCTGCCCGCCTCTACCGCCATGGACAAGGCGTCCACTGCCACCAGGTTGACTCCCTTGGCGCGGATGGCGTCCAGGATGTCGTGGGGATACTCCGCCGCACCCATTACCACCGGCATGGGGTCCATCTTCTGGGTGTTGGTGATGATGGTGCCCCCCTTTTTCAGGTAGGGCAGCCAACGGGCCGCTTCCAGCTGTTCAAAGGAGAGGATCAGATCCGCTTCTCCCAGGGCCACAATGGGACTGGCCACCTTGCTGCCATACTTTACATAGGTCACTACGCTGCCGCCCCGCTGGCTCATGCCGTGGACTTCGCTGACCTTTACATCGTAATTTTTGCTCAACAGGGCGTTGCCGAGCAGACGGCTGGCCAACAGGGTGCCCTGTCCGCCTACGCCCACAATCATAATGCTTTTGGTTTCCATTTACTTGCCCTCCACAATGGCGCCGAATTTGCAGAGCTGGGTGCAGACGCCGCAGCCCACGCACTGGGTGAAATCAATGCAGGATTTTTTATCCCGGATGCTCAGGGCCGGGCAGCCGATTTTCTGGCACATCTTGCAGCCCACGCACTTATCGGTATCCACCTTCATGGGCGGGTTGTGCTTGACGTACTTCAACAGGGCGCAGGGACGGCGGGAGATCACTAGGCTGGGTTCTTCCGCGGCCAGCTCTTCCCGGATGACATCCTCGCACTCCTTGAGCTGATAGGGGTCCACCACCCGCACCCGTTTGATGCCGATGGCGTGAGCCAGGGCTTCCAGGTTCACCGCCGTAGCCGGGTCGCCGTAGATGTTCTTGCCGGTGGTGGGGTTCTCCTGGTGGCCGGTCATGCCGGTGATGCTGTTGTCCAGCACAATGACGGTGGAGTTGCTGTGGTTATAGGCGATGTCGATCAGGCTGGTGATGCCGGAGTGGATGAAGGTAGAGTCGCCGATGACGGCAACGCTCTTGGTTTCATTTTCCGGGTTGGCCTTGTTCCGTCCATGGAGGGAGGAAACGGAAGCGCCCATGCAGATGCAGGTGTCGATCATGCCCAAGGGAGCGGAAGCGCCCAGAGTGTAGCAGCCGATGTCCCCGCAGACGGTGACCTTCAGCCGCTTCAAGGCGTAGAACAGTCCCCGGTGAGGGCAGCCGGCGCAGAGCACCGGAGGACGGGGCGGGATGGCCATATCCAGGCTGGTGGTGGGGTATTCTTCCCCCAAAACCACCTTGCGAATCAGCCGCTGGGAATATTCGCCCTGGAGGGTGAACACTTCCTTGCCAATCACATCCACCCCGATGGTCTTGCAGTATTCTTCCAGGAAGGGGTCCAGCTGCTCTAACACATACACCTTTTCACAGTGGTGGGAAAAGCCCTGGATCAGCTTTTCCGGCAGAGGATAGACACAGCCCAGCTTTAAGTAGTTTACCTTGTCCCCCAGGGCTTCCTGGGCGTACTGGTAGCTGATGCCGGCGCAGATGACGCCGATCTTGGAGCCGTTGTCCTCCACGGTGTTGATGGAAGCAGTTTCCGCCCAGTGCTTCTGGGCTTCCACCCGGTTTTCCACAATGACATGGCGCTTTTTGGCCTGACCGGGCATCATCACGTATTTGTCGGTGTCCTTCACATAGGGGTGCAGGGCCACCTCTTCCCGGTCACCCAGCTCCACCAGGCTCCGGGAGTGGGCCACACGGGTGGTGAGCCGCAGCATCACCGGGGTGTCGAACTGTTCGGACAGGGTGAAGGCCAGCTTGGCGTAGTCCTTACATTCCTGGGAATCGGAGGGCTCCAGCATCATCAGTTTCGCCGCCTTGGCGTAGTGGCGGGAGTCCTGCTCGTTCTGGGAGGAGTGCATTCCCGGGTCGTCCGCCACCAGAATCACCATGCCGGCGTTGATACCGGTGTAGGAGGAGGTGAACAAGGGGTCGGCGGCCACGTTCAAGCCAACGTGCTTCATGCCGGAGAAGGCCCGTGCCCCGGCGATGGCGGCGCCCAGGGCAGTCTCCACCCCAACCTTTTCGTTGGGGGACCATTCACAGTAAATCTCCGGGTAGGCGGCGGCCGTCTCGGTGACTTCGGTGCTGGGGGTGCCGGGGTAGCTGGACACTACCCGGCAGCCGGCTTCGTACAGGCCCCGGGCAATGGCCTCGTTGCCGATGAGAAGTTGTTTTTCCATGCGTTTTTCTCTCTCTTTATCTATGATTTGCAAAAGTTCGGCGGTTTGGGACTCTGCCCAAAAAATGCCGTATTTTTACGATTATTTCTATCATACACGAAAATGGCGGAAATTTCAAGGGCTGCCGCCCCGGGGAGGGGGTACAGCAACCTGTTTTCTGGGAAAAACCAACGGATTTTGGAAAGAAAAAGCGGAATTTTTGGTAAAATAAATAAATTTTGCTGGTAAAAACCAATCTTTTCTGGTATACTAAAGAAAAATCTCGGATTCATTCCGGAACAAGGAGGATTGCAGTATGGCTATCTACCGATGCAGCGTATGCGGCTATGTGTTTGACGAAGAAAAAGAGGGCAAGTCCTTTGCCGATCTGAAGGAATGTCCCGTCTGCCACCAGCCTGCCGGCGTGTTCCGCAAGCAGGAAGAAACCAAAGCCGCGGCAAACGCCCCTGCCCCGGCTCAGGACAATTTGGCGGAATTTGCCCGGGAGGACGAATCCATCCGGTACATGAAAGAAATCCACCAAATGGCCCGGACCGGGAAACCCCTATCCGCCGCCATGGGCACCCAGGTTCCCCTTCCCGCCTGGGAGGATATTTTGCTTTTAGGGGCCCAGCTCTCCTCCCAACCGCTGCTGGACGATGCGCCGGTGTCCACCCAAACCGTCATCGGCAAGCACGCCAAGCAGCCCCTGGTGCTGGAAAGCCCGGTGTACATCTCCCACATGTCCTTCGGGGCTTTGTCCCGGGAGGCGAAGATCGCCTTAGCCAAAGGGGCGTCCATGGCGGGGACTGCCGCCTGTTCCGGGGAAGGCGGGGTGCTGCCGGAAGAAATGGCGGCGGCGGACCGGTACATCTTTGAATATGTGGCCAACCGGTACAGCGTCACTCCGGAACTGCTGAAAGCCGCAGGGGCCATTGAAATCAAAATCGGCCAAAGCGCCAAGCCCGGCATGGGCGGACATCTGCCGGGAGAAAAGGTCACCCCGGAAATCGCCCGGATTCGGGGCCGTGCAGTGGGACAGGACATTCACGCCCCTTCCCGGTTCGAGGACATCAACACCAAGGAAGAACTGCGGGATCTGGTGGAACAGCTCCGATATGCTTCCGACGGCCGGCCCATCGGCATTAAAATTGCGGCGGGGCACATCGAAGAAGACCTGGAGTGGTGTGTCTTTGCCAAGCCCGACTTCGTCACCCTGGACGGCCGGGGCGGCGGCACCGGATCCGCCCCTCAAATGCTCCGGGACGGGGCCGGAGTTCCCACCATCTACGCCCTCTACCGGGCCAGGGAGTGCCTGGACCAGCTGGGTTCGGACATCGACCTGGTGATTACCGGGGGGCTGCGGGTGTCGGCGGACTTTGCCAAAGCCATAGCCATGGGTGCCGACGCCATCGCCGTGGCCACCGGGGCGCTGCTGGCCCTAGGGTGCCAACAGTACCGCATCTGCGGGTCCGGCAACTGTCCCATGGGCATTGCCACCCAGAACCCCCAGCTGCGCCAGCGGCTGGATGTGAACGCCGCCGCACAGCGGGTGGCCAACTATTTAAAGGTCTGCAACGAAGAACTGAAAATGTTTGCCCGAATCACCGGGCACAGTGACATCCACCAGCTGAGCGTCCGTGACCTAATCACCACCAGCCGGGAAATCAGCGAATTTACCAACATCCCCCACGCATAACCAGAGAAAGGAACTTTATGGACTTGGAAATACTGCGACAGCAGCTGCGGACTTTGGCCGACCCGGACTACCGAACCTTTCACTGCAAACTAATGCCGGATTACGACCCTAACCGAGTGCTGGGCATCCGATTGCCGGTGCTGCGGAAGTTTGCCGCTTCCTTTGCCAAAACCCCGGAGGCGGAAGAATTTTTGGATGCTCTGCCCCACTACTACTACGAGGAAAACAACCTCCACGGCCTGCTGCTGGAAGGGTGCAGGGATTACGGGGAAGTGCTCCGGCGTTTGAAAGCCTTCCTGCCCCAGGTGGACAACTGGGCCACCTGCGATTTGCTCTCCCCCAGGGTTTTTGCCAAACACCATGCCCAGCTTTGGGAGCAGATTCCCCTTTGGCTGGCTGACCCCCACCCCTACACCGTGCGGTTCGGGCTTGGAATGCTGATGCGCCACTTTCTGGAGGAGGACTTCACCCCACAGGTGTTGGAGCGGGCGGGAAGCGTCCAGCGGGAGGAATACTATGTGCGGATGATGCAGGCCTGGCTGTTCGCCACCGCCCTGGCCAAACAGTGGGAAGCCACCCTGCCCTGGCTGACGGAACACCGTTTGGAAATCTGGGTACACAACAAGAGCATCCAAAAGGCGGTGGAGAGCCGGCGGATTACCGGGGAGCAGAAGGAGCTGCTGCGCTCTTTGCGGAGGAAGCCGGGATGAAAAAGTATTTATCTTCCCTGTTGCTTTGGCTGGTCTTTGAAGCCGTTGCAGTCATCCTCTGGCTGAGCCTGAACAACCTCTTTTATCTCCTGAATTTTTCCTACATCGGCACCGCTATCGCAGTGGGGCTGGCGCTGTATCTGAAGAAGTGGAAGTACGCCCGGAATGCGGTGCAGATTGCCGTAGGGCTGTACATGCTGGTCTATCTGGGGGTACTCTGTCGGGAAAACATGCAGATCGAAGGGTTTTGGTACTACCTGTTTCTAGGCACCTTCCAGGCGGCGGTGATCCACTATGTAGTGGCCAAAATCTTCGGGCCGCTGCTCTTTGGCCGGGGATGGTGCGGGTACGCCTGCTGGACCGCTATGGTGCTGGATCTGCTGCCCTACAAAGTCCCCAAATCTCCCCGAAAGAAATGGGGATGGGTCCGATACCTTATCTTTGCCGCTTCCCTGCTGTTTGTATCCGCCCTCTTTCTGCTGGGAATCCCAAACAAGGAAGAAGTGATGTGGTACAGCTTTCTCATCGGAAACGGGTTATACTATTTCGTGGGCATTTTGCTGGCCTTCCTCTGCAAGGACAACCGGGCCTTCTGCAAATACATCTGCCCCATTACGGTATTCCTCAAGCCCATGAGCTATTTCTCCTTGTTCCGAATCAAGGTGGAGGAGGAAAAATGTGTTTCCTGCGGCAAATGCAGCCGGGTCTGCCCCATGAACGTGGAAGTGCCCAGCAACGCCCGAAACAAAAAACACGCCACGGAGTGCATCCTCTGTTTGAAGTGCGTGGAGGAATGCCCGAAAAAGGCGTTAAAGCTGTAATCGAAAAGAGAAAACGGGTGCGTCCCTTGGCGAGGCGCACCCGTGATTTTTATCTTCTGTTTTATCCTTCCCCCATCAACGCAATGGAGATGGTTTTATACCCTTCCCCGTTCTCATCCGCCCGGTAGACGGTGAGCACCAGGGGGTCTCCGGGAACCTTGGTTTGGAGGATGGGGTCAATATCGCTGCTGTCGGTGACCGAACTGCCGTCCATGGCGGTGACAATGTCTCCCGGCTGGAGCTTACCGGCGCAGTCGCTTTCCGAATCCACCTCCACAATCCGCAGTCCAGCGGGGATACCGTAGAGGGAACTCATTTCCTGGGTAATGGTGGTGTAGGTAATGCCGATGCGCACCCGGCCCAGCAGCACATTGCCATGGGAGATCAGCTCTTCCGCCACCGATTTCACCAGATCCATGGGAATGGCAAAGCCGATGTTTTCGTAGCTGTCCCCCATCTTAATGGCCACGATACCTACCACCTGGCCGTATTTATTCAGCAAAGCGCCCCCGGAATTGCCGGTGTTGATGGCGGCGTCGGTCTGGATGCAGGGGATTTGGTCACCCCCCACCTTCCCCACCGTTACCGTCCGGTCCAGACCGGAAACAATGCCCTGGGTAATGGTGCCGGACAGGGAGATGCCTCCGGGATTGCCGATGGCCACCACCCGTTCCCCCAGCACCAGTGCGTCCGGGTCCCCCAGCTGGGCGGGGGTCAGCTCCTGCTGCACCTCCACCTTAATCACCGCCAGGTCGGTGTTGGTGTCGAAGGCAATGAGGGAAGCGTCCACCGACTCCCCGTTGTGGAAATACACCACAATCCGCTCGGCGGGCAGATAGGTCTGGTTGGCGTCGTCCGCCGTGCCGATGACATGGGCGTTGGTGACGATATAGCCGTCGGAGGTGAGAATCACCCCGCTGCCCTGGCTGTTGGTGATATACCCATCACCGCTGCTATTTAGGGAAGCAGTAATGACTCCCACCACGCTGTCCTCTGCCGCTGCGGCAATCTCTTCGGTGGAAAGGCCGCCGTCCAAGGAGGTGCTTTCCGTTTCCGAGACAGGGGGCTGCTCCAAGGTGAGCTGCACTGAGGCGCCGCTGCTTTGGGAATTGTGTTCCCGCCATTCCAGCACCCCCAGGGCAGCAGCCAGAAGCAGCACCACCCCGGCCAGCACCAGCAGCACCATCCAAAAAGTCCTGACCCCGGTGCGGTGTTTGGCGTTCAGGGAAAGATCCGCCATCACCGGCACCCCGGTGTCCTCCTTCCCGGAGATGTGGCTTACCTTTTGAAACTCCCCGGCAGGCTGGCCGGATACCACCTGAAAGCCGCCGGAAGCGGGCTGCTGCGTGGGCTTTGAATGCAAATCATGATTTTCCATTGGGGTCCTCCTTCCCATCGGGTTTCTTTTTGAACTTCCGCATGGGATTGTACAAGGGCAGGGTAAAAACAAATTCGGTGTACTCCCCCTTCACCGAGCGGACGATAATGTCCCCGCCATGGAGGGTGAGAATGGAACGGACAATGTAAAGCCCCAGCCCTACGCCGGTTTTGTCCAGACCACGGGAACGGTCGGTTTTATAGAACCGGTCAAACACCCGGGAAATCTCCTGTTTGGACAACCCTTCCCCGGTGTTGCGTACCCCCACCATGGCTCGGTTGCCTTCCTTTTCAAAGGAGAAGGAAAGGGTTCCCCCTTGGTCAGCAAACTTACAGGCGTTTTCGGTAAGGTTATAGATGACCTGATGGAGCAGGTCTGGGTCGGCGTCTACATACAGCGGCTCATGCTCCAGCCCTTCCACCTGAAGCTCCCGCTTTTCAATCTGGGATTCCAGCTGGAACAGGGTCTGAATGGTGGAGTCCACCACGTCCACCTTCTGGCGGGTGAGCCTCATCTCCCCGGCTTCGATCCGGGAAAGGTTGAGCATGCTCACCACCAGGCGGCTGAGGCGGTTCACCTCCTCCGACACGATCCGCAGGTACTTCTTCTGCTGGTCGGGGGGGATGGTACCGTCCAGGATGCCGTCCACAAAGCCGGAAATGGTGGTCATGGGGGTTTTCAGCTCGTGGGACACATTAGAGATAAAGCTGCGGCGCATGGTCTCCAAGGAAGAGAGGGACTGGGCCATATGATTCATAGCCAGAGCCAGCTGACCCAGTTCGTCGTCGGAATCCACCATCAGCTGCTGGGAGAAATCCCCGCTGCTCATTTTGGCCGCCGCTTCGCTCATCTGCCGCAAGGGTTTTACCAGCTGCCGGGAGACGAAGTAGATAATCACCGACACCACGGCCAGCACTATCACCGACGCCACCGAGAACACCTGTAAAAAATCCAGCAAAAAGGAGTTCAGCGGTTCCCCCGCCGGCGCACAGGCAAAGAAATACCCGATGGGCTGCTGGGACTGGTCGTAGATGGGCAGGGCCACGGTGTTGTAGTGGGCCGGAAACAAGCCCCCCAGATACCCCATTTCCCGGTAGCTTCCGTCCAAGCGGAGCTGGTCCAGGATGCGGCTGTCCATCTGCTTGCCCACCAGAGGGGAATCCGGCTGGGAACTGAGCAGCAGGGTGCCGTCCAAATCGCTGAGCAACAGCTCCCCGCTGACGCTGGAAGCCATCACCGACAGGTAGTCCGTCACCAAATCTTGGTCCAGCACAGTGTTTTCATCCAGTAACTGGGTGATCTGCCAGCTGCCCTTTTGGGCGCAGACCTCCAGCTGCTGATAGTTTTCGTCCTTAAAATACATGGTGGCAAAGGCCATAATCCCTGCCCCCAGCACGGCGATACTCAGCAGCACCAGCGCCAGATAAATGGTAAAGTATTTAAAGATGATACTTCGCTGCATGACTTCTTTTCCCCAAATCCTCCAAATCAAAAGGGACCTCCGTGCCCAGCAGGCTGACGGAGATCCCCTCCTGCTGCAAAACGCAGCCGTTATTCCTTCACTTCAAACTTATAGCCTACGCCCCACACGGTTTTCAGGCTCCACTGGTCGGAGACCCCTTCCAGCTTCTCACGCAGGCGCTTGACGTGGACGTCGATGGTGCGGGAGTCCCCGTAATACTCAAAGCCCCACACTTCATCCAGCAGTTGGTCCCTGGTGTATACCCGGTTGGGATGGCTGGCCAGATGGAACAGCAGCTCCAATTCTTTGGGCGGTGTATCCACCACTTTGCCGTCCACCTTCAGCTCATAGCGGGTCATGTTCACCACCAGTTTGTCATAGCGCACTTCCTTGACCTCTTCGGCCTTGGAGGAGTGGTCCATCCGCCGCAGTACCGCCTTAATCCGGGCCATGACCTCCTTGGTGTCAAAGGGTTTGGTGACGTAGTCATCCGCTCCCAATTCCAGGCCCAGCACTTTGTCAAAGGTTTCCCCTTTTGCAGTAAGCATGATAATGGGGACGTTGGATTTTTTTCGCACTTCCCGGCAGATCTGCCAGCCGTCTTGGCCGGGCAGCATAATATCCAGCAGCATCAAATCCGGGGCGGCGCTATCGAAATTCTTTAAGGCGTCTTCGCCGTCGTTGTAGATGGTGACGTTGTAGCCGTCCTTCTCCAAATAGAGCCGGAGCAGCTCGCAGATATTCTGGTCGTCATCCACCACCATGATCTTTTCCTGTGCCATCGTTGTTCCCCCTCCCGCAAGCGATGCGGTCGACTTTTTTCCATTCCAACGGGGGCTCCGTCAGAAATGATTTCCTAATGATTGGCTTTGCCAATATTATAGCATACTTGAAGCTAGAATGGTGAACGATTTCTAAAAATCCCCTTTGTTTTCCCAGATTATTCAGCCGATGGTCTGCAAAATAAACCGCACGGCATAGTCCTGCTGAGAAGAAAGGCGGTACCGAGGCAGCACCGGCGCACCCCAGCTGTCGTCTCCGCCCACTCCCATCTGGGCCGCCAGGACCTTCAAATGGGTGTAGTGCTGCTGGGGCAGTTCAGAAGGGTGCCGGGCATTTTGCAGCTCAAAGGCGCTTACCGGCAGACAGGAAATCTCCAAAAGGTCCTCCCCCAGCCGCTGCACCGAAAGGCCTACTCCCTGCTCATCGGTGAGGGTGAAGCTGCGCACCTCGGTGCGGTTGCCGCATTCCTGGCACTTGGCGTAGGGGGTCAGGCAGTCCTGAACGGTGGTTTGATACCAGCCCAGGGCGGCGCCGGTATTCCGGTCGCAGTAGTTTTCTTCCGGGCCCCGGCCGAAGTAAGAGAGGTATTCCAGGTCCCGATTCAAGGTAAAACGCAGGCCGAACTGAGGCAGCAGGGGCTGGCCGGAGATGCCGTTATACTGGGCGCTGACCAGGATTTCCCCGCTGCTGTTGACGGTGTAGCTCACCGCCACATCCAGCCGGGGCAGGCTGGGAGCGCCGAACCGGTAGCGCACCGTCAGCATAGTGCGGTCCGGGTCGATGTCATAGCTGTGCTCGGTGGGACGGCCCAGCAGGTCTGCTGCCGCCCAGATACCGCTTTCCTGGGGGAACTTCCAGCCGATGTCGTTACTGGTGGAAGCCCGCCAGTAGCAGGGGCGGGGGGGCAGTGCCACCAGCTCTTTGCCGTGATGGGTCAGGGAAACGATGCCGCCTTCGGTCAAAGAAAACAGCACGCTGTCTCCTTCCCATTTGGCCCCGACGTTCCAGCCTCCTTCGATGATCTCCAAGGGTCCTCCCCGCTGGAAGGTGGTGCGCCGGGAGCCTTCCGCCAGCTTTTCCCCAAAGGTGACGGGATAGCCCGCTTTGGCCCAAGGGGTGTCCTGGGCCAGCACCGCCACTGCGCTGAGCAGCAGATCCTGCTCTCCGGCTTCCGGGAAGATCAGGGGGATTACCTCGGTTTCCCCGGGACCGGCAGTGAGGTTAAATTCCTGGCGGAAGATTTCCTTTCCTTGCTGCACCGTAGTGCAGATCAGCTTCAGATCGGAAAGGTTGGCGAACAGCCGGCGGTTTTCCACCGCCACCCGGTTCCGGGCCACGGTGATCCGCACCGGGGAGTACACCTGCTTGACCTCCTGCATTTTGGGGGATTCGGTGCGGTCGGCAAAGAGAATGCCGTTGCAGCAGAAGTCATAATCGGTGGGGCGGTCCCCGAAGTCCCCTCCGTAGCAGTAGTTGCCGTCCTCATCCAGAAGGCACTGGTCCACAAAGTCCCAGATAAAGCCGCCCTGATAGCCGGGATACTGTTCCAGCTTCCCGTATTCATCCAGACCCCCGCAGGAGTTGTGCATGGCATGGGCATACTCGCAGAGCAGGTAGGGTTTGGCCGGGTTGTTTTCCAGATATTCCCTTGCTTCCGCCGCTTTTGCATACATATGGCTTTCAAAATCGGAGATATACTGGAAATCCCGGTAGAAGTTCACCCCTTCGTAGTGTACCGGACGGGAGGGGTCCCGCCGGCGGATGAAATCACTCATGGCTTCCAGGCCGGTACCGGCAAAGGATTCGTTACCGCAGCTCCAAATCACAATGGAGGGGTGGTTTTTGTCCCGCTCCACCATGCTCCTGGCCCGATCCACCACGGCGTCCTTCCACTCCTCCCGGTTGCCGGGAAGGTTCCATTGAGGAGAAAGGCCCTCCGCCTGGGACCAGCTGCCGTGGGTTTCCAGGTTGGTTTCGTCAATGAGGTAGATGCCGTACTCATCGCAGAGCCGGTACCAGGCAGACTGGTTGGGATAATGGCTGGTGCGGACGGCGTTGATATTGTTGCGCTTTAAGCAGAAAATATCTTCCAGCATCACTTCTTCCGGCACCGCCCGGCCGTGTTCCAGGCAAAACTCGTGGCGGTTCACCCCTCGGAGCTGCAGCTTTTTGCCGTTGATGTGGTAGGCTCCCCGCAGCAGCTCCAACCGGCGGAAGCCGGTTTTGGTGCGGCAGTATTCCACTACGGCATTGTCGCTCTCCCGCACCACCCAGAGTTCCAGGGTGTAGAGATTGGGAAACTCTCCGCTCCACAAAGCGGGCCGCTCCACCGGGATGGAAAACCGGCCGTCCCAGGCGCAGCTTCCCCCTTTGCCCGCTTCCGAACCGTCGGGGGCGGTGAGCTTGGCGGTGACGGCGTAGCCCTTGGGTTGTCCGGTGCAGCGGTACTCCACCGCCAGATCCCCCTTGGCGTAGTCCTCGGTGAGGTTGGGGTGCAAAAACAGATCTTCCAGGTGGCATTCCGGCCGGGCTACCAAAGTCACATCCCGGTACAGGCCGCAAAGCCGCCAAAAGTCCTGGTCTTCCAGCCAGCTGGCGGAGCTGCGGCGAAACAGCTGGACGGTAAGGGTGTTTTCCCCGGCAAAGTCCAGCCATGGGGTTAGATCAAATTCACTGGGGGTGGCACTGTCCTCCCCGTAACCCACAAAATGGCCGTTGCAGAACACATAAATGGCACAGTCCGCCCCGTGGAACACCACGCTGACCTCTTTGTCCTGCCAATCCCGGGGCAGAGTGAAGGACTTCCGGTAGCAGGCCAGGCTGCGGTCCGGGATGGGGGCGCCGATTTGGGTGTCCAGCTTCCCGTCCCAGGGATACTGGACGTTGACGTACTGAGGGTTCCACACCTCTTGCAGCTGCAAATGCCCCGGCACCTGGATTTGACGCTGGGGGGCGGCGTGTTCCAAACAGAACGGCTTCACCCCCGGATCCTCGGGAGTCTCAAAGACAGACAGTTCCCACTCTCCGTTGAGGGACAGCTCCAGATCGGACTGCTCCAACCCAGCCTGGGTGGCAAAATAATGATCGGAATGGGCATCCCGGCGGTTGACGGCAAAGACTTTCGGGTCATCCAGCCACTGGTACGAATATTCCATGGGTTCCATAACGGTTCTCCTTTGTCTGCGTTAGTCTTACTTTTTCCTGCCCCGGCCGCTCAAAAAGTCCTGCCGCCGGAGAAGGGGAAAAGCTGCCGGGTCGCGGCAGCTCTCAGGATGGGTTAATTTCCATAATATTTGCTGTAGCCTTTTCCTTCCACAGCAGCGTCGTTGTACAAAAAGCCAAGGATTTTTGCTTTGGCAAACTGAAGCTGTCCAATGGCCACTTGGAGCATCTTCTTATCCGTCACATTTTCCCGCACCACCAACACCACGCCGTCAGCATAGCGGCTGAGGATCATGCTGTCGGTGACCACGCCGATGGGCGGCGCATCCAGGAAAACATAGTCGTAATACTCTTTCAGCCGTTCCACCAGCTCCCGCATGGCGTCGCTGGACAACAGTTCCGCCGGGTTGGGAGGAATCCGGCCGGAGACGATCACATCCAGGTTGGTGTGTTGGGTGGGAATCAGCATATCGTTGATCTGGCTGTGGCCGGTGAGCAGGCCGGACAACCCCTCCTTCTGCCCCAGCTGCAACAGGGAGTTGATGTTGGGTCGACGCAGGTCGCAGTCGATCAACACCGTCTTAAAGCCCGCTTCCCCGAAGGTGATAGCGGTGTTCAGGCAGCTGGTGGATTTCCCTTCTCCCTGAGCAGTGGAGGTAAACAACAACGCTTTACTGCCCTTTTCCGAAAAGGAAAATTCCAGGTTGGTCCGCAGAGTCTTATAGGCCTCTCGCACGGCAAAGGAGGTGTTTTTGCTCAAAACTCGGTCTGCGGGGGACTGAAGGCTCTTTTTGTCTTTTTTCTTTCCCATCATGCCGCTCACCCTCTCCTTTTCCTACCGGATCTTTGATCCGGCCCGTAATAACCCACTGCCATATCGGAATCCATATTGGGGATAATCCCCAGCAAAGGATAACCGAACATTTCCGAAAGGTTGTCCTGTTGGGTCACCCGGGAATCCAGGAAATAGGCCACCAACGCTGCGCCTACGCCTACCACCAACCCCACCAAAAAGCCGATCAAAAGGTTGCGGCTCACGCTGGGGGAGCTGGGAGCCGTGGGCACCGAAGCGTACTGGGGCACCGTCACCGAGCTGCCCTCCACAAAGGACTGGATGCTGGCAGGAGCCACCTGCGCTACGGCATTGGCAATCTGGGCTGCCTGTTCTGGGTCCGGATGGGTGACGGTGATCACCAGAATTTGAGTATCGGTGATGACGCTGGCGGAAATCATCTGGGACAGCTGCTGGGCTGAATAAACGCCTCCTAATTCCCCGCTGACATCGTTGAGCACCGTTTCGGAGCGGAGCATCTGAATATAAGTGTTGGCCAGCTGGGTTGCTGCCTGGAGCTGGGCCGAAGACACTTCATTTTGGGACGTGGAGTTGCTGAAGTTATTGACGAAAAGCCAGCAGGACGCCTGGTACTGAGGAGTGATGAAAAACTGGGTAATGATGGCGGAAGCCGCCACAGCGATCACCACTGCTGCAATCACCCACAGGATCCGTTTCCAAACAGCTTGCAGCAACCGGGTAATGGAAATAGTGTCCTCTTCTTCCTGCGCTGGTTCCGGTTTATTCAAAGCCATGAAAATGCCTCCCATTCTCACAATCAATCATAATCATAAAACAACAGACAACATAAATCACTGAATCTGCCTCTATTTTGTCAACACAAACCTTATTTTCTTTGTATAGCGCAATATAGTTCATTATACCCATGTCTTCTCCCCTTGTCAATCTGAAAATACTTTTTGGGATGTTTTCTGCACATTTCACGTTCTACTTTCAACTTTTCCTTTTATTTTCCAAAAGGACAGGCCTGTTAGAAAAAATTCAGAACCGTTTAGAAAAAATTTATATTTTCTTGCGCGGCTGGTTAGGGTTATCCGCTAAGATAAAGCCATCGAAAGCAAAAACAAAAGCAAGGAGCGTTTCCCATGATTGATTTTGTACAGAATGTCAACTGGGCAATTTTTCTTCTCTTTACCCTGTGTTATTCTTACCAATTTATTTACGCCATCGTGGCTTTGGTGAAAAAACCCAAAAAAGTGGAAGCCAAAAAGCAGCACAAATTCGGCGTTTTGATCTCCGCCCGAAACGAAAGCGCCGTCATCGGCAACTTAATCGACAGCATTAAGGCGCAGAACTATCCTTCCCATTTAGTGGACATCTTCGTGGTGGCGGACAACTGCACCGACGACACCGCCGCCATTGCCCGCAAGCACGGCGCCATTGTCTACGAACGGTTCAACACCGAAAAGGTGGGCAAGGGCTATGCTCTGGACTACCTGCTGAAGATCATCAACAGCATCTACTCCTACAAAGGCTACGAAGGCTACTTCGTCTTTGACGCCGACAACGTACTGGATCCCAACTTTATCTCTGCTATGAATGCGCAGTTCGACCAGGGCTACAAGGTGCTGACCTGCTACCGCAACTCCAAAAACTACGGTACCAACTGGATCAGCGCCGGCTATGCCTTGTGGTTCTTGCGGGAAGCCCGGTACTTAAACAACCCCCGGATGATGCTGGGCACCAGCTGCGCTATTTCCGGCACCGGTTTCTTGGTCAGCGCTGAAATCATCAACCGTCAGGGTGGATGGAAGCATCACCTGCTCACGGAAGACATTGAGTTCTCCATTGACAACGCCATCCAGGGTGAAAAAATCGGCTACTGCTACGACGCCATGGTTTACGATGAACAGCCGGATACCTTCCGGATGAGCTGGCGTCAGCGTCTGCGCTGGGCCAAGGGCTTCTATCAGGTATTTGGCAAATATGGCAAAAACCTGGTGTCCACCGCAGTGAAGCACCGCAGCTTCTCCGCCTTTGATATGCTGATGAACATTTCCCCCGCCATGATCCTGTCCATGCTCTGCATCTTGTTCAACTTCGGCTTTTTAATCGCAGCTGCCGTGACAGCGGATTCGGTGCTGCTGGCGGCCACCGTCTCCAGTATTTTCATGACCATCTTCAACTTCTGCGCTATCCTCTTCCTCTTCGGCGCCTTGACGGCCATCACCGAGCGGAAGAACATCCACTGCTCCACCGGTAAGAAGATCCTCTACTGCTTCACCTTCCCGCTGTTTATGCTGACCTACATCCCCATTGCAGTGGTGGCCCTCTTCAAGAAGATCGAGTGGAAGCCCATTCCCCACGGTGTGGCCAAAACTTTGCAGGAAATCACCCAGTAATCCCACATTCATATCCATATTCCATCCCGGTTTTCCGCCGGGATGGATTTTGTTCATCAGGAGGTTCCATGAAACTGGAATGGTACCGGCAGCAGATGCGCCGTCCTCTGTTTTCTACTCCGCTTTTTTGGCAGGTCAACCGAGGGCTGAGCCTATTGGTGGCGCTGGGATACGGAATGGTGCTGCTGAGCCTGGGATGGAGGGAAAGCTGGCTGAGGCTTGCCTTTGCCCTGGTCATCCCCGCTGCTGTCTTTCTGCTCACTGGTTGGCTGCGGAAAAAACTGGATCGTCCCCGGCCCTTTGCTTTGCTGGGGGAATCGCCCCTCCATCCCCACGAATCCGGCCAGGGCTGCCCCAGCCGCCACACTGCCAGCGCCGTCATCCTCTGCTGGACCGCCCTGCTGCTCCCCGGCTGGGTGGGATGGACTCTATGGGGGGTGCTGCTGGTGCTTACCTGCCTTATCGGGGCCATCCGGGTTTTCACCGGGATGCACTTTCTTCGGGACGTGCTGCTGGGAGCTGGGTTATCCGTCCTAGTCGGCGCCTTGGCTTACCTGCCCCTGCTGCTGTTTGCCCTGTTTTAAAAAAACAATGATTCTGTCCGATTTTTGGGACTCAGTCCCAATCGGGCAGTTTTTTTGCTCAAAACAGGGAACAAATGTTCTTTTTTCTATTGACAAGAGTGAGAGAAGGGGATACCATCGAATTGTAATCAACGAAACCACTACGGATACAGGAAAGGGCGGATGTACAATGAAACAACTGGCACAGGAATACCGTCAATCAGCGCAGTTACTGAAACGGCGGCGCAAAGAACTGAAGCAGCAACTCAAAGAAGGTCAAATGGGAATCCTGGGTATGACCCAGCGGGAAGAAAACCGGCTGAAGGAACGCATCCAGCTGCTGGAGCTGGAATACTGGGACACCTTGCAGGTATCGGAATACCTGGAGCATTATTACGACCGCACCCGTCCCAACCGCTTTTGAAAGGAGGTACTGCCCTTGCAATACGGAAACCATTCCTTGGAGCAGATGCTTTCCCAGCTGCCCCAGGAAGAACAAAGCACCTACCGGCGCTGGCTGAACCAGGTGCTGCGGGAAGTGATCCAAACCAGGCTCACCCCCCGGCAGCAGGAAGTACTGCATTTTTACTACCACTGCGGGTTAAATCTCACAGAAATTGCCCATGCCCTGCACCGGAATCCCTCCACCATTTGCCGCACCAAACAGCGAGCCCTGCAGCGCATCGAAATGTACCTGGCAATATTACCAAAGCAATAACTTGACATCAAAAAACTTTTGTGCTATAATCGCTGTCATACCAAGAGGGAAATATCCAGCCGCTCCCATCTTTCCGGAGCAGACATGGATTTTCAGTGCAGCTTGCCGAAATAACATCGGAAAACAGCTGCCCACACAAAGAATCGAGGGAGCGAGTATGGACAAAATGTTAATCACCTTATTGTTTGTAGCCATGTCGGCCTGCCTGTTGGGAGCGCTGATTGTCCGGTTTAACCGTCCAAACGCAGAATAATCTCGCAAATTTTTATCAAAATCAACGGAATTTTAAAAACCAACGCCGCCCGGTTAGATGGAGTCCTTCTCCTTTCTCGGGCGGTTTTTTTGTTTCTCCGGCAGGAAAGAGAATCAACCAAGCTCCAAGCAGTTCACTCGTCAATTCTTTCGCAAAATTACGGAATCTTTTAGAGATGCGCTTTTGGGAATGATGATTTTAAAAGTTGTTTTATGTGAAAAAGCCCTGTAAAAACGCTTTTACAGGGCTTGAATTTTGATTTGATTTTCCAATTTTCTGTTTTGGTTAACTGAAACAGCGCACTTTTTGTTTAGCCGAAAACATCATATCCTTGTTTGTTTTAGTACTGTGCAATATTATTTACCACCAGCGCCGAAGCCAGCACCAACAGGAAGATACAGCAAACCACCAGAAACGCGGTGCGCCCACGCTTGGTTTCAATGAAATTGGAGGTCAGCGCACAGCACACGCAGCCTACCGCCAAGCCCACCAAATCCACAATGGAAAGGACTGTTGTTTGGTGTTCCGCCGGGCAAAGTTCCAAACCGGACACGAACAACAGCCCCACCAGATGAATCACCGGCAGCGCCAGCAGAGGCAGCAAAGCAAAGGCATAGGAACGATATTTAGAGCGGAGAAATCCCACAAAGATGATAAACAGAATCACCGATATACAGATACACTCAACAACCATGGCGGTGTCCCTCCCGATAAATCAATTCCAACCCATCCAGAGTCAAGGATTTGTCAATGGCGGCAAAGGCGCCGGTTTGCCGTCCGATCATACCGGACAAGCCGCCGGTGGCTACTGCCTTTGCCTCCACCCCCAGCTCCTGGCGGATCAGCTTCAGCATATGGATCACTGCCCCGCAGTACCCGTAGACAATACCGCTTTGGATGCTGGAGACGGTGTTGTCCCCCACCACTTTTGCCGGGGGTTCAATCTCCACTCGAGGCAACTTGGAGGTGTTGCCCACCAAGGCGTCCAGGCTGACTTTGATGCCGGGATAGATGGACCCGCCCAGATAAGCGCCGGAAGGGTCTATGACATCGAAAGTGGTGGCGGTGCCGAAATCCACCACAATTAAAGGGGCGCCGTATTTACGCAGAGCGGCAAAGCTGTTTACCAGCCGGTCCGCCCCCACTTCTGCCGGATTGCTGTACCGGTTGACAATGGGAATTTCCAGGTTTTCCTGCACCACCAAAGGCTCCTTGCCCAGATATTTACGAAAGGCATTTTTCATGGAATACATCACCTGGGGCACCACGCTGGTGATCACCACATCCTCCACATCCTCCGGGCGCAGGCCGTGAATAGAAAAGAAGGTGCGGATTTGAAGCCCCACCTCATCCGAAGTGATATCCCGACGGGTCACTAAGCGAAAACTCTGACAGAGTTTTCCCTGTTCAAACACCCCAAATTCCATGTTGGTATTTCCAACATCTACCACAAACACCATGGTTTTTCCTCCAGGAGCTTTTTCGCTTAACCGACTTCTACATGGCTCTGTGTCAGTATACCATGAAAAATTCGGTTTGGTTTTCGCCCTCCGGCAAAATGCCGCCCTTGCTTTTGGGGCGGCAAAGCGGAAACCGTAATCGCAACGTTTGCCGAAAGCAAACACTGCGCCTTTGCCAATCATTATAGCATATTTTTCCCTATCTGAAAAGCCTTTTTTCACAAAACCTTCTGGGCGCTCCTCCCCCTATCAAACCCGGCAATTCCGCCCTCCAGTTCAAACTGTCCCAAAAAAGGGACAGAAAAAATTTTCCTCTTGACAAGAACGTTTGTTTCATGCTACAATAGCAGCAAAGGAACGGATGTTCTAATTTCTTGGAGAGAGGAAGAATTACTATGAAACATCTTTGGCTCATGCTTACCGCTATGGGATTATTTTTATTTTTAGGAAGCGCTGGTGCAGTGGAAACGGAGAGCATTTCTCTGGTCCAGCTGATTCTCCAACTGGCCGGAGGAGCGGTTCTCTTGTATTTGGGCCAACGGCTGCGCAGCCGTACAGCGTCCAAAGCAAAAGCCGCCGCCAGACGGAAAGCAGCGACTACCCATGCCGCCAAAGCCGAGCGCCCGGCCATATCCCGGAACCATCCTTACCATCGAGCTGCCTAATGCAAAAACCGGTTGCGCATTGCCGAAAAATCTGGTAGAATGGAGAACAGAATAGCAGTGAAGGAGACTGTATTATGCCCTGTTCCCATTTGATCGACCTGAACGACCTTCCGGTCTCGGAATGGTCCCACATCATTGACCTTGCCATCAAGATCAAGGAACATCCCGGGGTTTACGCCCACGCCTGCGAAGGGAAAATCCTAGCTACCCTGTTTTACGAGCCTTCTACCCGAACCCAGATGTCCTTCCAAACCGCCATGCTGCGGCTGGGCGGGAAGATCATCGGGTTTGACAATCCCCAGAACTCCTCGGTGAGCAAAGGGGAAAACCTTACCGACACCATCCGCATTGTGTCCGGCTACGCCGATGTGCTGGCCATGCGCCATCCCTTGGAAGGTGCGGCCAAAGCAGCGGCCCTGTACGCTGGGTGCCCGGTGATCAACGCCGGAGACGGCGGCCATCTCCACCCCACCCAGACCCTCACCGACCTGACCACCCTGCAAAGCGAAAAGGGTCGGCTGGATCACCTGACCATCGGTCTCTGCGGGGATTTGAAGTACGGTCGCACCGTCCATTCCTTGATCAAAGCTCTGTCCCAGTATCCCGGCAACCAATTTGTGCTGATCTCCACCAAAAGTCTGCGGCTTCCCCAATACATCAAAGATTGGATGGATCGCTACGGCTGCACCTACAAGGAAGTGTTCCGGTTGGAGGACGCTATGCCGGAGCTGGACGTGCTGTACATGACTCGGATTCAGCAGGAGCGGTTCGATTCCCCGGAAGAGTACCAGAAGCAGAAAAACGTCTATGTGCTGGATACCGCCAAGCTATTTGACGCCAAGCAGGATTTGGTAATTCTCCATCCCCTGCCCCGAGTGGACGAAATCACCCCTGCCGTGGACCACGACCCCAGAGCCATGTACTTCAAGCAGGCGGTGTACGGGGTCTACGCCCGGATGGCCCTGATTCTCCTGCTGTTGGAGGGACGGGAACAGCCCCCGCTGCTGAGCCACCGCCACGGTGACGTGAAGTGCCAGAACCCCAAGTGTATCACCAACCACGAGCCTTATCTGGAGCACAGCTTCCAGGAGCTGGGGGACATGGCGGTGTGTGAATACTGCGACGAACGGCAGCTCTTGTAACAAGCCCGTAAAGGGATACGCCTTTTCTTCTTTGGGAGAGAAGGCGTTTTTTTGTTGCAGCTACTTACTTTTTTGCCGGTTTCGGTTGCCAACAAATTTACAAAAACGCAAAAAGCCTGACAAGGAAATTTCCTTGTCAGGCAATTCTTTTCCCGTTCAGCCGGTCTTACACCGGGTGGATCTGGTGTTCGGGATCAGCGTGATCCTGGTCGATGCCGTATTTGGCGTTGCGGCGCTGTTCAAAGAACTTCACCGCCACCGGACCGAACTGGGCGTAGCTCAGCACGTCTTCCGGCTGTTCAGTCCATTCGGCGCATTCCTTTTTCAAGGTCTCCAATTCCGGCTGGAGCAGGTCGGCGGGACGGCAGGTAATGGGTTCTTCGTCCCCAATGATCTTTTTCTGGAACGCCGGGTCGATGGGTTCCGGGGTCTTGCCGTATTCACCCCGCACCAGGCCCTTAAACTCCTTGGTGACCATCTTATACCGCTCGCCCATAATCACGTTGAACACCGCCTGGGTGCCCACAATCTGAGAGGTGGGGGTGACCAGAGGCGGCATGCCGCAATCCCGACGGACACGGGGTACCTCTTCCAGCACCTGGGTGAGCTGGTCCTCTTTCCCGGCCTGCTTGAGCTGGCTGAGGAGGTTGGACAGCATTCCGCCAGGCACCTGGTAAATCAGGGCGTTGGCGTTGGTGGCCAGCATGGAGGGGTCCAGCAGGCCGGAATCAATATACTTCTTCCGCAAGGTCATAAAGTAGTCCCGAATCTCGTTGAGCAGCACCAGATCCAGGCCGGTGTCGTACTCGGTGCCTTGCAGAGCCGCCACCATAGATTCAGTGGGAGCGTGGGAAGTGCCCAGAGCCAGAGGGCTGATGGCGGTGTCGATGGCATCGCATCCCGCTTCAATGGCCTTTAACAGGCACATGGAAGCCAGCCCGGAGGTGTAGTGGGTGTGGAGCTGCACCGGAATCTTCACTGCCTGCTTCAGCTCTTTGACCAGGGAGTACGCCCGGTAGGGGGTGAGCAGGGCGGCCATGTCCTTGATGCAGATGGAGTCCGCACCGGCATTTTCCACCTGCTTGGCGTAGTTCACATAGTATTCGTCGGTGAAGGTGTCCCCCAGGGTGTAGCTGATGGCCACTTGGGCGTGCCCCTTCTCCTTTTTGGCCGCCTTGATGGCCGTTTCCAGGTTCCGGATGTCGTTGAGGGCGTCGAAAATCCGGATGATGTCAATGCCGTTGGCGATGGACTTCTGGACGAAGTACTCCACCACATCGTCGGCATAGTGCCGGTAGCCCAGCATATTCTGGCCCCGGAACAGCATTTGCAGCTTGGTGTTGGGCATCCCCTTGCGGATGATCCGCAGCCGTTCCCAAGGGTCTTCATTCAAAAACCGCAGACAGGCGTCGAAGGTGGCGCCGCCCCAGACCTCCGCCGAATAATAGCCCACCTGGTCCATTTTGGACAGAATGGGGACCATATCCCCAATGGGCATCCGGGTAGCGATCAGGGACTGATGGGCGTCCCGCAGCGCAGTTTCGGTCACTTTAATTTTTGCCATGGTCCAATTACCTCACAAACACAAAATTACGCAATGGTGACCAACAGGTCCTGGGTATCCACCGTGTCGCCTTTCTTAATCATCACCGAAGTGATCTTACCGGCATGGGGAGCTACAATGTCGTTTTCCATCTTCATGGCTTCCAACACCAGCAGCACCTGGGCTTCTTCCACGGTGTCCCCAACCTTCACCTTCACATCCATTACAGTGCCGGGCATGGGAGCGGTGACCTTATCCCCTTCCCCTGCTGCCGCACTGGTGGTTTCCGCCGCAGCGGGAGCCGCCGGAGCCGCTGCCGCAGGAGCCGCCGCCGGGGCTGCCGCCACGGGAGCTGCTGCGCCGGTCTCCTCCACGGAAACCGCATAAGGTACGCCATTGACCGTTACAGTAAAGTTCTTCATAACTGAATCCTCCTGAAAATTCTTCCTACTATCGTTACAGCACCGTATTGGAGTGCTTTTTGCTCAGCCGGTTCATCCGCTTGTCCGCCAGGGCTTCCAAGCCGTGGATGAGAGTATTGCGGGTATCGGCAGGGGCCAGGATGCCGTCCAGCAAGCCGGCTTTGGCGGCTTCCATGGGGCTGGCCACGGTGTCCTTATATTCTTCTGCCAGCTGGGCACGGACGGCGGCAGGGTCGTCCACCTGGCGCAGCCGGTTGTGGAGGGTAAATTCCACGGCGGTCTGCACCGGCAGGGCGGAGATCACCGCAGTGGGCCAAGCGTAAACCAGATCCGCTCCGGCGTTCCGGGAAGCCAGGGCCAGGTAGGCGGCGCCGATGGCCTGTCCGGCCAACAGGGTCATCTTCACAGTGGTGGCTTCCGCATAGGTATTGGCCAGCCGGGAAGCGGCCTTCACCAAACCGGGGCAGGAAGTCACGGTAAAGCCGGGGGTGTCCAGCAGGGTGATCACCGGCAGGGAATAGGCGTCGCACAGCTGCATGAACCGAGTCAGTTTATTGCAGTCGGAAGTGTGCAGCTCGCCGCAGGCTGCCGCCAGACCCACCGGCATTCCGCCCATGAGAGCAAGGGCCACGGCGCTGTTTTCTCCATAAGCGCCGTACAGTTCCAGGGCGGTGTTCCCATCCGCCAGGGCGTTGATCAAGGACTTTAAGTCGCCGCCAGGGCAGTCTTCCATCACCTTTTGCGCCGCAGCGGCATCCGCCACAGGTTTTCCTTCGTACACCGGGGGCAGGGACAGGTTGTTCTGGGGCAGATATCCCAGCAGCTGCTTCACCAGCTCCGCTGCCTGGGCCTGATCTTCCGCCACCAGGCTCACCAGTCCGGCTTTGGCTGCAAAATCAGCAGTGCCAGCTTCCTGTTTGTCCTCGGTTTGGGCGGTGTTGAAGGGGGGATTTAAGAAGAACTCCCCTTCCTTTTCCATCACCACCACGTCGCAGCCGGCGGCCAACATGGCAAAAGCACCGGCGCAGGTCCCGGCCACCCAGGCAATCTGGGGCACCACCCCGGACAAATTGTTGGCTCCCAGCAGCAGGTCACTGTAGGCGGTGAGCATCTCTGCCCCTTCCCCTATCGCTGCTCCCTTGCTGTCCAGCACCGCCACCAAAGGTGCGCCAGTTTTGGCAGCCAATTCATACAGCCGACGGACTTTCCGGGCGTTGACCGCAGTCAAAGCCCCTCCTTCCGCAGCGGGTTCCTGTGCATACGCGTACACCAAAGCCTGGTTGACCATGCCATAACCGGTCACCACTCCGGCGCCGCCAAAAGCATCCAGCTCCACAAAGCTGCCATCGTCAAACAAGGCGTCCAGCCGTTTTCTGGCTTCGCCCTGTTTGGCTTCCTGCTGCCATGCGGCCAGCTGCTCCAACTTGCTTACAGGATTCATCTGTTAACTCCTCCATTCTTTGCCGGATCAAATTCGGCCCTTTCCCCAAAAGCAGGGGAAGCGGGCATAAAATTTTCCACTATTATTATACACAAAACCCCTGCGGTACACAAGAGCGCAGGGGAAAGTTTTTCCGGAAATTCTTATTTTGTAAAAGGGAAAAAGGGAGTCAGCTTCGTTTTTTCCGTTTTTTCCGCACCGAATCTCCAAATTTCCCCAGCTTTTTGCCCAAGGCAAAGTATTCCCCGTGAGCATAGGCCAAAAGTCCCGCTTTGGACAGGTCCAGCTTACCCGCCGGGTCCAGCAGGGATTCTTCCACATTCACCCGGACAATTTCCGCAGTGAACATATGGTGGGTACCCAGAGGCACAATGTCCCTCACCCGGCACTCCAAGCTCACCGGGCTCTGCTCCACCATGGGGGCGTCAATCTCCTGCGCAGGGACAGGGGTTAAGCCGCAGTGGGCAAACTTATCCACCTGCTTTCCGCTGCGGCAGCCACAGAAGTCCACCGCCTTGACCAAAGCCGCCGTGGGCAGGTTGATGCAAAAGCACCCGCTTTTGGCAATGAGCTCATAGGAATACCGCTCGGGGCGCAGGGAAATGTAGGTCATGGGGGGACGGGTGTTCAGCACCCCGGTCCAGGCCACGGTGAGGACGTTGGGGTGTTCTAAATCCCCGCAGCTCACCAGCACCGGGGGCACCGGGGCCAGCAGCACGCTTCCTTTCCAGGATTGTTTCATGTTTCTTCCTCCTTCCGGCGAAAAAAGGGCAGAAAAAAAGAAGCTGCCGGGCAGCCTCTCATTTTCTCTTCCCCATCAGTTGGCTCTGGTCACTTTGCCGGAGCGCAGGCAGCGGGTGCAGGCGTATACATGGCAGGGTTTGCCGTCCACCACAGCCTTCACACGCTTTACGTTGGGCTTCCAAGTCCGGTTGGAACGACGGTGGGAGTGGGACACTTTGATCCCGAAAACCATGCCCTTACCGCAGAAATCACACTTTGCCATTTTTTTGCACCTCCTGTACATCGGTAAAAGGAGCAATTTTGCCCCTGCTTGTCTGACTAACAACGACCATTGTAACAGATACCGGGAAAAAATGCAAGCCTTTTTTTCAGAAAAGGGAGCTTTTGGGAAAAACTTACCCGAAGCCGCCCCCGACCGGGAAAAAGTTTCCCTTGTTTCAAAGGAAAACCTGCCCGCCCCAAGGGCAGGCAGGCAACAAACTGCGGATTATTCCCCTTCCCGGATGGTGATGGAGGTAATCACCGGCTGCTGATCGGCGGAAATGGTTCCGTTGTCGTCGGTGGGCTGGGCGGAGGTGCAGATTTCATCCACAATGTCCATCCCCTCGGTGACATAGCCAAAGCAGGCGTACTGCCCGTCCAGGTAGGTGGAGTCCTCTTGAACAATGAAGAACTGGGAGGAAGCGCTGTCATAATCGCTGGAGCGGGCCATGGAGATGGCGCCCCGGGTATGGGACAGGTTGTTCTCCACTCCGTTGTCAGAAAATTCCCCCTTGATGGTGGTGTCGCTGCCCCCGGTTCCGTCCCCCTCCGGGTCGCCTCCCTGCATCATAAAGCCGTCGATGATACGATGGAAGGTCAAGCCGTCGTAAAAGCCGCTTTCCGCCAGATTGACGAAGTTTTCCACGGTAATGGGGGCAGCCTCTGCATCCAGCTGCACGGTGACGGTACCGTAATCCTGGATTTCAATGTCCGCATAATAATCCGGGGCGGCGCTGGCGTGGTTTACCCCCAAAAGGATTCCCGTCACAGCGCAGGCCACCACTACTACACCGGCAATCACACCGGCCAGGATTTTGTTCCGCTTGGACTTTTTCCGCAGGGACAGGCTCAGGCTCTCAATCCGTCCAAGCACCGCCCGCTGGGCCATCTCCGGCACCACTGCCTGTTCCTTCTGCTCTACCAGGGCGGCGTGGAACTGCTCCACACTCAGGGAGAAGGGCACCTTTTTCTGGGTGGACACGGCGGTGCAGATTTCCTCCACCACCGTGTCCTCCGCCGCCAAGGCCTGGTCCACCGTCTCTTTTTTCAGCTCCAACAAGGCAGCCAGCCGCTTACTGTCGTAGCCGCAGACAGCGTGGAGCACATAGACAAACCGGGTCAGGTCGGTGAGGTTTTCCAGCACCAGTTCCCAAGGGTTGCCTTCCAGATGGAGCTTGGAGGGGAGGGTGTCAAACCGGTTTTGTTCCGGGACTTGGAATGCTTTGGGGTTTTTCTTCTTGGTTTTCTGGATGCAGTAAGCGATGGTTTTGGCTACCGCCTTCTTTTCAAACCCCTCCTGGGAAGCGATTTCCCCATCCAGCAGACTGTCCCACAGATTTTGAAAAATCGGCGCCACTGCATTGCCCGCCGCCTTTTCCTGATTCAGCAGCAGCCGGCAAAGTCCCATGACCTCTGTTTTTACCCCGTTGTACAGGGATTTCATTTCCTTCTCATTGCCTTTTTTGACCAATTCTATGGTAGTTGCCATAGTGTTTGCCCATCTCCTTTACGGTCGGATTTTTTCCGGCGGGCCGGTACGGCCCCACGCCCGGGGACGCTTTTGCCGGAAACCGGCTTTTAGTATAAACCACAATGGAAAAATTCAGCTAAAAGAAATGTGAACAAAATATGAAATTTCCAGAAACCCTCGGCTTCCCCCTCCGGAAGTGGGGCGGCGGATTCTCTGAACAGAGTTTAAACAGTTGCCGCCGGGTCTTGTTTTTTCCGGTGGCAGCCGTTATAATGAAAATCGTGGTATTCCAGGTAAAACCGGCCGGAAGAGGCTGTTTTTCCCTGTTTGCCCTGCCATGAATTTGATTTTTCGGAATAAACTGGAAAAAGCAGTTTACCCTAATACTTGTCATGGGAAAGGAGATTCCATTTTGCTCAGTGCTCTTTTTTCCGGCAGCCCGCTCCAGATTTTATACACCTTTCTGGCGCTGGCCATTGTGCTGTTTACCGGCATTCCCTTCCACGAGTTTGCCCACGGCTGGACCGCAGAGCGGTTCGGCGACCGGACGGCCCGGCTTTCCGGACGGCTCACCGTCAACCCCTTCGCCCATTTCGACCTGTTCGGCACCCTCATGCTGTTCTTGGTGGGGGTGGGCTTTGCCAAGCCGGTGCCCATCAACCCCAACAACTTCCGGGGCAATAAAAAGGTGGGTATCGCCGTCACCGCTTTGGCGGGGCCGCTGTCCAATTTGATCATCGCCTTTTTGTTTGTGGTGCTGGGACGGCTGGTAAACCTGCTGTACCTGCTTATCGGCGGGGACCTTGCCTTCTATTATATCTTCATCCAGGTGCTGTTTCTGGCAGCTCAGGTAAATGTGGGCCTTGCCATCTTTAACCTCATCCCCCTGCCCCCCTTGGACGGCTGGCGGATTTTAGGGCTGGTGCTCCCAGCCAAATGGCAGTTCTTTGCCATGAAGTACCAATACTATATTGTGCTTTTGCTGTTTGTGCTGCTGGCCACCGACATTCTCTCCACCCCCCTGGGGATTGCCCAGCAGTGGGTGCTGAACCTGTTTTCCGCCATTACCGAGCCCATTGCCACCGGCTTCGGGCTGCTGGTATAAGCCATGAGCGAACCGTTACAGTTTAAGATCGAGGTCTTTGAAGGGCCGCTGGAGCTGTTGCTCCACCTCATCAGCAAGCACAAACTCAACATCAACGACATCCCCATCGCCCAGCTCTTGGAGCAGTATCTGGACTACCTGGCCCAGATGCAGAGCATGGATTTGGAGATCACCAGTGAATTTTTAGCCATGGCGGCCCAGCTGGTGTACATCAAAACGGTGTCCCTCCTGCCCCGGCACGAAGAGGCGGAGGAGCTGAAAAAACAGCTCCAGGGACAGCTTTTGCAGTACGACCTCTGCCAGCGCATCGCCAAACAGATGGGAGCCAAATACCAGGGCAACGCGGTGTTCGTCCGCACCCCCCTGCCCATTCCGGTGGACACGGTGTACCGCCGCAGCCACCATCCCCAAGAGCTGCTGGACGCCTATCTGGACAGCGCCGGAAAAGCTCAGCGCCGCCTGCCCCCGCCCAAAACCGCCTTCTCCGGCATTGTCAACAAGCGAATGGTCAGCGTCGGGAGCCGAATCATCTATGTGATGCGGCGGCTGTACCAAGACGGCCAGCTCCCCTACAAGGAGCTGTTCTCCCCCTGTGACCGCAGCGAGCTGGTGGCCACTTTTTTGGCCATGCTGGAGCTGATGAAGTCCCGGCGGATCACCGTCAGCGACGACAACACCATGGTTTATTTCAACCGCACCCACTTTACCGGGGAGGAAGCCCCTGCCGAAGAGCCCGGCGGAAAGGAAGAAGGATAAATGGAAAAAACATTTCTGCTTTCCCAGCTGGAAGCGGTGCTGTTTGCCGCCGGGGAACCTCTGGCCGTCTCCAAGCTGGCCCAGGCCCTTCAGCTCACCGAAGAAGAGCTTCGCCCCCTTTTGGAGGAGTACCGCCAAGAGCTGGAACAGCCTCAGCGTGGATTCCGGCTAGTGTGGCTGGAGGACTGCGTCCAGCTCACCACCAAGCGGGAGCACGAAGAGGTGGTGAAGGAGGCTTTGCAGCTGCGCAAAAACGCCCCCTTAAGCAACGCCGCCTTGGAGGTGCTGGCCATTGTGGCCTACAACCAGCCGGTGACCAAGAGCTTTGTGGAGCAGGTCCGGGGGGTGGACTCCTCCTCCATTGTGAACTCCCTCACCGAAAAGGAACTGCTCCAGGAAGCGGGGCGGCTGGATGTGCCGGGCCGTCCCATCCTGTACGAAACCACCCCCAACTTTTTAAGGTGCTTTGGGCTGAGCAGCTTAGAGGAACTGCCCAAACTGCCGGACGAAAGCGGCCAACTGAAAATGGACGACGTGATGGCGGCGCAAGAGGCCGAAGAAGCGTCCCAGCAAGAGGAGTGAAGGCGGTTTGCTTGCTCTGTGGATTATTTTAGCCATCCTGGCGCTGCTGGGGCTGCTGTGCTGTCTCAGCGCAGTGCTTTATGTGGACATCGGGGAAACCACCCGAATCCAGGCAGGGATTGCCGGGCTGCGCTACACCTTGGTGGACACCCGGGAAGAAAGCCCCCGGCAGAAGGTAAAAGCCTTAAAACGGGAGCAGAAGCGAAAGGAAAAACAGGCCCGCAAGGAGGCCAAGCAGAAGCGCAAAGCCGCCAGGCAGCGGGCCAAAGCCCAAAAAAAGAAAGCCCAACGAGCAGCCTGCCGGGCCAAACAAGGGGTTTCCACGTCGGCACCCGCCGGGAGAAACGCCGGCTCCGCCCAGGCCAAGTCTCAAGCGAAAACCAAGCCGGGCTCGGGCGCCAAGGATTCCAAGGAAGACGGGTTCACCACCACGGTGAAGGAAGTGGTGGCGCTGCTGCGCCGATGCTTTCCCAACGCAAAGTATCTGTTGCGGCATCTGCGGTTTCGACGAGTCACCATCGCCATCAATGTGGGGGCCCAGGACGCCTACACCACCGCCATCCGTTACGGACAGGTTCAAGCCGGAGTGAACACCACCTTGGGGCTGCTGGCGGGGTACGGCGCCGATGTAAAACTCAACGCCGTCTGCATCCAGCCGGATTCTGGCAAAAGAAAGCCCGGACAATCCCCCTTCCCGTCCTGCCCCCTCCTCAAAGCCAATCCATCCATCCGCAGCCGGGCAGGCTGTCAACCAAGAGAATGTGAGGTAGAAAACTATGAACGAACATCCCATTCAGGGCCTGATGGGCACCACCATGGAAAAAATCCGGGACATGGTGGACGTGAACACCATCATCGGCGATCCCATCGTCACCCCCGACGGCACCACCATTATCCCGGTGAGCAAGGTGAGTTTCGGCTTTGCCAGCGGCGGCAGCGACATCCCCGCCAAGGTCCCCAAGGAAGTGTTCGGGGGCGGCAGCGGCGCAGGAGTGTCCATCCAGCCCCTGGGCTTTCTGGTGGTACACCAGGGGGACGTGCGGCTGCTGGAAATGAACGGCCCCGGCGACTCCATGGGCAAGGCGTTGGGACTGGTGCCGGATGTCATCAGCAAAATCAGCGACCTGTTCAAAAAGGACAAAGAGGACCAAAAGCCCAACGAAACCGCCCCGGCGGACTGAGAGTCTTTCCAAGCACAACAAAAACAGCAAAGAGGTTAGGAGCCAAAACGCTTCCTAACCTCTCTTTCATTTACCATGTATAATCGGTTAAGCCAAGGGGGAATCAGTGGATGGAACCGTACCCGGCGGTACCGGACTGGCCATCCGCCCAGCCGGACTGTCCGTCCATGGTCAGTTCACACCACTGGTGGTTGGGGGTGTCGGCATTGATATGTGTCCAGGAATACCCCAGGTAGTCCAGCACCATTCCCAAGGCACGGGTGGCCCCGGCACTGGAATATTCCCCTTTGATGAACACCCCATACGCCGTAGCGCTGTCCTGGCTGTCCGATTCCGTCCCCTGGCGGCAGTATTCCGCCACCATCTCCGCCGCCGCAGACACTTTATCCAAATCGCTGCGGCCGGTGTAGTTGGCGTTGATCTCCTGGGCAATCTGCTGAGCCACCACCTGGGCCTGAAGCAGCTTCACCGCTTCAGAATCGGGAGTGGTGTCATCCGGCTCCGAAGGCTCAGAGGGGGTCTCTTCCGGGGGCTGGGGAGAAACCGGCTCCGATTCTTGGGGCGTCTGGGGCGTGTCGGACTGCTCCGGAGAGGGCTGCGCCGTGGTCTCCTCCACAGGCTGGTCTGATTGCTGCTGCTCCTGCTGAGCTTCCTGCTGGGCGGGGGACAGGGG
>PPYE01130232.1_pt1 | contig 40817 bp, 34 predicted proteins | sample 1559881 | NCBI WGS metagenome assembly PPYE01 (sample SAMN08240022, study PRJNA423297) | Human gut metagenome, whole genome shotgun sequencing project. | reverse complement strand
AACAAAGCGTAACGAACGCTGTATCAGCTAATTCGCTACGCTTTGCCCAAATTTACTTTTTCGCTATGTGTTTATTTTATAATGAAACGCAGACAAGTTATTCTTTATCCTTGTCTGCCGGAAGCCTTTCTATCCGAACTCTGCCTGCCTTGCCCTTGTCTGCTTTGAGCCTGTTTCTTCCTGCGCCAATAATCACCATTGCTTTTGCTGCCCCGGTACACCTTATTGGCTTTTGCTTTTTCTTTCAGTTCTTCGGTCTTGCCGGCCTGCGCTTTTTCCCCTTCCACGGTCACCCAAGGATGGTCTTTCACAACAGGAATCTGTAGTCCTATCAGTTTTTGGATATCCTTTAAATAAGGCAATTCTTCCGATTCACAAAAAGAGATGGCTATTCCGTCGTGTCCGGCACGCCCGGTACGACCGATGCGGTGCACATAAGTTTCCGATATATTGGGCAGTTCATAGTTGATAACGTGAGAAAGCTGGTTCACATCAATGCCTCTGGCTGCAATATCTGTGGCTATCAGCACTCTTGTGGTATGATCCTTGAAGTTTGTCAACGCCCTTTGGCGTGCGTTCTGCGATTTGTTTCCATGAATAGCTTCCGCCCCGATCTCACTCTTGTTCAAAATCCTCGCCAATTTATCCGCACCATGCTTGGTACGGGTAAAAATCAACACTGACTCTATCTCAGGATTCTTCAGCAAATGCAGCAACAAGTCCTTCTTTTCCTTCTTCTCTACAAAATAAACACTCTGCCGGATAGTATCAACAGTAGATGAAACTGGAGTCACCTCTATCTTCTCCGGATTAGTCAACATGGAATCTGCCAGCTTCTCTATTTCAGAAGGCATGGTAGCCGAGAAAAACAAAGTCTGTCGCCGGGCAGGAATCAGTTTCAATACTTTCTTGATATCGTGTATGAAGCCCATATCAAGCATACGGTCTGCCTCATCCAATACAAAATACTCCAACCCCTTCAATGAAATACAGCCTTGCGACTGCAAATCAAGCAAACGTCCGGGAGTGGCAATCAATACCTGCACACCTCGTTTCAAAGCATCAACTTGCGCCTTTTGGGGCACTCCACCGAAAATGACGGCATGCTTCACTCCGGTATATCCGGCATATTGGTCAAAGTTCTCGCCTATCTGTATAGCAAGCTCACGCGTCGGGGTGAGTATCAATGCTTTGATACCTTTTTTATGGTCTGATTGATAAAGTCGTTGTATAAGGGGGATAGCAAACGGTCATGTGAAATAATTAAATTGGGCCTCACGGCCTGTATCTATTTTATGGGAACAAAGGTACAGTAATGATTCTGCCCGGAAGTATTTCCGGGCAGACTTTATGGTTATTTAACTACACCGAATGATATTCTTTACAACTACCTGAATGATACCTATAGATGCGATTATCAAGTTCTGTTTATCTATGATTTCCTCTTTAAGCGTAAATTCCATTCTGCTCTATTCTTTTAAGCAGTAAATCACGAAGATTGTCACGCAAATGAAACACATCAATCTTAGACTCACAACTCTTCTCCAAAATGTCCCGAATATCAAACATGATAAACAGGTCTGCTTCTTCCAGTTCGACAAAGACATCCAGGTGTCACTGCCAAAGGTAGCAATCGCAAGATTTGGAATCGGAAATGTTAACGAATACATAAGATTTTCTTATTGCTTCAACCGCGACTTTACTTCCTCCACTATCTTTTCGGCATGCCGACAACTCATTACATATTTTTCCCTATTATTTATTTTAATCAAAAAGGCTTGACTATAATCTCCTACATATGCTGTATAAAACCCTATTTTACTATTATAGAATTTTCCTATATACCCACCTAATCCACCTATGCCGAAAATACGAATTTCTGCTACATTTTCCCTATGGTATAAGGAAATATCAGTTATATCGGAATAGAGATATACACCTGCCCCAATATACGTTCCATAATTATATGCGTTTCTGACAAGATAAGTTTCCGTGGTTGATAGGCAACAGTAAAAATCAAAGTAAAAAAGATAAGACATAAAACGGAGGCACTCTACTTACAGAACAAATAAACATTTCCACCAAAGTCCGAAACCACCAATGCATTACCCGACAGGGCTACCGACCCGAACATAGGAGCTCCTGTAGCATGTTTCCATACCACCTTGCCATCCTCTTTATTAATTCCGTATACCGTACCGTCCGAAGCGGCTACATAAACAATATCTCCCGCCCATACCGCACTGGTTTCAATCGTAGCGGAAGGCTGACGGCTATAAGGACAGGTATAAACCAAAGCATCCCCCACAGGACAAGTCCATTTTTCTTCCAATGTCTCACTATCCAAGGCTATCAGCCCTTTCTGTGCAGAACCAAAGATAATCTCCTTGTCAGTGAGTAAAGGAGTAGAAGTAACGTCCACATTATAAGGTAATGGTTTACGGACTATCACTTTTCCGGTAGCAGCCTCTAATATAAAGAAAGACTTATCTGAGATCAGATACAACAAGGCACCATGCATGGCAGGAGATGCTCCCCGATTACGCAAACCGTTATCGCTGACCGCCCAAAGTTTCTCACCTGTTTTGGCATCATTGCCGTAAAGGGCATTCCATTGTGCACCGGCAACCAGCAGGTTGTTACCCAAAGTCAGCGTGCTCGTAGTCCCTTCTCCTTGTCCCCAGCCTTCATTTTTCCAAAGTTGTTTGCCCGTTCGGGCTTCAAAAGCACAAAGCCCCTTTCCGGTTCCCGCATAGACCACTCCTTCACCGGCCACCAGTCCGTCAATAAGGGCCGGCAAGCCATTTACGGGCAATTGCTTTTCCCAACACAATTTACCGGTTTCGGTATCAATGGCATACAAAAAGCCTTGGGCATCCTGGGCAAACACGATGTCACTATCAACCGCAATGGAGTTTTTAATAGAATTACGAACAGGACAACTCCAAAGAATTGTACCGTCCTTCCCATTCAAAGCATACACATGGCCTGCACCTTTCAGATCCTCATCCACAGAGGCAACAATTACTTTTCCCTTGTGTATCAGTGGAGAAGTCATATAAAGATTAGCTCCGACATTGTTAGTCCATGCCAGCTGCAAAGGCAAATTCAATGGAGCGGAAACGGGGGCGGAATGTTTCGCATTGCCTGACAGATTATCCCAGTCAGCAGAAAACAAAGGAACGGTCTTTTCAGTCCGGCAGATAAAATTACTTTCTGCTTCAGCTATCTCTCCGTTATTAAAACGGGCTGTTACCCGCAAAGTAAGTTCCTTACCCACATATTTATGAGACAAGGGAAGCTCCCCGTTCCATGACCAGTCAGTACTTTGCAGCAATCGCTTGTTTTTCAGCACAGGTTTCCCGTCGGCCAGACAAGTATAGAGCACTTCTCTCACCGGCGACACGGAAGAATACACATTGACAGCCACCGGAAGGACACCCGAAGCCATTACTCCGGCAGGCGAAGCGATACAGATATTCTTGTCCAAATAGGTATAACGGAGCTCGGAAGTGAAATCTCCTTTACTATCTACGTGCATCACACGAAAAGCAGTAGTGGAATGATCTATGCCTCCTTTATCCAATGAAGAGGTACAAACACTGTAAACATCTCCCTGTTTCTTCATATAGTTAATATGCCAATGACCATATACCCATGCTTTCAAGTTGTACTCATTCAGATTAATGCTTCCGGCATTCTTGCTCTTAAAAATAAAGGTATCTTCGTATGTCAGCAAATCATGATTGAAAACAACAACAGGAGTTCCGGGGCGGATATGAGCCAGGTCGTTCTTCAACCAACGACAGACGTCATCGGAAGTATAGCCTGGAGCATGGTCTCCTCCGGGCATCGGCGTAACAACATAGTGCACATTACCTGCATCAAAAGAATAATATACCGGCCCATAAATGCTTTCAAAAAGTTCTTCGCCATACTTCCCCTTTACCAAATCATGATTTCCGATACAATAAAAGACAGGACAGTCCATATTTTCCGTATTCATCAGTTTGATATGAGCCTTCAAGCCTTTTTCATAGCAGAGATCCCCGGTATGAATGATAAAAGCCGCCTGTTCATTCCTGGCATAGTCATGCACATTATTCACCCAGTCTGCATGATTTTCCGTATTAAATATCTCTGTATCAGTAATATGAATATACCTGTGGGAGCCGTCTTTACGAATCCGTCCACTGTAAGGGATCAAACCGAAATCATAACCGGACTGTTTCTTTTCTATTTTATGATAATGACGGTTAAATGTTTTATACCCCGAAGGAGTGGTAATGAAAATAAAACGTTCACGCTCATGACCGGGTAAAGTAAAACTACCGTCGGCAGCCGTTTCAACCACATTCAAGCCATCGGATACTTTGATGCCCGCCAGCGGTTTTTCACTTTGGTCAAATACGCCATTCTTGTTTTTATCTACATATACATGGCCCGTGTAAGCAGCCATCACCGGCATTGCGGCCAACATCAGGCACGATAATAAAAAGGTCTTTTTCATGAATATCTATTTTTATCAACTCTTATTTTAATCAAGTTCGAATTTCGAAAGGACAAAACCATGATCTGAAGGATAGAAAAAATCTTCTCCTTTAAAAGTAAAAGTTTTACCCAAACTATTGTCATAACACTCAGATGCTATCGCCTGAATGGTTTTTCCCTGATAATAAATAAAATCAATGCGGTCCATACGACACTCGGTTTCCAACGAATCCGCATCTGTCAGCCACGTTACTCCCAGATTGGCCACCGGATTGGGGTTCATCTCACGGAAACTATCTTTAAATCCCGCCTCTTCCATAGCAATGGAAACAGGCCAATCCACCACTGCACCACCATGAAGATACAGGTTACGGGTAGCTTCCGTCCAATCCAGATGAGAATGCACGTTAAAATCACCGCCCATTATAATTGGAATACTGTCGGCCTCTGCCAACAAGGGTTGAAGAACAGACAAAATCTTATGTATTTCCTCATCACGTGTTCCCTCCATCTCCCAAGCCAATATTTCTTCCTTGGATTTATCCGTCGGGACCAAACGCATATCAGGAAGATAATGCAACCAAGTATTAAAAACACGGACAGGTTTCCCATCCACATCTATCATCACTCCGCCAAAATTAAAGGTACTTATGCTGTCGGCAAAAGCATATTTCCGAATAATGGGATAACGGCTATAAATAGAAAGATTATCAGAAATGAGATTGTACGAATATCCCAATGAGTCGGCTACCATCGGGGCAGCTCCATAAGTTTCAATCATCAAGACCACATCAGCCTCACTTTTTTTCAGAATATCAATAGTTCCCTCACACCCTTTTCCGGAATAAGTTTTTGAATGACCGCCATGCCATACATTCCATGAAAGGACAGTCAGCGTCTTTTTCGACTCTTTTGAAGATGTGCAAGCTGCCAATGCACACAAGCAAAGGGCTAGTACCCCAATAAAATTTCTTGTTATCATCATAGATTAGACTTGTTAATTCCGGACAAAGATAGTGAATTATTCAGGAGACAACACTATAAAATATACCCTAAATAGGGTATTTCCGCCATGAACATCTTCCCCTATCTTTGCATTATAAAATCAGAACCCACTAAATGAAAAGATTATGGCAAGAATAAAAAAAGAATTGACCGAACTCATCGGAGGAACTCCCTTGTTGGAACTGTCACGCCTTAGTAAAAAACACGATGCGAAAGCGCAAATAATTGCCAAACTGGAATACTTCAATCCCGGAGGAAGTGTAAAAGACCGTATAGCCCTGGCAATGATAGAGGATGCAGAAGCCAAAGGAATCTTGAAACCCGGAGCGGTTATCATTGAACCAACCAGCGGCAACACCGGCGTAGGGTTAGCATGGGTTGCCAGCGTGAAAGGTTACAAAGCCATACTGACCATGCCCGAAACCATGAGCGAGGAACGCCAGAACCTGTTAAAAGCCATGGGAGCACAATTGGTACTGACCGAAGGTGCAAAAGGAATGAAAGGAGCCATAGAAAAAGCGGAGGAATTGCGTGACCGGACTCCGGGAGCCGTCATTTTGGGACAATTCGAAAACCCGGCGAATCCCGCCGCCCATGCACGTACCACTGCACAGGAAATATGGAACGACACGGACGGAAAGGTAGACATCTTTGTTGCCGGAGTCGGTACAGGCGGCACTTTAAGCGGAGTAGCGGAAGGATTAAAAAAACAGAATCCCCATATACAGATTGTAGCTGTAGAGCCGGATAACTCCCCCGTCCTTTCGGGAGGAAATCCGGGACTGCACAAGATACAAGGTATCGGAGCCGGATTTATCCCTCATACCTACAATGAAAAATTAGTAGACAAGATAATCCGGGTGAAAGACGATGACGCCATCCGCACAGGACGCGAACTCTCTCTGACGGAAGGGTTATTGGTCGGAATATCTTCGGGAGCAGCCGCCTATGCCGCATTGGAACTGGCCAAACTCCCCGAAAATGAAGGAAAACAAATTGTAGTGATCTTGCCCGATACGGGGGAACGATATTTGTCTACCGTGCTTTATGCTTTTGAAGAATACCCATTATCATAAAATGAGATGAACATAGCTGCATTAATTTCAGGAGGAGTAGACAGCGCGGTTGTCGTACATCTCCTCTGCGAACAAGGATACAAACCGGATCTTTTCTATATTAAAATCGGAATGGACGGTGACGAAGATCTCACCTGCACGGCAGAAGAGGACATTGAACTATGTACCGCCACCGCCCGCAAATACGGTCTGAGCCTGAATATCATTGACCTGCACCGACAGTACTGGGATAATGTAGTGGCATACGCCATCGATAAAGTGAAACGCGGTCTTACTCCCAACCCGGATGTAATGTGCAACAAGCTCATCAAATTCGGATGTTTTGAGCAGGAAGCAGGGCATTTATATGACAAGACAGCTACCGGACATTACGCCAGTATTCTTGAAAAAGACGGGAAAATATGGCTGGGAACCGCACAAGACCCCGTCAAGGACCAAACAGATTTCCTGGCACAAATAGATTATCTGCAAATTTCAAAACTGATGTTCCCTTTGGGAGGTCTGATGAAGAATGAGGTCAGGGATATCGCCCGCATTGCCAAACTGCCCAGTGCACAACGCAAGGACAGTCAAGGTATCTGCTTTCTAGGAAAAATCAACTATAATGAGTTCCTCCGCCGTTTCTTGGGTGAAAAAGAAGGGGATATCATTGAAATGGAAACAGGAAAACGGATTGGCACTCACAAAGGATATTGGTTTCACACCATCGGACAGCGCAAAGGATTGGGATTAGGTGGAGGACCATGGTTTGTTATCCGCAAAGATATAGACGAGAATATCATTTATGTCTCACACGGTTATGATACAGACAAACAATATGGGACAGACTTTGCCTTGCATGATTTTCATTTCATCACAGAGGACTTATGGAAGGGAGCACCTTCCGCAGATGTTTCTTTCAAGATCCGGCATACAGACACTTTCATGAAAGGAATATTGACACGGGAAGATAACTTGTTCCGAATCCACAGCCACGTCCCCTTACAGGGTATAGCCCCCGGACAGTTCGGTGTGCTGTATGACAAGAATGCGGAAATCTGTGTGGGAAGCGGTGAAATCACTTTATCCTAAATATAATATTCCACCACATCCACAATCCCTGCACGAAGGGCATATTTTGTTGCTTCGTGCACATTGTTCACTTCCAGCTTGCGAAAGATATTTTTGCGGTGAGTCATTACCGTATATACACTTAGGAAACGCTCAGCCGCAATCTCTTTCGTAGTCTTGCCCAATGCCATCAGTTTCAGAATTTCACGCTCCGTGACCGTAAGCGGTGAAACTAACTTATCTTTTTTGTCTTCTTTATGCTGCAACAGCCAGACTGCACGCGTACACATGTATTGTAAATGCTGTTTTGCCTTCCGCAGCCCTTCCTCTATCTCTATCATCGGCGCATCTTTCATCACCACGCTGAATGAAGTTCCGCTAAAAACCATACGCCGGATGAAATCCTCACTCAGATTATCGCTGAACAGAACAAAATGTGCCTCCTTAAACCGTTCCTGCAATATAAGCAAATATTCAGCCGAAGTATCAAACAATGTATAGTCCAACACTGCAACGGCATTGGGATTATCGACAAGAAGCCCGGTTAATTCACTCTGACTGCCGGCTTCCTTTATTGCGGCGAACCCTCCTATCCGACCGGGCGTTGACGGATTCGAACCGCCGACCCTCTGCTTGTAAGGCAGATGCTCTGAACCAGCTGAGCTAAACGCCCGATAGCCTCTTGTTTCAAAAGCGTTGCAAAGATACGGCTATTTCCGATAACTGCAAATTTTATGCACACTATTTTTTCATTTATTTTTCAATTAAGCACTTAACACACTGAAATACAGAGGATAAATTACAAATCCTGTCTTATCATTCAAGAAACAAAAAAGGGAAACTATACCTTATTATATATAGTTTCCCCTTTTTCCTTTTGAATTTATTTTATTCCTGCCCGAAACGCTTTGCCTGTTCGGCAATCAATTCCACATCATCAAAATAGTTAATCTTCATCGCCTTGCGTACTTCATCCAATGTAGCGGTTGCCGTAGCACGGGCTGTTTCGCATCCCTTACGTAACATATCGTAAATAGCCGGAATATCCTTTTCAAACTCTTTACGACGTTCGCGGATAGGCGTCAATTCTTCTTGCATAATAGCGGCAAGGAACTTCTTCACCTTCATGTCTCCCAATCCACCACGGGTGTAATGTGCCTTCAGTTCATCCAAATTAGGATAATCGGGCAAATAACGTCCAAAATGCTCAGGCTTACAAAAAGCATCCAGATAAGTGAATACTGTATTTCCTTCCAATTTACCCGGATCGGAAACTTTCAGGTGAGTAGGGTCGGTATACATGCTCTTCACTTTCTTTTCCACCTCGTCGGCTGTGTCCGACAAATAAATACAGTTACCCAATGATTTGCTCATCTTAGCCTTTCCATCCGTACCCGGCAGACGCAGACAAGCCGCATTGTCCGGCAATAGGATTTCGGGTTCTACCAACGTATCACCATAAATATGATTGAAACGACGTACAATTTCACGGGTCTGCTCAATCATCGGCTCCTGATCTTCACCCACCGGAACGGTAGTTGCTTTGAAAGCGGTAATATCAGCAGCCTGACTGATAGGATAAGTGAAGAACCCTACCGGGATGCTGGTTTCAAAATTACGCATCTGGATTTCGGTTTTCACTGTCGGGTTACGCTGCAAGCGTGACACTGTGACCAAATCCATATAATAGAAAGTCAATTCGCACAATTCGGGAATCTGAGACTGGATAAAGATGGTGGACTTCATCGGGTCCAGACCGACAGCCATATAATCAAGCGCCACCTCAATCACATTCTGACGCACCTTCTCGGGATTTTCTATATTATCGGTTAATGCCTGCGCATCGGCAATGAAAATAAAAGTCTTGTCATACAGTCCGGAATTCTGAAGTTCAACTCTGCGCTTCAACGAACCTACGTAATGACCGATATGCAATCTTCCCGTAGGACGGTCACCGGTCAGTATGATTTTTTCTTTTCCCATATCTCTTAAATATTATCTTATATTAAAAATTACGCAAAGATAGGAATATTCTGACACAAACACTTAACTTTGAACCGCTATTTCACATATAATAATTGTTTCGATGAATAAACTAAGACCGACCATTAAACTAGCTCTATTTATTTCTGTAGCAAGCCTGTTCTTTGCCGCATGTTCCGATGATGACGATAAAAGTATTCCCGTACCGGAACCTTCACGGATGATTACCGGAATTAAAGTGCATAAGATTTCGGATGTTATCACTTATCAGGGAATGATAAGCCTCACTTACGACAACAACAAACGGCTGACCCGCATTTATAGCAGTTCACCGTTAGCGGCAGTAAATTACACGTACAAAGAGAACTCTGAAGTCAGTTATACTTACTCTACGGAAAATTCTCCTTTGGTAGAAATAAGCACCTCGTTGGAAAACGGCAGAAGTTATGTATGCAAATTCTCCAACCGGGAAAATCCGGTAACCTATTCTTATGACAATGAAGGTTATCTGAAAAGCTGCAATAACAATGGAACCGTATTGGAATACAATTGGGAAAGCGGAAATCTATCTTCCATAACCACTACTCCAAGAGGAACTTACAACAGTGATTACAGAGTTTCCAATATCGCCAATGATTATAGTCTGGACTTGAACACACTGGCACAATGGATTGATGACCGCGAAAACTATACCACCGTAATGAACACTTTCGGACAGATGGCCGAAATTCTAGGGAAAAGAAGCGCCAATATTCTGGAAGACACTTATTATATATACGACTATAGTTTCCGGCAGGATGGAAGACTAAAAGATATGACCCTGATGGGCGGATCGGAAAATATAGGATATTCATTCCGCTTTTCGTATGCCGATGATACAGAAGTATCCGAATAAATATACAAAAAACAGAACATTCGGAGAGGATTTCAGACTTTTATTTTAATTTGTGTTGACAAAGATCTTGATTTATTTTGTTATCTTGGAAATAAGTCGTTACTTTGCACAAAATTTAGTAATGCTATGTATCCTACAGGAACAAAGATAATATAGACATACGAACAAATGCGTTAGTCCTCGTACGAGGATGGACGCATTTTTTTTAATATTTAGCGACATTAAAACAACTATTATAATAAAAGAAACTTTCAATGAAAAAGGATTTAAAGAAAGTCCTGGTATTGGGTTCGGGTGCACTCAAGATAGGCCAGGCAGGAGAGTTTGACTACTCAGGTTCACAAGCGCTGAAAGCATTGCGCGAAGAAGGCATTCATTCGGTGTTGGTAAATCCTAACATCGCAACTATCCAGACTTCGGAAGGCATAGCCGACAAGGTTTATTTTCTTCCTGTCACTCCCTTCTTTGTTGAAGAAATTATCAAAAAAGAACAACCGGACGGTATTTTATTGGCTTTCGGTGGACAAACTGCATTGAACTGCGGTACCGAACTTTACCTGAACGGTACACTGAAGAAATATGGTGTAGAAGTATTGGGTACTTCGGTAGAAGCCATCATGTACACTGAAGACCGTGATTTATTCGTAAAGAAGCTGGATGAAATTCCGATGAAAACCCCGAAGAGCCACGCCGTGGAAAGTATGGAAGAGGCTCTGAAAGCTGCCCGCGAAATCGGTTATCCGGTTATGGTACGCTCCGCATACGCACTAGGTGGTTTAGGCAGCGGCATCTGTCCGGATGAAGAAGCTTTCATCAAACTGGCTGAAAGTTCATTCGCATTCTCTAAACAGATCCTGGTTGAAGAGTCATTGAAAGGTTGGAAAGAAATAGAATTCGAAGTAATCCGCGATGCCAACGACCATTGTTTTACAGTGGCAAGCATGGAAAACTTCGACCCGCTGGGAATCCATACCGGTGAATCTATCGTGGTGGCCCCCACTTGCTCTCTGACAGAAGAACAAGTAACAATGTTGCAAGATTTGTCTACAAAATGTATCCGTCACTTGGGTATTGTGGGTGAATGTAATATCCAGTATGCTTTCAATGCAGAAACGAATGACTACCGTGTTATCGAAGTAAATGCACGCCTGAGCCGTTCTTCTGCCCTGGCTTCTAAAGCAACCGGATTCCCTCTGGCATTCGTTGCCGCCAAAATCGCTTTAGGCTACACACTAGACCAGATTGGCGAGATGGGTACTCCCAACTCAGCCTACGAAGCTCCCCAGTTGGATTACTTGATTTGTAAAATCCCCCGTTGGGACTTGACTAAATTCGCAGGTGTATCACGCCAGATTGGCTCCAGCATGAAGTCTGTGGGTGAAATCATGTCTATAGGCCGCTCTTTCGAAGAAATCATTCAGAAAGGTCTTCGTATGATAGGTCAGGGTATGCATGGTTTCGTAGGAAATGACCATACTAAATTTGAAAACCTGGATGAGGAACTGGCCAACCCGACAGACCTCCGTATTTTCTCCATCGCCTCGGCATTGGAAGAAGGATACAGCATTGAACGCATCCACGAACTGACCAAAATCGACCCGTGGTTCCTGGGTAAGTTGAAAAACATCGTTGACTATAAGGCCAAACTTTCGACTTATAATAAGATTGAGGATCTGCCCGAAGATGTGCTTCGCCAAGCTAAAGTATTAGGCTTCTCCGACTTCCAGATTGCACGCTTCGTATTGAAAGCCAGTGGCAATATGGAAAAGGAGAACTTGGCTGTACGCGCCCGTCGTAAAGCTTTGAATATCCTTCCGGCTGTCAAGCGTATCAATACCGTCGCATCTGAACATCCCGAATTGACCAATTACCTGTATATGACATACGCTACTACGGGTTATGACGTCAATTATTATAAAAACGAAAAATCGGTAGTTGTATTAGGTTCAGGCGCTTACCGCATCGGTTCATCCGTGGAATTCGACTGGTGCTCTGTAAATGCTATCCAAACCGCACGCAAGTTGGGTTACAAATCCATCATGATTAACTATAACCCCGAAACAGTTTCTACCGACTATGATATGTGCGACCGTCTGTATTTTGACGAACTTTCATTTGAACGTGTACTTGACGTGATTGATCTGGAGCAGCCGGGTGGTGTCATTGTATCGGTAGGTGGACAAATACCTAATAACCTGGCGATGAAGCTTCACCGTCAGTCGGTACCTGTATTGGGAACTTCTCCGCTTTCTATCGACCGTGCGGAAAACCGTCATAAATTCTCGGCCATGCTTGACCAACTGGGTATTGACCAACCGGCATGGAAAGAATTGACCAGCCTGGAAGACATGGAAGAATTTGTAAACAAAGTAGGTTACCCGGTATTGGTCCGTCCTTCCTATGTGCTCTCGGGCGCTGCCATGAACGTATGCTATAACGAAGATGAACTGAAGGAATTCTTGCAGATGGCTAAAGAAGTTTCTAAAGAATATCCGGTAGTCGTATCCCAATTCATGCAAGATACTAAAGAAATAGAATTCGACGCTGTAGCCCAAAACGGTGAAGTAGTGGAATATGCCATCTCCGAACACATTGAATATGCAGGTGTCCATTCAGGTGATGCCACATTAGTATTCCCGGCTCAGAAAATTTATTTCGAAACAGCACGCCGTATCAAGAAGATTGGTCGCCGTATCGCTAAAGAATTAAACATTTCCGGTCCGTTCAACATGCAGTTCCTGGCTAAGAACAATGAAGTGAAAGTGATTGAATGCAACCTGCGCGCATCACGTTCATTCCCGTTTGTTTCCAAAGTATTGAAACGCAACTTCATTGAAACCGCAACCCGCATCATGTTGGGTGCTCCATACAGCCAACCGGACAAGTCGGCATTCGATATTGACTGGATCGGTGTGAAAGCTTCCCAGTTCTCTTTCTCCCGTCTGCACAAGGCAGACCCTGTATTGGGCGTAGATATGTCTTCAACAGGTGAAGTGGGTTGTATCGGTGATGACTTCCATGAAGCTTTGCTGAACTCTATGATTGCTGTCGGTTTCAAGATTCCTACAAAATCTGTCATGTTCTCGTCAGGTGCCACCAAATCCAAAGTAGATTTGCTGGAAGCAAGCCGTATGCTGGCAGAAAAAGGATATGAGATCTATGCAACTGCCGGAACCGCAACTTTCTTGAATGCACACGGAGTAAATACCACACCGGTTTACTGGCCGGATGAAAAGCCCGATGCAGAAAACAATGTCATGAAGATGATTGCCGAACATAAATTCGACCTGATAGTCAACATTCCGAAAAACCATACCAAACGTGAGCTGACTAATGGTTACAAAATTCGTCGTGGAGCAATCGACCACAATATTCCTTTGATTACCAACGCCCGTTTGGCAAGTGCTTTCATTGAAGCATTCTGTGAAATGAGTGAAAAGGATATTCAGATAAAGAGCTGGCAAGATTACAAATAATCTTTCTTAGGGATATTCAAAAAGGAGCTGATTCGTTTTTCCTGAATCAGCTCCTTTTTTATCTCCTAACGGGAAAGATCATTAAAACGATAAGTAAAAGTAGCCATCGCATAACGTCCCAATCCCCAAGTCCAAGTTTCTCCCTGTCCGGTATCATTCATCCAACGATTGACAAAATCCCGTTGTTGCAGAATATCAACAACCTGAAATTTAAGCAACCCTCTTTTCCCTTTCAGAAAACTGTAAGTCAGCTCACCGTTCCAAAGCCACTGCGTCGTATTGGAGGCCTCATCCTTATATCCCCTGCGATTCATACTTCTCACAACGGTATAAAGATTCAAGTTGAGAGGTAACTTCAGTCGACACTCCGCGCCATAATAAAAATCATACGTCCTGTAATCCGAATTGTTTGTATAACTGTTATCGGCTTGCTGATAAGTGATTGCTCCATTTATCTTAAACTCATGCTCTTCCAATTTATAGGCAAACTCCACATCCTGCATCAAGGAAAGCATTTGGGAGGTGTTACGATCATTCTCATTGGCTTCTCCCATTATCTGCACATACGAAACCCTCCGGTTATAATTTGCATTGGTAGCAAGACGAGCGAAAATTTTCTTGAATAATTTATTCGTATAATATATATTCCCGCCAATGCCCCAATTACCATTTATATTCTCGGGCCGACTGGTATATACCCCACTCTTCTCATCATAGGTTCTTTTCCGGCTTATATCATTTATCGTATTATTATATCTCAAACCACAATATAACATTTCCTGCTTTTCCATATTTCCTCCTCTATAATTCACAGATATACTTTGCCCGAAAGCGGGTTTCAGCCCCGGATTCCCCATTGTTATGTTCAGAGGATTAGTATAATCGGGCACAGACAACAAATCATAAATGGAAGGCTGCCGGGTGTATCCGCTATAATACACACTCATATTATGGTTATTGCCCAAATCATAATCAAAATGCAGTTCGGGCACTATGTTCAACACGGTAATGGTCGTATCTATCTTCACTTTTCCCCTGTTGCTTTTCGTCGTAGACTTCTGAGGCGACAGCCCAAACCGGATATTCAACCTCACTTTTCTCCAATTAAGTGTGGTGCGCAGTCCGAATTCATTGGAATGAAGATCATTACGAGTATAATCACTTAAACTATCCACCCTTCCTGCCTCATAACCAGATGGAAGACTTCCCCACAAAGCATCCTCATCCAAATTGTACGTAACCGCATTATTACTCTGCCGTTGATACTCATGCCGATAATAAACCTGAAGCATTTGTTTTCCTATTGGCTCCGTATAGCTGACCTCCCCCGCCAATAATAAATTTCTGGCAGGTGACTCCCGGTATTGATTTCTATATAAAACCGAATCTGCCCCCAGGTCATTCTTCAATTGATAATAAGTAATAGACGATTGCTGATAATTACCACTCGCCTGATTACTATAATCATTTCTTAACTCTATGGAGAGTTTCCGGCCGATATCATTCAATTTATGAGTGAGCAAAAGATTATTGCCTATCATCAGATTGTTCGTCTTATTTTGAGAATTTCCCGTATTTTTATTTATCCTGAACTCAGGAGGAATCATTGCATCGTCCCTCCAAGGCTCTGAAACATAGTCCAAAGGATTGGTACTGAAAGTCGCCGAAATATTTTCTGATACCGAATTTAACCGGCTATGATTGATGTTATGCCTGAAATTAATTTCCGTCCGGTCACTCAAACTTCCCGTCAGATATATATTCTCCCAAAAAGAACTATTCCTACCCGTACTCAAGCCTTTATTATAGGCATATTGGCTACCGTTAGGCAGATATTCTTCTGACTGGCTTCGCGATTCATCCGCGCTTTTATTATTATTATATGAAGCACTGACATTGAGGTTGAGCTTCTTTATTTCCGTTCCCAAGCTAAAACCAATATCCTTCATTTGAGCAGGATTATCGGCCATATCACTGATAAAATTACCATATCTGGGGAGTTTTCCTAAATCACCATACAAGGACATCCGCCATTTTCCGACAAATTTATTCAAACTCATTTTCGCTCCATACATATCCCCCGAACCTTTCAAAGCTGAAACGTCCCCCATTAATCCATCTGTCAAATCCTTCTTGGTCTTCACATCCATCACCGTTTTCTTCTTACCGTCTGACACCCCTGTCATTTGCTCTTTATCCGACTGCTGCTCGTATACCTTTACCTCTTTCAAAGCATCTACCGGCATATTGTTCAAAGCAACTTTGCTATCTGCAAAAAACTCCTTTCCATTTAATAAGATCTGAGTGATTTCCTTTCCATGAAAATTCATCTTGCCGGATTTCTCGTCTAATTCCAATCCGGGAAGCTGCCTCACCAAATCCTGCAGAACAGCTCCTTCCGATGTCTTAAAGGCTCCGGTATTATATACTAATGTATCTCCGGACATCTTCATTTTCTGCAGTTCGGCCTTTATAACCGTTTCATCCAATACAATACTGGAAGGTTTCATCATCAGAGCACCTCCATAAACTTCTTTCCGATAAGCAGGAATATTCACTTTTTTTTCAATGGTTTCATATCCTAAAAAAGAAGCCCTTATTAAATAATTACCGGGATTCATAGGGTACAAACGGAAAACACCCTTCTTATCGCTCACCGTACCTTCTATAAAACTCGTATCAGGCAAAGAATAAAGTTGGATATTTACATCCGGCAAAGGATCGGGATAAGGGCGTTCTCCCTGTTCTCTGACAGAACCCGTCAAATGATAAGCTTTTTCTTTTCTTGCTTTATCTGAATCAAGCTTTTCCTGTCCACTAACCGGGAGAACAAAAGACAATATAATAAACAACGAGAACAGTTTAGTCATCTTGAAATATCAACAGGGTCCTATTTCAATGCTTCCGCAATGGCATTCATCAGATATCCAAATTCTTCTTTCTCATACCCGATGGAAGTATAAACGGCTTCTCCTTCTTTATTGAAAAGATAGGCGCGAGGAATTGACTTTTCAGCAAATAAAGAGAACACCTCACGTTTAGGATCGGGATATAACGGGAAAGTGAATTTCTTCCGTTCATTATAAGCCCTCAACTGTTCATCCGTATGCTCACGACCAATTACTAATAATACGAAGTCCTTGTTATCTTTATATTCAGGCCACAAAGTCTTCTCTATTTCAGCCAGTTCCAGCTGACATGGCCCGCACCAAGTGGCAAATAAGCTCACCAAAACGACCTTACCTTTCAATTCAGCCGAAGAAACATCTCCATATACCGCAGATTTTAGATGAAAATCAGGTAATTTATCTCCTTTTTTCAATTCTTGAGCATTTACGGCAAATACCATGCAAAGCATCATGAACAATAATCCTAACTTTTTCATTTTCATAGTTCTCAATATTTAATTATGGAATAACAAAGACAAATATATCTGTTTTTCTTATATTTGCCGCCAGAAAATATTATTTTTTAGCCTATGATGACTTTTATTTCATGTGCCAAAACAATGACCGGACGGAGCAAAATACAAACTCCTGTTACCAGCACACCACAATTCCAAACCGAAGCAATACAGAATGCACTTGATATGTCCCAATTCTCTGCTGAAGAACTGGAACGACTTTTACGTGTGAACAGCAAAATAGCAGCGGAGAACTATATGCGATTTCAAGATTTCTGTTCGGACTCTCCCTCGGCTTTAGCTGCCTTACTGGCTTATACCGGTATAGTATATAAACGTATCCATCCACAGGACTTTACTCCTGAAGATTTTCAATATGCACAGGATCACTTGCGGATCACTTCTTTTCTTTACGGATTACTCCGCCCGTTAGACCAGATCAAGAATTACAGAATGGAAGGAGATATCAAACTGCCCGAACGTGGAGGAATATCCATGTTTGACTATTGGAAGCCGATTCTGACCGACACCTTTATCAAAGAAATTAAAGCAAGAGGAGGAATACTAATCAATCTGGCAAGTGGGGAGATGAAAGATTTATTCGACTGGAAACGCGTGGAGCAGGAAGTACAAGTGATCACGCCGGAATTTCAGGTATGGAAAAAAGGGAAATTAACCACCGTTGTGGTTTATGCAAAAATGTGCCGTGGAGAATTGACACGCTTCATCATTAAAAACCGGATAGAGAATCCTGGGGATTTAAAAGGATTCAAATGGGAAGGATTCAGTTTTGATGCCGGACACAGCACAGATACCCACTATCTTTTTAGCCTTCTTTCATAAAAAAATATTAAATAGTCAACCTACTCAAACTTTTTATCAGCACTCATGTTATTTAGTTGAATTTGGGAAGATAAACCTGGACAATAATTAACTAATAGAAATGAGTATGAAAAAATTAATGTTTTTGCTGGCTGCGGCCAGTTTAAGTTCTGTAGCGTTTGCGCAACAGAAAAGCAATTCACAAAACGTCCTTGTAGGCGAGAGTGTAGATGTAATGGAGGTACCTGTGGATAAGTACAAGGTAGAGACCAATCACTTCTTCGATAATTGGTTCTTCTCTGTTGGTGGAGGTGCACAAGTACTGTTCGGCGATCAGTCCGATCTTGGTAAATTCAAGAAACGTATTGCTCCCGCTCTTCAAATATCAATCGGCAAATGGTTTACTCCCGGCTTAGGATTACGTTTGCAATATAGTGGTTTGCAGTCGAAGAGTTTTTCCAGTGAACCTTCCGCATATTCCAAACCTCACATGTTAAGCGAAGGATACTATCAGGATAAGTTCAACTACATGAATTTGCATGGTGACATCTTATTTAATGTCAGTAACATGATAGCCGGATATAATGAAGACCGCATATACGACTTCGTGCCATTCGTAGGTTTCGGTTTTGCCCACTCATATGATGCTCCACGTCGTAATTCACTGGCATTCAATTTCGGTATCATCAATACATTCCATCTGGCCAGTGCCTGGGACTTGAATCTGGAACTTTACGGAATGGGTACAGAAAACAAATTTGATGGAAAAACCACCAGTAAAGGCCCTGATTTTATGGCAGGTGCTACAGTGGGTATCACTTATAAATTTCCACAAAGAGGATTCAAACCTGCTCCGGATGTAGATGCTATCATGGCACTTACCTCTTCACAAATGGATGCCATCAATACCGCTTTGGCTCAACAGATAGAACAAAACCGTCAATTAAAGGCCCAACTTGCCAACCAACCCACTGAAGTGGTTACAGAACAAGTGACAGTGAACCAAATTGCTCCGGCTCCTCAATCTGTATTTTTCCAGATCGGTTCAGCGGTTCTTCCTACCAACTCTACTGTAAATTTGCAACAAATCGCAGATCTGGTAAAAGACAACCCGGGACTAAAATTGAAAGTAACCGGTTATGCTGATAGTGATACAGGTAGCGCTGCATGGAACAAGCAGTTAAGTGAAGACCGTGCCAACAACGTGGCTAATGAACTGGTTAAATTGGGTGTCAACAAAAACAATCTGATTATCAGCGGAATGGGTGGTGTCAACACCTTAACTCCTCCGGCATTCAACCGTCGTGTAATTATCGAAGCCCAATAATATACACTGATTTCTGTCAGCAGAAGATAATCATGCCCGCAATTCCTTATAAAAACAGTATTGCGGGCATTTATTTTTTAGATGGAATAGCCCCACTGATCCAGTGCAAACTTCCAATTCTCTTCCACTAACCGGACCGTACGGTCGTCATACTTATACTTATTCTTCTTATATCCCTTCTTTCCGCCTATATATTGGCTGATAGCCGGAGCAGCTGCTTCGAATCCGGGAATAGAAAGAGATTTATAGATATGCTCGGTCATAGCCATTGCATCCGCTTCAAAATCCTCGAACTTCACTTCCATCAAATTTCCTTCAGGAATGAATTGTTTATCCGCCTCATATTTATGATACAGCTTGGCATAAATGGAAAGCACATTCTGTTCCAACGCCTCTGGAGAAATATCCTCCAGTTTCAACGGCTGGATTGTATTGGTGAAGAAATTCCTTGTAGATTCGAATACCGTATACGGATTACGCATCAAATAGATGAATTTGGCATTCGGAAACATCTTGACCAACTCTTTTACACGGCCTGTATGAGGCGGATTCTTACTTAAGAATTGTGTTCCGCCTGTATTCCAAAGAGAAATTTTAATAAGTTTGGTGAATATATCCTCAAACACTTTCAATTCCTCATCACTGATATCATTGAATAACAAATATTTATCAGCATATTCCTGTTGGTACTTAGGCAGGAACCAAAAGTTATAATAGGTATAGGGCATCATATTGGCCAATGCAAACTCTTCCTCCTGAGGCAAGTCTACAGCCAGTTCCATATTATCCGTCGGACGCTTGTCGGGCATCAGCCAACTCATATTCTTCTTGAAAAAAGGCTGTCCCCACATCATCAGGTGAGGAAACACCGTCTGATAAGTAGTATTATATCCGAAATGTTTGTCACAAGAGAACACATTATGCATAAAGGTAGTCCCGCTACGCCAATGTCCGAGGATAAAGACCGGATCGTGTTCCAAAGGCTTGTCGGCCAACAGTTTCCTGTATCGCTTTTCCTGCAATGGAGCCAAGGTGGAAAGCAAACGGCATACTGCTTTCGTCAAACGGTATTTTCCTCTATATGCCGGATCAATTTCCCTTCCCGCAGTAATCGCCTTGAACGTTTTCCAATCGGCGCCTACCAATGTATTAATCGGCAGCTTGTTGAATTCAAGTAATCCCATTACTTTTCTTTTTTTAATTGTACGCTGTTATTTTTCTATCTTGACTGAAATGCCTTGACGGTCCAATTCTTTCACCACCTTTTCTATGGCTTCATAATGTTCCTCACCAATACCCATAGCTGCCAGATTCAAAGTAGGAACTTCCATGGCATTCAGCATATCTTTGGCTTCCACTCTGTCTATAATCATCCCCACCGCACTGGTGTTATTGGTAATGGGGTCAATCAGAATAAAAGAACCGCAAGCTTTATTCTTTTGATAAGAATCAAAGAAAAGCGGCTTGGCGGTAGTAAATGTCACACGGGCAATCTGATTCAATTGCAAAGGCAGATCCTCCTTTTTCAATTTACCGTTTTCAACAGACAGATGCTCCATCGTATTCACATCCACTTTATACTTAATGCTATCTATACGGGTACGTCCTGTATTGGTGGTATGCTTGATAAAGAAAGATTTGTCAAGGTCCATCGCCTCCTCATCCATCCATACCAACATGGCTTCAAAGTTACGATCTATCACAGGCACATTATCGGCATGCACCAACATATCTCCGCGAGACACGTCAATCTCATCCTCCAAAGTCAATGTCACTGCTTGCGGCGGGAAAGCATACTCTAACTCACCATCATAAGTAACAATACTCTTGATATGAGATTTCTTGCCGGAAGGCAAAGCCATCACCTCATCTCCTTTATGGATGACACCGGAAGCAACCTTTCCACAGAAACCGCGGAAATCCAGATTCGGTCTTAATACATACTGAACCGGGAAACGGAAATCAGTCAGATTATGGTCATTCTCGATGGAAACCGTTTCAAGCAATTCCAATAAAGAAGTACCTTTGTACCATGGCGTACGTTCAGATTTCTGCACCACATTGTCACCGTCAAGTGCCGAAAGAGGAATACAAGTCACATCCGGGATTCCCAATGGCTCTACAAATTTCTTATATTCGGTCACGATTTCGTTGAAACGCTCCTCCGAAAACCCGACAAGGTCCATCTTGTTCACCGCCAGCACCACATGCTTTATTCCCAATAAAGATACCAGAAAAGTATGGCGGCAGGTCTGCGTAATCACACCCAAGCGAGCATCTACCAAGATTATGGCAAGATTGGCAGTAGAACCTCCGGTAATCATATTGCGGGTATATTGTTCATGTCCCGGAGTATCGGCTATGATAAATTTACGGTTGTTCGTTGAAAAATAACGGTAAGCTACATCAATCGTAATACCCTGCTCGCGCTCTGCTTTCAACCCGTCGCACAACAAAGCGTAATCTATATGGTCACCTGCATTCCCCACACGTTTGCTGTCACGTTCCAAAGCGGCAAGCTGGTCCTCGTACAACTTCTTGCTGTCAAACAACAGACGTCCTATCAGGGTAGACTTTCCATCGTCTACCGAACCGGCTGTCAACAGGCGTAGCAAGTCTTTCTGTTCATCCTTATCTAAATATTCCTTTATATTCAGTTTATTCTCCATCACCCATTCCTTCATTTTAAATTCCTACTTATCCATTTAAAAATATCCTTCACGTTTCTTCTGCTCCATACTGGCATCCTGGTCGAAATCAATGACACGGGTAGTACGCTCGCTTTTGGTAGTGGTCATCATTTCCTCTACAATTTTCTCAATCGTATCGGCATCACTCTCTACGGCCCCGGTCAAAGGCCAACACCCCAAAGTACGGAAACGCACTTTCTTCATTTCAATACGGTCCCGATATTCTTCGGGCAGTCGGTCATCATCAGCCATAATCAGATTTCCATCTATATTCACCACAGGACGTTCCTTGGCAAAATAGAGCGGCACGATAGGAATATTTTCCAAACGGATGTACTGCCAGATATCCAGCTCAGTCCAGTTGCTTAATGGAAACACACGGATACTTTCCCCTTTATGAATCTTAGCATTATAAATATCCCACAACTCAGGACGCTGGTTTTTAGGATCCCACTGATGAAAACGGTCACGAAAAGAGAATATACGTTCTTTGGCACGTGACTTTTCCTCATCACGACGTGCTCCACCAAAGGCGGCATCAAACCTGTATTTATCCAACCCGTGAAGCAACGCCTGTGTCTTCATTAAATCGGTATGCACTTTGCTGCCATGCGTAAAAGGCCCTACTCCGGCATTAAAAGCCTCCATATTACTTTCCACTATCAAATTCCATCCATGTTCTTTGGCGTATTGATCACGGAACTCTATCATTTCCCTGAATTTCCATTTAGAATCGATATGCATCAAAGGGAAAGGCACTTTTCCCGGATAGAAAGCCTTCTCTGCCAAACGTACCATGACAGACGAATCTTTACCAATACTATAAAGCATAACAGGATTCTCAAATTCAGCTGCCACTTCACGAATGATATGGATAGACTCCGCTTCCAGTTCCCTTAAGTGGCTCAATTTATAATTTTCTTCCATTTTATAATGAATTATATTTTTTCTCCTTTTTTACCAACAATGGGGAGCACCAACTCCAACAAAGTATTGACCGACTCTTCCAAACTCAGCTTAGAAGTATCCAAAGATAAGGCAGGATGCTCCGGAGCTTCAAAAGGGGCGGAAATTCCGGTAAAGTTCTTGATTTCACCCCGACGTGCTTTGGCATAAAGTCCTTTCACATCACGTTTCTCACACTCTACCAAAGGAGTGCTGACATAGATTTCCAGGAAATCCTCTATCCCGATAATACGGGCAGCCATCTGCCGAAGCTCATTGCCGGGACTGATGAAAGCGGCAATGGTAATGATTCCCGTATCAACAAACAACTTGCCTATTTCGGCTATGCGACGGATGTTTTCCACACGATCCTCTGCCGAAAAGCCCAAATTATTATTGATGCCACTACGAATATTATCCCCGTCCAATATACGGCAGAGCAAACCACGTTTATGTAATTCACGTTCCAAAGCTATGGCAATAGTACTCTTACCGGAACCGCTAAGTCCCGTCAGCCACAGCATAACTCCCCGTTGTCCCAGCAGTTCTTCTTTATCTTTCCGGGAAAGCATACGGTCAAAGATAGGATATATATTTTCCTCTTCCATTCTCTATTTTCATTTTGTCTTTAACTTCATCAAAAAGGCCATATCAGCGGTATCAGAATAACCGAAATTATAAATGTCAATATATTCAACGGCAAACCGATACGTACAAAATCCGTAAACTTATAGTTTCCGATACCCTGCACAATCAAATTAGTCTGATAACCGATAGGAGTGGAAAAACTGGCAGATGCAGCGATGCAAATGACAACAAAAAAGGGCATCGGACTTACCCCCAACTGATTGGATAAGGAAAGGGCAAGCGGAAAAGCCAATGCGGCGGCGGCATTATTGGTTATCAGTTCGGTAAACAGATTTGTAATGATAAACAAAACAGCCAGCAACACATGCGGACTGTAGTCATCACTCATATCAATGATTCCATGCGCAATGATATCCGCCACTCCGGAATTTACCATGGCGCGACTTATAGCAAACGCACAGGCAATGGTTATCAAGATATCCCATGATATATATTTTGTATATTTACGTGCCGGAAAAAGTTTGGTCCATGCCATTATCACAGTCGTTACAGCTGCAAAAAAGAACATATCAAGATCAATACCGGGAAGTAATTCTTCCATAAAAGGCAACTCTCCTACTGTTGCCCCCACAATCATCAGCACCAATAAAGTCAATGCAAACCAACGTTTCTTTCTCCCGGCTTTCGGCTCGGTATCTTTGCCATTGGCCAATAACACGAATACAGAAGAATCTCCCCATGTAGAGATAAATGAATCATCCGCCCATAGCACCAACGTATCTCCCTCATGAAACTTCACCCGTGACAGATTCTCTACAATACTAACTCCGCTTCGTTTTATTTCTTTTACTTCAGCACCATAATGACGGACAAAATTAAAATCCCCCACCCTTTTATTGATACCCGGGAAACGAGCACCTATCACCGCCTCAACACGATGAAAAGAAGACGCATCCGCTTCCCCATGTTCGTCGCCTACCGTGTCTTTCCGAACCTCCGGCAATAACCTGGAAGAAAAAAACAACAAATAAACAATTCCTGCCAAAGCAATGAAAATACCCACCCGGCCTAATTCAAACATACCAAAGCCCTTATATCCGGCATCTAAAATCATACCATCCACCACCAGATTAGTAGAAGTCCCGATAAGCGTACACATTCCCCCCAGTATGGTAGCATATGAAAGAGGGATCAAGAATTTAGTTGCCGGAATGCGGACAGATTCCGCCCAACGTTTAATAATAGGAGCAAAAATCACAACCACTGGCGTATTATTGAGAAAAGCAGAAACAAAAGAAATAGCGGGCAGCATACGTGCCTGCGCCTTCATGACCGTTGTCTTCTCTTGAGGCAGAAGTTTCTTTATCAACTGTCCCAACGCTCCCGATTGCCGGACTCCTTCACTGATCAGGAAAAGCAACGCTACGGTAATCATCCCTTTATTACTGAATCCCTCCAACATCTCTTTCGGAGTCAATATACCGAAACAAAGAAAGAGTACAGTAACAGAGAACAGAATCATTCCGGGACGCATTTTATCAAGGACTAATGCAGTCACCATCCCTGTTAATCCCAAAAACACAATAATCATTTCGAATGTCAGCATCGTTTCCGGATATTAATTTCGTTTAACGACAAACCAAGGATTCAGCAAGTCCGGCTTGTTATATTTCAACGGTTCTTCTTTTCCCGCCTGATATATTTCTGCTCCGGATGCCTTGGCTATGGCATGACCGGCAGCCGTATCCCACTCCATGGTAGGAGCAAAACGGGGATATTCATCGGCCAGTCCCTCACACACTTTGCAAATCTTGATGGAACTGCCTACAGACACCAACTCCACATGAGGGTATATCTTTCGCTTTTCCTCAATATACTCTTCCGTTTCGGCCGACAGATGGGAACGGGAAGCAACAATGACAAAAACTTCATTTGTTTCGGCACAGGGCATACGAAATGCCGATGCCTTCATTTCTTCCAGTGAACGGCCTGCACGTCCGGTCACTCCTTCCATTTTATAAGCGCCGGTTGCCACTTCACCCCAATAAAGCGTTTCTTTGACAGGAACATAAATCACTCCAAAAACAGGAACTCCTTCTTTTACCAAAGCAATATTGACAGTAAATTCCCCATTCCGTTTTATAAATTCCTTTGTTCCATCCAAGGGATCGACTATCCACAACGTATCCCATTGCGCCCGTTTCTCGTAAGGCAAATGCTTTCCTTCCTCACTCAATACCGGATAGTCTGTTTCCTGCAAATAAGTCATAATGGTTTCATGCGCCTTACGGTCTGCAAGAGTCAGTGGAGAATTATCGGCTTTCCTTTCAACCTGAAAATCAGAAGAAGGATCATTATAAACGTTCAGAATTTCCTTACCGGCAGCTAAAGCCGCATCCATCGCTTTTAATATATATTCAGTCTGCATAGTGTTTACTTCCATTAAAATGCTTCTGTCATATTGAAATAGAACAAACTTTGATCATTGGCAAAATTACGTCCGAAATCCAGACGTACATTCATACGCGGCTGCACCTCGATACGAAGTCCCACACCGGCATTAGGAAGCACTCCTTCAATCTTACCCATGGTAGGCCCCATAAAACCGCACCCTCCCCATGCAACAAAACCCAAATGATGCAACATACGCTTTACCCATGTACTTTTATCCGTATTGAACATCTGACGATATTCGGCAAGCACCACATGAGAGGATTTATCACGATACTGCCCCATATAATATCCACGAAGATCAAAAGGAGTGCCACTTAAAGCATATTGGTTCATAGGAACATCCCCAAACACATTCTTGGTTTGGGCAGTCCAAGCTATAACTTTTCTATTTCCTACCTTTTTGTATTGGCGGTAGTCCACTTCCAAGCGGTAGAAGTTATTATCTCCTCCCAAAAACTTCTGGTACATCAGCCCACGAAAATCCAGATAAATGCCTTTATAAGCATTGGCAGGAATATCCCGGCTGTCATAAGTCAGCAGAAATCCCACTCCCGAACTGAAATTGGAATATCCGTGAGCAGTGCCTCCCAACCTTTTGTAATCAGGCTGATCTACCAAATACTTGGCAGGCTCGGATATTTTATCATAACTCAAGTCAATCTGGGGACCGGCAAAGAAATTACTTTTACCCAAACGGAATAAAAACCACGGATTAATCTGGAAACCGCTATAACGATATTCACTGGTAGAGTCACTGCGCTCATAATGCTTATTGGTAGCATAGCCGATACCATAAAAATTCTCCAATGTATTCTTGTAAGTGAATTTTCCAAAAATACGGAATTTATCATTTTTGAAAAACAACTGAGGCTTCACCATCAGATTCAAGCCCCCCTCGAACATTACCGCAACAGCCATCGGCAACACAGAACGTTTCTGCAAGGTATCCGACGGATTCATACGAAATGTAACAAGAGCACTACCTCCTATTAACGCACCAAAGTCCGGAGTATAACTCGGTCCTCCCAATATATTATAATGTATATTGCGCTTAGCCACCTTCCGGCGTCTTAATTCTTTTTTTGAAAGTTGATGGATGGTGGTATCCTCAGGATTACTACCTATGTCACTTCCTTGTGCCGCCATATTCAAAGAACAAAGCAGGCACAGGACCAAGCTAAGTAATGTTATTTTCATATAATAGTTTATTGTCTGCCCAAAGTCCTTACTCAAAAAAACTTTCTACGGCAAATGAGTTTTCAAAAGTACAAAAGTCCTGCCAAAGAATAACGGTGTGTTGAATTTGTTTTTATTTAGTTCAAGAATCTTCACGTTCTTTATAATGTAACAATGTGTCAATATGCCAATGTGTCAATTACCATGCGGACATAGAGCAGCACATTGGCAAACCAGCACATTGGCAAATTATTTAAACAGTTTTTCCAAATCATCCTCATTAATCACGGAAAGAACCGTTTTACCATCCGGAGTATAATTAGGAGTAGCCACAGCAAACAAGCCATCCACCAAACCTGTCATTTCCTCATTCGTCAACACTTGTCCGGGAACAATTGCCGCCGCTTTAGCCAAAGTCAATGCCAGAATACTCTGCACCTCTTCTTTTACCTTGCCACCTTTTTCCATAGCTGTATGCACCATATTTTGGATCAAGTCTATCGGGTTAAGGCCTTCAATACCTGCAGGGACACCGTTTATGGCATAACTTCCTCCTCCCAAATCAGTCAGTTCAAATCCCAGGAAAGACAAGTCTTCCATAATTTCCTGCAAAATAGCCACTTCGGAAAGCGGAAACTGCACAATATCCGGAAACAGCATTCCTTGAGAAACACCTTGACGACGACTTATCTGGTCTATATACTTGTCATATAAAATACGGATATGGGCACGCTGCTGATCAATGATCATTAAGCCGGACTTTACAGAAGTCAAAATAAAACGTCCTTTAAACTGATAATGCTGGCCGGATTTCTCACTGACTGAAGAGTCCTCCACATGATCATACAATCCGGGATTTTCCTCCGCAGGAGAAGCCTCTTCCGCCCTATAATCATTCTCGTCAGGATGAAAGTTTTGAGAAGAAGCATGACGTTCCAGCCCCGCATACAGTTGTTCCCAGTCCTTACTAGGCTTTGAATAAGAAGAGGGAGGAGCAGCCGAAACATTAAAAGGATTATAATCAGGATTATAAGTCGTCTTTGGTGGCTGTATACCAGTGTATGGAGATGCATCAAAGGCTGGAATATCCGGCATTCCCTCCGTATCAAAATCAATGGAAGGTACCGCATTGAACTTACCTAGAGTTTCTTTCACGGCAGCTGCCAATATCTGCCAGATGGCTTGCTCGTTCTCAAACTTTATCTCTGTTTTAGTAGGATGTATGTTCACATCAATATTAGCAGGATCCACCTCAAAATAAATGAAATAAGATACTTGCTCACCCACGGGAACCAACTGCTCGTATGCATCCATGATAGCCTTATGAAAATAAGGATGGCGCATATATCGCCCGTTTACAAAGAAATATTGGCGGGCTCCTTTCTTACGGGCTGTTTCAGGTTTTCCTACAAACCCGGAAACACGGACCATTGTAGTATCTACATCCAGCGATAACAACTCCTGATTTATTTTCTTTCCGAAAACTCCCATGATACGCTGGCGCAACTGAAGTGCAGGAAGATTGAACAGTTCCGCCCCATTATGATGCAAAGTGAAAGACACCTCCGGATTAACCAATACAATCCGTTCAAACTCCGTCAATATATTACTCAGTTCCGTCTGGTTCGACTTCAGGAACTTACGACGCGCCGGCACATTAAAGAATAAATTCTTCACACTGAAGCTACTGCCTTTCGGGCAAGAAACCGCCTCCTGTCCCTCTACCTTGGAGCCGGATATCGTCAACATCGTTCCCAATTCCTCCCCTTCCATACGAGTACGAAGCTCCACCTGAGCCACAGCAGCAATAGAAGCCAAAGCCTCTCCACGAAATCCCATGGTATGCAAAGCAAACAAATCAGCAGCTTCACGAATTTTAGAAGTCGCATGGCGCTCAAAAGACAAACGTGCATCTGTTTCCGACATACCTTTTCCATCATCAATCACCTGAATGGAAGTCTTTCCTGCATCCACTACCAACACGTCAACGTGCTGAGCACCTGCGTCGATAGCATTCTCCACCAATTCTTTAATCACTGATGCAGGACGCTGAATCACCTCTCCCGCTGCTATCTGATTGGCAACGGAATCCGGCAGCAAACGGATAATATCGCTCATATATCTTATAAACTTACGTAATTAAAAAGTAAACTCACCGGTCACCAGGTAATGCAGAATATACAACAAAACCAAAATGGCCACAAACAAAGCTCCATAAGTCATCGGCTTACGCCCGCTTTCTTTTCTGCGTTTTAAATGCTTGGTACCTTGAACGAACTTTCCACGGATATCTTCCGGAGAAAATTCTTTGGGAGGAAGCATACCCAACTCGCGTTTGGCTTTCTCCTCCAGTTTTTGCAGCTTCTCCTTCCGTTCATCCACATAAATATATTGATGGTTGAAACGGCGGGGCTTTTCCATCTTAAACATTCCCATAGCTATTTCTTTTTATTAAATAAATTATGATTGGGCAAAGGAACAGCGCTCCGGTTACTCTTCTTCAACCCCTGACCGGCTTTCTTTCCACGCCACTTAAAGATATCCTCTTTATCAAGCGGACGGATATAGTCAAACCACACAAAGTTATCCAACTTCATCTTCTCCGGCGGACGTTGGAGCATAGGATAAAGAGTACCGTTCGATTTCGGACTCATAATCATTTTTTTCATCTTCCGGTTTTCCAGAAACATATTCAGCAGACTGGTTTCAGAAACATTCATTCCAATCAGTGTACTGTCGCTTTCCATCGGATAATATACCAGACGAACCGAACCGATCACATCTACTTTGCGCATCTCACCGCCTTGAAACCAAGCCTTCATCTCTTTTCCTGTCACCTGATTATAACTAGTAGAATCCAGTTGTTCTACAGACAAAGCCTGATTCTGAATATGTGCCCAGTCTATCGTACTGTCATTCATATAAATCATGATTTTCTCTCCCAGCAACTGCTGGTTGTTATTCCACAGTATAGGGTCATAATACATGGTCAGGCAGCTATCCTTGGAGGAAAAGACCAACGAATCGCATACCCCCTGCACATCCGTGCGATACATACGTACTTTATGATACGCCCGCGTTTCCCGGAACATAGAATCAGTATTCAAATAGTAGGTATACATTTGCAATGTATCGGCATGCATAAACAAGCTGTCACCTTGTGAATAATCCACTGCCACCGCTTTTTTAGTAGCAAAAGCATACTTGGTCAATTCATTATAATAACAATAATCACCAGTCAGCATATTCTTGTTTACAGTATCTGTCATGATCACATTATCAAACGCCTCCCCGTATCCTTTTACACGATCATAAAACAGACTGTCTCCAGTCAAACGCTTCCCCTCATTGGTCAGCACGGACCGGTCCAACAATTCCGCCTGCCCTATCTGAGTATTATAAAAGCCCAATTCCGAATAAATATGGTTAGCATCACTGACAATATCGGACGGACCAAGGATATTGGCTATTTTGGTTGCTGTACTGTATCGTAATGTATCGGAAGTCAAAGTAAACTTAGGGTTGACCAACTTCACATCATAATTGAACACAGATATTTTGGTAGCCGGACTATATTCCCCCCATTCCGAAGTCAATACATTCTCCTCGTCCATCAATGTCCCGCCATCAAAGTAATATCCCAAATTATAAATACGATCGTAGTTCAGGCTATCCGTCAACAAAGTCGTATTCTTGTTTTCCATGCGTACATTATAGCGTACCTGGGCAATCTGGGTATTTCCGTCATAAAACAAATAGTCCCCATACAGAAACAAGGTATCCCCCTGCACCATCTTCACATTGTCAAAAGCTTCCAGCGAATTCGTTTTCTCATAGAAACAGGCACTGTCACAATACATATATACACTGTCGTGACGGAACGCAACGTTTCCAATCAGAATCTGTGCATCCGGGTCCGGATTCAACGGACTTTTCTTCAACACATCCGAATGCAACAGATACACCTTGCTTTTAGCCGGTTTCTGTTCCCCTTTTTTAGCCGGTCTCACCTGAGCCAGCAAGCAAAAGCCGAACAGGCACAGGACACTTACCACAAGTATCCTATGCCTGCCCGAAGAGTATTTATTCTTTCTTTTTCCAAGCATATACTTTATACACTACATTATTTCTTTACCCAACCCGGATATTTGAAATCGCATTTCTGCCACTTCTCATTAATACGCACGTAGGTATGTTTTTGTTTATCCCTGATCCACTTATCAAGTTTTTCTTCGCTGCGTTTTTCCATCACGATGCCTTTCAGCCGTTGGTAGTCTTCCGTTATGGTTGCCTTATGCCCGTTCAAGCGGGTTTTCAATTTCACGATAGCGCAAATTTCCTTTCCTTTTGCATTAATCATGGTAAAAGGTTTGGAAATTTCCCCCACATTCATGCCTTCCACCATCTTTGCAGCCTCTTGTGACACCTGTGCCAATTGTTGCATTTCAAAACGCGCCGTACCAGTCTGCGGATTCGCCATCAAACCATGGTTGTTACGCGTGTCCTTATCGTGAGAGATATAAGTAGCGGCATCATCAAAAGTAAATTTCTCATTACGGATATCATTGGCAATAGAATCCAGACGTAACAAGGCTGCTTCCAGATCTTTTTCATCCACTTTCGGTTTTAACAAGATATGGCGGGTATTGATACGGTCACCACGTTTTTCGATCAACTGGATAATATGGAAACCGAATTCAGACTCCACAATCTTGGATACCTTGTTAGGATCTTGCAGATTGAATGCCACATTCGCATATTCAGGTACCAGCTCAGCCCTGCCCATAAAGCCGAGTTCGCCACCACGGCGGCGCGAACCTTCATCTTCCGAATACAGACGTGCCAAAGTGGAGAAAGCTATTTCACCGGAAGTAACACGTTCCGTATAGTCACGCAAAGTCTTCTTCACACGCTCAATTTCTTCCTGCGGAATCTTAGGTTCCATAGTAATGATCTGCACTTCTACCTGAGTAGGAATAAAAGGAATACTGTCTTGAGGAAGATCCTTGAAATAACGACGGACTTCGGCCGGAGTAATCTTGATATCCCCCACAATCTGCTGCTGCATTTTCTGCACCGTTTTTCCATCACGTATATTCTCGCGGAGCATTTCGCGTATTTGTGTAGAAGTCTTATTATAATATTCTTCTACTTTTTCCTTAGAACCAATCTGATCAATCAGCCAATTTGTACGTCTTTCCACATCACTGATAATTTCCTGTTCGGAAACCTCAATACTATCAATAGCAGCCTGATGAAGAAACAATTTCTGGATGGCAAGCTGCTCCGGAATAATACAATACGGATCACCGTCAAACTTGCGGCCTTCATACTGGGCATTCAGACGTTCATTCTCCACGTCCGATTTTAGAATGGCCTCATCACCTACTACCCATACAACCTCGTCTATCACATTGTCTTGCCCGTATACTGAAACAACGGCAAACAGCATCAGCATCAGTGCATAAACTTTGGTACACATCAATTTATTCATTTGAATTCAAATAATAGTAATTAATCTTGTTCCTGTCCGAAGCGTGTCGGTATAACTCTTCTTTGACTTTATTTATAAATTCAACCCGCTTCAGGTTTATTAAAATCTCCTTAATTTCCGTCTTTGCAAAATCCAGCGGCCTCTGTTGGTCCTTACCCAAGAATTCCTCTACATGCAGGAAATAACAAAACGCCGTGTCTTTTACCTCTATATTCCGGTTCTTGTCCAAATAGTTCTCATCCGTATCAAGCGCTTTCAAAGGTATTTTGACAGCAATATCGGACAATGGCATCCAACGGTCATAAAAATAATCATAGCTCACCGCATTGCGCAAACTGTATTTTTCCAGGCTCTCAATAGCATCCCGGTTATTTTTTTTATACCATTTGCGTACACTTGCCAAATCCTGAGAATGAAGAGGAACTTTTATAAACAGCCCTTTCACAAAAGGATGTTCTGTATGAAACAACTCCTTGTTTTTCTCATAATAAGCGCTGATTTCCTCATCACTTATCTCATTGGCCAGTTTCTGATTAACCAGTTCCTCCTGATACGTATGCATGATCAATGCCCTGCGATAGTTCTCCACTAACTTGGCAATCTTTGCATTATCAGGAATATTTCCTTCCGCTTTATCAAAAAGCAGCACATCCTCCACCCAGTTTTTTATATAGTGCTCGGCAAACAAGACACTATCGTCTTTTGAAATATGGAAAGGCAACGCCGCCTGCAAATCTTCTTTATAGAGATATTCACCAGCAACTTCCACTAAAGGAGTCCTCCCCTTATGGTCGTGCTCCTGGCCGCATCCCGACAAAGCACCTGCTATAACAAGTAACACCCCCCAGTTTTTCACGATATTCATATAACATTAAAATAGTGAACGAAGATACTGCAATAATTAATTACTTCCGTTATTATTAACTGTTTTTAAAACCTCTTGGTTAATTTCAACCTTATATTTCTGCTTCAAATCTTTCAACCAGGCATCCTCATAGACAGTCAGATAATCCTTGACAACCGCTTCTCTTACATCCTCATAACTTTCAGGACCTTTCTTTAACTTCTTTCCCATCACAAAAGTATAAGGTAAATCCGGCTCAGGCTGAAAGCTACCGCATTTAAAGACCAATTTATCAATATACCTGTTGGTCCCTATCTGAAAGACACCTGCTTCCATACGAACTTTGGAGGAAGCATCATCTCCGGTCAGTGTATGTAATATATCTTTCCACTGGGATACCGGTTTTTTTTTCAATTGTTTCTTAATGGCTGAAGCCGTTTTTCTATCTTTACAATGAATCACTGCTCCCCGATAATGCGGCAATTCCCAGGCATAGTCTGATTTATGTTGCTTGAAGAAGCGTTCCAGGTCATCCTCATTCCAGGCTTCATCACCCGATTGATATTTTTGCGACAAATAAGCCGCAAGCAAACCATCCTGCAATTCCTGCACCCGGAACTCCAGTTCTTCCTTCTGTTCTGCAGAAAGCTCCTTCCATGTACAATTGCCATTCTTCTCCAGATAATTCAATAACTGTTCCCGTTTTTCTTCAAAACTGACACCCTGCCTGCGGTCTATCCATTTCACTATATGAATGCCCATAGGTGAATAAAAAGGAGCTGAAATCTTATTTCTTTCCAAAGATTCCAGTTTGTCTATCCATTCCTGCATATTCTTGTTCACAGGCATCCACGGCAACACTCCTCCCACATTTTTACAAGCTTCATCATCCGAGTACCGGCGGGCCAGCGTTGCAAAATCCGCGCCTTCCCGCAATGCTTCATAAACCGAATCCATTTGCTGCCGCACCCTCATTTCCTCCTGACGGCTTGCATTCTGGGATAAATATTTGCTAATATGGGCAATTTTGATCCAATCATTTGCCTGCAAACGTTGTTCACCTTGCAGGTATAACCGGCGGGCAGCCTGTTCCTCCTTTTCTGCATCTGCCAAATAAGTTCTTAAAAGTTTGCCCCGATACCAGTCCACCTGCCTGCGGAAAACAGGCAACGTATCTATTCCCATATCATGTGCATAGCGTACTTTTAATTTATAGTTGATAAAAGAAGGTAGAAAAGAAAGCGGGGTCCGATGAGAAGATTTACGAAAATAATATTCAAACTCGGAACGTTTTACAGGTTCACCGTCAATAGATAACACAACTTCTCCTTGCGCCCGCATTTCCAACGCGAACACAAGGAGAAGTGACAGAATACCGACCATTCTATGCGGCATCATTCATACATTTTATTGAGGACGGCTGTAGTTAGGAGCCTCGCTGGTTATGGCCACATCATGCGGATGACTTTCCAATACACCTGCGTTAGTAATACGGGTGAATTTGGCATCATGCAATTGTTCTATATTAGCAGCGCCACAATATCCCATTCCCGCACGAAGACCACCTACCAGCTGGTAAATCACTTCATACAAAGTACCTTTATAAGGTACACGGGCTGCAATACCTTCCGGAACCAGTTTCTTCACATCGGCAGTTCCGCTCTGGAAATAACGATCCTTCGAGCCGTTCTCCATCGCTTCCAAAGATCCCATTCCACGATAAGATTTGAATTTACGTCCGTTAAAGATAATCGTATCACCCGGTGACTCTTCCGTTCCGGCAACCAATGAACCGATCATTACACTATAACCGCCGGCAGCCAAAGCTTTTACCACATCCCCCGAATAACGCAAGCCACCATCAGCAATCAAGGGTATACCTGTACCTTTCAGCGCCTTGGCAACATCATAAACGGCAGAAAGCTGGGGAACACCCACACCGGCAACCACACGGGTAGTACAGATAGAACCCGGACCGATACCGACCTTCACACCATCCGCACCGGCTTCCACCAACATTTTGGCAGCTTCGCCCGTAGCGATATTACCTACCACAATATCAATATTCGGGAAACGTTTCTTAGCTTCTTTCAATTTTTCGATCACATACATGGAGTGGCCATGAGCCGTATCAATAACGATTGCATCCGCACCGGCATCAACCAAGGCCTGCATACGGTCCAGCGTATCGGCAGTAACCCCTACACCGGCAGCCACACGCAAACGTCCTTTGGCATCCTTGCAAGCCATCGGTTTATCTTTCGCTTTTGTAATATCTTTATAAGTAATAAGACCTACCAGTTTACCTTCCTTATCCACCACCGGCAACTTTTCAATCTTATGCTCTTGCAGAATCCGTGAGGCAGCCTCCATGTCAGTGGACTGGTTGGTAGTGACAATATTCTCCTTCGTCATTACCTCATCAATACGTTTGTCCATATCCTTCTCAAAACGAAGGTCACGGTTCGTCACAATACCTACCAAATATCTTTCATCGTCTACTACAGGGATACCGCCGATTCTATATTCAGACATCAACGCAAGTGCATCTCTCACAGTAGATCCTCTCTTGATAGTCACAGGATCATAAATCATACCGTTTTCCGCACGTTTCACTATGGCTACCTGACGTGCCTGCTCTTCGATAGACATGTTTTTGTGAATCACACCGATTCCCCCTTCACGGGCAATGGCAATGGCCATTTTCGCTTCTGTAACCGTATCCATAGCGGCAGTCACAAAAGGGACTTTCAACTCGATGTTGCGTGAGAACTTAGTCGTGAGTTCGACTGTTTTTGGTAAAACTTCAGAATAGGCGGGGATCAACAATACATCGTCGTAGGTTAATCCGTCCATTACGATTTTATCTGCAATAAATGACATAGGGCTTTATGCGTTTAGATTTTATTGCGTGCAAATATACGCATTTTATTCAATATGGGAAAACGATAGAATATTTTTTTGCTAAGAGAATACGAAATTTTGCAGAAATAAAAAGAATCAGTCCCCCAAATGGCTCACATAAAACAATTACAAAAAAACAGGGAGTTCATGAAACAAATGAAGCGCTTTTATTCTTCAGGTCCAGTGTTTTTCATTAAATTTGTACTTTGAACAAAAGAAACAAAAGAAACATGGAAAAACAACCGCAATTTCCCTTTGCACCCAAAGACTTCGCACGCTGCCTTAACGCCACATGCCCCCGTTCCCAAAACTGCCTGAGACGAACTGCCGCCCTGCAGGATACGGATGAACATCTATTTCTCAAAGTGGTAAACCCGCTCCGTTATCCCAAGGAGGGTGAAGAATGTGAACTGTTCCGTTCCACCGACAAAGTGCGGATGGCATGGGGAGTCACCCACCTGCTGGACAATGTGCCCTACAAAGAAGGCAGCCTGCTGCGCAATATGATCATCAACCACCTGGGCAGAAGCCAGTATTACCGGTGCTTCCGCAAGGAACGCCCTTTTGCGCCACAAGACCAACAGACCATTCGCATGCTGTTCCGCCAGAGAGGCATCAGCGAAGAGCCGTCATTCGACTACTACACAAATGAATTTAACTGGTAATATCCGTCACACTGTCACAGCCGCATGCAACACATTGTACGACAATAGTTTACCACTATGACAGATGGTGTAACGGATGGTGTGACGGACTTTTATCTGTCACACCGCCGCCTCCGGATCTCATCATGCCCTTACCAGCTGATACACAGTGCCTTTACGTGTATGCCGTGAAGGAATACCCTGTTTCCTCAAAATTCGTCCGAATGCCGCCACCCTCTTGGCGTTCAATGGAATATCCACTTCCTGATGCAATATCTTCAATATTTCGGCAGGCGCCATCCACTCGCCCTCTTCCCCCGCTTCCGCCATGCGGAAATAACGGAAAAGGAACTGCTCTTCAGGAGAATATTGCTGAAATTCGCGGTTCGCCTCCGTCATGACATACTCGTCCGCATCATTAAACCAGTAACGCTCACCGTGCGCCAGCTCGTGCATGGCCTGTGCATACAACTGATCGTAGTCTATGGGACGCGAGGTATCAATCACCCCCTTCACCTCAATGCAGATGAAGCGGCGGCTGCCCGAAGGATCGGTCAGCAAATCCTTGTGGTTACTGGTGGCAATGAACGAAGCATAGCGGCGCATCTCCACCACCGATGTGCCGTAAGGCCGGCGCGCATTCACCACCGGCTTTTGCAGAATGTGCTTCAAGAATCCCTGTTGTGTGGCGCTCACCTGGTCGAACTCGTCAATATTGATCAGCGCGAATCGATTCAGGCTTAGTTCGACATCTTTCTTGCGTGAGAAATCGAGGCTGTCCGTATAGTAGGAGCATTCGGAAGGCGGCATGATGCTGCGGCAAAAGGTGGACTTGCGCGTTCCCTGCGCTCCCACCAGCAGGGGCGAAACACTGTTGGCATAGCGCTTGTCCATCCCCCGCCAATGAGCCACCATGTTCAGAAACCAGCGATGGAACAATTCGGGCCAATGCGGATTGTCACAAGGTACGGTCTGCGCCAACGGACGGATGCGGTCGCGTCCGTCCCACTCCGGAAGGTTGAACAAAAAATCCTCCAGCGGATTATACACCGGCACACGATTGGAATACACATAGCGGCTGATATCCCTGTCCCACAGGGGGATACCTTCGGCCTGTGCATCCAGGGCGATGCTGTTCAACGCACGCTTGTCCACCGGCTGAAAGCGGAAGCAGAAGGAATGCCGCTCGCGGAACTCCGCCTCTCCGGTCTGCACGTTAAAGCGAAATTCATAACGTCTTTTCATAAACTCGGCAATGAGGACCGACAATTGCTGCTCACGGCTCAAAGCGCATTTGCTTCCGAAATCCTGACGCCGGCTGTACACATTCCGCACCACCTGACGCACCAGTTCCAACGGTTTGCGTACAAAATGACGGAAACGCGCCCTGCTGACCACCGCTTCCTCCGGAATGCCCGACCGGAAACAGTTCAACGCCAGTTGCGAAAGAAGGGTATCCCAGCTATAGGAGGACTTTTCATCGGCCGGATCGGGCTTATCCAAATCAATGTAAGCCTGCCTCAAGGCCGCCTCGAACAGCATGGAGAGCGCATCTGCCGTTTCATAACTCCCCAAGGCACGTTCCAAAGGACGCTGGCCGGAGACAGCAGGTTCGGTATGCAAGGCCATTTCATCGGGCATCCCCATAGGCTGTGACAGGTAGAACTGCACGGAGTCCGGCCGGTAAAGCACATCGGGGTCATAGGAAAGGCGTGAATATTGTTCCAGGAAAGGTTCCTTGGGACGGATATCGAATGACAACTGGGGCTGTGTAACTCGTAACTTTGCCGCATCACTTTTTCGTAACATTAAATATTTCACTTTACGAAAACTATATTTATGTAGAAAATGGATGCAAAAAAGATTACAGAAGACTACCACGACTGGCATAACATTGCCGAACTTCGACTTCTTGGCTTGAGCCGTTCTCAAATAGCAAAGAAGCTGCAACTTCCTCCCGGCAGAGTCATGCGGCTTTCCCGATTAAATGTTGATGAGCTTCTTCAACATGGCAATCGTCCGCGCCCTTCTTATTCCTGCCGTCTCGATCCTTATGAGGAGTCAGTTAAGCATTTGCTGATAACCTGTCCTTATTATTCTTCCACCCAGATTCATGAATATCTAAAGGAGAATAATCCCTCTTTTCCAAAAGTCTGTGAAAAGACTGTTTTCAATTACGTAAAAAAAATACGTAAAAGATACGATATACCTGCAAGAGTATAATTTTTTGCAGCAACAATCTTTTGTTCAGAATTCAATAAGAATCTGAACTGCATCCTTATTACCGAAATTTAAATAAAAGACATTATGAAATCCGTTATTTCAGACAATAAGATTATTCCATTCCTGCCTTGTTATAAAAGGACATCACAGTTGCATGAAACCAAAGTTAGTGATCTGAAAACTGTATATGGATGTAATGGATATGCGGTTTATGATTATATAGAAAATGAGATATTCCGTACAGGAAACCATTCATTGTATTGGTGTAAGAATATGCTTTGCAGAGTAGCGGACTATTGGGCACTCTCTCCGGAAGAAGTGGAGAAAATCGTGGAGTATTGTATTCAGGTTGACTTGTTCAATGCTGAGTTGTATACCAAGTATCATATTCTTACATCCGCAGAAATCAGGCAACAGTATAATAATGCCGGTTTCTTCATGGCTGTCAATTCATAATCACTATCAATGATAAATTAGCTGACACCATCAACAGAATCTTCGAACTTAAATAATATATAATAGAAAGGGAGCAATATGGAAATATTAACGGCCCTGCAATGGGCTAAAAAGGGTTTTATCCCCAATGAGGGGGCCAAAGGTACAAAACAATGGACTAACAGCTTTTACTCTGCCAAAGCTGTCTATTTCAAAGACAGTGAGGTCCATGAAGATAAGGACACTGCCAAAGCCATCCTTTTTGCCAAAAGGAAGGAGTACCGGGATGTAGCCAAGAAACGGAAAGAGAAAAGAAACATATACCCAAAGATAGTGAAGAGATGCAAAAAGCCATTTTTGATTTTTAACAGAAATAACTGGGTATGACTATAAACAGAGTAAAAAAGAAGTTTTGCTCAATAACTAATAACAAATAAGAAATGAGTCACATAGATAGCACAAGAAAATCGTATTCATTTCCATACGAGATAACGGTCTGTATGACCAAAGAGGAATGTAAGATATTGCTTCCGTTCTTTCAGAAAGCATATAAGAGTGTAAAATCAAAATACGAAAAGTATAATGATATTCACAATGGAGGGGAGGCTACGGAAAGAGAAGAAAATCTTCTTATGAAATACTCTGAGCAGTTGGAAAGACTGGAGAGTGTTTTATCATCTATTGATGAAATTTTAAAACAAGAAAGAAATGAACGATATACTATTCAAAAAAATAAAAAGAGCAAACAGTAAATATGCTGAATACTTATTGGCTTGCGATAAAGTAGCTAAAGCAGCCCAAAAGCATATAAATTGGAACGATAGCGTAGGTTGTGCCTATATGCCGGGTGACGGTCTTTGCATAGAGATTGAAGCCTATGTTTGCCCAGCTA
>PPYE01357102.1_pt1 | contig 40834 bp, 42 predicted proteins | sample 1559881 | NCBI WGS metagenome assembly PPYE01 (sample SAMN08240022, study PRJNA423297) | Human gut metagenome, whole genome shotgun sequencing project. | reverse complement strand
TGTTTTTTGTGCAACTACATTTTACCACAAGGGTTCGCTATGGATTTTTAAGTGTTCAACTTAATTATACAATCCGCCGTACAAATGACATGCAACAATTGAATAGTCTTACTGCTCAGATTTCCGGACTTACTAGGCTTGTGGCTACAGTGGATACTTGGAGATTAGTTGATGTCTATATTGATATTGCATCCAGTAAGTCCAAATCTCTAAGAAAAGATTTTGCTCGTATGGTTGAAGATAGCAAGCAAAAGAAAATTAATATAGTGATAACCAAAAGTCTTAGTCGGTTTGGCAGGGATACTGTTGATACACTCGAGGCTTTGAAGATACTAGGAGAATCCGATGTTCGTGTTATTTTTGAACAAGAAAATCTGGATTCCGCTGAAACCGACAACCAGCTGATGATTTCCATCGTGGAGGCATTGGCACAAGCAGAAAACGAGAGTAGAAGCGAAAACATCAAATGGGGTATTAAGAAGAAGGTCGAATACGGAACTTCAAAATTAGCTGATAGAAAATGTTACGGATATGATAGCGATGAGAACGGAAAATTAATTGTTAATGAGGAACAGGCAACTATTGTTCAGAAGATATTCAACTTGTATCTTGGTGGCAAAAGCGTAACAGGCATCTTGAAAGAACTAGAAAATCTAGGTATCAAATCACCAACCGGCAAGGATAAGTGGAACAAACGAACTGTTGAGTTGACGCTAACCAAACGAAAGTATATCGGAGAAGCGGAGCTTTTGAAATCTGATGAGAATAGTACATATTATTTAATCAGTGATAATAACCCGGCAATCATCTCTAAGGAAGTTTTTGAGGCAGTGCAAAAAAGAAAAACTCAGAGAAGCAATGTCACGGTAGATGAAGAGGGGACAAAGCACCGCAGCGCAAATAAGTATAGCTCAAAGAAAAAGTAGTCGGATAATTATCTTCATCTTTGTATAATAAATGACTTGCTATTATGTGCCTCACGAGTGATATATAGTACTACCAAAAGAAGAAAGGTAGGAATTATGTATGATGTACTTAAAGCTAAATGCTGATTATGAGCAGGGGGAACTTGTTCCATTATTGGATGATGCGATTTATGTGTATTGTGATGTTTGCAAAAGTTTACATAGAATTGAAGATGTGAGTCATGCTGCATTTGGATCTTGTTCTTTTGAACAGCTTAATGCCTGTGAAAAATGTAGTGAAGAACTTCAAAAAGAAGATGAAAAGAAACAAATCGCAGAGGCTTTGGGTTGGTATCCTAAGGTTACACTAATTAGTTTTTAGACAATGCTGAAATTCAGAATTATTTGATAAGTTGGTTCTGTAGATGAAGAAGAAATGAGTTCGTATAATTCAATTTGCTTTTGAAGAGGAGTTTTAACAAATTAAAAGTGTAAACTTTTAGACACACCCTAGCCAAAAGCTGCGTAACAAGCAATTGTATTGCTCACAAACCGAAGATACATAACTAAACATAGAAATGATACAATGCCTGAGCCCAGTATTACTGCGGTTTGGGCATTTTTGCATTTATAAACAAGAGTAACTTTTGTCCGTAATTTGAGAAAAAGAGAAGAAAAGTTGCCCACCCACTTCGCAAGAAAAAAATAACGAGCAAAAGTTTACAGATGGGAGAAAAAATTACAAAATAATTGTAAACTAACTATGCGATAAAAATATTATGAAAAATATAGCTTGACAAATATATTTATATACCGTAATATATGAATATAAAAATACAAAAGATAAACATATAAATATGAGAAGGAAGAGAGTGATTTTATGAATTACGACGCAAAAAAGTTGAACGAAAAAGCGGAACTTTTAAAAGTTTTAGCACATCCTGTACGTCTTTGTATAGTAAAAGGATTATTAGAAAATGGCGGGTGTTGTAATGTTACATATATGCAAAATTGCCTAAATGCACCACAGTCTACAGTTTCACAACATTTACAAAAATTAAAGGCTGCAGGAATTATAGAAGGTAAGAGAGATGGTTTGATGGTAAATTATAAGATATGTAACGAAAAAATAAAAGAGTTGCTCTCAGTGTTATTTAGTGATTGAAGAATATTAGAAAAATTATTATTAGAATTTCGAGAAAATAAGGAGGCGAGTTTATGAATAATAAAGGTAGTTGGAATCCATATTTTGCAGGTGCTTTAAGTGGTGTAGTAGCTATTGGGTCGGTGTGGTTTGTGGGAAAATATTTTGGAGCGTCCACTTCTTTTGTGAAAAGTGCAGGGATGATTGAGCAAATTTTTTCTCCGGAACGTGTAGCTCGGATGCCATACTTTATTAAAGAAGTACCAGCTATTGATTGGCAGTGGATGTTTGTTTTGGGAATAGCATTAGGAGCTTTTGTTGCATCTATTTTATCAGGGACTTTTAAAGTTCAAACAATACCTGATATGTGGGCGGGAAGATTTGGAAGTGCAACTAGACCAAGAGCAATAGGTGCATTTATAGGTGGAGTTATAGCTATGTTTGGTGTGCGTTTAGCTAACGGTTGCCCAAGTGGACATGGACTTGCAGGAGCTTCTCAGTTGGCTGTAAGCGGCTACTTAGCATTAATCTTCTTCTTTATTGGTGGTATGATTTCAGCAAATTTATTATACAAAGGTGGTAAAAGAAGATGATTACATTATTTTATGGATTAATCACGGGAATTCTATTTGGTTTTTTATTACAAAAAGGGGAAGTTTTACGTTATGACAAGCAAATTGGTGCCTTACGTTTGCAGGATATGACGATTGTAAAGTTTATGCTTTCTCATATTGCCGTAGCAATGGTAGGAGTATATTTCCTGTATGATTTGGGTATAGTAAAATTATCCATTAAATCAACTATTTTAGGCGGTGTGGTCATTGGCGCCATTATTTTTGGTATTGGTTGGGGATTATTGGGGTATTGCCCCGGTACATCGTTGGGAGCATTGGGAGAAGGGCGCATTGATGCTTTATGGGGTATTGGTGGCATGTTAGTTGGTGCCGGTGTTTATGCTGAGGCTTATCCTTATTTGCAAAAAACAGTACTTACTTGGGGAGATTATGGTAAAATTACAATTCCGCAGGTTTTAGGAGTAAATCATTGGATAATCATTGTTATCTTGCTCATAGCTATATTGGGATTATTTAAATGGTTTGAGCAAAAGGAGCTTTGAGATTTAGGTATATTTTTGTTTAATAGGAGGAAAGTATAGGATATGAACAATAATATTCAGAAATATATGTATTGGCTGTTGTTAGTATTTCTGGCCGTAGGTTTTTTTTATCCGCCTATTGGACTAATTGCTATTATATGTATGGTCGCACCAGTTTCAGTTGCATTTTATAAGGGGCGCTTCTGGTGTGGTAATTTTTGTCCACGAGGAAGTTTCTATAAATCTTAACTTTATTATTACAAGTTATGGATGATGGTCACTTAACAGATGGTCAAGGTAATGTCATTAACTTTAAAAATACAATTATTATTTGTACTTCTAATGCTGGCTTTGGCGATGGAAATGAAGAGTTTGATGATATTATGGATGAAATGAAAAAATTCTTCCGCCCTGAATTCCTTAACCGTTTCAATGGTATCGTTAAATTCGAGCATTTAGGTAAAGATGCATTACAAGACATCGTGAACTTATTATTAGAAGATGTTCAAAAAACATTAGATAAAAAAGGAATCACAATGGACGTTACACAAGATGTCAAAGATTGGTTAATTGATAAAGGCTACGACGAACAAATGGGTGCGCGTCCGTTACGTCGTGTTGTTGAACAAGAAGTACGCGACAAAATCACAGATTACTACTTAGATCATACAGACGTAAAACATGTAGATATCGTACTTGAAAATGATGAAGTAATAGTTAAAGGTAAATAAACTGTTACACTAAATAAAGGAAATTATATTAAAAAAGAGTTTGGAACATAAATCAAAAACAGTAGTAAGGTAATTTCGTATTGAAAATTATCTTATTGGGTTCTTTGTCAAGTGGTGTTGGTGACCAATTAAAGTCATTTAAATTTTACTGTATTTACACGGTAGATTAATTTGAGCTCCGCTCCAGAAACCTACTTCGAGCATCCTAAGGCCGGCCTCAACCAACAGTGAAAGAAGATCACTTTCTCTGTCGTTTTCGGACACGGCTGTTCCGGCAGGAGTCTACGTAGGTTTCTTACGCTATTGTGTATGCGTTTCATTATTTTGTTACCTAGACATATCTCATTCAGTAGCTTAAGCCACTAAATGAGATATGTCTTTTTGATTGACGATAGCTCTTAATTTAAAGTGTAATAATATTCTATTTTTAAAAATAAGATTGACAAAATTAAAGAGTATCCGGTCTTCCAGGATTTGCTGAATGACTATGAGTTGCGTAACAAATAAGGAGTAATATTGATATGTTCCCACGAACGTACAAAATAGTCGATATGTTCCCGCATACGACCATTTTGCCAAAAATCGCAAATACATCAATTCTATCAACTCGTCCCACGTTGAGTGCGTATGTTTGATGTCTAGGACAGGAAAGTAAAAACGCTGGAAAGTGTACTAAATAAGCTATTTCCACTATTTTGAGATTAAAAATGAGAAATTCAAAATCGGAGTTTCATCACCCCATGGGAACATATCAACGCAATCCATTTTTTGATAGTTTAGACGGTGAGTTGGATAAGGGGTTCACGAGTGTATGAGTTGGATGTTTTGAAAAAAATCCCCGGTGAGTGAGTAGGTTGGATGTGGAATAAATAGAATGTTCGTGTTATAGAACCACAAATAACCGGTTAAGATGAAATCATATTATCTTAACCGGTTATTGTTTTGCCGCAATGTAAAAATTTTAAACAATTACTTGCAAATTTATGTCGAGTAGTATATCATAATCATATAATCGTTTACACGATTATATGATTATGATATAGAAAGGAGAAGGAGTACATGGAAACATTGGTAGATGTATTCAAAGCACTATCAGATGAAACTCGTCTGCGAATTTTGAATCTGTTGTATGAGAGGGAATTATGTGTTTGTGATGTGATGGAAATATTGCAAATTACACAGGCAAAAGCATCCCGGCATCTTATCTACCTCAAAAATGCCGGGTTGGTCAAAGATCGCAAGCAGGCACAATGGGCATATTATTCGATGCGGAATGATAACAAACCAAAATTCCTTGATAGTTTGGTGTATGACAGTTTACGGACGATAGAATTATATCAAAAAGATATGAACAATCTGCATATCTGGCTGCATCAGAAAAAAGATACGTGTTGTGATTAGGTTAAAGGAGTGAATGATAATGAAGAAAATTGAAATTTTTGATCCGGCAATGTGTTGTTCGACAGGGGTATGTGGCCCTTCCGTAAATCCCGAATTGATCCGGGTGGCAGCAGTTGTTGAAAATCTGAAAAAAAGTGGGATCCATATTATAAGACATAATTTGTCTTCCGAACCGCAGGCATTTGTACAAAATACGATCATCAATGCAGCATTGAATGTCAAAGGAACGGAAATACTTCCGGTCACTATGGTGGACGGTGCGATTGTTAAGGAAGGTGGGTATCTTACCAATAAGGAATTTGCGGAATATCTTCAGTTAGATCTTGATGCAGTTCAATCAAAGCCGGATACGACACAGAATTCCACCTGTAACTGTGGTTCGAACGACTGTTGCTGTTAAGGAGGAATGCGGTCATGAACATATCATTATATGATCCGGCAAAAACAGCATCAACGAAATACTTGTTTTTTACAGGGAAAGGCGGTGTTGGGAAAACTTCTATTGCCTGTGCTACAGCGGTAGCATTGGCGGATGCAGGGGAAAAGATACTGCTTGTCAGTACGGATCCGGCCTCTAACCTGCAGGATGTATTCGGTGTGTCGCTGAATGATGCTGGTGTTGCTATTGCAGAAGTTCCCGGGTTAGTCGTAGCAAATCTGGATCCGCTGACTGCTGCTGCAGAATACAGGGAATCAGTGATTGGTGCCTATCGCGGCAAATTACCGGATTCAGCAATTCAAAATGTAGAAGAGCAATTATCCGGTTCTTGTACGGTGGAAATTGCGGCATTTAATGCGTTTTCTGAATTTCTGACTAATGCGGAAAAAGCAGAAAAATTCGATCACATTATTTTTGATACGGCACCGACCGGACATACGCTCCGTATGCTCCAGCTCCCGTCTGCATGGAGCGGTTTTATCAGCGAAAGCAAACACGGTGCATCATGCCTTGGGCAGCTGTCCGGCTTAGAAGATAAAAAAGAAATGTATAAAAAAGCGGTTCATACGTTAGCGGACAGCCGTCTTACAACACTTATTCTTGTCACCAGACCGGAAACGGCACCGATCCGGGAAGCACAGCGGGCATCCCATGAATTGGAAGCATTAGAAATTCGCAATCAAGTACTTGTGATCAATGGCCTAGTCGGAAAGACAACGATCGCCGCAGCTATCGCTCTTGGCCTACATCGTAAGGGGAGAAAAGTACGTCTTGCTACCACAGATCCTGCTGATCATTTGAACCTTGTCATAGGGCAGCAAGAAGGCATATCTGTCAGCCATATCGATGAAAAAGGTGAGTTGAAAAAATATCAGGAAGAAGTGCTTACGAAAGCGCGCCAGACTATGCCGGAGGATGATCTGGAATATGTCAAGGAAGATCTTCGGTCGCCATGTACACAGGAAATCGCCGTATTCCGTGCTTTTGCCGATATTGTTGCGAAGAGCCGGGACGAAATCGTTGTACTGGATACAGCGCCTACAGGACACACGATCCTTTTACTGGAATCTACCCAAAATTACAATCAGCAGATAGAAAATTCCGGTGGTGCTGTATCGGATGCAGAAAAGGAATTGCTTCCCAGATTGAAAGATTCCAATGAAACGGAAGTTATCATCGTAACACTTGCGGAAACCACACCGTTTTATGAAGCAAAGCGGTTATTGGATGATCTAAAGCGTGCAGGGCTTGCTGTCAGATGGTGGGTAATTAATGCCAGTTATTCGATGGCGGATACAAAAAGTGATTTTTTGAGGGCAAAAGCAACTGCTGAATTACAATGGATCCATGAAGTCGACAACATATCAGATGGTCAGTATGCAATTATTCCGTGGAAACCATTTGAAGTAAAAGGTGAAAAGCTGCTGGAATTGCTATAACTACGGGAGCGTATATTCCACATGTCAGTGGAATAATAGCAGGATTATAGATCATTTGAGTTAGGAGAAGAATGTGATGGTAATACAAAAACATGGGTTATCATTTTTGGATCGATTTCTTACATTGTGAATTTTTATTGCTATGGCATTGGGCGTAACTGGGGGATATGTATTTCCCCAGTTGGCCGAGTCGTTAAGCAGTTTCAGTACAGGCACGATATCCTGGCCGATTGCTATAGGCCTTATCATTATGATGTATCCGCCTCTTGCTAAAGTAAAATATGAAGAAATCGGAAAAGTAGTAAATAACAAAAAATATTTGCATTTTCACTCTTTCAAAATTGGATTATGGGTCCTATTTTAATGTTTGTTTTAGCGGTATTCTTTTTAAGAGATATGCCAGGTTTTGCTATCGGGTTAATTGTTATTGGATTGGCGCGATGCATTGCAATGGTCATTATCTGGAATACACTGGCTGATGGGGACAATGAATATTGTGCAGCGCTGGTAGCATTAAATTCTATTTTCCAGATCCTGTTATATGCTGCATATATCTATTTATTTGTTACGATTATTCCGGAATGGCTGGGAATATCTTGGGGAGGACAGAATATTACGGTATCCATGACAGATGTGGCTGAAAGTGTGTTAATCTATCTAGGAATTCCGTTTGCTGCAGGTTTTTTGACAAGATTTGGATTCATTCGGACAAAAACGAAACAATGGTATGAACAGGTTTTTATTCCTAAAATTTCACCATTGGCTTTAATGGCATTATTATATACCATTATTATTATGTTTATGACTAAAGGAAATGAATACCCGAATTGAAAATAGATGCTTGTACCTGGGCAATATTTGAATCCATCGGTCCATTCCCAGAAACACTTCAAAATGTATGGGGGAGGATCTATTCAGAGTGGTTTCCATCTTCAGGATATGAAGCAGTTGAAGGTCCTGAAATTTTATGGAATGAGAGTCCAGACACTGGAAATCCAAAGTATCGAAGCGAAATCTGGATTCCAGTAAAGAAAAAAGACTATTAATTACATTAATGTTTATTATTGAGGGCGCTCCTAGTAAGAGTGCCCTTTTCGTAAACGGGTACGATTGGTGGATATGTTCCCGTCTACCGATAGCTCCAAAAACGCAGTGGATATGTTTCCGAGAACGGGCAGGTTCAAATGACATTCATTCGCTCATCTCGCCCCACGTGGAGACAGTGGCTCTACTAACGAGAACAAAATAAGAAAGGACCATAAAAGCCCGTGTTTAAGTTATTTCTGCGGCATCTGTCTTTCTGAAGAGAGAGGCGGGTGCCACTTTTTCTGTCCGGAGAAATGAGAATATTGCTCTGGCGTGACTATGGAAAGGCTATTTTGATGGATTTTTGGATGGCGAGACTGTGGTTTTGCTATTTTTGGGGGTTGAGACTGTAGGAAGGCTATTTTTCAGAAGTTGAGACGACGGGAAAGCAATTTGAGCCTGCGGCAGATCGCTACCATCATTCAAAGAAAGATCATTATAAAAGAGTAAAAAAGAAAGCGGTGCAGGTGATCCTGAACCGCTCTCTGGCTGTTATTCCGCGGCGAACTGCTTGTGCAGTTCGTCTATTTTGTTCTTGTAATAACGAATCATTCTATCCGACAGGCCAAGGCTGTCTGCGATCTCAGCAGTTGTGAAACCAACCTTGTCTTTCTTATAAACCTTAGCGCATTTAGGGTAATGCTGTTCCAGAAATGCAATGAATTCTTCCTCTTCAAGATTCTTCATGGCTTCTGCACTGGTTACATCCCCGATAGCTGCTTTCTTATTGGAGTTCTCCATGATCGCATCCAAAGAGACTGTCTCTGAAGTGATGTGGTCTTCACTTGCCATCGGGCAACCGTAGCAGCTACGGTCACGACAAACTCTAGTAGTTCCGTCTGATGCCGGAATGCGGCAGCGGCGCTTGCGCGTGTTTCTCTGAGCCTCTGCCCATTCCATTGCCATGTATATCTATAAGCCGATGAAAGGCTATAACCTGATGCAGGCTATTGCCCGTGTCAATCGCGTCTTCAAAGACAAAGAGGGTGGTTTGATCGTCGACTACGTTGGCATTGCATCGGCGCTCAAAGAGGCTATGAACGATTACACGGCACGTGACCGGAAGAACTATGGTGATACCGATGTGGCGAAGGTCGCATATCCGAAGTTCCAGGAGAAGCTGTCCGTTTGCCGTGATCTGTTCTATGGTTATGACTATTCTGACTTTATTCATGGCAGCAATCTCGCCCGCTCGAGAGCTATCAGTGGTGCGGTGAACTTCATCGTTGCTGTGGGTAAGGAAGATGACCGGGATACGTTTCTCAAGGAAGCCCTTATGCTCAAGCAGGCTCTGTCTCTCTGTTCGTCCCTTGCAGCAAAGGACGAACGGATTGAAGCTGCGTTCTTTGAATCTGTCCGTGTGCTGGTAAATCGTCTCGTGAATCAGGGGGAAGGGAAGAAGATCTCTTTGCCGGAAATGAATGCGCGAATCAATAATCTCCTGAAGGCCAGCATTCACAGCGATGGTGTGATTAACCTCTTCCAAGATGCCAACAGCGATTTCTCACTCTTTGATCCGAATTTCCTTCAGGAAATCGCAAACATGAAAGAGAAAAACCTTGCAGTGGAGCTTCTTAAGAAGCTTATCACTGAGCAGGTGGTTGTGTACAAACACACGAATGTTGTCAAATCAGAAAAATTTAGTGAGATCTTGCAGAAAGCGATGAACCAGTATCTCAATGGAATGCTTACGAATGAGCAGATAATTGAGGAAATGCTGAATCTTGCAAAGCAAATTCAGGCGGCGCAGAAAGAGGGTGAAAAACTCCGGCTTACCGCTGATGAGCTAGCCTTCTATGATGCTCTGACCAAACCGCAGGCCATCAAGGACTTCTATGAGAATGAAGAATTGATTGCTATAACAAAGGAATTGGCAGATACGCTCCGAAAGAATAGAACGATCGACTGGCAGAAACGGGATTCTGCCCGTGCTAAGATGAGAATGCTTATTAAGCGACTGCTTAAACATCATAAGTATCCGCCGGAAGGTATGGACGACGCCGTCCAGACCGTGATGACGCAGTGCGAGCTGTGGGCCGATAGCAACGACATGGGAGAACGCGTCAGTGCTTATTCAGACAGGCTGAACCAGTATGTGAATGAAACGTATGATATGGGTATGGTGGCGGAGCCAAAGGCGCAATACGGGAAGAAGGAATAAGGAGGACCGATTATGGCAGTGCCAAAATACGATGAATTGATGAAGCCATTGCTTATTGCAGTCAGCGATGGCGAGACCTACAAGATGAAGAATGTCACAGCTCTTTTGGCTGAACAGCTGAATCTGTCCTCAGATGATCTTGCTGAAATGCTTCCAAGCGGAAGACAGACAGTGTTCAAGAATAGAGTCGGATGGGCAAAAACCTATCTGAAAAAAGCCGGACTTCTCGATAGCCCGGCCCGTGCCACAATTGTTATTACGAATGCTGGAAAACAAGTCGTTGCGGATAATCCGGAGAAAATAGACTCCAAGTATCTGGAGCAATTTCCTTCCTTTGTGGATTTTGCGTCTGCGCCTGAACCGCTCGATGATTCTAACCCCGCGTCAGAAGTTCCAAAGCCATCAGACCTCACACCTGATGATCAGCTGGAGGACGCATACAAGGAAATCAATGACAGCCTTGCATCAGATCTGCTTAGTGAAGTGTTAAAAATACCGCCATATACGTTCGAAAAGTTCGTTGTTGACCTTCTGCTGAAGATGGGCTACGGAAAGGCGGACTTTGGCAGCCATGCAACTGTAGCATCAGGGGATGACGGAATCGATGGGATCATCATGGAGGATAAGCTCGGATTTTCCCTTATCTATATGCAGGCGAAGGAGTGGGCAGTAGATAAGGTTGTGAGCCAGCCGGATATTCAGAGCTTTGTAGGAGCGATAGCAGGCAAGAAAGGCGATGGACTTTTTGTTACAACTGCGAGATTTTCACAAAAGGCTAAGAATTACGCGCATACGCACCATATCATACTGATAGACGGAGAGCGTCTTGCCAATCTGATGATCGAGTATAACTTCTGTGTATCGACTCGGAAGACTTTTGAAATTAAAGCATTGGATACAGATGCACTGGCGGAATATCAGGATGATTAAACCTAATAATGTTTCCATGCTTTATGCACAGCCATACAATTTGCAATATTAATGCATAGGTGGAACATCATGGAAATTAGGAAGGAATGGTGATTGGATGCAAGAATGCACGATATGTGAGAAGAATGTCTCAAAGCTCAAAGCATTTAAGCTTAAGGGCGGTGAATATGTATGCTTTGATTGCGTAAAAAAAGCAGGACATAATCCTATGACATGGATTAGTGTATTTACCACAAAGGAGAAGCTACTGGACGAGATTAGAAGTAATACCAGTTCAGAATCCAGAACTCAGAAAAGCAATATTGATTCCATGAAGGAGACGTTTGACAGAAGACGGTCTTCTCTTGGTCTTGGAGCCAAGGCACGAGTGTCGGATACCTTTAGACCAGATAAAAGCTTCTATAAAAGGTTTTACATTGATACGGTTCATAAGAAGTGGCAGGCTCTTGGCCCGGTTCATAATTACTCTGATCTGGTAAGTTATGAGTATCAGGAGGATGGTGGAACTGTTGTCTCCGGCGGAGTTGGGAGTGCTGTTGTCGGCGGAGCACTGTTCGGAAGCGTCGGAGCTGTTGTAGGAGCAGCAACTGGCAAGAAAAAATTAGCGGATTTTGTGAACAGCATGAAAATTAGGCTGACAGTGAAGGATATGAATAATCCAACGGAATATATCGATATGAATCCTGTCAGAATAAGAATGAAGCGGAGCTCCGGACAGTACAGAAAGAATCTTGAAGAAACATAGGAAATCTTGTCATGTCTTGAACTAATCATTCGAGAGAATCAAAAATCGTTAAGTGCATCGGAAAACTCAAAGCCAGCAGATGCGGCAGATGAGATCCTCAAATATAAAAAACTTCTTGATGCTGGGGCTATCACTCAGGAAGAATATGAAGCCAAGAAAAAGCAGCTACTGAATTTATGATTCTTCAGCTTGTACAAGATCACTGGTTGGATCAGTGATAAAGCATGCTTTGGTTCAGAATAACATGGAATAAGAAAAGGCGACCATCAACTGGCCGCCTTCTTTCAGTCCTTCTGATAAAACATGCATTCATACCCGTCTGCCCGCAGCAGCAGGCCCGGCATCCAATCGGGTGTCTGTCCCACGATATCGCAGATTTCCTGCACATTTGCATCCTTCGGAACTTCGATGATGAGTTCATCATGGACGTGCCCGACGATGAAGCGATCTCGGAGATTCTTCATGGCGAAGCATAGGATATCCCGGGCTACACCCTGCACGATGTTCTCCACGAACTTCGGGCCGTACGATTCGAGGCGTTCCCATTTCTTCGTGCCGCCCACGCCCTCATAGGTGATGCACTCGCCGCCGAAACGGTTCATGCCGACCTTCGGCTTCACATAGGCGAGGTTCCGCCCAGAGGGCAGGGTGATGAACAGCATGCCCGCCTGCCAGAAGAAGGCGAGCCTGCCGAGCCGGGTAGTTTTGTGGTTTTTCACGGCAGCCATGACGGCCTTGTCGACGTCCCACCAGAACTTCACGATCTGCTGGTTCGCGTCACGCCATGAGGAGACGATGTCCGGAAGCTCATCCTCAGACAGGCCCATTTCGAGTGCGCCCATCGCCTTCAAAGCGCCGGTCGAGCCGCCGTAGCCGCACGCCAGTTCCGCGATCTTGCCCTTGGCGCGAAGCTCGCCGTTTACGCCGTGCTTGACGACCGGCTTGTGGAACATGCGGCTTGCCGTCGAGCAGTAGATGTCCTCGCCGTTCGCGAACGCATCGGACTTCCATTTCTCGCCTGCGTACCATGCGATGACGCGTGCCTCGATGGCGGAGAAGTCCGCCACGTAGAACCGGCAGCCGTCCTTCGGAATGAAGGCAGTGCGGATAAGCTGGCTGAGTGTGTCCGGGACATCCTCGTAGATCATCTTCACAGCCTCATAGTCGCCGGACTTCACAAGCGCCCTCGCAGCATCCAGGTCAGGCAGATGGTTCTGCGGCAGATTCTGAAGCTGGATGAGCCGTCCGGCCCAGCGGCCTGTGCGATTCGCGCCGTAGAACATGAACATGCCGCGAGCACGGCTATCGGAACATACGGCGCGCTGCATGGTCTGGTATTTCTTCACGCTGGATTTCGCAAGCTGCTGCCGGAGCTCCAGCACTTCAGTGAGTTCAGGTGGCGCGGTTTTGAGCAGGGCTGTCACTGCTTTTTTGCCGAGGCTGTCGACCTCCATGCCGTTGTCGGAGAGCCACTGATTCATCTGCTGGACGCTGTTCGGATTCTCCAGATTCGTAATCGCCTGCATCTTCTTTGTCAGCTCGCTGCGGAAGCGGGTGTCCATGTCGATGGCCTTCTCCACGAGATCCATGTCGATGCGCACGCCTCGGTCGTTGATCTCCTGGTCGATGTGGTACTCGTCCCACACGAAGTCCGGCACCGGGAAGCTCCGCAGTTTCCTTTGGATCATCATCTCGACCTCGACGTCGCGCTGGTTGTACTTTTTGAATGTCGCCCATTTGCCGGGATCATCCGATGGCAGGTTCCGAGTGCGTCCGCCGTTCGCCTTGGTGGGTGCGCAGGGGACGGAGAAGTATTTGATGAGGGCCTTGCCTTCATCCATCTTCTGGTCGGCAAGCTGCAGGACTGCACCGACGCCTTTCAAGCTGAGCGGGAGTCCCATTGTCGCCGCCCAGACCATCGAGCAGCGCCAGCCCTCCGGATTCAGGAACCGGGCAGACTTCAATGACAGCGGATGATTGTCATGGAATGGGTCAAGGCCCGGCCCATGTCCCGCAGGTAGCGTGACAGGCAGACGCGTTCGAAGTTTGCGTTAAATGCCCATTTGAGAACCGTGTCATCGGTCAGCGCGTCGAGGATGTCCTCCGGGATCTTTTCACCGCAGGCAAGGTCGACGACTTTCACCGGACCTCCGTCCACGCTGTAGCCGAACAGGAGAATCTCGAAGGCAGGCGAACTGCAATAGCGATAAACGCCGCATTTGCCAAGATCGACGTCGCTGAACGTCTCGATATCTATGCTGATTGTCTTCACAATTTTCACCTCAATTCACGAATAAGGCGGCAGGGAGATTAGTCCCTGCCGCCCGCCAACAGCTTTATGTTCTGTGGATTAGCTGCGATGCGCTTCGAATTCCTTCATGCGGCGCTCGTGGTACTCTTTGTCGCGCTCCTCCTGATGGAGCCTGAGTTCCTTGTCCTCCCGGTAGGAGCGGGCGCTCGTGACCGAGATGATGATCAGGAGCGCGATGCCGCTGAGGCCGAGCAGGTCGTAGATGATGCAGAGAATCATGTTCATGATGGTTTCCATTGTCTTGCCTCCTTAGTTCAGGAAATCGTCGTCGTTGTCGGCTGTGAAATCTGCGAAGTCGGATTCTGCGCTGGCCTTGCCGCCGAGAGGCTCACCGTCACGAATCTTCTGCAGATTGTTGAGGCCGCAGGCGATTCCCTTGTTTCCGGAACTATTGAAAGCGTAGAAGGTAATGCTGGCACGACCGTACACACCGGAATAAACCTCGGAACGGCTCATGATAGGATTACGGTCTGCGTCCACAATGCCGGGAGCGGTGGTAGCGTTGGCATTAACGAAGTATGCATTGGCGTATGCAGCATCTTCGGGTCTCTCCAAATCGCCATCACGAAGAGGAGTCTTCAGAACGGAGAGTGCAGGAACAGTCTTGCCGTTACCCTTGAGCTTGGCTTCACCTTCCTTGTAGGCAGCTTCGATAGCAGCCTTAATCTTGGCAACGGTGCGGGTGTCGCTCTTAGGAATAATCAAGCTGACGCTGTACTTAGGAGTGCCACCGTTGATGGACTTAGGCTCCCAGACATTTGCGTAGCTCCAACGGGTTTCAGGGCCAGTGATGACCTTCATGGGATTTACAGGTTTTACATTCTTACTCATAATCGTTTTCCTCCATAAAATCAGTTTTTGCATTATTCATGACCGGGCGTTTGTCGCTTTCCGGTACAAGTGTGGGTTTACCCTGCGGCTTTTCAATGTAAGCGGACAGGAGTTCTTCAAAGCGGCTCTTGCCGAGCAGCTTCTGCATGGCAGTGATGCCGAGGAGCTTGCGCTCATACGGGTCAAAGCCTGCGTTGGTAACGACTTGTGTTACAGCAGCCTCATCGGTATATCTGTGATTGCTGCGGCCTTCGACCAGCTTGAAACCGGTCCAGTCCTTACCGGAGATGGCCTGCTGGAGCGCATATTCCTTGATGTCGTTCACCCAAGAGACCAGCTGATCTGCACGGGAGAGGATGACCTCGATTTCCGAATCCTCCAACAGCGGAGGTAGCTTGAAATCGTACTGCGCAAGGAGCAGATTAGCTTCGGCTCTGGCCCTACATTCATGCTTGGCCTTACAGAAACCGCACCACTCGCCGCAGAGGAAGTTTCCATCCCCGGCGAAGGCCAGCTCCGCAGTCGGCTTCAGGACTTCTTCGGCCCAGCGGTACAGGTCGTCTTTGGACATCTCAAAGGTGGATACATTCTGGCGTCTTGGCTGGTACACAGTCATTGCGACAGAATCGATGTCGTAAATTGCGTCGAACAGCTCCAGTGCGCCGAGAGCGTAGCACATCATCTGGGGATTGTTATCCGCTCCGACCAAAACGCCAAGGCCGTGCTTGTAATCAATGACACGGAGCGTTCCGTCTGCGATGATGACGGCATCTGAGGTTCCGAAGCCTTGTTCTACCCAGCGGGAGAAATCGACACGCTGTTCGATAAGGACCACTGGATCGGCGCAGGTCTCTTTTGCGGATTCCACCAGCTCCATGATGTAGGTTGCATATCCGTTGGCGCAGTCCTCCATCTCTTCGTCGTACCAAGTCAGGTGTTCCGACGGGTCAACAGCGCCCATGCCCAGCGCCTTGCGGAGCTTGTATTCACAGAGGCTGTGTGCGTCGGTACCTTCGGCAGCGTAGTTGGAGCCTTTGTCCTCGTAGGTCTCGCAGAGTCTTGCCGAAGGCGGACAGTTGAGCCAGCGGTGAGAAGAGGACGCTGACAGGATGGCGTGTGCTTTAGGTGGCATTTCCAATCACCTCCGCATCACGAAGCAGTGCTTCATAATTTGCAGGGTCCACCTGAGAGAGCTTGCTGGCACCATATTTCTGGAGCAGCTCACGGACACCTGCTGTGTGACCGGCACGGGATTTCTCGGAAAGAACTGCTCGTACCTGTTCCAGCGTCATTGCTGGCTTTTGGGCCGGAGCTTTCTTTTCCGGTTGTTCCTCGGCTGTTGTGCCGGAGAACATCTCAGCCAGATAGTTGGCTACATCAGTAATGGCAGCGGCAGCATTGCGCAGCTCTTCGATGGTCATAGCCATGTCGCTCATTTTGCTCATGATGTTTTCCTCCTTCCTCGGATTGTCTTGCGGCAAGAATGCTGAGTCGTCTTGCCATTCGTGCGGATACCTGACTGATAGCAATGAGGATTTCAATTACCTCGGCATCGGTATCCACGGTGCGGCTGTGGGCCTGAGTCATTTCGTTCACCTCCTGTTCGTGGTGGAGCAGCTTGTTTTCTGCTCCTTACACTCCCTTTTGGAGATGAGCGATGCCGTTTGACGAAGGATGGAGAAAAATTTTTGAAAAAAGTTCTGACCGCCGGTTTTCCCAGCGGCCAGAGTGGATGTACTACATATTAGAAGAAGTCAGGGTATTCCTTCTCTAACTGTTTCTTGGCAGCTTTGATGCGGGACAGGAAGGTTGTACGAGGAATGCCGATGGACTTGGCGATTGCTTCATCGGAAAGGCCCTGCATACGCAGCTTTCCAATATCAGCGGCTTCCGGCATCAGGTCAGCGAGGCGCTTGAACAGCTGCTCCAAAACGATACGGTCAGCAGCAAGTTCTGAAACGGCCACGCTGTCATCAGCGATGGTATCCATCAGAATCAGGTCATCGTCTTCCTCTCCAATGGGAGAATCCAGTGATGCGATAACATCTGCGTTGCGATATTCGCAGGTCAGGCAGTCGGCATCACAGACCCACCATTTATTACGTGGACAGCAGCAGAGGCCACGGTCCTGCATTCTGTGACGGTAGGTATCATGGAAGCGGGTGTGTTCCTGATAGATTTCTTCGGGTACTTCCTGCCAGCGGCGCTGGCTGCGGATGTAGATACGACGGGTGTTGTTTTTGCTCTGGTTTTCGTACTTTGACATAGCGTTTTACTCCTTTGGTTGGCTTATTTGCGAGCCAGCACAGGAGTAAAAAAGACCCTGTGACTAACTCACAAGGTTTATCCAATCGTTCGGTAGGTCGGACGCTATGGTTCTTAAGGTTCTTAAGGTTCGACTTAAAAAATTACTTAGGGACGCATCGTTCACATCTGCGTCATTGAAAAAATGAAGAAAACGTGATATAACATGTTTTAGTGGGGTTTGTTGGGTGTTGACACGAATCATTGACCACGGATAGAGATATGGGACAAGCGTGAAAATCGGAGGCAAATCTATGACAAACAATGACTATCCAAGATTGTGGGGAGGTACATTTTTTATATTGGTATTACAGGCTCTTCGTCAGCGCATGAAGGCAAGAGAGCATTATAAGGGAGAGAGCGATGGCCTAAAGGACCCTAATGTACTGGTGGGCCTTATCAAAGTCATTAACCCAGACTATCAGGAACCTTCCGGTGATGCGCTTAAGGGAAAAACTAACGATTTTAAATCCTGTAAAACTTCGACTGGCCAGTATCTTCCTTTTGGAGATACCGTAGAAGTAGAAGAGTTTGATAGCCGAGTGCAAACGGCATATGCATCAGCGCTTGGTCAAATGGATAATTTTGTAGGCCAGTTTTTAGAGACAGGAACTGCCGTTAAAAAGGACGAGCGCTTGGTGAAAGCCCTAATCGATTTAATTCAGCAGGACAAAAGCATTGATGCGGAAGAAGAATTTTATATCCTTGAGACCGGAGAGAAAATAAAAAAGGCCGCACTTGGCGACCTTACAACTGTTTGCCTGCCAGCGTTTTTGCTGGGCGTGTGGCACTATGTGGTTGTAAATAGAAAAGACAATCAGGTAGGAAAAGACACCTATAATCAGTGGTGTCCTCTGGCAGGTGGTGGTCCACGAGCTTATAAAGGGAGCATGGGAAAATCCATCACTCAGGAAGTATCCGTATACACAAATACCAATGTGGCGGATGAGGTAATTATTGAAGATGTTGAAGACGGCGATCCAAATGATGACATAGGTTCTGCAGATGATTTTTCAGAGCAGGCGCAGTCAACGCAAGGTGCCTACCCGGTGGTAAACAATAATCCGCTATTTATTCAGCAAAACGGCGATGGAAATGTTGTTATGCCGAACTACGGAGCAATCACCATTAATTTCGGCAAAAAGTAAGGAGGAAGCGGGATGGAGGATAAACTTCAAAAGATGCCTTCTGGACTACCTGCTACTTCACAGCAGGCGCAGTTTCGACAGGATGGAAATGAAAATGTAATGGTGCCGAACTACGGAACCGTTAATATTACCGTGCAGCAGATGCCAACGGTTCTCAATCCAGCGATTCAACCGCAGATGGTTCCGTATCAAATGCCAATGATGCCGGGTGGGTTTTATGTACCAAGCACCATAGACCGAGAATATTACAACATATTTGTCCTTGGTATCAAGGAGTTTGACAAGGCTTATATAAAGATGCCAAGGGATCGTTCCCTGAACCAGTACATGGCAAAGGAAACGGTGGCGTTATTTGATGCGTTAACGCCAGAAATGATTGCAAGAATCAAGACGATGCCGTCCTTGTTTATGGCGGAGAGCCGACAGTACGGGCATCCCGATGATGATCAGAGAGTGATTTATGGATTTGTCTCTGACATTAAGATTTACGATAATGATGTGAAAATATACTTCTGCGGATATAGAAACGATATTCCGCAGAGTGCGATAAATGTGCTACTGGACGAACTTGGTCTTGTCGGCAATGCGAAATATAACGAACTGAACCGTACACATTGGTCTATTAAGAGAGTAAATTTGATTCAGGAATTATATGAGGCCAACATACAAGTACCGGTTTTCAATATGCAGAGCGCTATCTAAGTGACGGAGGTAAAGTATGAATTTTGAAGTGGAAAATCAGAATGTTGAACAGATGCCTGAAAAATGGGTTAACCTTGAAGATATTGCTGAACATCTGAGTGTTAGTACCGACACTGTGCGTACATGGATTAAAAATGGAAAACTCCCATTCTATCGAGCTGGGAAACGATATAAATTTAAGATTTCTGAGGTAGATGAATGGCTCAGAAGTGGAAAAATTACAGATTAAAAGTGAGGTGGCGAGTATATGAAAGAAAAACAAAAATCTTTAATTGAGCGAATCAAGCTGGACTCGGCCACATTTCACGGTGAAGTAGTGGAACCCACATTCGTAAACTTTTTCTTTGGAAAAAACGGTGCGGGTAAATCGACAATTGCAAAAGTAATCAAAGATGGCTCTGAGGTGACATGGGCCACCGGACAGAATCCCGATGATTATGTGGTACTGGTTTATAATCAGGATTTTGTAAATAGAAATTTTGAAACTTACGGAGATTTGAAGGGCGTCTTTACTCTGAGTGAGACGAACATTGAAATCCAGAAACAGATTGAGGCCAAGACCACTGAACGCAGTACCGTAACTGCTGATGGAAAGAGCGAGGCTGAGTCAAGAGACAAAAAGAAGGAAGAACTCGCACCTCTCAGAACAGGATTCGAAGAAACCTGCTGGAGAGAAACGGTTGATCTCCGAGACAAATATAAAGATTTCTTCAGAGGTAAGCAGCGCAAGAATCTTCTTGCTGATGAGGTTCTCGCCGGAAGATACGCTGCAGTCGACCATTCGCTGGACGCAATTCAGCAGCTGTTCGATGTGGCGTTTGACCCTAACGCACAGCATTATGGTCTTTTCAGAGGCTCCAAGGCGGTTTCTGGTCGCTATGATTTTTCCGGTCTGGCATTATTGGCTAAGGCGGTAACCAGTAGCAGCGATACACCATTTGCTAATTTTATGAAGGCACTGAATGCAACAGATTGGGTAAAGGCCGGTCATGCGCATTATGTTGGCCATGCAGATGGTAAGTGTCCGTTCTGCCAGCAGAAACTTCCGGCTTCCTATGAAAAGGATATTGCTGAATGTTTCGATGAGCAGTATCAGAACGATATGCTGGCGCTGGAGGCATTCCAGAGTGCATATAGTAGCAAGATGCAGCAGATTTTAGATGTCTATCGTGGAAATCTGGCCATCGAGTTCGCTAAACTCGACTTGGACGATTATCGTGACAAGCTCGCTCTTCTCGAAAGTGCGATAACAATAAATGAGCAGCGGATTGCTGATAAGCTGGCGCAGTCTGCAAAAATTGTGACACTCGAAGATACAGATGCTCTTATTGCTAAACTCGATGAAATGGTGGCTGAGTTCAATAAGCTGATTCAGGCCAACAATGACATCGTCGCAACAAAGCAGGATAAGCAGCAGGAGTGCATCAGGATGGTATGGGAACTGGTTACATATCGCCTGAAGACTGAGGCTGACACTTATCTGCAAAGCAAAAAAGCTGTTGAAGATGCAGCGAAGGCCCATGATGATAAGGTCAAAGCTCTTCAGAAACGCTACAGAGAGTTGAGTGCGGAAATTAATGATCTCAGCACTAAAACTATAAATACAAAGGCCACCGTAGATAGCATTAACGCACATCTGGCGGATTCCGGATTTGAGGGATTCCACCTCCGTGAAAAAGAAGGTGTCAAGGGTGTGTACGAGGTTATTCGTGAGGACGGAACCATTGCGGAAAACCTGAGCGAAGGCGAAAGAAACTTTATCGCATTCCTTTATTTCTACCATGTGGCGAGAGGCAGCCAGACCGAGGTTGACTCCGGTAAGGATAAAATCGTAGTCATCGATGACCCGGTATCCAGTATGGACAGCAGTGCGTTGTTCATCGTCAGCTCTTTGGTTAGAGAGATGATTGGTGTATGCAGCAACAATGTCGTTCTGGAAAAGCGTGAATATGAGGGCAATTATATCAAGCAGCTGTTTGTGCTGACTCATAATGCTTTCTTCCACCGTGAAATCACATACAACATGGTGCGCCATTACAGATACGTTTCGTTCTATAAAATCAATAAGAAGAATAATGTATCGACGGTTGAGCTGTGTGTCGATGAAGCTAAGAAGGTTTCCGACAAAGACAAGAACTATAATCCGGTGCAGAATTCCTATTCTGCGCTGTGGACGGAATACAGCACCCTGACCTCAACCATTCCGCTGATGAATGTTATTCGTAGAATTCTGGAGTATTACTTCCTGCAACTTTGTGGTTATGAGGGATACGATTTAACGAAAAAGGTGCTGGAGGAAAAGAAAGATAGCTTCATCACTCCGATTGAAGGCGCTGCGCCGGATACGACTCGCTTCCATCTGGCCAAGTCCATGCTTGCCTATATGCACAGCACGGACACCTTCAACGACGGCCTCAATTTTGTGGATGAGAGTATGGACTGCGACCAGTACAGAGATGTATTCAAAACCATTTTCGAGGTACTTGACCAGTCGCAGCATTACAATAGAATGATGAACGAATCTGAATAAGTCCGTTTTTTAGGACGCTTGATATGTTTTAATTATAGTGGGCTGGTGGAAAAATTGGCCCTGAACGTAGAAAGAGGTGATGTCGCACTATGGCAAGACAAGTCAAATCCAAGCAGCGTGTAGCTGATCACGGCGAAGTGTTCACAGCCGAACGAGAAGTGCAAGCTATGTGCGACTTGGTTAAGCAAGAAACAGAAAGAATCGATAGCCGATTTTTGGAGCCAGCCTGTGGTGACGGTAACTTCCTGTCCGTCATCCTTCAGCGAAAGCTGGCTATCGTAACAAAGAAATATAAGCGTAGTGCCTACGATTGGGAGCGCAACTCCTTATTGGCCCTGGGCAGTATGTATGGCGTGGATATCATGTTGGACAATGTCCTCGCTTGCCAGGAGCGTCTCTTTGAAATTTGGAACAAAGAGTACAAAAAGGTCTGCAAAAAAGAATGCAACGATGCTACGAGAGAAGCCGCACGGTTTATTCTCCGGCTGAACATCGTGTGTGGCAACGCACTGACCCTTCTGTGTTGCGATGCTACAGGCAACGAACTGAATATTCCAATTATCTTCTCTGAATGGACATTCCCGTTCAATGATGCTCGTATGCAGCGCAAGGACTATACTTTTGCAGAATTGCTGGCTATGGAGGATCCGAAACCGGCAAAGAAAAAGAAAAAAGCCGATGACGATTTCGTCCAGGGAACCCTGTTTGATATGGGATTGGGCGAGCCGGAAGATCCGGACGATGAAGGTCAGTTCCTGCAACAGTACATCGCCCACTATCGGCGCATCCAGGAAGATGACACCCGTTGGAGAGAAGCCTATCTCCACTTGAATTTACCGAAGGAGGAAACGGACAATGGCTAACGGCCTTTTTGATAATGTTTATAATCCAGACGTGCTATCATGTCTGGCGAACCTCTCCAACGATGAGGTTTTCACACCACCCGATGTGGTGAATCAGATGCTGGATATGCTTCCCCAAGAACTGTTCAGCAATCCTGATACAACATTTTTGGACCCCGCCTGTAAAACGGGAGTGTTCCTGCGTGAAATTGCCAAGCGCCTTATAGTGGGGCTGGAGCCGCAGTTCCCAGATTTGCAGGAGCGATTAGATCATATTTTTCATAAGCAACTATTCGGTATCGCAATAACTGAACTGACGAGCCTTCTTTCTCGAAGGGGTGTATATTGCTCAAAGTATCCCAACAGTGAGTTCTCAGTATCTCAGTTTGAAGATGCCGAAGGAAATATTCGTTACAAGAAATTGAAGCATACATGGCAAAACGGTAAATGCATATATTGTGGTGCTGCCCGTAGTGAATATGATCGTGCAGATGTTCTTGAAACATATGCGTACGAATTGCTTCACACAAATAGAGCAGAGGAGATTTTCAGTATGAGGTTTGATGTTATTATTGGTAATCCGCCGTACCAACTTTCCGATGGCGGCGGTGACGGTAGCAGCGCACAACCTATTTATCAAAAATTTGTGCAGCAGGCAAAGAAATTGAATCCGAGTTACTTATCCATGATCATTCCGGCCAGATGGTATTCGGGAGGCAAAGGTTTGGATGATTTTAGAGCAGAAATGCTCAACGATGAACGCTTAGAGGTTATTCACGATTTCCCAGAAACAGCAGACTGCTTCCCCGGAATCAATATTCGTGGCGGTGTGTGCTATTTCTTGTGGAGTAAAGCTCACAAGGGAGATTGTCGAATTGTTAATCATAAGCAGAATGAATCCACAGAAATGACTCGTCCTTTGCTTGAAAAAGGAGCAGAGACCTTTATCAGATACAATGCTGCAGTCTCGATTTTGTCTAAAGTTACTGCGTTGCACGAGGAAACTATGGACAATCGAGTTAGCTCAAGACTTCCGTTTGGTATTCCGTCTAACTTTAGCGATTATTCGCTTCAACCTGACTCAAAACACACGATCACACTGTACCGCAGTGAACGTAGCAAGAATGCAGACAAGAAGGTCTATGTTGCACCAATTCATATCACTAAAAATTATGAGTGGAAAAACAGCATGAAGGTGTTAGTGTCTAAAGCAAGTCCCGGAGGAGACGAGTATCCTCACGCAATTATTTCTGCACCTGTCTTGGCTGAGAAAAATTCCGTGTGTACTGAAACCTACTTGATTGTAGATTTTGTTGCATCTGAAGAAGAAGGTAATAACCTAATATCTTATATACAAACTCGTTTTTTCAGATTCATGATGTCACTTATCAAAAATACCCAGAATATTTCTAAAGGTGTTTTTGCCTTTGTTCCTGTTCAGGATTGGTCGAAACCTTGGACGGATGAAGAATTGTATACTAAGTATGGAATTACAGGTGAAGAAATTGAGTTTATCGAATCTATGATTAGACCAATGGAGGGAAATGAGTGATGAAGTTACATACAAAATCAAGAGATGGTGTTCTCTATGAAGCTACGGCAACTTATGAAGCTGGAATTATTACTGTAGAAAAAGGCAGTAAGATTAATCGAAAGAATGCAGAAGGTTTTAAACCAAAGAAAAATGTGGCGACCCTTCGTGAAGATGATTCGCTTTTCAATGAAGGTTGTATTTTGAACAAGGATCTTGCGTTTAACAGCTTGTCTACAGCGGCTACATTTGTAACCGGCAGGACCGCTAATGGTATGATCGTGTGGAAAACTGAAGATGGAAAATATGTGCGCTATACACTTCAGAAGAAGGAGGCGTAAAATATGGCTGAATTTTTTATACAACGTCCATCTGTGACTCCAACAATTTATGTGTATAACCTCCCACAGGTCACCACTCATAAGGGCTATGTGAAAGTTGGCTATACCGACCGTGATGCCGTTACTCGCATTAATGAGCAGATGCACACCAGTGGCCTGACTGCCAATATCCTCTATACCGAATCTGCTATGTGTTCCGACGGTTCTATTTTTACGGACAAAGATGTTCACCGCATTCTGCGCCGTAAGGGATTTCGTCAGATGAACGAGGGCAACGACCGTAACGAGTGGTTTAGTTGTTCCGTGAACGATGTTAAGGCCGCTATTGTTGAGCTGAAGACCGGCATCATTACCGATGCCAGCCGTACTGCTACATTCAAAATGCGTCCTGAGCAGCATAATGCTGTAAAGCGCACTATGGATTATTTTGCTTATGCAGCTAAAGAAGATCCCGGTAGAGCGCCAAGGTTCCTGTGGAATGCAAAGATGCGTTTCGGTAAGACCTTCGCATCCTATCAGCTGGCCCGTAAGATGGGCTTCAAGCGTATACTCGTTCTGACCTTCAAGCCTGCGGTTGAATCAGCATGGCGTGAGGACTTGATGACTCATGTTGATTTTGAGGGATGGCAGTTCATTTCCAATAAGGACGCTGCCGGTAACCATGTGAATATCGACCGTGAGTTTGCTTATGCTGATAAAAAGCAGCCTATTGTCGTATTTGGTTCCTTCCAAGATTTGCTGGGAACAAATGACGCTGGCGGCATCAAAGCAAAGAACGAATTTATCCATGCGGAGAATTGGGACCTCGTTATCTTCGATGAGTACCACTTCGGAGCGTGGCGTGAAAATGCAAAGAAACTGTTTGAAAACCCTGACGAAGAAGAAGCAGCAGATTTCGATGTTGAAAAGTATGGCTTGGAGGAAGCAGGCAACGCCTATAACGAAACCTTCCTGCCAATTACCACTGGTCACTATCTGTTCCTGTCTGGTACTCCTTTCCGTGCTATCAACAGTGGCGAGTTCATCGAGGACCAGATTTATAGCTGGACCTATTCCGACGAACAGCGTGCAAAGGAAAATTGGGTAGGATCTAATAACCCGTATGCATCCCTGCCTCGCATGGTTATGCTTACATACCGTATTCCGGATAGCATCCGTCAGATTGCTATGCAGGGCGAATTTAACGAGTTTGACCTTAATGTGTTCTTTTCTGCAAAGGGCATGGGCGACGAGGCAAAATTCGTATATGAAAATGAAGTGCAGAAATGGCTCGACCTTATCCGTGGTTCCTATCTGCCTTCCAATATCGATGATATGAAGCTGGGACAGGACAAGCGTCCTCCTATGCCTTATTCCGATACTCGTTTGCTGAATGTGTTGTCCCACACTCTGTGGTTCCTGCCGAATGTGGCATCTTGTCAGGCTATGTATAACCTGATGATGCAGAAGCAGAATGCGTGGTTCAATCAGCGTTATAGAATTCATGTTTGTGCTGGTACGAAGGCTGGTATCGGTCTGGATGCGCTTGCACCTGTGCAGCGTATGATGGACGATCCTCTGAAAACCCAGACTATCACTCTGTCCTGCGGTAAGCTGACTACCGGTGTTACCGTTAAGCCTTGGACCGGTGTATTTATGCTGCGTAATCTGAAGAGTCCTGAAACCTACTTCCAGACCGCTTTTCGTGTGCAGTCTCCGTGGGTCGTTAAGGATGAGGCCGGAAATGACCAGATTATGAAGCAGGAGTGCTATGTCTTTGACTTTGCGCTGGACCGTGCGCTTCGCCAGATTTCCGACTATAGCTGTCGTTTGGATGTGAACGAAGCAAATCCGGAAAAGAAGGTTGCTGAATTCATTAACTTCCTGCCTGTTCTCGCTTACGACGGTAGCTCCATGCGTCAGATCAGCGCTCAGGATGTTCTGGATATCGCTATGGCCGGTACCTCCGCAACTCTGCTGGCTAAGAGATGGGAGTCTGCGTTGCTCGTTAATGTCGACAACGACACCCTTACTCGTCTTATGGCAAGCAAGGAGGCTATGGACGCTCTGATGAGTATAGAGGGCTTCCGTTCTCTGAATCAGGATATTCAGACCATTATCAATAAATCCGAAGCCGTTAAGAAAGCCAAGAAAGAAGGCGGCGAAAAGACTCAGAAAGAGAAGAAGGAACTCTCCGACGAAGAAAAAGAATACAAATCCATGCGTAAAAAGATTCAGGAGAAGCTCATCAAGTTCGCTACCCGTGTACCGGTATTTATGTATCTCACCGATTATCGTGAGCGTTCCCTGAAAGATGTTATTACGCAGTTGGAACCGGGCCTCTTCAAGAAGGTTACTGGTCTTGATGTTAAGGACTTCGAGCTGCTTTGTTCGTTGGGCGTTTTCAATGCAAACCTCATGAATGATGCCATCTTCAAATTTAAGCGCTACGAGGATTCCAGCCTGTCCTATACTGGTATCGACAAGCACGAAGGCAAGGATATCGGTGGTTGGGATACTGTCATCAAGCGTGCTGAGTATGACCAGCTGTTCTACAATCAGCAGGCTACTATGGAAGCACCGACTATCTTCGAAGTTCCTGCTGTGGAGGATATCCCTGTACCTTCCAAGAAGCCTGTTACGACCAGTCAGACTCGTCCGACTCCAGTGTCTACACCTATAAAGCCGAAAACGAATACATCTGTTACTTACCAGTATGGTGTGAAACCTGCAGCACAGGTATCCAAGGTCGCTGAGGAACCGGCACCTTACAATGCACCGCAAGTTAGTGAAGGCTCTATCGTTATTCATAAGAGCTTCGGTGAAGGTACCGTTACAAAGCTGGATAAGGCACAGAAGCATATTCGTGTTAAGTTTGCGGTTGGTGAAAAGACCTTTATTTTCCCTGATGCCTTTAAACAGGGATTCTTGAAAACAAAGTAAAATTACGATGGCGACGGAGAGTATGCCACCGCAGGAGGTAAAACATGATTGATATCGTAAAATTAAGACCCATACTCGCGGGGTATAAGGCATACTTTCCGAGCCATTGGGAAGACGAAAAATATAAATTGGAGGCCATAAAGCACTTCCAAGACCACTGGAATATCGATGCAGATAACTTTGGTGAGATGTTTAAAACGGCCACAGACAAGACATTCAATCTGCTGGCTTCTGGTTATGCATACCCAAGAGGCATGATCATCAATTTTGCCAAGGCTGACGATTCTACGGTTCGCCAGATGTTCCGTGATTTATTTGATGAATCTCGTGACCTTGCAGCAAGAGTAGATGCTTTCCAAGCTGCGTCCGAAACAATCCGTGCTAAGTACGATGATGGAACGTGGCGTAATCACTATCAGAATACGAATGCCATCAGCACATATCTTTGGCTGATGTACCCGGATAAGTATTATATTTATAAGTATGAGCTTTTCCGTGATGCTGCTTCAGAATTGAATTCTGAATATAGACCAAAGCGCAACGGTTCTATTGATAGTTTGCTGGGTGGTTTCAATCTGTATGACGAAATCAATAAAGTCATTTGCGAAGATGAGGAACTGGTGGCAATGTTGCGTGAGGCTATCGATGACACTTGCTATTCCGACCCGAAGCTGAAAACAGCGACTATAGATGTTGGCTTCTATTTGAGTAGATTCTTCCTCGAAGAAAAGAAAGCCGCCCAAGAGGAAGAGGGTTGGTTCCCGAAGGACTATAATCCTGATATTACAGTGGCTGAATGGGTGGAAATGTTGAATGACACCTCCGTATTTACGCTGAATGCACTGCAGATTATGAAGCGCATGAAGGATTATGGCGGACAGGCTACCTGTACGCAGTTGGCTATCAAATACGGTGAATCGAAAAACTTCTATAATTCCGGTTCGACAGCACTGGCCCGTCGTGTGGCCGAGAAAACCGGTTGCGAAGTCATGACCAAAGACAATAACAATGCCAAATGGTGGCCGATTCTGTATATGGGCAAAGATGCAAGTGCGAGTGAAAGTGGCTCTTACATTTGGCGTCTGCGCAGTGAATTAGCAAAGGCCCTCGATATGGTTGATTTGTCCGAGGTTCCGCTTTATGTTGATGTGGCTCCGGCAATATGGAAGATTAGCCAAGGTACCGAAAGCACTGGTATTTCTGATTCGAACAAGAAAATATTTATGGAACGCAATGTGGTTGTCGTTCACAGCGCCACAAAAGCAAAAGCTACATCTAAGGTATCACAGGGTCAGACCTTTACTGATACTATTAAGAAGGGCGACTATTTCTACCTTTGCTACGGAAGCAGCATTCAGTTGCTCGGTCAATTCACAAGTGAAAAGGCCGTTGAAAATCCTGAAATGATGGATGGCTGGTACGAGAGAGAGTATCGTGTAATTGCCCGTACAAGTAATAGCGCCAACTATGATGGCACTAAAAAATGGTGGACACCAAATGATAACTCCACCTGCATTAAGGTTGACGAAAGTGATCACGCTCTTTTTGAAGAGCTTATTCTCCAGCCTTATTTCAATATGAGTGTTGAAGATTTGTTTAGTGGTGCCAATGAGCCTCGCCGTTATTGGTGGCTGACCGCAAATCCGAAAATCTGGAGCTTTGCCGATATTAAAATTGGCGAAGAACAAAGTTATACTCTGTACAATGAAAACGGAAATAAGCGCAGAGTATTCCAGAACTTCTTGGATGCCAAAGTCGGCGATATAGTTATTGGCTATGAGGCAAATCCTGTAAAGAAAATTGTAGCCATTGCAGAAATCACACAGGCCAACGATGGCAATAACATTTATTTTGCAAAGACAGAAGGTCTTTCTGTTCCGATTGAATATTCCGTTCTCAAGGGATACCCGGAACTGGAAAAAATGGAGTTTTTCGTTCAGCCGAATGGCAGTCTTTTTAAACTCACTAAGGGTGAATTTGATTTTATCATGGATATCATCCGTGAAGAAAATCCTGTGAAACCTGCCACAGCAACGGTGACCAAATATACGAAGGCTGATTTTTTGAGCAAGGTATTTATGACCGAAGAACGCTACGATGTTCTGGAGGCGTTGCTCCGCAATAAAATGAACATTATTCTACAGGGCGCACCGGGTGTTGGTAAGACCTTTGCAGCTAAAAAACTGGCCTATGCAATGATGGGTGAAGTGGATGACTCCCGCATTGAGCTTGTACAGTTCCATCAGAACTATTCATACGAGGATTTCATCATGGGTTATCGCCCAGATGGTGCCGATTTCAAATTGACTGACGGCGTTTTCTATCGTTTCTGTCAGACTGCAGCTAACCACCCGGACAAGGAGTATTTCTTTATCATTGATGAAATCAACCGTGGTAACATGAGTAAAATTTTTGGTGAGCTGATGATGCTGATCGAAAAGGATTATCGTGGAACCAAGGCTACTCTGGCATACAGCGGCATGCCATTCTCTGTGCCGGAAAACCTATATATCATTGGCATGATGAATACTGCGGACCGCAGCTTGGCTATGATTGATTATGCGCTGCGTAGACGTTTCAGTTTCTTTGAGATGGAACCCGGATTTAATTCTGAAGGATTCCGTAATTATCAAAATGCCTTTGCAAACGAGACTTTTAATACCCTTATTGATCAGATAAAAGTGTTGAATAAGGAAATTGCAGAAGATAGCTCTCTTGGTCGTGGATTTAGGATTGGCCACAGCTACTTCTGTGGAAGAGAAGAAGCAGGCTGCACGACTGATTGGATGCGTTCTGTCGTAGAATTTGACATCCTTCCGATGCTTTCTGAGTATTGGTTTGACGAACCTGCAAACCTGCAGCGTTGGGAAAAGAATCTGCGTGGTGTGTTCGATGACGAATGATAAAGGCATATTCATAAAAAATATATATTACATGCTTTCGTATGTATTTCAGATTTTGAAGCAGTCAAATTATGAGAATGTTGCAGCCGAGGAGTTTGACAAGGTTCAGGATTTGTTTGCTGTTATCCTTGCAAAAGGTGTTGCAAAACAGCTGAAGCAAGGATTGTATCGAGAGTATGTGACGCAGCATGAAACTCTCTCTGTTATGCGTGGGAAACTGGATATGACAGAGACAATTAAAAATCGAATTCAGAGAAAGCAGAAGCTGGCATGTGAATTCGATGAGCTTTCCGAGAATAATTTATTCAACCAGATTTTGAAAACAACGATGCACTATCTGGTTCGTGATAAAGGTGTCAAAACTGAGCATAAAACAGCCTTGAATAAGCTGCTGGTGTTCTTTGATGGAGTATCTTTATTGGAGCCGTCCTCTATTGAATGGGGACGCCTCCATTACCAGAGTAATAACAAAAATTATGAAATGCTCTTAAACATCTGCTATTTTGTGCTGGATGGAATGCTCCAAACCACCGATAAGGGTGACTATAAGATGGCAACGTTCTCGGATGAACATATGGCCCGTTTGTACGAAAAGTTTATCCTCGAATATTACCGTCAGCACCATACATACCTATCGGAGGCAAGAGCAGCGCAGGTGAAATGGGACTTGCAGGGTGAAAATGATGAAGCTATGATTCGCTTTTTGCCGGTTATGCAGACAGACATCTTCCTGCGTCTTAATGAGAAAATCCTGATTTTGGATGCGAAGTATTACAGTAGCACATTGCAGAAACAGTTTGACAAATATACGCTGCACTCTGGGAATGCCTATCAGATTTTTACTTATGTGAAAAATCAGGACAAAACCAATTCTGGAAATGTTGCCGGAATGCTTGTTTATGCTAAAACAGGAGAAGACATTACTCCCGATTGTGTATTTAATATGGGCGGCAATCAGATCGGTGCGAAAACACTGGACCTGAACAAGGACTTCAATTTGATAGCTGCACAGCTCGATGCCATAGCTGCACAGTTTTTCGGGAAAATGGAGGTGAGCTAATGAATACTGCTATGTTCTTACAAACGATGCTTGAGGTGCTGAAATATGACAGCAAGTTCAAAGATAAAAAGAGCGTTTTACTGCCTATTTTGCGAAGAGCTAAAATAAACAACTTGCCTCAGTGGGAGTTTGTGAGAGGCGGTCGTTCAGGCCAAAGATATGAAAATGTTGAACTGCGTGTTCCAGTGCCACTTTTAGATGAGGCTAATGCAGCTTTTGATGACTTATATGAATTGATCGAGTATGTGTATGAGGAAAGCGATGATTACGGATTGGGTGGCGTTCCTATTCGTCCGCAGATTTTGAGTCCGGATCAAGTCGAATACAAAGAGCATGATGTCGTTTTTACAGAAATACAAGAAACGATCATTCAAGGTATCAGAGATGCGAAATATACAATTTGGGCTGCAGTAGCGTGGCTAAGCAATCAAGCGATAATTGATGAATTGCTGGCAAAAAAGAAACAAGGCGTGCATGTTAGGTTAATAATTTCTGAAGAAAGTAGCAACAGGCCGTTTTATCAGCAACTTTCCGAAAACTTTGATCTAATGCTTATCCCTCATCATGGATGGGATGACTGGAATAGGATGCACGACAAATTCTGTATTATTGATTTTGAATATGTAATGCACGGCTCCTATAATTGGACTAAGGCCGCAAAATATAATGATGAAACCTTAGCTACGGCACTTGACCGCGATTTTGTTAAAAAGTTTTCGGATGAATTTATACGCTTATATGGAATGGGCCGTCGAGTATAGTTTTGATTCTGAATGGAGGTGTCACCGTGAGACAATACACATGGGATGAATACTACGAAAAATTCTATGATTGGGCCGAAAGTACTCAGGTCCGTAATCTGTCTGCGTTGACTTCTCTCGGTACAGCTGATGAGGTTGGTGAAATCATCATCGAATTGCAGGTCAATGTACCTGCGGCAAACCGTCTGCTGCGTAAAGCAGTCGATGCAAAGCTGGCTTTTTCCGGTTCTGATTTGCTTGAGTTTGCGTGTATCAATGATAAGGCATTGGCGATGCAGCGGTGCGTAATTCGGCGGAGCGATTAACAGCCGAGGATATGGAATATCTATACGGCGAGATCGATGATGAGGTTATCATCGAAATCTGCAAGCAGCGGAATATTCTGTTGCCGGAAGATTTGCGTGAAGAGGAAGAATATGAAGACGAGGAACAAGAGGAATTCGAAGAGGACGAGCCTTTGGAAGAAGTCGACATATATGTGGACGATTACAGTCCGCCACCGAAACGGCCCGGCTTCTTTGCTACTCTGTTTGGTGTGATTGCTGGAATCAGCATGGCCAGCGGTTCTAATCAACATCGGCACAACGGTCGCTGTAACGGAGACTGCGCTCATTGCCCACCGCACTATGGATACAGGTATGGACGCTGGTATTATGGCCACGATCATGTGCATGGATGCGAGTTTGGTGGCAATAAGGGCAGTGGCAGCATGGATTAACGGAGGTCGGTCATGTTCGGTAGAAAAAAGAAGGCACCGGAGCCTGTTTATGACGTTACCCAGAAGATAGCGAAAACTTGGAGGGGAGGCACAAAGCTGGTTCCTACAACAAAATCAGAACAGAAGAAAATGAAGGCAGAAATTCTGAAAAGGAATCCCAAGGCCACGGTTCTTGACAGCAAGGCCAAAAAGCAAAAGGAGCTGGAATGGATTGATCGTATCGAAGAATTTGATGCTTTCATGAATGACTGATACATGAGGAGGTGTAACGCAGTGGCAGATATGAAGCAAATCCACGAATTTGCCGTCAAGTGGTATGACAAATTCAGGGATAAGAAAATCAACTACATCGAACTGGTAGACCACTACTTGGCCGATGACTGTGAGGCTCTTGGCTTTGTAATGGACTGCGGTCACGCTTTTTCTGAGAAGTACGGCAATGCTGCAAACAATTTTGAAGCATTGGAACGCATCGTCGGAGAGATAACCGATATTCCGTTGCTCGGTTCGGCTATTTATTCTCAATGGCGATATTTCAATCATTGGGCATACTCCGGTGAGGAAATTTTGGAACCGAAGAATCGAGCATGGTTTACGATAGCATTGTCCCGTTTGGGAGAGCTGGCAGAATGTCAGTTAAAGCGGTTTAAAGGTACTCCGCAGAAAGTGCGTATCGTTTCCAATAACATCTGCTATGGCCCAGCGCCGGAACCGGATGACGAGGTTGAGCAGCATATCACCATCAACACGGATGGCCGTGTGTGGTTCTCGGCCTACAATTTTGGATCTGGGTACAGCGGTCACGAAAAGTCCAGAAGCAAGATATATAAAATTGAAAAGGACACTGCTGCCAAGGTATTGAATAGCATCGCACAATATTTCAGCACCGAGTACATCGAGGTGTTCGCTACCGACATTGGTGAGTGGGAGATGGAGATCACCAGCACCGATGGCGAAGTCTATAAGTACCGTGGTTCGTTAATTGCGGACTTTGAAGTAGATGGTGTGGACCTGTCGGATATGGTGCGAGAGGCTCTCGAAATGGATGACCTATATGTCTTTGACGGTAATAACAAGCCGGATAGAGTGGACCGTGTCACTATCGATTATCACCGTATTACCAAAATCAAACCGAAGCAGCCTTTTTCTGAAACTGTTGAATATGCGATTTGGGACTACACCGAGAGATTGGTGCTTGATCGTGAAAGTGAGACTTTGGAGCATATTCAGAACATCGGAAGCGGCTGTGTAGTGTCCAGAAAATATTATGTTCAGGGTGGTATTGAAGAGCTGCTCAATGACATTGATACGGATGACCTGTTTGGCGAAATTGAGGGTAACCCGGATGATGTGGTGGACAATCCGCTTGAAACCAAGGATTATACCATCACGGTGGATTTCAAAAAAGGACCGCAGCGTGTCATTCAGGGAACATACGATAAGAAGGCTCTTCCTGAGTTCTGGAGCGATTTTGCCGAGTCTGTATGGCAGTTTATGCGTTTCTACGGAATGGGCGAAATACTCGATCCTGCGGTCTATGAGAAAGTCAAGCGTCGCAGAACCGATTACATCTACTGTAGCGTGGAATTTGAAGAGGGATACAAAAGCTATTATTACATTGCTGATGAGGATAATATTTCCGTTGGCGATTATGTGATTGTACCCGTTGGCAAGGATAACCACCACTCTGCTGCAGAAGTAGTAAAGGTGGAATATTTCGCAGAGGAGGATGTGCCTCTACCGCTTGACCGCACTAAGCATATCATTCGCAAATGTACGGATGAAGATTTTGACCCGCCGGAGGAATAATTACACTTTTTAATTTTGGCATACTTTTTAATTTTACCTTTTCCGGGCCTGTCGGAATGACCTCCGGCGGCATCCGGACCGGGTGAAAAACACTGACAATAGAATAATCGCTGGGCTTCCACAGACAGCAAATGCCGTGAAAGTCCAGCAAAATCAAGCCTTTTTCGGTATTTACACACCGGAGAAGGCTTTTTTCTTTGTATTAAACATAGCGTCTTGATAGATACGGCGCGAGTGTCGGGATTAGATGTCATGTACAGCTTAAATCTTTTAACGACGGGTGCCGCGGAGCCAGTGGCAGAATGCCAGCCGAGAATCTGCGACGGTGGAAAACCGGACATTCAAATAGAAAACCGGACATTGGAGTCATGTCGGAACCGGTTCAAGAAGAAAGCAACTTGATCGGTGCCCGACCAAGATAAGCGACCAAGTTAACGATATACTGGGTTGAGACCTTGATCATAAACCGATTGAGCAGAGGAGAGCAGGTCGAGACGATGGCCTCCCTTCTGCCCGCCGTATGATAGGTAGAAAAAGCATGTGGACAAGTTCCCGCAAACGGAGAGTACCTGTAAAAATGCTAATTTTTGGCCTTGAGCAGTTCCCGCGAACGGACGGAAATGTGTCCAGGAATCAGACATTCAGGTACTTGTCTCATGCCACATCGAAACCGTTTTCCTGCTGACGAGGGAATAAGAAATCTAAGAGGAGGCAGCCATGCTGATTAATTTCAATGAAATAAAAGAAGCCAAGCGTTAGCGAAGGCTGATTACATGCAAGCTGTGCTGAGACATGTGTCCTCTTAACGAAGGCAAGCGTTAGCGAAACCTAAGCCTGAATTTTAGAGGCAGAACGTCCTTATAAAAATTGATGTCAGGAAATTAAACCCTGGTACTGTAAAAGCCTTGAAAACAAGGTATTTCTGTGCATTTACCTCTTCGCGTCCAGACAGCCATCCGGACGCGAAAATTCGTTATAGGGAACTTGTCCAAGGGAAATTGTGCCCACCTCGAGTTATGAGGTTGGATGTCAGAGGCTTGAGGTAGACCAGAATCTGATTGATGAGTTTTCGTACCAGCCCATCGTCAAACTCTACGATGGCGGTTTCCTGACCGGCGATAAAATCCTGAGGTTCAGTGATGCGCTTCAAGGTCAGGAAGTCTGTGGTATAAGTCATTTGCAGCGAGGAGATAGATCAATGATTGATATGTTAAAAAAGTGCGGAATCCGCAATATTTATCTCGTGTGGAAAGGGGATACATATGGAGTTTCCAAGAGAATTATACTTACAGAAGCTGATCGGCAAGATGCACAATGGCCGCGTGAAGATCATTACAGGCATCCGTCGCTGTGGTAAGTCATATCTGCTCTTTCATCTGTTTACCCGCTATCTGCACGAGCAGGGAGTCACAGATAATCAGATCATTGGGCTTTCACTGGAAGATCTGCCAAATGCCAGATATCGTAATCCGCTGGAGTTGGATCAATACGTGCGGAGTCGAATTGTGGATCAGTCACGTCAATACTATGTGATGATTGATGAAATCCAGTTTGTGACGGCAATTCCTAACCCGTATCTCGATGATCCGAACGCGAAGTTAACATTTATCGATGTGATCTTGGGATTGATGAAGTTATGCAATGTCGATCTCTATATCACAGGCAGTAATTCGAAGATGTTGTCCAGTGATATCCTCACACAGTTTCGCGATCGAGGGGATGAAATACGTATCTATCCGCTGTCATTTGCGGAATTTAGCGGGGCATATGAAGGTGACAGTCGAAGAGCATGGGCCGATTACTGTACATATGGCGGTATGCCGACAGCGGTGGAACTTCAGACACATGAAGAGAAGAGCAGATACCTGCAGGATCTGTTTCAGAGGACGTACCTTAAGGATGTGATTGAGCGTCATAACATAAAAAATGACGTGTCAATATTAGATGATCTGCTAAATGTTGTCGCGTCGGCAATTGGATCACTTACGAATGCATCAAAGCTCTCCCGAACATTTATGAGCGAAAAGCATGTTAGCATCAGCTCGACTACAATAGAACGCTATTTAGGATATTTTGAGGAGGCTTTTCTCATTAGTAAAGCCAATCGCTATGATGTGAAGGGAAAGCGATATATGCAGACTCCCAGCAAATATTACTTCACAGATGTAGGTCTTCGAAATGCGAAATTGAATTTTCGACAGCAGGAGGAGACGTATATCATGGAAAATATCCTCTATTGTGATCTTATACGACGTGGATATGATGTCGATGTGGGACTCGTGGAGCAGAATGCCGTAACTGCTGAGGGAAAGAAGATCAGGAAGCAGTTGGAGGTAGATTTTGTCGTTAATCGCGGAAGCAATCGTACATATATTCAATCAGCGCTTACGATTGCAGAGCCTGAGAAGCGGAAGCAGGAGATAGCATCTCTGATCCATATTCCTGACTCATTCAACAAGATTGTGGTGGTGCGAGAGTATATCACATCATGGCGTGACGAGAATGGGATTCTTTATATTGGAATCGAGCAGTTTCTGCTGGACGAAAAAGTGTTAGGTTATTAACTTCCAGTTTGTTGAGTTGGTTCGAAATCAGATGGATATGTTTTCGCATACCCTCGGATTTTGGATATATTCTCGCAGACACTCGACATTCATAATGGTGTCTCCGGGCACATCGAAACCGTTTCCCTGCTGACGAGGGAGTAAAATAAAAAGGAGCCAGCCATGCTGATCAATTTCAATGAAATAAAAGAAGCTGTCTTCTCCGGAATGAATGGCGGGGAAGGAACAATGGCTGTCCGGATGTTCAATGACAGCAAATACCGCATCATCCCGACGAAACTCCATCCGGGCGCATCGATCGGACTTCACAAGCAGGAATCCGGAGACGACATCAATTACATCCTTTCCGGCACCGGCAAGGCTATCTGCGACGGGAAAGAAGAAATCCTCACCGCCGGCTGCTGCCACATCTGCCCTAAAGGATCCTCCCATACCATCATTAATACTGGAGAAGACGACCTTACGATGCTGACCCTCGTCGTTCATGGATAGGAGGCAGCCATGAAATACAAGACCATCGACCACATCGTGATCACTACGGAAAATCTTGAGGCATGCCTTCATTTCTATGTCGATATCCTTGGCATGAGGGCCGAGGAGAAGAACGGGAGATACGCACTCTTCTTCGGGAATCAGAAATTCAACATCCATACAAGAAAAGCCGAATTTCTTCCTGCTGCCGGGAATCCCGAATACGGTAGCCTCGATCTCTGTCTTGCCATTGAAGGCAGCATCGAAGATGCCGAAAAGGAAATCAAGGAAAAAGGCGGCGCCATCGAAGAAGGCCCTGTCACACGCCATGGGGCGCTGGGTGAAATGAAAAGCATCTACCTGAGAGACCCCGACGGCAATCTTATCGAACTTGCCTCTTATGAAGGCTGAATTGGACCATTTGGAAGGAGAAATCTATGAACAAGGAAGAAACCTGCCAGTACCTCAAAGACCACGGAATCACTTTTGAGACCACCGAGCATAAGGCTGTATTCAACATGGAAGAACTGGCAGAGGTCAAGCTTCCTTATCCGGAATGGGACGCCAAGAACCTTTTCGTCAGGGATGACAAGAAAAGGAATTACTACCTCATCACCGTCAAGGGTGAAAAGCAGGTGAACCTCAAAGAATTCCGCAAGGCGCAGGGCCTGAGGGCCCTCTCCTTTGCCAGTCCCGATGATCTCTTGAAGTACCTCAAGCTCACCCCGGGCTCTGTCACTCCGCTCGGCCTTCTGAATGACGAAGAAAACGCGGTTCACTTCTACCTCGATGAGACATTTTTGAGCCATAAGATAGGTGTTCATCCCAATGATAACACAGCCACCATCTGGCTGGACACAGAAGACCTCATTCGCATCCTCAAAGATCACGGAACCGAAGTCAACATCGTGGAAATATAAAAAGGAAATGAAAAAGCAGCCCCGCAAAAGGACTGCTTTTTTAGTGCAAGAACCTGCCTTCCTCATTCCCTCTCGAGTTCCGGCGCTAAGACGAGTATATCGCCGTGTTTGATCACGGTGCTGCCGGAAGGAATGATGGTGTCTATGCCTCTCTTGATCAGGAGGACGCGGCGGGCGCTGGAGGAGGGGATGGCGGCAAGCGGACGATTGGCCGCTTCGCTTGCGCGGTCGACGACGACTTCTTCCAGAGCGTGATGCTCTTCATCCTCGAAACTGTGAGCCGCAAAGACCAGAAGGTCATTTTCCTTCAGAACCGTACTCCCGTCAGGCACAAGGACTTCGCCATTTCTCATAATCATCGCCACGAGAAGATCCCTCGGAAGCTGAAGCTCTGCCAGCGACTTGCCGCACCAGCTGCTCCCTTCCTTTAGGCGCAGCCGGACGAAGCTGATATCGCTGTCATCCTGGTAATCATTAAACGTCGTGCGGATATCCGCCGTAGGATCGATCATCGAAAGCTTCTTGGCCGCGAACGGAAGAAGCGTTCCCTGAATGGAAATCGAGAGAAGTACCATGCAGAACACAAGGTTATAAAGATTGTACGTAATGTCCACCTCGGCCAGCACAGCGCCTATGGCAAATACAATCGAGGCCGCCCCGCGGAGGCCCGCCCAGGAAACCAGGGCAATCTGCTCCCGCTTGGCCCCGAAAGGCGCCAGGATCGCCGCGCTTACCAGAGGTCTTGCCACAAGCGTCAGGAACGTTGTCAGCACCAGAGCTGGCACAATCACAGACGGCAGATCCACCGGCGTCACCAGAAGTCCCAGAAGGAAGAAAATCATCACCTGCGCCACATTCGTCAGGACATCGAAGAAATGGACCAGGTACTTCTTCTGCGGAAGCTTCGAATTTCCGATATAAATCCCGCAGAGGTAGACACTCAGATATCCATTTCCATCAAACTCTGCCGGAATCGCATACGCCAGCACCATGATCGAAAACAGGAAAACCGTGTGACTCTGCTGTGAAGGAAGCAGCCGCGAATGCAGAAGCTTCAGCGCAAGCCAGCCGATTGCGAGCCCGAAAAAAGCTCCGATCAGAAGCTGCTTGGCCAGGAGCAGAGGGAAAGAAAACGCTGCCCCGCTCAAAAGCGCAATCGCCGCCATCGTCAGCATATAACTCATCGGGTCATTCGAACCCGACTCCACCTCAAGGAGCGAGTCCGTATGATACTTCAAAGCCAGCTTCTGCGAACGGAGAATGTTGAAAACTGAAGCCGCATCCGTCGAAGAAATCACGGCCCCGATCAGAAAACTCTCCAGCCACGAAAGCGACAGCGCGAAATGAGCGAATACAGCCACAGCTCCCGCCGTCCCCGCAACTCCCAGCGAAGACATTAGAGCTGCCTCGCGCAGAACCGGCCGCGCTGCCCGCATATTCGTCCCGAAGCCGCCATAAAACATAATGAAAATCAGGCACACTGAGCATACCAGGTTCACCAGCGCATAATGATCGAACTGAATCCGAAACGGCCCGTTCTCCCCGAAGAACATGCCCAGACCGATAAAAATGAGCAAAGAAGGAACAGGAATCTTCTCCAAAAACCGATTCAGCAAAATACAAATCAAAATCACAGCCCCCAATAAAAGCAAGGGTTGATTCAACCACACCACATCCTTCCCTAAGTAATAGAAAATACTCTATTTATAACTGTAACAGCTAGGACGCAATACTGTCAAATAATGAGAGCAAATCATCGATAATAAAAAGAAATATATGAGAAATTGGGAAGAATGGCATGGAAATGAGGGGAATAAGGAAGAAATGAGTGAGATTAGATGTATCGCTAACACTTGCCTTCCCAGACGGGGAAGTACGCCCTTGACCTTGCTCTGGAAGAGAAGGTCGGGATAAGATTATGAAAGGTTTCAAACAAATAAACAGAGCTCTTTCTTTTATTCCTCTTGAAGCTGCCCCCGACGGAGGGAAGAATGCCTTTTACCTTGCTCAGGCAGGAGAAGACCTGCTACACAAGAACAAGCCCCAATTTTAATTTTTTGGTATTTTTTGAATTTCTTATAGAATTTCT
>PPYE01680420.1_pt1 | contig 40861 bp, 36 predicted proteins | sample 1559881 | NCBI WGS metagenome assembly PPYE01 (sample SAMN08240022, study PRJNA423297) | Human gut metagenome, whole genome shotgun sequencing project. | reverse complement strand
CTACTTTTCCTTCCTCTACATCGTAAATCTTAAATGTCTCTGTGTGTCCAAAGTGCTGGAAAATCTGTCCATTTTCATACGTTACTGCTATTCTCATGATACCTTCTCCTTTTTCCGCTGCATATTTTTGGTAAATTTCCTGTTTGTAACATCCTCCAAGTCCACAATTACCGCTCTGACCATCACAGATTTTGAAATCTCCACCTTCAATTTTAAGCGGATATCCATCAATGAGTGCATCTGCTATTTTCTTCCTGGCAATCTCATAAATTCGTTGAACGGTTGTTCTTGCGACTTGCATAGATGCTGCGCACTGCTCCTGACTATAACCTTTCTTGTCCAAAAGACGGATGGTTTCATACTCATCTACCGTCAGAATAATAGGTGTTTTTTTCTCAGTATCATCTGCCGGAAAGAATTCTAAAACATTGGGGAAATGGCAAACTTTTCTGCATTTTACTGGTCTCGGCATAAACTGCTCCTTTCTTGCTTTTCTTATATAATAATTCTATAAAAGGCATATGTCAATAATGTTTTTGACATATGCCCATATAACTCAGCTAATAGTATTATATACAGCATAAACTTCTCCTCACGACACATATATTTCGATGTTTTTCCGCAAATCAACTATTGATAATGGAATAGAAAAAACAGTCTGTCATAACAGAAATTAATCCCATCAAAACAGACTGTTCTTTTTCCTTTACAAATATTACATTAATGAGGTTCCTGCCTCATGCTCATAGAATCTCTTTATTATCTCCTGCACCGGTTTCTCACATATTTCATAACTGTCGTCCTTCCATGCCTCGGAAGCAGAAGGCAGCTTTGGTGCCCACCCCCATAAAGCAAAGCCACGAAGCCATGGTCGTTTCTTACAGGCCTCAAACATTGCACGATACCATTCACACTGTTCTTCCAGGCGAAGTTCTCCCTGCAATTAAATGTCAAAAGGCAGTGCGAAAAAATAATTGCAATTATTCAAACTCTTTATGACCCAAACATCACTTAACTTATTTTATTTAAGTTTCGGTCGAGTATGGGGCATATTTATATATCAATTACACTATTTATTTTGACCTACTGAATGGTTGTTGCCAAACTGTTGCCATGGGAATATTATAACTTGATGATACCTGAATGACAAGTTAATTTTCATTTTTTGCAACTACAAATTCTCTCCTCCCTCAATATCGTCGCTTTCAAACATATTCCTGTGGTATGATTCATTTTCATCATCTTCAAAATCATCAAAATCAAACAAAACCGATCTATTTCCAATCAATGCCAATAATTCCTTACGCTCTTTTCTTTTCTTTATGTCTTCCATTTCTTCATACAGCTCGTCTACATAATCTATCAACCAATTATTGACTTTTCCCTCACATAAATCAGCTAAATAATCATTTACTAGTGCATCATCCATTTCCAAAGATTCCATATCATTCAGTAATCTAAAAGCACCAGACTCTCGCTTATTCTTATACATATAGAGCAGTAGCTCTTTTATTGAATTTTGTTCAATAACCATCTGCTCATAAAAAGATCTTCTTTGAGTTGATAAAAAGACTCTTGCAGCATTTGAATACGAGTCAATCTCATATGTATACGTATTAATATCTCTTGCCTTATGTTCTATTAATTCAAAATAATATCTAGCCAATTTTCCCAATTCATTTATGTAAAAACGTTTGAATGCATCAAACTGGATCAAAGCACATGGCTCATCAAAATTAAATTTTCCATTTTGTTTTTTCAAAAAACTAATAAATAACTTTCTCAACTCACTACTATTTTTTCCCGGTATATAATTTGCATATCGGTAATTATTATAATAATTAGAAAAAACTCCCAAAAGACTTCTTCCATTTTTTGAAAGTTGTTCTGTAGTATATTTCTCAATTTCTTTTTCTAATTCATGATGGTTATGTTCTACAAGGCACTTTGGAACAGATTCCTTATCAGTTGGATTTTGTAGAACAAGACACAAATAAATTTTTTGTAACCGTTCTATACCAACTGCTCCGGTATACAATATGATATTAATCTCATATTGATTATTTAATCCAGTTATCGACATTGTTTTCTTTGCTGATTCATATATAAATTCTCCAGAAATCTCTAACTCGCGTCCCATGTTAATACTTTTGAAATCCCATATTTCATCTACCAACATCTCATCACCACCTTTATTATCATCTTATATTCAAAGATATCTTTCAAAAAAATCCTGTATTCTCTTCTTTGTGTATTTATCCTCAACCTCTTTTAATATGTATATCGACAATTCATTTAGCGAACGTGTAAGTGCTACATAAAGTTTATTCTTTGTTTTATTCGTCTCTGTATTATTGTTAAATAAATGTGCTGCCAAGTCATTTGTGAGAATGAATAAACACTTCTCACCCTCCATTCCCTTTATGTAGTCTATAGATTTTACAAAAATCTTATCTTCTTGTTTTATTGGGCTTTCATCTTCAAAAAGATTTATGATGATGCCATATCTTCTTGAATCTATTTTTTCCCAATTGCTCAGTAATGTCATTGCATCTTTTTTCTCTCTAGTACTCCTGTACTTTTCAATCATCTTCCCTGCATAATAATACGCTACTTTTTTAACTGTCTGAGCATCTTTGGTTGGATGATTCTCAAACAGCAATGGTTCAAGCTCTTCCGCTAAATTCTCTCTTATGTTATTCTTCTTGTAGTCGTGTGTTTCATACACCCCTTGCTTCTGGGATATATACATCAAATCATATTTTTGTCTTTCAATTAATGTGTGGCAATCAATTTCACTTTCATAATATACTGATAATTGACCGGAGTCCTTTTCAGATTTCTGCTTTTCATTTTTATCTACCAAACGATTTGACAGTTCTAAATGTAATTGCGGACATCTATGACATTCTGATATATATCTAACATTTTGTTCGTATATAGACATAAGATTTCTTAAGCATTTAAATCCTTTTAAATCCTGCTTCGGATCTCCCATCAGTATCATTGGGATTTCCATTCCACTTAATTCTTCTATAATTTCTTGCATATGCTTATCTATGTCCTGTACTTCATCTATACAGATTGCACCACAATATTTTACAATTGCATTTTTAATTATTTGTCTCCCATCTTTTATATTTTTTGTATCCTTTGATTTTTTACACAATACCCATTTAGCATGTTCAGGAATTACTGTTTGATGAAGTACATTCATATCATCAAGTCTTTTAATCTTTGCATTTTTATACTTTGCGTCTTGTGGTAATTCTGCAATAGAAATTTTTTCATATTTCTTTCCATAAAGTAAATGATAATATGGCTTTATTATTTCCCTATACAAAAACGAATGAATCGTACTCACTATTATGTTTTCCGGAATTTGTACATAATGTTCGCACAGCTTTCTACGAATACAATCTACGGCACTATTAGTAAATGCAACGCAAAATATTTTCTTTTCCGCATCAATTTGATTACGAAGAAGTATTATTTTATCAGACATCTTTGTAGTCTTTCCTGCTCCTGCACCTGCTATATTTATTTCCACTTTATAACACCTCTTCTGACTCTTGTGAAAGAAAATCTATAACATCTTGGATATGTTTTGGCATTTGAAAACCTTCTAATTCTCCACTAGCTAAATCTTTACAAATCGTAAACATATCAGTTGCTTTTGCATTTTTCCACGCTTCTGTAAGCTGCTCAGCTGTCATATCATTCCAACCAAAAACATCTCCATATTTGTTCTTCAATATCTTATAGTTGTCACCCGTATTTACAATTTCCGGTTCTAAAGTATAATACTCGGTTGTTCTAACACATATTTCCTTATCATCATTATATTTATCATGTTGCTTCTTAGCGTTAGGTTGATTATCATAATCACGAACAATGCCCAATTTATTGCCAGAACCTTCATTGACTTTTTTCCAAATATTCATTATTTTTTTAAACCCTTTATGAAATGACAGCACTTCAATGTCACTTAATGTTTCTTTTGAGTCAATATAAGAACGAATTAATAATTCTTCCGATATTCCCTCAAACAAAATACATTTCTTAGAGAAAAATAGTTTAAAAAGATCCAAATTAGGGTTCTTTGCTAAATATGCAAAATCTTCATCCTCTAATTCATCTGCAAATGAGTAAGCTTTTCCATTATGTAAAACCACCACATTTTTTAAATTCATCTTGTTAATGAATTCAGTACTATGTGTGGAATAAAACAACTGCACAGTTTTATTCTTATCCGTAAATGCTTTTAAAAAACTTACCATCAATCTTGTATTATTAATACACAAATGAGCTTCCGGTTCTTCTATCGTTAAAACATCCAGAGCAATATCTGTTTCCTTTCCAAGCAGTGAATTAATCAGCACAAACAGCAATACTAAGTTACGATATCCCAATCCTTGCATTGACAATTCTTCTTCTGAATATCCCAACCTTACACTACTTAAAATAGATTGCATTGGTGGCATATTAGGCAGAATGTTAATGTGCGAAAAAAACTTCTTTGCACCCTTTAGCTCAGATGTTTCTTGCCAGTTAATTATATCATTAATATCACTAATTTCTTTTAGTGCCTCAAAGAAATGACTATATTCTTTTTCTATTTTCAATTTATCCTGATCAGAAAGTCTATCTTTCAATAAATCAACCAAAAATTTTGAGCCCAACTGATTCTTAGTTTTTGAAAAATCATCTCTTTCTGCCTCAAGAGCCTCGTACTTGAACATTCTCAATGTATCATATGGCACATTGCTACCATCCGAAACTTTTATTGAATAATTATAATATTCTACTGGTAAGAGATTCATTTTAACCTCTTTTAAATTTGCATCGTTAATTTCAGTCTGAGATACAACTTCTTTTACCACTCTGAATATGTCTGCGCAATTCTTAGGAGCGAACTCATATTTTATTCCATATTGAATTTCTCCATCTTCGATTGCATACGACATATCCTTAACATAATATTCCTCTGCACCACTTGCCTGAATATTCACTTCAACACTTACTGTCGGTAAAAATTCTGCAAATTGCTCAACAGTAATCTCATCATTCCTAATTTTATTTTGATTCAGAATAATTTTCTTATAATAGCATTTCTTAGTTTCATTGTTTATATCAATCCATGATAATTTCTTACTGATATGTGTATTATCATCAGTCAAAAAAGGAAGCGTGATTGCTTTTAAAAAGTTGCTTTTACCACTATTATTTTCCCCTATAATTGCTACTGTTTCTGCTAAACCTATATCTATATCCCTTAAATTTCTATAATTGCGTATTTTAACATGTGTAATCTTCAAATCTTCACTTCCTTTTTTACAATACAGCTGTCAATTGTTAGTAGATATAATTTAAATAATGACTTCTCCAATTATTTTCTGCACTTTTTCCGACTGTATCAACATCCTCATCTTCTCATTCCCATCCTCAATCTTCGGCTTACCACACCTCCGATTATCTGGATGTTCCGACACACAGCAATCCTTATACCAACACTCGCCCATAAGCGCCCCCTTAACGGACCACTTCTCGTTTTGTGTAAATTCACCCACCAATGATTTCATCACACGCTCTGTAGAGTATCTCTTAAAACCTGCCAAGTACTGTAATGTCTTCACATCATCAATCTTTGACAAGTTGATTCTATGATCCTCAATTGCTGATAAAACCTCTTCACGGATCTTGATTTTATCTGTCTTTCCAGTGCCTGTCCATGCCACCAGCTTATCAAAAGCAAGAATCAGGTATTCAAAACAAATCATATTCAGAATGATAATCTTCCCTTCTGCCTTATCTGCTATTGATTTCAATATACGATACTTGTTACGAATATCCTGATTATCAACCACATAATCAAATGCAATATAATACTTATCGTCCTCTTTCATGTCAATATCTGACAACGCATCCAATAAGCCTTGATTGCTTCCCTTGCTTTCGATTACAAATGCATCATCAAAGAAAAGTTGATTAACCAATTCCCAGAAGTGAAGTCCTGCGCCGGTATCTTCCGTCCATAAATATTTCATATCACAACTCCTCTTCCAGTGTTATTCTATTATTGTCAAACTTCAACACCTTAAAACTCTTATCAGATACATTTAGTCCGTCGCAATTTCGTAGGAAAAGCATATATTGATTCGACGGTTCAAAATTAATAAAACGTCTGACTTCATCATTAATCAAATTATCTGCATTATCGACTACAATAAAACTATCTCTGCACTGTTCAATCGATTCTGAGAAATTATCTGATTTGTAATTAAACAATTTTATAGCTTTGTATTCATTAGTTAATCGTAGATCTTCTAACATTTCATAAAGCACTGTTTTACCGGTACCGCTATCTCCGCCAACAAGAGTTATTCTATCGTCAAATTCCAGGTTGTATGAAAATGGATCTGCTTTAAATGTAATATTCTTATAAATCATCTGCTTCTCTCCTTTCATACTCCTTGCCCCACCAGGCATTATATCCTCTCCCTCCGGTCACTATATCAGAATCATTGAATCTGATTTGCACATCATCCGGGATATCAAAAAGTGATGGTCTAGACATATAAATCTTTATATTATCCATAGTAAAAATTATTTTAAGCACATTCGGACCACATTCTTCTACATTCACAACCTTATCAGGATGCTTTACAATATTAAGTAATGTCTTGCAACCAGATGACAAATTACGGATTGTACCTAAACCATATTTTGTTTCAATATGCTTATCTGGTGTCAACTTCGCCTCATCTACTTGCTGAATGAGATTTATTTCATTTGAGGACATTTCTTCATTACTTGTATTTAAATTGAAATACAAATCGTTTTGAAGTATCCAATCTTTTGAATCTTTTTTATCTGTATATATATCTATCATTCAGAGTCACTCCTTTAAACCGATTTCATTATTGATTATTTACATATTCTCAACTACGAGGACAATTTATTTTTCAACTTCAATCCAGCCTGTCCTGCAAATAATTGTGCCTGTTTTAATCCTACATTACTCTTCACAAATTTTTCCGCAAGTTTCTTCTGCGTTTCCTTACTCATGTAAATTTTAAGTTTATCTGTTGTTCTAGTGATCGCTGTATAAAAAATATTGTGGGATATTTTTTCATCAATATCCTCTGTGATTACCACCTTTACAGATTTATATTCTAAACCCTGAGCTTTATGTATAGATACTGCATAAGCAATCTGAAATGGTACAATCTGTTCAGAATAATCTGAGTCCGAATCTCGTTCTACTCGTCTTTTTACACTAAATTCAACAATAGACTTTCCTTCACAATCGCAATCAATGAGTTTGATATCCGAAAAAAGAACATCTCTTTCAGAAATAATCTTATCAACCAATATTTGAAATACGATTTCATCCGTTTTTTTATCAATTGATAGTATGCTACCTTTTAAATTATTATATAGAACATTTCCAAATCTTCTACTTTCATTGAACAGAACTTTATCTCCAACCTTATATGTCCAGTTTCCCCACTCAATCGGCTTAGATGGATTGATTTTCTGCATATATCTATTTATATTATTAACTCCATATAGTCCATCATATCCTAAACATAAAACAATTTCATCATCATCTCTTTCAAAAATCGACTCATTCAAAGTTGATATAAATCCATTTGCTAACAGTCTTTCAAACATATTTTCATCAAAATTTCTCACGCAAGTCCACATATCAAGTAGAATCGATTTATCTTTTGCTCTATATGGAGTTACTAACTCATAAACAGATTTTTTATCAACAAAATATCTCGCAAAGTTAAACCAGTTTCCAAACTTTATCGCTTCAATCTGATATATGTCGCCAATTAGCAAATATGCCTCCGCATTACACTTCTCAAACAAATTCAAAACATCTTCATTACACACTGTACTGCACTCGTCTAAAATAACCAAATCATACTTTTTCCAACTATATCCATTCTTTAAATAATCATACACTGTATAACAATCACAAGAGGATTTTATTCTTCTTTCCAAATTATTTTTCGCAGCATTTGTATTAGCAAGCAAAAGAATATTTTTATCTTCGAATATTTTTGCAATATATTCTGCAACTCTTGTTTTGCCAGTTCCAGCAGCACCATAAATCATTCCTAATTTAGAATTCATATATATATTAGCTACTATTTTTCGTTTATTATCATCATCTATTTCTTGCATAAAGTCTGCTTGTTTATCAATCATATCAGAATATACATCGATTCTTTCCAATGTATATTTCTGCAACTTTTCTATAACAGATTTAGTTGTTTCATAATAATTTTTAACATACAAATGATTTGCAAAAGTATCTATTTTCCTAAGTTGTTGCTTCTTACTATTATATAAGTTATTGTTAAAAATACCCACTTCATACTGATAATAATCTAACTTATCATGATCCACAATTACATATAATATATTACTGTCATAAGCCTCTTTATTCACCATTGAAGAAACATATTGGCATTCACAATCATATATTTCTAAACATTTATGCAACCTTAATTTTGATAAATTATGTCCGCATAAACTTGATGCATAAGGCATTTCATCAAACGGAATTGCCTCATTCTTCAAATACAAATACGATAGAAGATTATTGGTACGATCTGCCAACTGGTCTCTAATAACATCATTTTTCAAATAAGCTGTGATGTACCTTAAAATATTACTGCCTGGTTTTTCTTTAATGATAACCTCTCTTATTTTATCAAAAGTATCCTTCAATTCAGTTTTCTTACTAAGCTCAATTTGCTGAATGTATATTTCATATTCCTCATTATCTGCCAAAAGAATATCCAATAAATTCATTCCTGTTCTACTTAAAAATTTCATTAATGCCTTATAATATAGATTATCCGATTTTACAACAATATCATATCCACATATTCTAGCTAACTTCTCCAATTCACATGGACGTATAGCTACATTCCATGCTATTAAACACTTTATATCTATCCCAACTCCATTAAAATCTATATTTGATTGGTAAAAATCACATTGGATAGAATAATTATCTGGAATATCATTGAATGAATATGCAACAAACCTATCAAATTTAGTTATCTCTTCCTGTGCATATGACAATGTGTATTCAAAAAAACCTTTTCCATTTACCGTACGATATTTTTTTCGTGTAATGTAATATCTATCATTGGTATGTTCCTTGCTATCTTCTAAATCTATAGCCTTTAATGCAATATATATTTTTTCATAGTATGAATCTAATTCACAACTTTTTTCCTGCGGATAATCTTCAAAATTACTCAGCAACAACAACCCAAACTTATCTCTCATCTGATCTCTTAGATGATATAATTGTGGTAAATATCCATCCATTAATCGAATAGCTCCATCCTCCGCAGGTACATAATGAGATGTCGAAATCTGAAGTGAATGATGCATTCTCCATATGTACCCGTATTCATTACTTTCTTTAAGTTGTTTCATATATTGGGTATACCATTTATCTTTTCCCCTAATTGGTACTTGTTCATTAGGATTTTCATAAGCATATATACGAGCTGCAATATGTTCTAAATAAGTGCGAAGAAATTGAATTACATAGTCTGCAACCTTTTGGGGTTCTTGCAATACTCTATAATCATCAATTATTCCACAGATTTTTGAATCAATATTATATATACTCTTTTCGATAATATCTATGTAATCCAATCTAACTCCTCCCTAGAAATAATACTTCATCTATTCTTTTCCGTACTCAACCGGATCTTCCGCAACCATCATCACTTTATGCTCTGGCTCATACTCATAAATCTTTCCAGAAGTAGTTGCTTCACTTCCTATACCTTCTGTTACAGAATACTCCTCAAAATTTTCCACCTGTTCCATAACTTTGTTAAATACTTCCGGACTATACTGTGGCGGATAACCATTCTTCACCAAGCATATTTTGATTTCCAATTTCAATCCATTTCTTACATTTTGGTTATTGAGCCAATCAGCAAATGAAGATTTTGTATCAATAATATCTTTTATTTTCTTTGCTAAAGCTTTGCATTTATCATTGACTATAACACCATCCACTTCTTTATCTGTTCCATACTCAAAGTTATATTGGTCACGCAGAGAAATCAAAATATCATAAAATGCTTTTTCCTCAAATGTTAAGCCAATTTTTCGAAAACTCTCCCTATTTTCGTTCATCTGACGAAGAATAGCTAAAGCCTGTTCCGTTGCAATCTTAATGATATCCTCTGATGCCTGTTCCTGTGCTTCACCAGCTTCTTCAGCAGTAAGATGTTTACGTCTTTCATGATATTCTGCAATCGTCTTTTCCAACATTTCCTGAAATGATTTTGCAGCTAACTGATTAACTTTTCCATATTCCTTAATTTGTTTACGGAGCATCTTAACAAGCAATTCCAATTTAGTTGCCGGCATTTTGACATCAGATAATTTTTCAAAATATTCCGGAGAAAAAATATCTTCTTCCTCTCCGCTTTCAAGAACACTTTCCACCTGATTATATTTTAATGCTTCTTCAACCATCTTTGAAACTGCACGATTCATCGTATCAGTGTCTACTTCACTTGTTCCGCTCATCTTACGAACAAAACCTGCTATAGCCATAAAGCATTGTGCAAGTGCAGATTCTTCTTCCCCAAGATAACCGGAAGGCTGACAAATATCAAAAGCTGTCCTCATTCGTTTTACTGTCTTTAAAAAATAGGTTTTGAAAGAAACTTTCTGAACACCTTTATTTCCTTCCGACTGTAATTCTTCTGTTGATACAAATACATATTCCGCTGCTTTTGCAAGGAGTCTGTATCGTTCTATAGGATCACATTCCGGATTTAAAAATGGTGATAAATCATAACCTGTGAACATGTTTTTCAACACTTCTAGTTCTTCTCTAAACACTGATGTAGCCTGCTCAACATCATCGGATGTCGGTGCAACAGATGTATCTCCTCCATATACCTTCATAGCTTCACGCATATTGTCGCGAATACCAATATAGTCGATAACCATACCATATTCTTTCCCCGGATATTTTCTGTTTACACGGCTTATTGTCTGTATCAGCAAATGCTTTTTGAGAGGTTTGTCATTATATAAATATGTAAGGCAAGGAACATCAAAGCCTGTAATCCACATATCTACAACAATGACAATACTGAAATTAGATTTTTCCTGTTTAAAAGCAGCATCCAATTCTTCTGAACGCTTATCATTTTTAACTCCGCCAAGATAATCATACATATCTTTTTCATCATTACTACCAACACTAGATACCATTGCCATAAATGGCATCAGTTTCAATTCTTTCAGTTCCTCTTCTGTTACAGAAACCCCATCCGGTGATTTCTTTTCCTCAAACCATTCCGGGTATTTATCCTTAAACTTCTGTAATAATGCATAAGCAATCTTTCTATTAGAACATACAACCATTGCTTTTTGTATTCTATCCGGATCACCTGCACAAGACGCAACATAATGGTTGTGGATATCTGTAGCAAGACGCTCAAGTCTGGAAGGCTCACCAAGAATTATTTCCATGGAGCTCATTGCTTTCTTACTTGCTTCGATATCCTCATATGTTGCACCATCATCTGCACATTTTTTATAATAATTCTCAATTTCTTTTACTTTTTTATTATCAAGCAATACCTTTGCAATACGCGGATGATACTTAATGGAAACAGTAAGTCCATCTGCAACTGCCTGATCCATTGTATATCGGTCAATTTCATCACCAAAGGTTTGATAAGTTTCCGCAATAGGCGTTCCAGTAAAACCAACGAAAGTAGCATGTGGAAATGCTTCCTTCAATACTTTTGCATATGGTTTTGAAACCATAGCTTTCATATTTTCATCGGCATCTTTACTAAACTGAATTTTCTTAGAATGTTCAAGCTGAGTTCTGTGAGCCTCGTCTGAAAAACATATAATATTCTGCCTATCATTGATAAGTCCTATTTTGTCATCTTCCCTATCGCAGAATTTCTGAATGGTACAAATATAAAAACCGCCACTTTGTCTTGCACCAAGTTCCTGCCTTAATTGTGTTCTGTTTTTTACAACAGATACTTCTCCCAGATTAAGAAACTCTTTACTCTTTGTAAAAAGCTTTGAACCTTGTTTTTGCAGTTCATCTCTGTCAACAATTAATATAATTGTTGGTGAACCGATTTCCGGAATATTAGTACAACGAAGTGCAAGCTGACGTGCAAGAAAAGCCATCGTATATGTTTTTCCACATCCGGTTGCTCCAAAATATGTACCACCTTTACCACTCCTCGTAACAACAGAATTTACAATACTTTGTTTTAAAAGTTTTGCTGCAAAGAACTGAGGATATCGGCATACGATTTCTACTTCATCACTGTCGTAAATACTATCTTGGAAATAGATATAGTCCCTAAAAATCTCCACGAACCGCTCTGGTGTATAAACACCCTTTATCATAGTTTCTGTTTCTGCAAAAGGAAGAGTGGATACAACATCTCCTTCGTTTACTCTACGCCAAGCATAAAAATGCTCGTAAGGTGTACGTACTGTACCTAATCTTGTTTTCACACCATCTGAAATGCAAGCCAAAGGGCAATAGTGTAAAAGGTGTGGAATATCTCTCCAGTATCGAATATTAATTTGTTCCCAAGCATCATAAATAGTCGCATTGGCATCAGCGGGATTTTTCAACTCGATGACACACAGTGGCATACCATTTACAAACAAAAGCACATCCGGTCTACGATTTTCTTTTTGACCATTGTTTGTATATTCCACTGTAAACTGATTCACTACACGGAAGATATTCTTATCCCAATTATCAAACTCAATAAGTGGTATCATTCTTGGCAATCCATCCTGCGGCGTAAACTGAACACCATTTACCATCCAACCATATACTTTGTGCAAAGTAGCAAAATCACTTTCCGCACCTACAAGACGGACATTATCGTAAACCTGTGTCACTTCGTCTTCTGTCAAATCCGGGTTAGTGTCTGCAATAAATTTCTTGAAATCATCAACAATTAGTACATCTCTTTTTGTAACACGACGGATATTATTACCAGAAGAATACTTCCAACCTTCCGCTTCTAAAAATCCAATGAAGGCATATTCATATTCTGATTCACAATAATGACCATTGTATTCTTTTAATCTTGCCATAAACTATGCCCCCTTTGCTTGTCTAGCCTCTTCTATTGAGCCTTTAATAAGAATTGGACAGATGTCTTTTATCTGTTCTTTGAGTTTTTCATTAATATCTCTTCGCACATTGTAAGCATTATATATTTCAACAATTGATTTCTGACCATTTATATCCGGAACGGGGATTTCTATTTCATAAAAGCAATCCATATCTAAATTTGTTCTTATACTTCCATCACTCATAAACCAACCAAGACGATCAACTTCTTTACGCAAAAACCACATCATCACATACTCTGCAAGAACATCAGCATCAATTATTTCTAATACTGCGTATGCTGGTGAGATAATTATCGGTTCAACCTTATCAAAAAGAGCTATACGAATGCATTTATCTCTACCTGTCTGCATTCCCGAAAAAACAAATTGTCCTTTATTTACCACTTTGTATTTTGAAAGATCTACACCATTTGTATTTGCAACAGACGGCATAAATTGCTTAGTAATGTTTATTCCTTGAACATTTTTTATTGAACCATTCATATTTCTGTTGTCTACCTCTTTAAGAAGAGAACCTATAGGCATCTTTTCTACTTTATGTTTATATTCATCCAACAGTGCTTCGAATGATAGTTTTAAATCATCCAAGCCACGCTCATAACTTTTCTGATTTTCAAGCATAGCATTATAAATATCTACATATTTTTTCTGTATTTCAATATCCGGTAGTGGAATAACTATGTCACTCATATCATTAAAATTGAATTCTGGTCTTTGACTTCCAAAATTTCTAAATTTCACTTCTCTGCAAAATTCTGATCGCCTAAAATAAATATATAACCACATTGGATCAATGATTTTCTTTCCCTCATCCGTCAGATAAAAAACCATATATAGATGAGATACTATACATAATCCCTCAGTACGGTAGGCAATTGAACCTAATTCAAGTCGAGTTGGGTTATACACAAAAGCTCCATTTTCGACAATTTTATAAGGTTTTAAATCTACTCCATCTGTATTCCCTTTAGGAGTTGCAAAAACACCTTGACTATTTACACCAACTATCAAATCAACCCCATACTTTAAGTCTTTGTTGTTTATCGTGGAGCGTTCAATGTAATCTCCCAATCTAATATTAGTCAATCCCATATCCAATACCCCTAAATGCTTCCTCCAGCATCTGCTGGGATTTCTTTTCTTGTTTCATAACCTCTTGCATTTCAGATTGAATACGAACCATTTCCTTTTCATAATCAATATCTAAATCATGGTCAATAAACTCAATATATTTGCTTGGTGTAAGTGCCCAACCTTTACTTTCAATTTCATTAATGCACACACTACGGTAAAGTTCTGGCATCTCATAGGCTGCTCCATCAGTTCCCTCACATTGCCATGTGTGATAAATATCTGCTGCCTTCTCAATTTGTTCTGTATCCAACCGAACTTTCTTTTTGCTCTCACCCTTAACAGCATTTTCTGTCCATTGGCGTAAATCCATAAAGAGTATCTCATGCTCGCGGTTTCGGAGATTTCTTCCATGGTATTTTCCGCCTTTTTTATTCTGATTCAGAATCCACAGAGTAACACTGATATCTGTAGTAATAAACAATTCTCTTGGCAGAACAACGATAGCCTCAATTTTATCATTCTGAATCAGTTCCTTACGTATTTCCAATGTATCGCTATCATTCAATGCACCATTCGCAAGAAGGAATCCCGCTACTCCATCAGTTTTCTTCAAATGTGAAAGTATATGCAAAATCCAGGCATAATTTGCGTTACTTTCAGGTGGTGTTTGATAGTCAGACCAACGACCGTCATTTTTCAAATTGTCATTATACCAGCCTTTCAGATTAAAAGGTGGATTTGCCATAATATAGTTAAAGTGCAATCCCTTGTGTAAATCATGTGTAAATGATGAATCTGCTTCTTCTCCTAGATTATGGCTTATTCCACGCAAAGCCAAATTCATTTTCGCAAGGCGATATGTAGCCGGTTCTTTTTCCTGACCATATACATTGATACCATTTAAGTTTCCCTGCTTTGACTTTACAAGTTCAGCACTCTGAATAAACATTCCTCCTGAACCACAGCAAGGATCATATAAGGTGCCATCATAAGGCTCAATCATCGTTGCAATAAGTTGAACTACGTCATGAGGTGTATAAAATTCTCCTTCCTCCTTTGTAGCATTTACTGCGAACTCCTTAAGAAAGTATTCGTATACACGACCAATAAGGTCTTTTTCCTCTCCAAATGTCTTATGACTGATTTTGTTCACTTCATCAACAATTTTCTTTATATCATTAGCTGCTAAATTGCGTGCTGTAAATGTTCCTTTAACAAAACAGCCTTTCAACTGTGGATCTTCTTCCTCAAGCCTTTGCAAAGCTGTATCTAGTGCAACATTAAGCTGTGGTGCCGGTGTACTGATAATAGTCGACCATCTTGCTTCTGGTGGTAAATTATATGTACCATCTGCAAAAGTAGCATCATCAAAGAATGCTGCTCTAATGTTCTCATCTTCCGGATCTAATCCCTGCTCTTTAAGTGTCTGTTTTAGATTTTCAATTCCATCCTCATACTTTTCGCCGATAAACCTCAAGAACACTAGCGTAAGCATCATATCTCTTTTTTCAAAGAATGAGCCGGAATTACGTGCCGCACGCAAATAATCTCTACAATTAAATAAAATATTATCTATGTTCAATGCCTTTTCAGTTGTTTTCTTCTTAGCCATATTACTTTTCTTCCCTTTCCTCGTCTGGAACAAATTCCATGATATCCTGTATCTCACAATGCAATACTTTACATACTTTTTCCAAAACTTGTGTACTTACATGTTCATTCTTCCCTAGTTTCGCCAGTGCATTTGTTGTAATTCCTGCCTGATCTCTAAGGTCAACTTTCATCATATTTTCATCTATTAATTTCTTCCATAATTTGTTGTATCTGATTGCCATTATTATCCCTTTCGTATCATTACAACTATTTATCATTTCTTTTTCATTATATCATCAAATCTAGTTTACTTCAATTTGAAATTGATTTTTTCAATTTATCAAATATATGTAAAGCGTAAAGGACAGATATTATTAGTCAATAAAATACCTGTCCATCTTTTCAATAATTCTTCTTACCCACTCCTATTCCAATGTTTTTCATTGTTGTAATAATTCACATTCTGTTCCTCAACAAGCTTCTTATCCGTCGCATCCACAACGTTCATATAATTATCATACAATTCCGAACTATACATTTTCACATTAAGCTCTTTTAACACCATGTATAACTCTAGACGAGGATCATCAGGCTTATGACCAGATAACACCTATGCTCTTCGCCTAGCTTACCCAATATTCCAAGTTAAAACAGGGTGAACTCTCACAGGATGAGTATGACAATTGGAGATATAACTACCCTAATATTGAACCGACAACCGGCTTTGTAAGAAATGCCATTTCTACTGATTTGGATGCAGAACTCCAGGATGCACTATCAGAAGAAATGAAAAAAAGTGGTCTGCTTTAATTCCTTTTCCAATGGCAACAGACCATACAAGTGACGGATAGATAAAAAGAAGACCTCACCGAAATTCCTCTCCAGTTTGGAAAAGAAAATCAGTTAGGTCTTCTTTCATATTGTAATATACATTATTTTTTGCTTAACACTTTTGCGTTAGATTGTGCTGCCAAATTGTTGCCAAAACTTAACTTTTTTTGTTTGGAACGGTTGTAAATAATGGCTTATTTTTCACAAAAGGTTATTCAAACTCGTCTCATGGGAATTTAATTGTAGTGTTTTTGCAGCTTCCCAACTACTTTTCATTACTATATTCGCTATATTATCATGAGTATTTGGGGCTGTCAAAAATATTGTACTCAAAATGTACTCACTTTTACTTCAATGTAATATAAAATATCAATAACTAGTGTGCTGGCATATTGATACTTAGCCAAATATTTCTGGCTGTTATTGCCGTTTTATGGTACAATTCATCGCATATGGCAGTTAATTTATATTCATTGTACTAGTTACAATAGGTCTATACAATAATCCATACTTTCCTGGGCTTCTTTTTTAAGTGCCTCTAAATCATTCCCCTCATATTTTTGTATTTGATTCCACAGTTTAAGTGCTTCTGAAACATACGCTTTTTCTTGTGTTTTTCCATACAAACCAATATATGCTTTTGCCAAATTTCTAATTGTAAAATAATAATATCTATTACCTTTATCTATTTTCTCATAAATCACCTTCGCTTTCTCTGAATAATTTGCAGCCTTGTTATAATCAACATTTCCACTATCTTCTAGATAAAATTTGCCTAATTCGCGCAAAATACTCGCATAAGATATAGTTCCTTTTATATTTATATACTGTGTCTCAACAGAAATAATTGTTTTTTCAAATGAATCTTTAAGACATTCTTTAATTTTCTCTCTATTCTCTTTTTTGAAACGCAATAGCGGCAAAAGAATTCTTGCTTTTTGTGCATATATATATGGATGTGTTGATGTCTCTTCAATTTTTTTAAAATATTGATTAACAGAATCTAATGTATAATTTTTATTTTTATACCCTTTTTTATTAACTACTCTCCAAACATTAAAATGCGTATATGCTTCAAAAGCATCCACTATTGCCAATTCATCGATAAGGTTATTAGGTTGCCATTCTTTCAATATATTATCAATTTGTGGATTCCTTTCTCTACAATCTAACAATTTATTCTTTTTAATTGTCAGTTCTCTTTTATAATTAGAAATTTCATCCTGCTTTTCCATATATTCAATATTGTTAGGGCGAAATTTTATTAATAAATATGTCTTTGCAAATTCATTGATTTGCACTTCCTCACGTTGTGCCTCTAAGATTAACCCTGATATTAAAGCATTAACTACCTCATCCACCAACAGCATATCTGTATGACTCAATACCATTAATGAATATTTATCAATTGGTTCATCATACATAACCATTATTTGCAGTATCCTTTCAATGTCATCTTCTTGCTCTTTAAACTGATTGTAAATTTCATCAAAAGCATTCTTCGACATAAAGCTTACAATATTATTTACTGTCTCTGAACCAATCGACAATAGCTCTTTTTCAATAGTAGCCAATTCAATTCCTTGACTAAGGCGATGTAAAGATAAAACTAATACCAATGTATTACCTTTACTCAATTTTACTAATTTTTTCTTACTAATCTCATCTAGCTCTATCAATAGAGCATTTTCTTCTAAGTATTTATCAATAAACTCACATCCGTCTTTTTCATTAAATATTCTAATTTGTAATTGATAATTTGTGTCAATATGTTCTTCATTTCTAGACGTAATAATATATTGTATATTAGGGTTTGATTCATAAATAATAAAATCATTAATTTTAGCCTTTTCTACTTCCGACAAAGTTTCAAAATTATCAATTACGATTAACCCATTTTTTTCATAGCTAACAAGATCATCTGTTCCCAAATATCTCTTTATTTCTCGCTTAATATCTTGCAAAGAGCTTATTTGACTCTTCAATTTATAGCTATTAATCTTACCCACACTTTCTTCAATATCTAAAACTTCTTCCTTTGCAGAAAAGAAAAGAATAAAATCAAACCATTTCTTGGATCGTAAATTTTTATTATTATAATCTCTCAACATTTGCATTATAACTTCAATAACTAATGCTGATTTCCCCATTCCACCAAAGCCACTCACTAAAATATAGTGCATTCTTCCTAATCCCAATTCATTTCCCAGTAAATAATTTTTTAAAATACTAATCTCTTTGGTACGACATACAAATTTATTTTTTTGCTTAGGTATAGTTTTGAGATTATTAGTAATAGTAAGAGCATTATTCACAGAAATTGATAATGCATCTAGTACATTTTTCAATTCCTCTTTTGAAGCATACCAGAAAAATTTATCGTCAATAATTTCCATCAATATACTAATAAACTTGTTTACCTCTATATAATTCAAATCACTAATACTAGCTTCTGGATGAAATAAATTATTTCTAATCGTTCTATATTGCTCGGCTAAATACATATATTCTTCTCTACTAGAAAAACCCTGAACCATATTAGAAAACAACTCTGAACAAAAAATATATGTAATTGAAAGCAGTTCGGAAACCACTAAAAATGCATCTTTTTTATCTTCTTTAACATCAACTCGTTTATGATTTTGACATATTGTATTAGTGTCGCTTAATAATTTATATATCTTTTTAATTTCTTGCTCTTGAGCTAAATTATCTAATAACGATTTTATTCTCCCATTTAAAATAATTGAACTGCTCACATGGCTATTTCTTTTTCCATTTACTGCATTTCTATAACTATCAATTGTATTGTATTTATTTAGTATCGTTTCGGCTATATAACTTCTAAATCCAACCTCAAAATATTTAACTGCATCAGTAAGTAAACTGGTCTCTTCATTTGATAAATACATTACTCATTCCCCCTTACTTATATACATTACATACTCATTTTATCACTTGTCTATTGAGCAATCAACTTAAAACACAAATGATTCTTTTCCTTTCAGCAAGCACTGCCATTGTCATAACAAATGGCTCATTTTCAAATTCTTGCCCTATCCGGCAATGTTTGAAAACAACACAGGGTTTTCCCTGACCCTCTATTTTTTCTTTACTCTTGTAAGTTAATGTTCTTTAAAAATAGAACTTCCTATCCGACTTCATCACCAACCATAAACAAATTTCCGACATATAAAATTTAATGAGAAATAGGCAGCCAATTCACTCGCTGCCTACTTCTCATTAAACTTATATCCTACTCCCCATACCGTTTGAATATACATCGGATGTCCCGGATCGTCTTCAATTTTCTCTCGAATATGGCTGATATGACTCATAACGATATTGTAATCACCAGCATAAGGCTCATGCCAGACCATATCGTAAATCTGTTCTTTGTTAAATACTCTGTCTGGATTTTGTGCCAGTAATTGAAGAATTTCAAATTCCGTATAAGTTAATACGATTCTTCTGTTTCCCCTAATAACTTCCCGTTTCTCCAAGTCAATTATTATATCCTTATACCGCAATTCCGCTTTAAGATTTATTTCTTGAAATGTAAATTTTTCTCTTCCAGCATCCAAAACAGAAATAACAGAATCAATTAACTTTTCTTCATCGCCCTCAAACGATACCAGCAGTATTTTTCCGATAATCTCATCCCCTATCCTCTCATCATTTATTTTCTTTCCAAATTATCACTAACTATAAACCTGGTGTTTTATAAACTTCCTACGAGAAATAATCGAACCAAGTATCATAAGTATTACTGCTACAGGAACCGCCCATATTGCATAAAGCATACCATTTCCTATTTGTTCAACAGACATTATGGAAATATACTGTGAATAGTAAAGCGGCATTAATACAATAAGTCGATACAGTCCATTCGTTTCAGCGATTGGAAGCATAATCGGTATAATATAAACAGTAGCTGCAGCTACAAACGATATCATTTGATTTTTACAAACGGCAGATAAAATTAGTGTAATCCCTGTTACGCTAACTGCGCTCAAAAATGCTAACAAAATTTGATACTTTAATACCGTTCCACAAGTAATATTAAACGGAATATAGCCTTCGGAAAATTCCATTGGAGCAAATAAAATGGAGCAATTCCAGCCATCTTTTCCATAGGCCATAAATGCAATTATCAGATTAAAGGCAACGACTAAAATGGTTACTGTAATAGCAACACTCAAACTTGCTATCACTTTCGCCGTAGCACATTTTGTCTTTCCGTATCTGCTTGTCAAGATAATATTATCGACTCCACTATATTCACCGGAAAAAACGGGAGCAATCAACAAAACGATTACCAATGAGAGAAAAAGAAAAACTTTTATCATATTTCGGCTTGTACTAAGCCAACCATTTACATATCCAATATTTATTTCCTTATCGCCATATACATCCGCTACGCTTAATCCATTCCACTTCCCATCCATATCAGAAAAATGAGAAAAAGCCGCTGACTGTAAGGCATTTATATAAATATATTTTGCATTCAAACCATGCAAATCTTGAGTAATCTTAAATTCAGACATCATTTGCTGTACTTTCTCATCAGTTAAAATGCCCTCATACTCCGATGCAATTTTTTTGTCAATCGCAACAGCTGTTCTCCCGGTGCCCTCAGCACTTTTGCCATCAAATGCGTGCATACCTTGAAGTGTAGAAAAGAAAAGTCCCAAAGACAGTAGAAACACAGCCGCAAGAGAAATTATTGCAAGACGGTTCAGCAATATTTTTCGTAATTCAAACCTGATTAAATTTTTCATTCTTCATTCACTCCCTTAAAATAAAACAAGTACAAATCTTCCAATGTAGGCTTTACCTGTACTGCATTTTCCATAGGTTTACTCTCTGAAATCACTCTCAGCACCGTACATTCATTTTCAATGTTTCGCAAATTGCTGACATTCAGAGTTCCAGAATACTGCTCTGCATACCTGGTCGGTACCATACATTCCCAAACATAGCCTTCAATTTCTTCAGTAATTTCCTGCGGTCTTCCAAAATGAAGAACCCTGCCGGCTTTCATCATAATAATTTCTTCTGCAATAAATTCCACATCAGAAACAATGTGCGTAGACAAAATAACAATTCTATCTTTGGAAAATGCACTGATCAGATTCCGGAAACGAACACGTTCTTTCGGATCAAGCCCCGCTGTAGGTTCATCTAAAATCAAAATACGTGGATTATTCAGCATTGCCTGTGCAATGCCTAAACGTTGTTTCATTCCACCGGAAAAGGTTTTAATTTTGTGATGACCCTCCTTTGACAAATCGACCGCCTCCAGCAATTCGCTTGTTTTATTCTTTGCCTGCTTTTCACTTAACCCTTTTAAGGTTGCAACATACATTAGAAAATCCCAAGCAGTAAACTCAGGATAGTATCTAAAATGCTGCGGCAAATATCCCAGCAAATTGCGGTATCTCTCTCCAAGAACGGATATATCCTTTCCATCCAAAGTAATTTTCCCAAAGGTGGGAGTCTGAATATTACAGAGCAAGCGCATAAGAGTAGTTTTTCCTGCGCCATTTGCACCAAGCAAACCATAAACTCCATTTGATAATGTAATATCCAAATGATCCACAGCTGTTTTGAGGCCATATTGTTTTGTCAGTTGGGTTACTTTAAGTTCCATATCGAAAACTCCTTTCATCATGGAGAACAAAAAATACTCCCCATGTATTTACATAGAGAGTATATCGCGCAATTTTCTACTTTTTATCTACAAATCAAGAGATTTGAAAAACGCAGTTGCATTTGCCCCAGTGGAACAGTTTTCAATTTTTAGATAGCCCCCGTGATGCTCACATAAGATTTTACAGATATAAAGCCCCAGTCCGAAATGCTCTCTGTGATTTTCTCCTGTGAAATATGGATTTGTCGCTTTGCATAAGGCCTCCTTTGAAAAGCCACATCCATCGTCTGAAACAGTAAGATAAAACCCTTCTTTGCTACATGTATAAGTTATTTTAATAGCTGATTTTGCATATCGCACTGCATTTGAAATCAAATTATTATTCACCTGTGAAACAAAAGAACAGTCAAGACAGATTGAAATATCTGTAATATTGTTCTGCACACAAATCTTTTTCCCGTTCTTCTCACAAAAAATCGTTGCACTATCAGCTAAAGTAATTACAAAATTTTTTATATCAGAATTATCACCTTGCGGTCTTGCATCCTCTAATCGGTGCAATTGGCTCATACTGTCAACATATCGTTCCAAACGAAAAATATGTTTTCCCATTGTTTCAGCGATATCCCTTGTTATAGAATCACTGCTTGATTGTAACATTTCATCATAGCCTTTTAATACCGTAAGAGGAGTACGCAAATCATGAGCAAAAGCAGCATTAAGTTGTTTTCGTTCTTCCATCTGTCTCCACATTTCAGAAAAATTGCTTTCAAGCGTGGAACGCATAATTTCAAAAGAAACACAGAGTTGTCCCAATTCATCTTTGGAATGATAATCTACTCGGAAATCTAAATCATTGTTTGCTATGTTTTCCGAAGCAACTCTTAACTTTATAAGAGGTTCCTTCAACTTATTACGGTAAAATAGCAACGACGCTGCAATAATGCATAGTGCAGAGTATATAGGTGCAGCTACAATCGGCACAATTTCCAACACAGAAAGTAATCTTTCATCCTTTTCGCTTAATGGTGTTTTTTGTTTTGAAATATAAGTGCCCTCACCCAATCTTTCTCCATTCTCATTTGTTAAATAATACTTTTCACCTGCTGGTGGATATGATCCGTTAATTTCTTGTTCAGCCCGATAACATAAAACAGATGTTATTGTACTTAACGCAATAGCTAAAATAACAAATACAGAAATATAAAGTATTATGCTTTTTCTCAATGACAAATCACGCCAGAAATTCTTTATTTTATCCATTTATAACCACACCCCCAGACAGTCTCAATATATCCCTTTTCCGTAAATGAAGCAATTTTAGTCCGTATTCTACGGATATGTTCAGCTACCACACTACTGTCGCCCTCGCTGTCATACCCCCAAATCTTTTCATAAATACGTTCTCTATCAAAGACCTGTCCGGAATTTACGGACAACAATTCAACAATATCAAATTCCTTTTTTGCAAGAGAAATTTTGTTCCCCTTATAAAAAATGCAGCGTTCCGCATAGTCAATCGTTAAATCATCAATAAATTTTATCTGAGTATTAAAACTGTGTCGTGTTTCCCGGCGTAAATGTGCTTTTACTCTTGCCTCCAACTCAACAAGAGAGAACGGCTTCACTATATAATCATCACCACCGACAGAAAAACCTTTAACCTTATCAGCATCTTCAATACGAGCAGTTAGAAAAAGAATAGGACAAGATACATAATCCCGAATGCGCTGACAAACCTCCAGCCCATCCATCCCTGGCATATTGATATCGAGCAAAATAATGTCTGGATTGTTCTCAACTTGCTTTAATGTCTCAACACCATTTGTTGCCGTAAGTATCCGATAACCTTTACCTTGAAAAAATTGACTAAGCATAACAACAATATCTGTTTCGTCGTCCGCAATTAGAATTTTGCCTTCCATTTTTTCCGCACCTCCTCAAGTATTGAATATAACGGATATTTTTCAACTATTTATCTACTTTCTTATTGTCTACTTATGATTATATAGAAGTCATCAGATGATAGCAACAAACACCATGACTTCATTACAGCTTTCAATCTTATTGTATATTCGCATTTACTAGATTGGGTTGCCCTACCTACTAGGGTTCTTTATTTTCCTGCCTTAATTGCCGTGACAAATTGTACTTCTCCAGACGTTCCCTTGCCCGTTCCACATTCTCAGCACTTACCCGTCTCGGTTTCCCTATTTTCAGGTAAGCTTTCGGCATAGAATAAGTCTTACTCACATCAGTAACCGCAGTCACCTTATAAACCTCCGGGTATTCCGCCACCAGTCTGTCCATCAGTCGAATGTACTTCGGATCAGCACAATACACAGATGCAGTCTGCTCCGTCACATTGAAATTTATCACGACTTCCTGTTCGCATCTGCTTAACTGCATACACCCTCCTCGTCTTCATCCGCCTCAACAAGAAATCCCTGTTCTAAAATATAATCCAGAATTTTCGGTATCTTCTCCACTATCTGGTTGCACATCAAAAGATACGAATACTGAATTGCCTCATCATAAGTTCCCCATGTTTCTATATATGGCTGTAACTCTTTCTCGTCTGATACATGATACTTCAACAGAAGCTGTCTCCGATATTCGGCCGCAATTTCTCTGATTGCAACCAGTTCGCAAGGTCTTAAATCAATATTTTTAAACATTTCAATATACTTTTTCATTGCACTCCTCCGTATAAATCATGGTTTACTTCTGCCCGATAATAATTGCCTATAGTATTCGGAGCATTATAAAGCGATGTTAAAATGTATTGTTTTATATTTCTGACTTTCGTTGTATTTTTGTTAAGGCATTCTAAAACATAACGGATATGACTGTCATTCAACTTCAGCATCTTACTTTTCACCAGTTGATATGGCAAATCAGTTCCGGCAATTCTAATTGTCTTGCGTTCAATGGCAACCACTTCGGTAATCAGCTCCACCACTTCATCTATGTATTCTTTTTCTCCGATACTGCAATCCGCAATCAAAATATCATAATCGATATTTTCTTTAATAATTTGAGTATAAATCGCCATCCTGTCTATCTCATCTGCTTCCTGCTTTTTCTCTTCCACAGGATAGATAAGATTACTATAATTTTCTGTTTCAATCTCTGTAGTAATCTTTGTATTTGTAGTTCCTTCTACGGTGCCCCCTCTGTCCTTATAAGCACTATGCCTACCTTTTTTTAAAGGGATACCTGTCTCCTTATAAGTAGACACGGGTAATTCCATTCCATCTCCCGGATAAGTAATCTCATGTAACCTCTGTGGGATAAGTTCAAGGTATAAAACATTACTCACAAACTGCCCGTTAATCCTCATATTACGAAAGTTTCTTTTTATAACTCCCATCTGTTCCAATGCATTTACAGCTGTAACCACCTGTTTTTTCGTAAGCCCGAACAACTCACTGATCTGTCCATAACTGCGCTGCAGCAAATCATCCCGGAACTTCTTGCGTCTTCCCACAACCTGGCCAGTTATTTCATCCCGTATTTCTGTAGGCCGATACCAATACACAATATCTGCCAGAATAATAATAGCATTCACATTCGGCTTCCCGTTTGGATACCTAATTGCCTGAAACCAAACCATTGGAATGATATTTCCGGAAATATTTATCCTGCCTACTTCATCCACAATCCTGTTTCCAGTGGAATAATCCTGATTCAACTCCATCATCTCCTTTGTTATTTACATTTGACAGAGCTTTTGATATACTAAATCTGCACTTAGAGTATATAAAAGCTCTGCTTTTGTTACTCGGAAATGTCCTTGTTACCAGCAAGGGCATTTTCATTATCTGGCGTTATTACCCTGAAATCATCACTGTTCAATTCCGATATATTTCCTTCAATTAAAACAATTAATTGACCTATTAAAGACTTACACTCTGCCAATATCTGTCTCGTTTCATCATCCTCTGTACAAATATTTCCCAATGCTTCTCTTAAGCGCCGAATTTCTAAACTAAGTCGGTCACTTTGATATTTTCCCACTGCAATTTTTATTTCCTGATGTAAAAGAGATTCAATAAAATAAATCCCCTTTGGTTTACCTGTAACTTTAATACGAGCCTCCAATTCCTGCCGTTCTTCAGGTGTCATTCGAAAAGCTATTGTCTGATTACGCTTTCTATCCTTATCCAATCCACTCATCACAAGCCCTCCCTGTATGTAACGTCCAGCTTTTCCGCCAAGACAGTTCTTTTATTCGGATACAAATGAGAATATGTATTTAAAGTAGTTTCAATCTTTTCATGACCTAATCTATCAGCGATTTCCAATGGCGAAAAGCCCATCTCCACCAGCAGACTTGCATGAGAATGGCGAAGATCATGTACACGAATCTTCTTTACTCCGCTAACTTTTATCCCCCGTTTCATTTCATGTTCCAAATAATATTTTGTTACGGGAAGTAAACGGTCAGTATCCTTTACTTCGTAAAGACTGCTCAAATAATCCTGCAAATCCGCTATCAGAAATTCGGGGATTGTAATGATACGCTTACTCTTGCGAGTTTTCGGCGGTGTAATTACATCCTGTTTTCCAAGGCGTTGATAGGACTTCGTAATTGAGATTGTCCTCTTTTCAAAATCAATATCTGCCGGAGTTAATGCAAGCACTTCTCCCAGACGCATTCCTGTCCAGTAAAGAAGCATAAACGCCATATACGACTGCCTTTTATCCATTACACTGTCAATAAACTGCATAAACTCTTCTTTTGTCCAGAAGTTCATTTCTTCTGCTTTACTCTTTCCCATACTCCCGGCTTTTGCGCAGGGATTTCCTTTCAGGTCATAATATTTAACTGCATAATTGAATACCGCACTCAACTGATTATTAATGGTTTTCAGATACGTTGGTGAATACCCTTGCTTAATTAATTCGTTCTGCCAGTTTCGAATATCCGCTGCCTTTATATCGTTGATCCGTTTCTGTCCAAAATAAGGAAGAATTTTCAACTCAATGATGTACTTCTTCGTTCTCATGGTATGTTCACGCAAACGTGTTTCCATATCCGCATAATACAACTTCAAAAATTCATCAAATTTCATATCAAAATCAGAGGTCTGAGTCATAAGAAAATTTCGCAGCCATTCTTCCGCTTCTCTTTTCGTTTTAAATCCTCGTTTTGTCGATTTCCGACGTTTTCCCTGCCAATCAGTATATCGGTACTGTATCAGCCACTTCCCTGTTTTCGGGTCTTTTTCTGCTCTCATCTGCGCTTACCTCCTATGCACTGAACCCGTACCAGCGTTTTTCAAAATATCGTCTGGGAACTTTTCCGGCAATCACCAGGAAACCATTCTTTTCTAATTCCTGATTTAACTTTCTGATGATTTTGTAAGCATGTCCCACAGAAACTCCCAGCATTTCAGCGAGTTCACTTGCAGTAATATAAATTTTGTTTTCAATAGTCATGTTGCATCCTCCTTTTCTTCATGTAGCGTTATCGCTACCTTATATGTTTTCATTATATGTAGCGCACTCGCTACTGTCAAGTATTTTTAAAAAGCGATGGCTAATTTTTTTGCCACATGGTATAATGTAGCCAAGTCGATACATTGGAGGTAACAAGGATGACAATAGGCGAAAAAATAAGATATTGCAGAGAGCAGATTGGTATTACGCAGGGAAAACTGGCAGAATTAACAGGAATACATCCTGTATCCATCCGAAAATATGAGACAAATAAAATGCAGCCACAACCTCCTCAGCTTGAGAAGATCGCAGCCGCTCTGGGTGTCAGCTATAATGCTTTAAATGGCATTGACAATGCCGGGATGCGCCTTGAAACAGTCGGTGATCTTATGGGCGTGCTTATGGTACTTTGTAACTCCAATATTCTTCAGATTACCGGGGAAAGAGGCGAAGATAATCTACTGAAATTTGAAACCGTAAATATCCAATTCAACCCTATATTGGCTTCATACCTAGAATTGAACTATAATACTCACGGCAACCAACAAACTTCGTCCTTAAAGGATATTCTTTTAAACATCAGAAGCCACCGGGTATTTAATGACTTATTAATATGGGAAAAGATAAACTTTCTTTACCAGAGCTCTATAAAAGCTGCCGGAGATAATCCAAATGATGCTACACAGGAAGCTATCGCCAACATAGCAGAAGCAAAAGAAAAAGTGGAATTAGAATTACAGAAGAACCAAATGCTGCTTGATACCTCAACTGGCATTAAGGTAAAAATAAATTCTGGTTATAGTATAGGATAATCCCATATAAACCTTATATTCTTTCATTCGATATTTTAGGAGTACTTATGAACAGAAAAAAATTGACTATAGCTGAACAAATTTCAGATATGCACCAAAAAGGAATTACCTTTCATTACACAGAAGAACAAGATGTGTCCCGTTTCTTAAAATATAACAATTATTATTTTAAATTGAAATCCTATGGAAAAAATTACGACAAGTACAACTCCACCGAAAAGAAAGGGCAATATCTAAATTTAGATTTTTCTTATCTGCAAGAATTATCTACACTGGATATGTATTTACGCAAAACAATAATTGCAATGGCTCTAGACATCGAACATGCCTTAAAAACACAATTACTTTATGATTTAAGTGCTAACGATGCTGAGGATGGGTATTCTATTGTTAGCAAATATCTTTCCGCCGATTATATGCGTGTTAAATCTCTTCATGATAAAATTGGAAAATCAGCCGCAACGGATTTAATCCAAAAACGTCAAAACAACGATGATTGTTACGCTTTATGGGAAATTGTTGAAGTTATCTCATTTGGTGAGTTTATTGAGCTATATCAGCTTTACTATTCACTCTATCCATCCAAAAATAATGATTTCAGCAGCTATCTCTGGTCAATCAAGTTTTTAAGAAATGCTGCCGCTCACAATAACTGCCTATTAAACAGTTTAAAAGCTCCTTATAGTATAAGCATCCACAAAACCAAAGATATTTTATTTGAAATATCCAAGATTAAAACCGTTTCTCAAAAAAGTAGAGAAAAATGGATGGCAAACCCTGTTATACATGACTTCGTTATTCTTGTATATGTATATCTTAGATTAATCAAAAGTCATGGAATTAAACAGTCCGGTATTGATAACCTACATTGGTTATTCAATGAACGAATGTTAAAGCATAAAGAGTACTTTCAAAAGAACAATACCATAACAGAAAGCTACAATTTTGTAGTAAAAATTGTCAACTATTTTTGCAATAAATATCGCAAATAGACCTTGATTTTTTTCTATCAATCGCATATAATAAATCAGATGAACAAAAAAACGTAGGTTTTTTCCGCGGAGACGATGCCAGCATTGTTTCCGTATTTTTTATTTCGAAATAATAATTTTGCACTCAAACTGTACTCACTCCACATACAAAGAGCCCGGAAACCCGCATAAACACTGGATTTCCGAGCTCCATTTTTTTATTCAAACTCAATCGTTCCAGGCGGCTTACTTGTAAGATCATAGAATACGCGGTTTACGCCCTTAACTTCATTAATAATACGGTTCATCACCTTATTAAGTACTGCATAAGGAATCTCAGCAGACTCCGCAGTCATGAAGTCAATGGTCTTAACGGCGCGAAGCGCCACTGCATAATCGTATGTTCTGAAGTCTCCCATTACACCTACGCTTCGCATATTTGTAAGGGCTGCAAAGTACTGGTTCGGCATCCAGGACGGATCTTCTCCGTGTTCTTTTTTGTAGTCGGCGGCTGCATTGTCGACTTCTTCACGGTAGATGTAGTCTGCATCCTGTACGATGCGTACTTTTTCCTCGGTGACTTCACCGATGATACGGATTCCAAGTCCCGGGCCCGGGAATGGCTGACGGAATACCAGTCTTTCCGGAATTCCAAGCTCAAGGCCAGCTTTACGGACCTCATCTTTGAACAGGTCACGAAGCGGCTCAATGATTTCTTTGAAATCAACGAAATCCGGAAGACCTCCTACGTTGTGATGGGATTTGATCACTGCGGATTCTCCGCCGAGACCGCTCTCTACAACGTCCGGATAAATGGTTCCCTGTGCAAGGAAATCTACAGCACCGATCTTCTTGGCTTCCTCCTCGAAGATACGGATAAATTCCTCACCGATGATCTTACGCTTCGCTTCAGGCTCTGTAACACCGGCAAGCTTGTCGTAATATCTCTGCTGTGCGTTCACGCGAATAAAGTTCAGATCAAACTGACCATTCGGTCCGAATACACCTTCAACCTCATCACCTTCATCCTTACGAAGAAGCTGTGTGCAGTACTTCCGGATGGAACTGGATCGCATACAGTTTCTTCTCTTCATTCTGTGCAGTTGCTACCGGACAGTCTGCAGTATGTGCAGCGATCTCAAATCCCGGTGCAGTCTGGGAAATATAGTCTGTATGGCTCATCCAGCAGATTGTTTTGTCGGATACATTTTTGAAGATCCTGGAATCTTTCTTATCGATGAGAAGCTCTGTCTTACCGTATTCGCTGACATCTGGTCTTGCAACCAGCTGATTGTACTGACCGCCAAAATCAATGACAATAACTAATTCTCTTTTCAAGGCTTTCCTCCTGTTATTTATAACATCTTTAGAATCTGTTACTCATTATAAATGAGTACATGCACTTTTACAATGCTAATTTTATCTCCCGCCGGAATTTTTATTTTCCGGAAAAATTTTTCACTACTTTTTTTGCCTGCTCATCCCAGTAAGCGCAGTCATTTCTTCCAATTACCTCCGATGTAAACGGAGTACCGTCATTCTTCTTATAATGTCTGGTCGCCCGGAAAACATATTTCGCACCGACATAAACGATCGGTACGTTGAAAAATACGATCAGAATATTTCCAAGATCAGAAAATGCCCAGAGATTTCCAAGCTCCAGTCCTGCGATATTACAGAGGATACCAAATGCGGCAACAAAAAGACCGATACAGCGTACAAAATTAATACAGATCTTATCCTTGCGGATACGGTTGGCTGCGATTTCCGAAAAGCTGATCATTCCAAGCAGACAGGTAAATGCAAACAGGCAGAAACATAAGGTTACAAGAAATGTAACGATCCCGTTCATTGCAGTTCCCGGAGTCAGCACAGCAATGGACTCCGTATATTTGGGAAGTTTATCAAGAGCCTGCCAGCTTTCCGCATCTGCTCCCGTCCAGCAATGTGCCATAACTACCACAAATCCGGTAAGTGTGCAGATCACAATGGTATCAAGAAAAACTCCCAGAGAAGCGATCACACCCTGCTCACATGGATGCTTTGCGTCAGCTGCTGCCGCTGACATGGTGATCGTTCCCTGACCAGCCTCATTGGACATCAGGCCTCGTTTTACGCCCTGTGCAAGAACTGTTCCAAAAACACCTCCAAAAAATGCATCCGGCTTAAAGGCTCCTGCAAACACACTTCCGAAGAAATACGGAATACGGGTAAAATTCAATATGATAAGAAGTAACACTACTACCATATAGAGCACTGCCATCACCGGCACCATCATATCTGTCCATCTGGATACTTTTTTGATTCCGCCAAATGCGATAGCTGCTGTGAGGATTACGATCAGCGTACCTACTATATAATAGAAGGCTGATCCGCTTGGAATGGTTTTTCCGGTTACGATCTCTGCCATGCGTCCTACTGATGAAACAACGTTAAAGCCCTGTGCCGGCAGACAGCAAAGCGCATACAAAATATACAATACCGAAAGAAAAACGCCGATCCATACCTTATTTCCAAGAAGCTTTCTCCCATAAAAAGGAAGACCTCCTACGAACTCATCGTCCTTCTTCTCCTTGAAAATCTGAGCAAGGACACCCTCCATGTATGCAACTGCCATCCCAAAAAACGCAGATATCCACATCCAGAACAGGGCCCCCGGTCCACCCACTGCAATAGCACCTGTTACGCCCAGGATATTTCCCGGTCCTACACGCATAGCTGAACTCAGGAAAAACGATGCAAGCGGCGAAATTCCTGTTTCCACAACACGTTTCTCCGTCATGGTCCTGATTCCTTTTTTAAAGTAAGTCACCTGCATAAAACCGATCCTGAAACTAAAAAAAATCCCGGACCCAAGAAGTAATATGATCGCAAAGGATATATTTCCCAGAATCGGAATATTGCTGTACCAGTCAAAATTCGTGGGGAACTCCCACAGAAAATCAGACAGTGGACCGATAAAGCTGAACACTCCATTGATCGCCTCAAACACTTTCTCCATAGCCATCTCCTCCCTTTTCATCTGAATACCTCAGAATTGAACCATCTTTCCGGATATCACATTTTCCGCTGGACATAAAATATAGATATATTCATTTATACCCCTCAGAAAAATTTCCGCACCTGTTCATATAACATGTGTACCACATCCATCCTCGTTCATTTCCCCTCCGGATTTTTATGCTATGGTTTATTATACCGTATCGGCTTAAAAAAGTCTTATTTATTTTCACTATTTTTGTACAAATTTCAGAATTTTCTATTCTTACAAGCCCCACCGACTGCTATTGCTTTTCGCCCCCCACAGGGGACTTACTTGATTCGAGTCAAGCGGATATTCGCAATCCGCTTCGCTACGCGGCTCTACACCGAATAACTGCTTCGCAGTTTATCAGACTTTATAAGATATTTAGACTTTCCTCACAAATTTTTAAAACGCTTCTCACAGTTCCATCACATTTTGACGGTATATTATTAATCAAATAAAGCACAAAGCTTTTTCATCTTATAGATCATTACTTATTTTTCTTTTCATACTCTGCCGGGTCCCTTCCAAGACCCGGCCCTCCTTTTTATCTTCTTACAAACTCCCATAGTATACCATCCTTTCTTTATTCAAAAGGATCTATACCTATAATCATGGTGTCTATATTAGACATTCTGATTCTATCTGATGATCGACATTTTCATCTCGGTCCATTTACTCCGCATCACTTCACGCCCAGATATCCTTATCCCCTCTTAAAACCCGAATAAACACAACAAAAAAACACCGTCCCCGCAGCTCTATATCTGCAAAAACAGTGCCTTTAGTGCGTCTTCAGGGGTTCGAACCCTGGACACCCTGATTAAGAGTCAGGTGCTCTACCAACTGAGCTAAAGACGCTTATTTAATTATTTGTCTTTCGTTTTTTGTTTCGTTCGTTCCTCAAGACATGTTGTATTATACGTTATGATTTGAAGAAAGTCAACACCTTTTTTTAATTTTTTTTATTTTTTTCTTTTTTATTTTTTATATCTTCATTTGATGCAATTTTGTTCAGTGATTTTTCTATTTCTGACAGCGAATTTCTGATCTGAAATGCCTGGCTTTTAACGCCGCGTTTTACACTGTTGAGATTTCGACGGAATGAGTTGGATTTTCTTTTTTTCAAACCTTATCTTCCCCTCTTTCTTTATACAGATCAGGCAGCTTCTCCTGCAGATTCATATATTCCTGCCTGACGCTCCCTCTTATTTATTATATGAAAACAGGCCGATCTGTTTACAGATCAGCCCGATAAAACAACCTTCTATATTAACGCAGAATATCTATGCGCCAGATAAGCTTTGATATCAGATACCTTCTGAGAACCACTTAACCTTACCTCTTCTATTTTTGTCTGATCACCATCTTACAGATCGGATTGCCCATGGAAGAAAACTTCTCCTCATACTCCGTCATCACATTTCCCTTCACCAGCTCCTCATCATGATGAAGATCAAACGTACAAATCTCCAGGTTCCAGTCAGACTCCTTCACCTCTTCCAGGGAAAATTCAAACAATCCACGGTTATCTGTCTTAAATTCCACAGTACCCTCTTTTTTCAGGACCTGCTCATACCTCTTCAAAAACTCCCTGGAAGTCAGTCTTCTCTTGGCATGACGGGCCTTCGGCCACGGATCGGAAAAATTCAGATAAATCCCGTCAACCTCATCCTTCTCAAAAATCTCCGGCAAAAGCCTTGCATCCACACGGATGAACACCAGATTTGAAAACTTCTCCCCGGCCTCCTCAAGCTCCTCCCTCTTCTGAAGTGCCCGAAGCAGCACACTGTCATACATCTCGATCCCAACATAATTCCTCTTCACACTCCAAAATCGCATCCTTCGCCCCGGGAATATTACGTAATCTCATAAATAACCTCCAAATTAATCTTCCTATAATATACAGATCAAATAACTACCTCTCGCAGCCAGCAAAAGCAGTCTATAACAATTCCCCAAACCAATGAAACCACTATAATACATCCGCCACCAGCCACACAAACCAGAATACCTGCACAAATCCAAAAAAATCATCATTCCTCTTCCAGAATATCCGATAAAACACCCTGTACAATGCATCCCAATATTCAACTATACATGTAACCCCCACCCCGCCGCAAGCAAAAAATAAAAAAAATCCTCAACCAGGCGACAGCAACGCGCTTCGCCATCCACCCCCAATACCATCCGCATCCATATACACATCCCCTCAACCAGGCGACAGCAACGCGCCTCGCCGTCCACCCCCAACACCATCCACATCCATATACACATCCTCCCAACCAGACGACAGCAACGCGCCTCGCCGTCCACCCCCAACACCATCCGCATCCATATACACATCCTCTCAACCAGGCGACAGCAACGCGCCTCGCCGTCCACATCCAACACCATCCGCATCCACACACATCGGCTCAACCTCACACATCCAACACCGCAGCATACATACACAAGTCAACAACCTCACACCACCACAACCAAGAACTCCTAAAAAAAGCCCGAGGGGTGTGCAGAGGGGCCATGGCTTTATGGCCCCTTTGCGGTTTTCCTCTTTTCCCACAAAACCCCCAAAAAATATCTTTTTACCCACATTTCACTCAAAAGTTTGCATAAAAATTAACAAAATTTTAGTTGTTTTTACCATAAAAAAGGTGTATCATATAAAAATCAATTATAAACAATAAACAAACAAGGAGGGCGCTATGGAACAAATCCTAAATAAGCTTTCGGAAATCGAAGCTACAGCCAATGCCATCATGCAGGACGCTGCGCGACAGAAACAGGCTCTCTCGGAAGAAGCAGAAAAACAGACGAAGGAATTCGACGCTTCACTTGAAAAAGAAACCAGCGACGAGATCCGGAAGATCCGTGAAGATCTGGCCCGCGAGAAAGACGCCCGGATCAATGAGCTTCGTGCAGAAACCGAAGACCAGCTATCCAGGCTGGATGCCTATTACGAAGCCCATCACGAAAGTCTTTGCAGTGAGCTGTTTCAGAAAATAACAGGCATCACCGAAACCTGAAGGGAAAGGAAGTGATTCAATGGGCTCTGTCCTCTCATACAGCGGACTCTCCACCAAGATCCGCGCCATGCAGAGCAGGCTTGTGACAGATGAGCAGCTGGAAGAAATCGTTCAGCTTCCCAATGTCCCCCAGGTAACAGCCTACCTGAAACGGACTCCCGAATATCAGAATATCTGGTCCGGTCTCGATGAAAATGATCTTCACCGCGGACAGATAGAAAAACTCCTGAAGAAATCCATCTTCCTGAATTTTTCAAGGCTTTACCACTTTGCAAATCAGGAACAGCGAACGTTCCTGTCGCTTTACTCGAAGCGTTATGAGATCCGCGTCCTGAAAGAAATCATGACGAATCTCTTTGACCACCGGGACACCGATCCCGTAGATATTTCTCCCTACCGCGATTTTTTCAGACATCATTCCAAGCTGGACATTGACAGGCTTACCGCCTGCACCAATATGGATGAATTCATTGCGGCACTGAAGGGAAATGATTTTTTTATTCCGCTGTCTCAGGTCAACGAACGTGGAAATGCCACGCTTTTTGACTTCGGCATGGCACTTGACCTTTCGTATTTTTCACAGATCTGGAATGTGCGGAAGAAGCTTTTCAAAGGTAACGATCTGAAACAGATCACCAAGGCTTACGGTGAAAAATTCGATATGCTGAACCTGCAGTTCATCCAGCGCTCCAAACGCTGCTTTCAGATGGAATCGGCTGCTATTTACGCATTGCTGGTCCCCATGAACTACAAGCTCCGCAAAGAGGAGATCACCACCCTTGTGGAGGCCCCTACACCAGAAGAGTGTTATATACGCAACGGTTAATAACCAGGAGGTAGCAACGTGATTGAAAAAATGAATTTTCTGAGCATCACCGGTCCCAAGGCAGATATCGACCGGGTTGTAAACACCTACCTGTGCAAGTACGAGATCCATCTGGAAAACGCTCTCTCAGAGCTGACCACAGTAGAAAGTCTGACGCCTTTCCTGGAGGTCAACCCCTACAGAGATGCCTTAAATTCCATCAATACCATTTATGAGGAGCTAAAAACTCCTCCGGCCACTTCCAACAGAAGCCCGGGTATTGAAACAGCACTTTCCACAGTAAAGGAGATCCGCTCCCAGGCGGATCAGATCCAGAAGGAACAGTCCGATCTGGAAGAAAAATGTTCCTCTCTGGAAGAATCACTGCGAATCATACGTCCCTTCCGAAATATTGATTATGATATTTCATCCATACTTCATCTGAAGTATATCCATTTTCATTTCGGACGTATCGAGAAACAGTATTATGAGAAATTCAAGAAATATATTTACGACAATCTGAACACGATCTTCCTTAAATGCGATGAAGATGACCAATACGTCTGGGGCGTTTACTTCGTACCGAAGCACGAAGCACACAAAATTGATGCCGCCTACTCTTCTATGCACTTTGAGAAGATCTTTGTGCCGGATAATTATACCGGAACTGCCCAGCAGGCATTTTCAAGCGTAAGCAAACAATACGAGGATGCCATGAAACATCTTGAAACACAGAAGCAGAAATACCAGAGATTTCTTGCGGATCAGGCAGAAACCATCGTTACCGCCAGAAACACACTTCTTCAGTTTTCCAGAAATTTCGATGTCCGGAAAGCGGCTGCCTGCACCGGAAAGCATGAGAATTTCTATATTCTCTGCGGCTGGATGACAGAAGCCGACACCAGAGCTTTTCAAGCCGAAATCTCATCCGACGAAAAAATCTTCTGCCTGGTAGACGGAGAAGATACCAATACGCCGGAGCACGACCAGAACCATCAGCCACCGACCAAGCTGAAAAACCCGAAGCTTTTCAAGCCCTTTGAAATGTATGTAAAAATGTACGGACTTCCCGCCTATGGCGAGATGGACCCTACCTGGTTTGTTGCCATCACCTACTCCTTTATTTTCGGAGCCATGTTCGGTGATGCAGGACAGGGACTCCTGCTCTTTATCGGAGGATTGCTCCTGTACAAGCTGAAGCATATCGATCTTGCCGGAATCATCAGCTGCGCCGGAGTCTTTTCCACATTTTTCGGTCTGATGTTCGGAAGTATCTTTGGATTTGAGGATGTCATACCTGCTCTGTGGCTACGGCCTGTGGACAGTATGACGACCATACCTTTTATCGGAAAACTGAATACCGTATTTATCGTTGCCATCGGCTTCGGCATGGGAATCATCCTCCTGTGTATGGTTTTCAACATCATCAATTCCTTTAAAACGCATGATGTTGAAAAAACCTGGTTTGACACCAACGCTGTGGCAGGACTTGTATTTTATGGCTCCGCAGTTCTCTGCATCGGACTCTTTGTATCCGGGCATGCAGTTCCGGGTGGTGCAGTCCTTGCCATTATGTTTGGTTTACCGCTGCTTCTTATTTTCTTCAAGGAGCCTCTTACAAACCTGGCAGAAAAAAAGGCCGAGGTTATGCCAAAAGAAAAAGGCATGTTTATCGTACAGGGTATTTTTGAACTGTTCGAAGTTATCCTGAGCTACTTTTCCAATACACTCTCCTTCGTGCGTATCGGTGCTTTTGCAGTCAGCCACGCAGCTATGATGGAGGTTGTACTTATGCTTGCAGGCGCAGAAAACGGCAGTCCGAACTGGATCGTCATCATTCTCGGAAACCTGTTCGTATGCGCTATGGAGGGCCTGATCGTAGGTATCCAGGTACTCCGTCTGGAATATTACGAAATGTTCAGCCGTTTTTACAAGGGCAGCGGACGGAAATTCGAGCCGTTCTGCTCAAAAAACAAATAAAATGCCAGAGTCGGAACGCATTCTGATCCGGGCATTCAATTAAACGAATATTAAGGAGGTCATCATCATGACAGTCATTACACAGATCACAATCGCAGTTGCACTTGTACTCAGCATCATTCTTCCATTTGGTTATTATCTTCTCGGCGAAAAAAGCCGCGGCCGCTACAAAACAGCTCTTGGTGTCAACGCCTTTTTCTTCTTCGGGATCATGCTTGTTGCCATTGCAGTAACATTTGCAGGCGGAGCTTCCGTACAAGCTGCTACAGGCGCTGACGCAGGCCTTGCAACAGGTATGGGTTACATCGCAGCAGCACTTGTTACCGGACTTTCCTGTATCGGTGGTGGTATTGCCGTTGCCAGTGCGGCAAGCGCAGCACTTGGAGCGATCAGTGAGGATCAGAGCATCCTTGGTAAATCTCTTATCTTCGTAGGTCTTGCCGAAGGTGTTGCTCTTTATGGACTGATCATCTCCTTCATGATCCTGGGTAAACTTTGATATGAAAATGTATCTGATCAGTGACAATATTGATACTCTGACAGGAATGAGACTGGCCGGTGTAGAGGGTGTGATCGTTCATGAGCACGACGAACTGAAGGAAGCTCTGGAGCGCACCATCGCAAACAAAGAGATCGGAATCATACTCCTGACCGAAAAATTCGGCCGGGAGTTTCCTGAGATCATTGATGATGTCAAGCTTCATCACAAAACACCTCTCATCATTGAAATTCCTGACAGACATGGTACCGGCCGCAGACCTGATTTCATTACATCTTATGTAAATGAGGCCATCGGATTAAAATTATAGGCAGGTGATATTATGACAATTGAAGAGAAGCTTAAACACTTCTATGACACCTCCGTGGACGAAGCACGCCGTCAGGCGGAAAAAGATGTCCGGGAACACAAGGAAGCCCTGGATGCCGCACTGGAGGAACATAAAAAAATGTCTCTGGGAAATGCTGCCAGTTCCCGCAAAGCCGAGATCGCAAACGCAAAGCGTGAGATCAACAAGGCACTTTCCGCAGAGCAGCTTCACATCCGGCGAAACTGGACTGCCAGACAGAGCCGCTTAAAAGAAAAACTTTTTGCAGATGTCCGGGTACAGATCCTGAAATTCATGGAATCTCCCCGCTATGAAGAATATCTTTGTACAAAGATCGAGGAAGCTGTCTGCTTCGCGGAACACGATGAGATCCAGATCTATCTTTCAAAAGAAGATGAACCCCGTCTGAAGTCTCTCACTGTAAAGACCGGTTTCCCGCTGAAGGTTTCCGATGAATCCTTTATCGGCGGGATCAAGGCGATAATCCCTGAAAAAAATATCCTCATCGACAATTCCTTTGAGGAAGGCTATCAGGCAGCTTACAGAGAATTCAAATTTGACGGAGGTCCAGCACATGAGTAAAACAGGTATTATCTACGGTGTTAACGGTCCTGTTATCTACCTCAAGGGCGACACCGGCTTCAAGATCTCCGAGATGGTCTATGTAGGCCCCGAAAAACTGGTTGGAGAAGTCATCGGTCTTAAGAAACATATGACGACCATACAGGTTTTTGAGGAAACTACAGGACTGAAACCCGGAGAAACTGTTATCGGAACAGGAGACGCTATTTCCGTTCTCCTTGGTCCGGGAATCATCCACAATATTTTTGATGGTATCCAGAGACCTCTGGCAGAGATTGCCCAGGCCTCTGGAAAATATATTTCCCGTGGTGTCAGCGTTGACTCTCTTGACACAGAAAAAAAATGGGAAACCCACATTACCGTAAAGGAAGGTGACGTCATCGGTGCAGGCACGGTTATTGCCGAGACACAGGAAACCGCCTCCATCCTTCACAAATCCATGGTTCCGCCTACGATCACACATGGAACCGTTATCCATGCAGTTCCTGACGGTGCCTATACCGTTCTGGAGCCCATCGTTACCATCCGCCTTGATGACGGAACTGAAAAAGAACTGGCGCTTGCCCAGAAATGGCCGATCCGTGTTCCACGGCCGACCTACAAGCGTTTCCCGGCCAGCGTTCCGCTCCTTACCGGTCAGCGAATCCTGGATACCCTTTTCCCTATTGCCAAAGGAGGCACTGCTGCAGTTCCCGGCGGATTCGGAACAGGAAAAACCATGACACAGCACCAGATCGCCAAGTGGTCTGACGCAGATATCATCATCTACATCGGCTGTGGCGAGCGTGGAAACGAGATGACACAGGTTCTTGAGGACTTCAGCAAACTGATCGACCCGAAATCCGGGAACCTGATGATGGACCGTACCACACTGATCGCCAACACCTCCAACATGCCGGTTGCAGCCCGTGAGGCTTCCATCTACACAGGTGTTACACTTGCGGAATATTACCGTGATATGGGCTATGACGTAGCCATCATGGCAGATTCCACATCCCGATGGGCTGAGGCTCTCCGTGAGCTTTCCGGACGTC
>PPYE01207347.1_pt1 | contig 40873 bp, 35 predicted proteins | sample 1559881 | NCBI WGS metagenome assembly PPYE01 (sample SAMN08240022, study PRJNA423297) | Human gut metagenome, whole genome shotgun sequencing project. | reverse complement strand
AATTTACAGTTTGTTTAATCAAATCATAATTTTCATAATAATCATTTATTGAATATTCAATATTTGATTTTAATTTTCCAAATTGATTTTCTGATCCATTTTTTATTAAAGATATAAATGAGAATAATGCTATAAATGTCGTAATAGAAATTGTTAAAGATATAATAGTAGTTCTATATCTTTTCTTATTTCTTTTTGTATTTTTTAATGCTATAACTCCACCAACACCAAATAAAGATTTTATAAATTTAGGCGTTTTTAATTTCTTATTATTTATTTTTATATCTGCACTATTTCTAATTGAATCAATAGGAGAGAATTTAGATGCCTTTTTAGCGCTTCTTACAGCAGATAAATATATGGTTACTATACCAAGTAATATAGACGCTAATATTGCTATAAATGATACTGAAAATATTAGTTTTAATCCACTACCATCATTTAATGCTAATGTATTTGTAATATGTACTAATATAAATGAAGCAAGTAGCCCTGATAATATGCCTAGAGGGATACCAACTACTCCTAGTATTGCTGCTTCAAATAATACATTTTTTTTGATTTGTTTTTGAGTTGCACCAATACTTTTTAGCATTCCATATTGTTTTATCTTTTCAGTTATTGATATGTCAAAACTATTTTTAATACAAAATACTGATGTTACTATAATTATTACAAGCACAACCGCAACCATTCCCCCAAGTCCTTGTATCGTTGATATAGATAATGGATTAGTTTGTAATTGAATTAAGTATTTGTTATCTTGAAATTTATACTTTGCATTTTCAATAGCATTTGTATATTGATCAAATTTTTCTTGTGATTTATACATACTATTGTCATAACCCATTTTTAATATATCTTTATCTACGCCAATAATGTTTGATGTAACATCTATATATTCTTTTACTCCTTGTTTTGTATAAACTGCAAATACATCTAATTTAGTTACATTTTTTATGTTATCTAAATAAGTAATTACAGTATATCCAGGGGCTTCAAATGATTCAATATTTGTACTAAGTCTTTCGGCAATTCCTACAACTTTATATTGCTTTGTTGTAGTATTTTCTATCTTTTCATTAATTTCTTTACCATATGGTACATCTTGAGTTAGTTCCATACCTTCACTTGTTCTTTTTCCTATATCAAGTGTAATAGTATCTCCTACTTTTATATTAACATTTCCATTTTTTCTTATATGTTCAGAAATAATAATTTCATTTTCGTTTTCTGGTAATCTACCTTCAATTAATCTTCCTAAAATATTATTTAAAGCTACCTTATTATATGCTTTAACAAAAACATAAGGTTTATATTCATTTTTGGACTCTTTTAATTCTGCATAGCCGAGATTATTAACTAATCCTAGTTCTTTTATTTTAGAGTTATTTTCAATAGTTTTAATATCATCTTTATTAACATCTATAAACTCATAGTGATAATTTCCCTTTACCGATGTTTCATACTTTATTGAAGAAGCAATAAAACTGGAATATAGACTAGATAATGCAGTAATAAGTGCTACTGATAATAAGATTCCTATTATAGTAACAATACTTCTTTTCTTATTTAATTTTAAATTTTTAATAGTTAACTTGTTAAGTAAGTTCATTATCTACACCTCCTCAACAATTCTTCCATCTTCTATTTTTATAATCCTATCTGCTATTTTTGCAATTTCCATATTATGTGTAATCATAATAATTGTTTGTTTTAATTCTTTATTTGATTTTTGTAATAATGCAACTATTTCATCACTAGACTTTGAATCTAAATTTCCTGTTGGCTCATCTGCGAGAACCAATGTAGGATTTGTAATTAATGCTCTTCCAATACTTGTTCTTTGTTGTTGTCCACCAGATAATTCATTTGGAAGATGTGTTCTTCTTTTTTCTAGTCCTAATAATTCTAGCATTTCATTTAGTTTCTTTTTATCAACTTCTCTATTATCAAGTGCTAGTGGTAAAGTTATATTTTCTTCTACATTTAATATTGGTATTAAGTTATAAAATTGATAAATTAACCCTACTTGTCTTCTTCTAAATATAGCAAGTTTGTCATCATCAAAACTATAAATATCTTTTTCATCAATAAATACCTTACCTTTTGTTGGTCTATCTACTCCTCCAAGTAGATGTAATAATGTTGATTTACCTGATCCAGATGCTCCAACAATAGCAACAAATTCTCCTTTTTCAACTGAAAAAGAAACATTATCAAGAGCAACAACAGTTGACTCTCCCTTTCCATAAACTTTGGTTAAATTCTGTACTTTTAATATTTCCATAACCTAATCTCCTCCTTTTTATATTTACATTATATTACTTAAAGGTTACAAGTAGGGTACACTTTTAAATCTTTTATATAAATTTTAAAATTAAAAAAGATTACCACAATTAGGCCATACAGGATATATCTTAAATGCATGATGAGTTTTCAAGCATATTTCTTCATCCTTAAGTTGTTCTAAATAATCTATAAGTTCTCTTACGGTCATTGTTTCAGGGCATTGATCAAATGAATACCCTGCTCTTTTTGTAGCAAAAGGTAAATATTCCATAATATTTACTTTTTTCCTTATTACATATATCACTTTCTATACCTTATAAGTTAAGTTATAAAGAAAAATAGTATATTAAAATTTCACTATTAAATTACTCTACTTTTTAATCATTTCTAAATTTATACACAAGAAAATTACCTTCTCTAAACTTTCATAAATTTAGAAAAGGCTATATTGCCATTGAAACCAAAGAATTTCTATTAAATGTACTTCTAAATATGCGTATCATAATTAACGTGGTTTGGTCAAGAATAACTTATGATACAATATATGCTAACAGTCTTTCAGCTGGCCAATCACAAAATTTTAATATATTCACATTTACTTCATCTGATAAGGTTGCTGAGATGCAGGGGGCTACATTTAATATTTTTAATGTTTCAATGTATTAAAGAAAATAGATAAAATTCTTTTTTAAATATGGTAAGGTGGTAGAATGTTATGAAATTAATAGCTATAAAATGTCCTAACTGTGGAGCGCAAGTGGATTTTGATAGAGAAAAAAATATGTGCATATGTAATTATTGTAATAGCAAAATATTTTTTGATGATGAGGTATTAAAATACCGTGTAGAACTTAATGGAAAAATTGAATTAAAAAATGCTCCAAAATTAGAGAGCTATTTAAAACTTGGCAGAAGATATTATAAAAATGGCGAGTATATGGAAGCTTATAAAGTTTATACTCAAGCTATGGAATATGATGCAGATAATTTAGAAGCAATGTTTAGGAGAGAGTTATGTCAGATATTAATGAATTCTGATGACTTTAATATTACCGGTATTATAAATCTAATTGACGAGATTAATGATACTTCAAATTATAATAATGAAACTATTAAATATATTAATGAATTATATATTGCAATAGGCAATATTCAGGAGAGTATAATCTTAAAATGTAAAACTTGTGTGTTAACGAATGAACAAGCATATTCTGCTTCAGATATGCTACATAAAATTATATTGTGCTATGAAAAAATCTATAATTTTTCTCTTAAGTTAAAGTGCTCTGATGACTTTAAACTAAATATAATTAATGACATATTATATATAGTTGACTATAAAATAAGTGTTGCAAGTAGAATAAGATTGGATAGAGCATATTATTATGAAATAAAAAAAGTATATACTCAGGAGAAAAATAAAATAGTTCCCCTTAGCAAAGAAGAGATAAAGCGTAATGCTAAAATAGAAAAAAATAAACGTATAAAAACAAAGGTTATAATAATATTAGCTGTTTCTATATATGTTATGTTCTTTCTCATAGCACTAATTGAAAGCTAAAAAGGAGCTCTTATAGAGTTCCTTTTTCTAATCTTCTTTATAACATTCTTGTTTTGTATAATAAGTATGAAGCAATTTGTGTGAAATTTCTCCATTAGGTTCTTTCAAAAATTCGCTATATAGTTTTTTTACTGCTGGATTTTCATGTGATTTTTTATATTTTGAAGTTTTATCTGCCTTGTAAAGTGCAGACGCCCTAAGCTTTTTGTAATCAACACTTTCTCGTACTTTTTTTGGTACAATTGGTTGACCACCTCCATTTATGCAGCCACCGGGGCATGTCATTATTTCGATGAAGCTATATTTTGAAGTTCCATTTTTAATTTCATCTAATAGAATGGAAGCGCTCTTTAAAGTTTGAACGACTGCAATTTTATGTATTGTTCCTGAAATCTTTATTTCTGCTTCTTTCATACCTTCTATACTTTTTACATTTTTAAATTCTACATTTTCTATTTGGCTTCCATCTAGTAAGTAGGAAACAGATCGCATAGCAGCCTCCATAACTCCACCTGTAGTTCCAAAAATATGGCCAGCTCCTGTAGCAATTCCAAGAGGAGAGTCGAAATCTTCATCTTCTAATGTGGAAATATCAATATTGTTTTTCTTTAATAAGCAAGCCATTTCTCTTACTGTAATTACACTATCTACAGCCTTTATACCGTTTTCTAAAAGTAAATTTTCACGATTTATTTCAGCTTTTTTAGCAGAGCATGGCATAAGAGCCACGGAATATATATTTTCTTTTGGAATATTCATTTTTTCTGCATAATAGGTTTTTATTAGTGTTCCCATTATTTCCATAGGAGATTTTGTTGTTGAAAGATGATTTAATATTTCAGAATAGAACTTCTCAGCATAAGTTATCCAACCGCTACTACAAGAAGTTATCATAGGTAATGTGCCGCCATTTTTTAGTCTTGAAATAAATTCTGTAGCTTCTTCCATAATAGTTACATCTGCTGCAAAATCTGTATCAAATACAGCATCAAATCCTAACTTTTTAAGACCTGCAACCATTTTACCAGTCATTAAAGTTCCTATTTTTTGTCCAAATTCTTCACCAATAGTAGCACGTGTTGCAGGAGCAGTTTGAATTACTACATATTTCTTATCATTATATAGAGCATTTTCAATGTCTGATATATTTGATTTTTCTAAAAGAGCACCAACAGGGCAATTTATAACACATTGACCACATCCAACACAGGTTGATTTTTTAAGTGGCATATCCATGGCAACACCAATTTTAGATTTAAATCCCCTATTTACTGTCGAAATTGCACATACACCTTGTACATTTTTACATATATTAACACATTTTTTGCATAGTATACACTTTGCTGTATTTCTTACGATACAGTCAGAAGAGGTGTCAAGTGTTTCTTTAGGTACATCGTTTGATTCGAATGGAATATCTTCTATTCCAAATTTTTTTGCAAGGTCTTGTAGTTCACAATTTTTATTTCTGCTACAAGTAAGACATTTTTTTTCATGTGCTGAAAGAATTAATTCAAGTACAGTCTTTTTTGTATCTAACAATGCTTTTGTATTAGTATGAACTACCATTCCATCTGTTGCAGGCTGTACACACGCTGCAAGATATGATCTTGCACCCTCAACTTCAACAAGACACATTCTACATGCTCCAATTTCGTTTATTTTTTTTAAGTAACAAAGAGTAGGAATATCTATTGAAGCACTTCTTGCCGCTTCTAATATAGTAGATCCTTCATTTACAGTTATATTTGTTCCATCAATTGTTAAATTAACTTTTTTATCGCTCATAATTCACCTCTATTTTTTTTCTATTGCATGGAATGGACATTTTGTCATACAAACTCCACATTTTATACATTTATTTTGATCTATAACAAAAGGACCTTTTTTTACTTCACCAGATATTGCATGAACAGGACAATTTCTTGCACATATTGAACAAGATTTGCAAAGGTTTTTATTTATTGTAATTTTAGCAAGGGCCCTGCATTCTGATGCAGGACATTTTTTATCTACTATATGTGCGATATATTCATCTCTAAAGTATTTAAGCGTACTTAATACTGGGTTTGGGGCGGTTTGCCCAAGTCCACAAAGAGAAGCCTTTTTTATTGTAAGCGCTAAATGTTCTAATTTTTCAAGATCTTCTAATGTAGCTTTTCCTTCTGTTATCTTGGTTAATATCTCTAACATTCTTTTAGTTCCAATTCTGCATGGAGGGCACTTGCCACAAGATTCGTCAACGGTAAACTCAAGGAAAAATTTAGCTAAGTTTACCATACATTTATTTTCATCCATAACAATAAGTCCACCAGAGCCCATCATTGAACCAATACTAGCCAAAGAATCATAATCTATTGGAACATCTATCTTTTCTGCTGGGATACATCCGCCACTTGGCCCGCCAGTTTGAGCTGCTTTAAATCTTTTTCCAGTTTCAGTTCCGCCACCAATATCATATACAATTTCTCTTAAGGTAGTTCCCATAGGCACTTCTACTAGTCCAACATTTTTTATATTTCCGCCAAGTGCAAAAACCTTAGTACCTTTAGAATTTTGTGTACCAATTTTTGAAAACCATTTTGCACCATTTAGAATTATTTTTGGAATGTTAGCATATGTTTCAACATTGTTTAGTACAGTTGGGCTATTAAAAAGTCCCTTTACTGCAGGGAAAGGAGGTCTTGGTCTTGGCTCACCTCGTTTTCCCTCAATAGAATTCATAAGTGCAGTTTCTTCACCACATACAAATGCTCCAGCTCCTAGTCTTATTTCAATGTCAAAACAAAAGTTGGTATTAAAAATATTGTTTCCAAGTATTCCAAGGTCTCTTGCTTCTTTGATAGCTATATTAAGTCTTTTTACCGCTATAGGGTATTCAGCACGTACGTATATGTATCCCTTGTTTGCACCTATTGCATATGCTGCAATCATCATAGCCTCTATTACTGAATTTGGGTCTCCTTCTAGGATACTCCTATCCATAAATGCTCCAGGATCACCTTCATCTGCATTACAACATACGTATTTTTGAGAAGCTTTTGATTCTTTGGCAAACATCCATTTTTTTCCAGTTAAAAATCCGGCGCCACCTCTACCACGAAGCCCAGATGACGTAACTTCTTTTATAACCTCATCTTGTGACATAGTTAAGGCTTTTTCTATAGCTTTGTAACCATCTTGTGCAATATATTCGTTTATATTTTCTGGATCAATTTTTCCACAATTTTGGAGAGCAATTCTATCTTGTTTTTTATAAAAATTTAATTCGTGCCATTTTCTTATTAGTTTTTCATTTTCTTTTGCAAGTAATCTATCGCAAGTAATATTTTTTTCATAGCAATCTATTATATCAGATGCATCATCTGGAGTAACCATCTCATAAAAAATTTCATCTGGATCTATAACAACTATTGGACCTTTGGCACAAAATCCAAAACACCCTGCCTTTGATATAGTAACTCCATTTAATTTTCTCTTCTTAACTTCCACTTTTAGCGCCTCAAGTAATTTTTCGCTTTTGGAAGAAGTACACCCCGTTCCACAACATACCATTATTCTAGAAGAATTGAAATAATCTTTATAATCTTTTCTAATTTTCTCTAACTTTTTTGATAAATTCATTACTTCACCTCTCTATATTTTAAGATAAGCTCATTTACTTTTTTTTCTGTCATTTTTCCGTATACTTCCCCGTTAATTACTATTGCTGGGGCAAGACCACATGCCCCAATACATCTAACCTCTTCAAGTGAAAAAAGGCCATCATCTGTGATTTGTCCAGATCTTATGCCAAGTTCTCTCTCAAAAGCTTCTAATATAGCTTTTGAACCTTTAACATAACATGCAGTGCCAAGACACACTTCAATGTTGTATTTTCCTTTAGGTTTTAATTTAAATCTAGAGTAAAAAGTTATAATTCCGTATATTTCTGCCATAGAAATATTTAAAAATTCAGATAAACACTTTTGAGCATTAGTAGAAATATAACCATATTTGTCTTGCACTTCATGTAGAGCCTCTATTATGTCTTCTCTATTTCCTTCGTATTTTTTAGCAATTTCTATTAAATCTTTATCATATTTATTAGAACAGCTACACTTGTTACATGCCATATAAAAACCTCCAAAAACTTTTATATAATAATTATATAGAAAATCTAAAAATAATGCAATATTTAGACAAAAAAATACTCAGGGCAATAGCTCTGAGCAAAACAAATAAAAATTATATATTATTGTTGGAGAAAAAAACAACAGACAAACGCAAAAAATATTAAACATTTTAAAATATACTAACATGTCAATATTATAGCATTTTTTTCCTAAATAGTCAATAATTGCAAAAATAGATTGAAAAAAAGAAAATAATATAATATACTAGAGAAAACAGGAGGTTAGTATGAAATTTGAACCAAAATATAAAAGAGTATTAATAAAAATAAGTGGAGAAGCACTTGGAAAAGAAGACGGAAGAGGAATTGATGAAGAAAAACTTGAAAAGGTTGTAGAACAATTAGTAGAAATTTCTAAAAAAGGAGTAGAGGTAGCTTTAGTTATAGGTGCTGGTAATTTCTGGCGCGGAAGATATGGAGCTGAATATATGGAAAGAACAACTTCTGACTATATGGGAATGCTTGCTACAACTTTAAATGCGCTTGCAATGCAAGATATGCTAGAAAGTAAGGGAATATATACAAGAGTTATGACTGCAATTGAAATGAGACAAATTGCAGAACTATACATAAGAAGAAGAGCTGTAAGACATTTAGAAAAAGGAAGGGTAGTAATATTTGCTTGTGGTACAGGAAGCCCGTACTTTACAACGGACTCTGCTGCAGCCCTTCGTGCCATTGAAATAGAGGCGGATGTGATACTTCTTGCAAAAAATGTTGATGGGGTATACAATAAAGATCCTAAAAAATATGATGATGCTAAAAAATATGATGAAGTTAAATATATGCAATCAATATCTGAAGGTCTAAATGTTATGGATACCACAGCAATAACACTTTGTATGGAAAATCATATTCCAATTTTGGTATTTGCTCTAAATGAAGAAAATTCAATTAAAAGAGCTATATCTGGTGAAAGGATAGGAACTATTATAAAGGAGTAGGTGAGAAGATGGAAAATAAAGAAGTAAAATATACGTTAAAACCCAAATTTAATTTTTTATATGAATTTTTTATGCCACTTGGTGCTAAATTTAGAAGAGATTTATTAGTTATTGTTGCACTTATAGTAGCTACAATATTTATATGTCTATTTGGTAACAACTTAATGGAAAGTGCTGCCGTATTTAATGGAATAAATCTAATAGACGTATTTAAGTGGATATTGATTATAGCACTGGTAGTATTTTCTATAAAATTTATTGCAGACTTAGTGCTAAGATCACTTCAGTATAAATATATAAGTTATAAATTTTACGATGATAGTTTAGTTTATGAGGATACTTTTTTAAACCAACAAGCTAAAACAATAAGATATGAAAATATTAAAGAAATAGAATTAAGACGTACTATATGGGATAGAATAATGGGATATGGAATTTTGATTATATCTACAAATGCTGAGGGAAAAAGGTCAGCTGGTATGGTCATATATGCTATAAAAAATATAGATGAAGCCTATGAAAAAATTGATAAATTGGTTTATTCTAAAAGAAAGGGAGAATCAAAAGAATTAAATAATATCTCAGAGCAAACAACATCTCCTAGTGTTACACCACAACAGGAAGTACAAACTATAAAAGAAGAACCTTTAAATAGAGCACCACAAGAGCAAGATAAGGGAGAAGAAAACTTTAAAGATAGTTTAAAAAATGTTAAGTAATGGGTATTACAAATACTCATTATTTTTTTTATTTCTATTGTTTTAAAAAGATTAAATTTATATGACAAATATTGACTAAATTTATGCAAAATAGTATAATACAGATGTTACAGGAGGGAATATATCGTGAATAAAAAGAATATCATAACATTTATAATATGTTTAGTAGTAATACTTGCAATAACATATCTCGCAATATTTGGACTTAAAATAGGTGACAAGAAAATAATAAGCGATATTAAAGATTTAAAAACAGGTCTTGATATAAGTGGCGGCGTAAGTCTAGTATATCAAGCAAAATCAGATGATGGAAGTGAAATAACAGCAAGTGATCTTAAAAAATCAGAAGCTGTTATCAAAAAAAGATTGGAATCAAAAAATATATTTGATTACTATGTAAGACAGGATGTTGCAACTTCAAGAATATACGTGGAGATACCTGCAAATGTAGAAGATACATCAGAAGATCCACTAAAGGCTGTAGAAGGGCTAGATAAGACAGCAAAGATTGAATTTAGAGATCCAGATGGCAATGTTTTACTATCAGGAGATGATATAGCATCAGCAAAATATAGTGATGATCCAGTTGATGCTACAGGAATGCCAGCACCACACGTTGTATTAAACTTTAGCGATGAAGGTACTAAAAAATTTGCTGATGCAACAGAGAAACTTGTTGGAAAAACTATGTCTATATATTTGGATGAAGATGAACTTATGGCACCATATGTTAATCAAAAAATAGAATCAAGTTCTGCTATAATAACTTTAGGAAGTGGAACATATTCAGAGAAAAAAGCACAAGCTACAGAATATGCTATGTTAATAGATTCTGGTGCTTTACCTTTTAATTTGGAAATAATAACTAAAGAATATGTAGGACCATATATAGGGCAAAAAGCTCTTGAAGTTAGTGCATGGGTTGCTATAATTAGTATAATAGTAATTGCAATTATAATGATTGTAGCTTATAGATTGCCTGGAGCACTTTCTGTACTTGCTCTTATTTCCTATGTTGGAATTATAATTAATATAATGTCTCAACTTGGAATTTCTCTAACACTACCAGGAATAGCAGGTCTTATATTATCTCTTGGTATGGCAGTTGATGCAAACGTAATTATATTTGAAAGATTAAAAGAAGAATTAAAGGCAAAAGTTGCTCCTAAAAAAGCATTTGAAAGAAGTTTCAAAAATGCAATGGCAGCAATAATTGATGGAAATATCACAACGTTTATAGTTGCACTTTTATTATACATTTTCGGTACAGGTACAATTAAAGGATTTGGAATTACTCTTGTAATAGGTACTTTGTCAAGCTTAGTAACAGCAATTTTAATCACTAAGTACTTATTAAAACAATTTGTTCCATTAATAGGAAAACATCCTGGACTTTTTGGAATAAAAAAAGCAAAGGAGGAAAAATAATATGGATTTTTTAAAATATAGATATGTTGCAATAGTTTTTTCTCTTCTTGTTATAATAGGTGGAATAACTTATGGTCTTTTGACAGGATATAAATTTGATATCGATTTTAAAGGTGGAGTAGTAATTGAAACTGATATAAAAGAGGAATTTGATAACAATGAAATGCAAAATCTTATCAAAAACATAACAGGCGAATCTCCACTAATTCAAAAAACTACAGGTGGAGAAAATAGAGTTACAATAACATTAGAACCTATATCTAGTGAACAAGAAACAGCAGTTATAGAAGCACTAAAAGATAAATATAAAAATATGGAAGAACCATCAACTAGAAATATTCAACCAGCGTATGGTAGAGATTTGATTAATTCAGCGCTTCTTGCAATAGGTGTTTCTGTTGTCCTAATACTTATATACATATGTATAAGATTTAAAACACTAGGTGTAGCAGCTGCAATTTCAGCAATAATTGCACTACTACATGATACATTATTTTTAATAGCAGTTTATGGTATATTTAAATTTCCTATAAATTCTGTATTTGTTGCTGTAGCGCTTACAATAATAGGATATTCTATAAACGATACTATAGTAATATATGATAGAATAAGAGAAAATAAGAGAAAATTAAATCTTGCCAAAGATTTAAAGAAAACTATAAATACAAGTCTTAGTGAGTGTATGACAAGAACTATATATACATCTTTAACTACTGTTGCGGTTGTTATAGTTATGTACATACTTGCAGCACTTAATGGCCAACAAGTATTGATGCAATTTTCTTTGCCACTTGTTATAGGTGTATTAGTTGGTACATATTCATCAATATTTATAGCAACATCACTTTGGTATATGTTCTCTAATATAAAGATTAGAAAAGAAAATAAAGATTAAAATATAAAAAAATAATATAGATAGTAAGAGAGGGAGTCGTACTATGAAAAACATATTGATTAATAAAATAATTAAAGTTGGTTTATTATTATATATGTTTTTTAATATGACTTCTTTTATTTTTGCCGATATTGGTGGATTTAATTCATATGATGATTTTGGATCATCTTATGGTTATTCGGATGGTTCGTCTTCAATATTTGGAGATTATTCTAGCAATTATAATGATGATTTATTTGGAAATTCTTATAATAATGATTACTATTATCGTAGAAATCATGGTGATTTTTCTTCCGCCCTTACCCTTATAATAATTGCTTTAGTTGTAATAGCAGCTATATGTGCAATAACATATTTTGTTTATATATTAATAGTAAGAAAAAATGGTAGACATGAACTTAATGCAATAGATGACATGGGACTTCCAAATAAAAATATAAATGAAATTCTATTTAGAATTAAACAAAATGATATACATTTTGACGAAGAGAAATTTGAAAAAATGGTAAAAGATGTATTTATAAAGCTTCAAACTTCATGGTCAGAAAGAAATATTGAGGAGGTTAGGGAATACGAAACTCCTGAACTTTTTGAACAACATTTAAATCAGATAAATGAACTAAAAAAACAAGGAAAAATTAATAAAATAGAAGAAATAGAAGTAAATCATGTTCATATAAAAGATTATAAATGCGAAAATGATAAGGAGATAATTACAACTGAAGTATCATCTAGAATGAAAGATTATATTATAGATGAAGAAACTAAAAAAGTAATAAAGGGAAACGCATCATCATATTGGAGAATGGTGTACGAATTAAAATTTGCAAGAAAAATTGGTACCACAAAGGAAAACAATAAAAACATTATATGTAAAAATTGTGGCAGCTTGATTGAAGGAAGTGCAACACTAAGATGTGAACATTGTGGAAGTGTTATAGTGCAAGATGATTATACATGGGCACTTGCCAGCATTGAAAACATAAAACAAAATAGATTATAAATTAGGAGATATAAAATATGGTTAATGTATCCATTATAATTAATATTTTTTTAGTAATTTTGATATTTGCATCAGTTATAATAGTAGGATTAAAATTATATAAAGATAGTAAAAACAACCAAAGGGGAAATAAGCTCGATTTAGAAAATAATTATAATTATGTGATTAAAAAGATAAAAAATAATATCCCAAATTTTGAAGAAGAAAAGTTTTTAAGATGGGTAAAAGATATAATTACTACGTATGAAGAGGGGTATTCTAAAGAAGATTTAGTAAAGCTTTCAGCTATCTTAAAAAAAGAGTTTTATTATAAAGTAGAAGAGAAAATAAAAGAGAGAATAAATAATGCAAAAGAGTATGTAGTAAAGGACTTTTGTGTTTTATCTTCTTCTATTATGGATTATAAAAAAACAGATCTAGAAGATATTATATATGTATGTGTCAAAGTAAAAATGATAGAGTATTTGTATGATAAAGAAAAAGAGATGGTAATAAATGGGGATAGTAAGTTATATACTTATAAAAACTACCAAATAGAACTTACAAAGAAAAAAGGATGCAATGGAGATAAAAAAGACACCAATTGTAAGTGGTGTGGCGCTATTATAAAACTTACAAGTGAAGGAAAATGTCAAAATTGTGGTAGATTAATAGTTACGGATGAACATGACTTTGCAATTAGTGATATAAAGGAAATATTTATTTAGAGGAGTGGATAAAGTGAATAAAGGAAAGATTAAAATTGCTATAAAGTGCTTAATATTAATGGCTTTTGTTATAGTTACAGCAAATTTTATACTAGCAGATGTTGGAAATTTCAACTCATATGATAGCGGAAGTGATTTTTCTAGTAGCTCATCTTGGGATTATAGCTCAAGTAGTTCCTGGGATTACTCAGATTCAGATAGTGACGGAGATTTAGGAACTTTTGGTATTGCGGTATTCATTACATTTACACTTATTATAATAATTGTAATATACAGTACTGTAAGTAGTGCAAATAAAAAATCAAATGCTAACAATAACGGGTCAAATGTGGCTACAACAAATAATGTAGGAAATGTCGTAGATAAAATAAGAGAAAATGATCCAAATTTCTCAGAGGAGGCATTCTTAATATGGGCAAAAGACCTATTTGTAAAAATGCAAGCAGCATGGACAGAAAGAGATTTTGAAACAATAAGAAGCTTTGAGACAAAAGAACTATTTGAACAACATAGTACACAATTAAACGAATACGTTAAAAATAATAAAATTAATGTTGTAGAAAGAGTTTCAGTAAGTTTTGCACGTATTATAGGATATCAAGTAGATGGTAAGAAAGAATCTATAAAAATTAGACTTGATGCTAAAATGAAAGATTATATAATAGATTCAAATACTAAAGCACTTTTAGAGGGCGATAAAGATAGATATTGGAATATGAGTTATAACATGACATTTACAAGAACACTTGGAAGAAAAACAACAAATGATGGCAGCATAAAAACTACAGCATGTCCTTCATGTGGCGCTCCAACAAAGGTTACATCTTCTGGAAAATGTGAATATTGTGGAAACGTTATAGTTACAGATGATCATGATTTTGTATTAAGTAGTTTAGAGTCTATAAAATAAAGTTTTTAAGAATGCTTTACAAAATGGGAAAAAGCAGATATAATATACGTAGTAATTTAATAAAGTTACTTTTATTAAGGGGGAATTAAAATGGGATTAATTAAAGCAGCCGCTTCTGCTATAGGTTCTACACTTCATGACCAATGGAAAGAAGCCTTACGTTGTGAAGAAATGGGATCAGATATTTTGATGAAAAAGGTTACAACTCCAAATGGTGTTATATCAAATGGAAGTACAGTAATTGTTGGACCAGGACAATGTGCAATTATCTATGATAATGGTCGTGTAATAGAAGCAACAGCAGAAGAAGGAATATATACTTTTGATACATCTTCTACACCATCATTCTTTGCAGGACAATTTGGAGATGTTTTCAAAGAAATGTGGCAAAGATTTACATATAATGGAGCATCTGCAAAACAACAAGCAGTATTCTTCTTTAACCTTCATGAAATACCAGGTGCTACATTTGGAACAAGTAATCCTCTTGATTTTGCTGACTGGACTCGTAAAATACCAAATGCAATGTGTCCAGGAGAATTTCAACCATTATTAGTTTCAATTAAATGCCATGGAACATATACAATACAAATTACAGACCCAGCTTTATTTATGCAAGAAATTGCAGGAGTAGCTGATGTGTTTAGAGCTGATGAACTATTTGGAATTGATTCTAAATGGGGAATGCAAATGCGTTCTGAGGCAGAAGAAGTATTATCAGAAGTTATTCAAGAAATTGGAACACAAGAAAAGCCAATATCTGTTGAAAAATTAGGTGCATTAAGATCTGAAATAAAAGATATTATTGCAGAAAGAGATTTTAAACAAGGTGTTGAAAAAAGAGGTATTAAAATTGTAAACTTCAACATAAAAGGAGTAGTTTTAACAGAAGAAGCAAAAAAGGCTGTACAAGATTATCAACTTGCTTCAAACTCTATGATGCAACAAGGAAAACTTGTAGGTTCTTATGCAAATGCTGTTGAAGGCGCTGCAAATAATGCAAATGGTGCTGCAAATGGATTTATGGGAATTGGAATGATGAACATGGCCTCAAATGGTATTGTCGGGGGAGCTGCTGCAGGTCCTTGGACAAATCAGGCTCCAGGTTCAGTAGCTCAACCTGCTCAACCCGTTCAACAACCTCAACAACAACCAGCACAAAGCACTCAAGCAGTTGTATCAACACCAGTTGCAACTTCAGAAGAATGGGAATGCCCAAGCTGTAAAGTTAAATGTTCTGGAAAGTTCTGCCAAGAATGTGGTACAAAGAAACCAGAAGCAAAAAAATGTGCAAACTGTGGAAAAGTACTAGGTGAAAATGAAAAATTCTGTTCTGAATGTGGAACAAAAGCTGAGTAATAGTAAAGCAAAAAGAATGTTAACCATTTATTTGGTTAACATTCTTTTTTATCTATATCCAAAATCTACCACATATTTTCTAGTTTCCCATCTTTTTTATAATAGTTTTCCATATCATAAATATGGGTAAAACCACTACTGTATATTAAGCTACTGTAACTATAACGTGTAGCACAAACACCACGCTCATAAAGTATAGTATCTGCAACCGTAATGTATCCGTCTTCTATTCCTATTATAATACCGATATGTCCTTCACAACCAATTAAATCGCCAACTTTTACTTTTCCAGATTTTAAAAGTGACATATTTATTCTTTGTGATTTTCCAAGATCGGTTAAAACTTTATAACCATAATTTGGACCTGCACCAATGTCTCCTGGATCAAAACCACCATTGTAAAGACACCAAGAAATAAATCCACTGCAATCAAGTCCATTTGGCATTATTCTCTCATTACTATACTCTGTTATATATTTTCCCCACATAGCAGGACCCGCAATAGAACTAGTAATTTCAGAATATTTAGATGCAGAAAGAAAAAGACCTTTATGGTAATATCTTCCCTCGCCATCAACCCAGTCAGATGTGCCATGTTTTTGAAGTCTACCATTTTCCAAGAAATATGGGACTTTATACTTAAATTGTAATGAGAGAAATCTTGCTGCTGCTACAGCGCCTGCACGAGTGCCTTCGCCTGCTTTATTAATTTCAAACGCTAAAAGTTCATCTAAAAGTTTTGCTTCATCTTCGGTATATTGATTTGCTTTTAAAAAAGACTTATTATCATTTATCGTAGGTTTTGTTATAAGATCTGTTACAAGTAGTTCGAACTCTTTTTTATGTGAGTAAGAATCTGAAATCGTTATTTTGGTCTTACCATTTTTAATTCCAGTAATTTTATTTCCATTAATTTCTACGATACCTTCTCTGTCAGCATTAATTTTTATAGTATCATCTGGATTCCCAACTTTTAATATAGAGTATTCAAGATTTATGCTATCTCCAATATATAAAATATCATCAGATGTATCACATTTTAAGGATATTATAGTATTTATATAGTCAGATACATTAAATACTTCAGATATTTCTCCCTCATCTCTTATATAAATATAATTTGAATTTTCATCTAGTAAAAGCTCTTTTTTATTCCCGTTTACTTTTTGCCAAACATTGCTATAAATAGATGGTACAGAAGAGGAAGCAGTTACAGCAATCCATCTGTCTTTTGCTATCCAAAGGTCTGGCAAAGTGACTTCTACTGTTACACTGTCATCATTTTTACTTAATAGATTTAAGCTCTTTAATGTAAGTCCCCTTTGGGTTACATTTATGAAGAAATCTTCGCTTGTTTTAATATAGTTTATAGAGTATATTGCTGCACTAAATATTGAAAGATACAATATTAGTGACATGAAAATTATGATAAAGCAAACAACAAATTTCTTGTTTTTTTTACAGCCTTTCATATTTTTTTCACCTAGAAAAATTATATTGTATATTTTTTTTAATGTCAATAATTTTAGTATTAAGTATTGAATGTACAAAGTTAAGGAATCAGAAAATATGGACTTTATAGATTTATAAAAAAGTATGAGAATTGTTGATGGAACACCAGAATATATGAAACCGCTAAATGTTGGATTAATGTTCTTTAATGATGAACCACAAAAATTCTTTCCATATTCACAAATAGAAGTAGTAGATTTAAGAAATGGTCCTGAAGGTGATAATATGACAGAAAGAATATTTAAGGGACCAATAGATAGTATGATAAAAAGTGCATTAACTTTTATTAGAAATACAGTAATTGAAGGAAGAATACTAAAAATTGAAGGACAAGCAGAAGCATGTAAAAATCATATACATCTATTACTAAGTATACCACCGAAATATAGTGTATCGAATAAAGTAGGATATTTAAAGGGGAAAACTACATTAATGATATTTGAAAGACATGCAAATTTAAAATATAAATATGGAAATAGAAGTTTTTGGTGTACAGGGTATTATGTGAGTACAGTAAGAAAGAATAAAAAAAATAATAGAAAATTATATAAAGAATCAATTACAAGAGGATATGATGACAGATCAAATAACAATAAAAGAATTTATAGACCCTTTTAAGGGTAGCAAGTAATAAGCTGCAATTGTCGAACCAGCAGTACCCTTTATGGTTTGCTGTAAAGCGCCCTTATAGGGTGAGAACAAACCACGGGTTATACCCGCGTGGTTATGATTGCGTAAAGAAAAAATAAAAATACTTAAACAAATGTTTACAAAAACATTGAAAATCACTTCAAATTATAGTATAATAATATTATTACATACTTAGAAGGGAGACGATGGAATATGAATAAATTAGAAAAAGACAACAACAAAACATTTGAGGATATTAAGCATATTGATGAAAATGGTATTGAATTTTGGTATGCTAGAGAGCTGATGACTATTTTGCAATATGCAAATTGGCAAAACTTTGAAAAGATAATTGAAAAGGCAAAAATAGCTTGCAAAAATAGTAGTATCAATGTATTAGACCATTTTATTGACGTCGATAAAATGGTTCAAATAGGCTCCGGAGCAGAAAGAAAACAAAAAGATTATAAGTTAACTCGTTATGCATGTTATTTGATAGCTCAAAACGGAGACTCTAGAAAAAAAGTAATCGCTCTTGCACAAACATATTTCGCAATTCAAACTAGAAAACAAGAAATTAGCGAAAAAGAATACAGTTCCCTTACAGAAGATGAGAAGAGATTTTATCAAAGAGATTTAACAAGAAAAGGAAATTATTCACTTAATCAAACAGCAAAAAAATCTGGTGTTAAAAATTTTGATAAATTTCATAATGCAGGTTATAAAGGATTATATAATGGAGAAACAGCTGATGATATAGCAAAAAGAAAAGGATTAAGATATAGAGAAGACATCTTAGATAATATGGGAAGTACAGAATTAATTGCAAATTTATTTAGAATATCTCAAACAGAAGAAAGATTGAAAAAAGATAATGTAAATACCGAAAAAGAGGCTTGTGATACCCATAATAAAATTGGAAAAATTGTTAGAAAAGCAATTAAAGAAGCTGGCGGAACAATGCCAGAAGACTTGCCTACTCCTAAAAAAAGCCTAAAACAACTAGAAAAAGAAAACAGCAAAAGCCTAAGAAAAAAATAATTCAAAATCCCATTTTGCCAAATTCAAAAACATATGCTAAATTATAAATATAAATTGATTGATATTTGTATCAATCGTTACGGATTCCAAGTTGTAGACAACTATAACAACGGAACAAGGATTCATAGTGAGGCAGTTTGTGCTGAAGATATTAAAATATTTGTGGCACCTCTACATAAATTAGTTCTTAACTTGATGGAAAATTTATTTGAGTGGATGAATAAAAATAAAGAAATAATAAAAGAAACTGAATTGTCAGACAGTACAGTTAGAAGAACTTTAAAAAATCTTTTAAAAAAGGAAAAAATTGTATCTGAAAGTGAAAGCATAAATTCACCAAATAGAAGATATAAAATGACAGAGTAATGACAGAGTAATGACAGAGTAAAATTGTGTTGTAATCATTTATAATATAGTAAATCATAAAAATAAAATATCCTGAATTGTATTTATAACATACAATTCAGGATATAATAATAATCAACTAAAAATTTTCATTTATTAATTTTATTATTGAATTTATAACAGACTTTTGTCTGTCAGTATAGTAAATGTTTTCGCTTTCTTCTTCAAGAATATTATTTAGAGAATCTGAGAATAGATAATCAAGACTTACTTTTAGAATATTTGTCATCATAATTAAATTTGGCACACTAGGAAGTTTTAGTCCTCTTTCAATGTCTCCAAGAAAGTTTACTGAAATTCCTAAGTCTTCTGCAAGGGATGCTCTTGATATACCCATCTTTGTTCTTGCTTCTCGTATTTTTTTACCAAAAGATATTTGATTTATAATGTTATTTTTGTTTTGTTTTTCTTCTGTCTTTTTCAAAATTTCACCTCTAACACTTTGAGTATAATATATAATAATTTTAAGATAATTTAAATCAACAGCCAGCGTTAATATATATACTTATAGTATGACATGCTTTACAAAATTAATTATTTTTTTGCTTTATTTATATAAAAATAAAATGTTGATTTTTTCTATTGCTTATGCTACCATAAATTTATATAAAATAATAAAATTTAAAAATAAAATATATAGGAGGTTATGTAAAATGATAAAAATTTATAAGACAAATGAAAGTACAGGAAAGCTAGAGACAGTGCAGTCTCCTATAAAAGGGTGTTGGATAAATATGGTGGCCCCAACAAAAGAAGAAATAGATTATGTAGCACACTCTTGTAAGATAGAGGATCATATATTAAAGTATCCACTAGACATAGCAGAAAAGGCACACATAGACACTATTGATGACAGTGTTCTTATTGTTGTAGATTCTCCAATGACTGAAGAAAATAAAAAAAATAAGATATATACAACAATTCCACTTGGAATGATTTTAGTTAGAGATGATATATTTATTACAATATCTCAAGTGAAAATTAATGCAGTAGAAGAAATGCTAAAAGAGCATAATTCACAGTTAATAGAAACAAATAAAAAATCTAGATTTGTGTTTCAAATACTTTTTCAAGTTGCAGAAGACTATATAAAGTATTTGACTTATATAAATAAGGATCTAGAAAAATTTGAAACAAAAATGAAGAGAACTATGAGTAATGAAGAACTTTTAAAATTACTTAATTTTCAGAAAACTATGATATATTTTAATGCCTCTGTTAAAGCAAATCAGGTTGTGCTAGAAAGACTAAAAAGAGGTAAATCAATTAAACTGTATGAAGAAGATAGTGAAACACTAGAAGATACAATAATTGAAAATAGACAAGCAATAGAAATGATTGTGACATATAGCGAGATATTAAATGGAATTATTGAGATATTTGGCACTATGGTATCTAATAATTTAAATAATGTAATGAAAATCTTAACTTCAGTTACCCTAATTATTTCTATTCCTACAATGATAGCAAGTTTTATGGGAATGAATGTAGAATTTCCATTTCCAACTAATATAGTTGGTTTTTTAGGAGTAATGGGATTTTCTATATTTGTTACTATAGTATGCGGATTGTTCTTAAAAAAGAAAAAACTATTATAATGACGAAATTTATAAATAAATGCTTTAATGTTACAAAAACGTTACAAAAGCATTTCTTTAAAATAACATTTTAAAAAACACATAAAAAAAGAAAAAATATATATTGAAAAAATGCCAATTTTGATATATCCTTTAAAGGATAAAAGTAGTAATACGGTTTACGTATATGGAGGTTTGAATAATATGGTTGGAATGAATCAAATGAAGAAAAAAATGGTTGTTGGAATTGTTATAGGTGCAGCTATTGGTGTGGTTGGAATAGGGCTTACACTTTGGTGGGCTATAACAACAATTAATTCTTACAAAGAAGGAACAAATAAAGAGTATAATAGGCTTTATACTCAAGATGTTGCTGTTTTAAATAGAGATGTAATTCAAGGAGAAGTTATAACATCAGATATGGTAACTACGGTAAATGTTCACAAAAGAACAGTGCCTACAGGAGCTCTAAACTTGTCTGAAATACCAGGAAATGTTGCAAAATTTAATATTCCTGCAAGTATTCCAATTACAGCTTCTATGGTAACTAAAGAGATTGTTTCAGCAGATGTACGTGATCAAGAAATAAATACTGTTGTTATGCCAAGTGATCTTGTTACAGGAGATTACGTAGATATTCGTATAATGTATCCAAGTGGAACTGACTATATAGTTTTAGCACAAAAGAAAGTAGGAGAAATTTCAGGAAGTACAATGTGGTTACAACTTACTGAAGATGAAAGATTAATTTTAAACGGTGCAATGGTTGATTCATATTTAAACGAAGGTACAAAATTATACGCTACTAAATATACAGATCCAGAAGCACAAATAAAACTTGATGATGAAACTGACGCAAAACTTAAAGGATATATGTTAAAAGCTATAGCTAGCACATTTAATCTATCTATAACAGATACTGATATAACTAATTTCATTAAAAATGAAAATGGAGAAAAAACAGATGCAACTACTTCAGGTACAACTACTGCAAATTCAAATACAGCAGCAACTGTTGAAACTGCAGAAGGTGAAGAGGCAACAGCTGGCACAACAAACGGCACAGCAACTTCAGCTGGAGTTACAACATCAGATTTGAAAAAAGTTGAAGATATATTTGGACTACTTACAAAATATAAAAATTTTGCTTCAACTTTAACTAGAACATCAGAAAATTATCAACCAAATACTCAAATAATTGCTATGATGAATTCAAATGCTAATGTTTTACAAGAGGCAAAAGATAAACTAAGTACAACTGCAAGACAAAATATAGAAAATTCATTAAGTACTTATAAATCACAACAAGGTGACGATTATTCAAATGTTGTATCAGGAGCACAAGCTTCAATAGATGATCAAAAAGCACAAAGAGAAGCATTGCTAAATGGTAGCACTACATCATCAGAATCAGGTGTATAAAATATTCAGTAACAATCAAAAGAAAATTAAATTAGTATTCTTAGGAGGAAAATAAATGCAAGTAATTGGATTAATGGGTTATGTAGATAAATACGATTTTACTATTAACCTTGCTAAAGCTATAAATATTGTTGGAAAATCAGTTTTAGTAATTGACGCTACACTAGATAAAAAGATTAAGTATGTTATTCCATCAATGTCAGTAGAAAAGGCATATGTTACTCAATACAACAATATAGACTTTGCGGTTGGATTTGAGAGTATTCATGAAATAGAAAATTATATGAGCGAAAGAGGAATAAATATAGGACTTTATGATTATGCAATAATTGATATTGATAGTCCTAAAGCATATGAATTTTTTAGAGCAAGAGGATTTGATAAATTATATTTCTTTGTAGATTCCACTGTTTTATCAGTAGAAAAAAATAAAGAAATAGCAAATAGTTTTAAAATATTTAACAATGCAAGTGAACAGAAAATTAAAATGACTAGAGTTTTATATAAAACTTATATGTCAAGGGCTTCTGAAAAATATTTTTCAGATAGTCTAACAGAATATGGAATTGAATGGAATGAAAACTTTTATGAAATTCCAAACGAAGATCAAGATAAAATGGCCAATATGGACTCACAACTTAGTGGAATAATAGATATTAGAAAACATACGAAATATTTTGTAAATGCCATTGCTGATATGACAGCTGAAATAGTTGAGAATATAAATGCAAGGCAAGTAATGAGTGAGATAAAAAGGAGGAGAGATTAGTGGCAAAAGTAGCTTTTTGGAGTGCAGAAAATAAAATGGCAGGAAATACACATGCTGTTTTGGCTACAAGTACTCTTATGGGAATAAGCCATAAGGTTACTTCAATAGTAATTCAAAGTAATTTTAATTCAAGAAAAATTGAATCCGCTTTTACGCCATATGATGTTCTTCTTGAAACAGGTGCGTTTGAAAGTTCTAATATAGGAATTTCGGCACTAGCTAGACTTATTACAAGTAATAAACTTACGCCTGATTTTATACAAAACTATGCAAAACCAGTTTTGAAAAATAGACTTGATATATTGTATGGAATTAATTCTAAAGATAGACAAATGTATGAGGAAACTATGTCAAATCTTACATATCTTATAAGAAAAGCTGATGAAATGTACGATTTAGTTTTTATAGACTTGCCAAAAGGAACAACAGAAAAATATGTAGAATCTACTTTGGCTGATGCAGATGTGGTCGTATGCGTATTAAATCAAGACATGGTAAAATTAACAGAATTTTTTAGAAATATAAATTCAAATGAAACTTTAAAAGATAAGCAAAAAATATACGTTATAGCAGACTACGATGATAAATCAAAGTACAATGTATTTAACATTGCATCTAGATTTAGAATAAGAGAACCAATTTATACTGTTCCTCATAACATGATGTTTGCTGATGCATGTAATGATGGTGATATAGTTGACTTCTTTTACAAAAACATTCAAGCTGAAAATGAAAAAGGCGACTATAATGGAAAATTTATAGCTTCTACAAGACAAATAGTAGAAAAAATATTAGACATTACTAAAGTAAAAGATGCTTAATATATTGAGGTAGAAAAAGAATAAATAAAGGAAAAAATAAAGTAAAAATTGAAAAGCAAGAAATAAAAATACTAAACTTAGTGACAAAAAAGAGAGGGTGAAAAAATGGTTGCATTTGTTATTAACATCATACTTATATTAGCTTTACTAGCATTTGTAGGACTGTTTGTTTATTATAAAGTAAGAGGATCTACTGTTAAAGAAACTGAAAATGTAATTGTATCTCGTGAGAGAGATAAATATAGCATACCCAAAATGCAAGAGTTTATCAAAAAGCAATTTGATGAGATAACTCGTATGAATTTATATGATCTTGCACTTTCAGAAGAAGAGTTTGAAAGAAGAAGAAATGTAAAATATGCATTAAAAAAAGCATTAAAGGGTGCTGGATATGCTGATAAAAGTGATAAGAAGTATGTTAAAACTTTGATGTTTGACTTATTTAGAAATAATTATGGTGTAAATAATATAAATGTAAATTATGCTATACCATTTGATGACTTTGAAAGTTTAACACCACAAGATAAATTTGAAATACTACTTCATTTTTATAAAAAAGAGTACAAAGCAGAAGCTTTAACACAAATTATAACAAAATATAATTTGGATGTTCCAAAATATGAATTTGATCCAGAAGTTTCATCATATGTTATAACAGCAGAAGAAATTTCTAGTATATTTTCAAAAGAAATTTCAGAAGATATGTTAACATTTGATGATAAACTTGAAATTGTAGTTCAACGTGTATATCAAGGTTACAAAGGATACAGTGTAGTCGATGATATAAGAGATATGAACATCGATGGTGTATCTGGTGGTGTATCTGGTATTCCACCATCATTCTTAGATCAAGTTACTGGTATGGAAGATTATCTAGAGCAAATGAATGGTAGAAAAATGCCAATGTCATATGACTCTGTATGGATATTCTATAAAGGTAAAGCTACATATTTATCATTCCTATCATTTGGAAGTGAAGCTGAACTTAAAAGAGTTTGTCAAAATATCTATAAATACAATAATCCAGGACAACTTTCTGAATCTGTTGGTTTTAAAATCAATGAGATGAAAGATGGTTCCCGTGTAGTTGTTTTAAGACCAAACTTTGCAGAATCATGGGCATTCTTCGTAAGAAAATTTGCTCCACCAACACTTATTTCTGCAGAACAATTATTAATACATAAAAATAAAGAAAAAGTAATAGAACTTTTAAAATACTTAATTACAGGAGCACGTGTTACAGCAATCACAGGTGAACAAGGTTGCGGTAAAACAACACTTCTTATGGCTATAATGAAATACCTATATCCAACAATTACAATTCGTGTACAGGAAACTGCATTTGAATTGCACTTAAGAAAAATTTATCCAAATCACAACATCTTGTCTTTACGTGAAACTGAAACAATAACTGGTCAAATGGGACTAGATGTTCAAAAGAAAACAGATGGTGGTGTTAACATCCTAGGAGAGGTTGCAACTGATCCGGTTGCTGCTTGGATGATTCAGATGGCACAGGTTGCATCTAAATTTACACTTTTCACTCACCACGCTAAAACATTCCCAAATTTAATAACTTCACTTAGAAACTCATTACTTAAAATAGGAATGTTCAACTCAGAAAACGTTGCTGAAGTACAGGTTGTACAAGTTATAAACTTTGATATACACTTAAAAAGAGGTGTAGATGGTACAAGATATATTGAAAGAATAACAGAGTGTGTACCAGTAGAACAGAAATTTGAATATAACAATGATTATAGAAAAGAAAAGACACTAGAACAAAAACTAGACAAATTTATGGATAACTCAGTAGAATACTTTAGACATATGACTCAAAATAATAACTACACTTATCATAATGTTGTTGAATGGCATGACGGTGAATATGTATTTACTCATCCAATTACTGAAGAAAATATTAAAGCAATGAGAGAAAATATGTCACCAGAAGACATGAGAGCATTTGATAATTTTGTAGATACAGCTTGGGGGTGATAGTATTTTATGGGATTTGTAATTATACTAGTTGTACTTGCTACTATAATTCTTGCTGCTTCAATGATATTTTATTTTAGAACAAAGAAAAATTATTCTAAAAATAAAACATTGTATGAAAAAGACCAACTTGTTGTAAAAGAGAAAAAGTTAAGTAAAGATTCTTTTGACAGATTATATCAGTCAGTTTATCTAGTATTTGTAAAAATACCTATAATAAAATATTACACTAAAAAAACAAGACTAAAAATGGAAATGGCAAATGATTATACTGAATATGAGGTAAGAAAACGTACAGGAAGACTAATGTTACTAGTTGTATTATTTGTTTTTGTAGGTATATTTACACTTGTTAATTTAGTTAACGACTTATATATGTCTCTTATATCAATAATTGGTATATTAATTGTAGCAGAGAAAATAATTGACTTAAATATAAATTCAGTATCTCTTAAAATATTAAGACAACTTCCAGAAGCATTTACAGCAATACGTCACGCATTCCATGAACATGGAATGGTTGAAGAAGCTTTTGATGCAGCAATGGATGAGTTAGGAGATAAAGAAATTGGACCACAATTAAAAAGAATAAAAGAAGCAATGACATCTGAAACACCAGAAGCAGAGCTTGAAAAGTATTATGATACAGCCCCAAATAGATTTTTAAAATTGTTTGCAGGCGTTTCATATTTAACACTTGAACTAGGAGACAGAAAAGTTGATGGTACATCAGTATATCTTAGAAACTTAAACAATATATTAAGTGATATTTATCTTGAAATATTAAAAAGAGATAAGATAAATTATATGTTTAGAAGTTTAACAATAATTGCAGTTGTTCCAATAGTTGCAATTAAGCCTTTACAAAACTGGGCTGAATCAAACTTTCCATCACTTTCTAATTTCTATAATAGTAGTACAGGATTTATAATGCAATCTTTAATAATTGTATCAATATTTATTTCATATTTGATGCTTCGTATTATAAAGGAAGATTCAGAAGAAATAAAATTTGATAGAGTTGCAAATGTAAGATGGCAAGATAAAGCCTATAAAGTTCCTTTTATTAAAACTTTAGTTGATGCTTTTAAATCAAAAGAGCACACAAAAAGATATAGAAAAGAAACTGAACTTATAAAAAATACAAATGCTTACCTTACAATAGAATGGTTATATGTAAATAAACTTACAGCATTCGTTGTTGGATTTATAGCATCTATGATTTTAATGTTTAATATTCAATACATAGACTTTAATTCGGTTAAAACCGCAATAAGTGATGAATTTTTATCATTTGGAAAACTATCAGCAGAGCAAGAAGCTGCTGCAAAGTCACTAAATGAGAGAGATAATGAATATGTAGAAGAATATAAAAACAAAAATGTAACAAAAGAAGAACTTGCTCTAGAATTTACTGATCCTGCAACAGGTCAAGTAGATGAAGATGAATTAAATAGAGTATATGGAAAAATAACAAAAGTAAAAAATGCTTATATAAAATATTGGCAAGTATTAATTTCAATTTTAATTGGTGTAGTTGCATATTATCTTCCAACATTTGTACTTATGGTAAGAAATAAGATACGTGAGATGGAAAAAGAAAATGAAATAATGCAATTCCAATCAATTATATTAATGTTGATGTACATAGACAGAATCGATGTACAAACTATATTAGAGTGGCTATGTAGATTCTCATATGCATTCAAAGAGCCTATCGCAACATGTCTTAATAACTATGAAGCGGGAGCTTATGAAGCACTTGAAGAATTAAAAGAATCCGTACCATATAAAGATTTCCAAAGAATAGTAGAACAACTCCAATCTGCTGTTGAACGTATTCCGGTACGTGATGCGTTTGATGAGCTAGAAACCGAAAGAGGATTTTACTATGAAAGAAGAAAAGAAGGAAATCAAAGATTAATTCAAAAGAAAGTAACATACGGTAAAGTTTTAGGATTCATGCCTCTTGTGTTATTAATTGGTGGATACTTAGTAGCACCACTTATGATAGTAAGTATAATGCAGATGATGTCATACTTTAGTACAATGACATTCTAAAAAAATGGTTTAAACACGAAAATGTGTTTAAAATATAAATGTAATTTATAAGGAGGAAAAAATAATGGATAACGCACAAAAAGCGATAATGATTGGTGTAGGTCTTTTTATAACAATCATAATAATTGCAGCTGTAATGTTAATTACTGGTGCAGGACAAGATTTAATGAATCAAGGAACACAACAAATAGGCAATATATCTGAATCCTTAAGAATACAAGTAACTGACCAATATGATGGAAAAGTACTTACAGGTTCACAAGTAAAGGCAGCATGTTCTGATCTTATAGGTAAACAAGGGGTAGTTGTAAATATAGGTACAAAAAAATGTACAACATATCAAGAAGCAAAGACTGAAATAGGCGCAGATAACAATGCTATGATAAGAAAATATACAGGCTCAGTAAATTATGACTCTAATACGGGAATTGCTACTGTAACATTTACACAAAAATAAACTGTATCAACAACAAAATAAGTTTTTGATTTTATAAAAGGTATATAATTATACTAAAATATAGTTATATACCTTTTGCACTAAGTGCAAAATAAGTATATATTTAAAATAGAGTATTTAAAATATTTTAAATGCTTCTTTTTAAGTATATATAAAAGAAAGGTGGGAGTACTTTTGGATGATTCTAACGCTATAAGAGCAATAACAATTGGTGCAGGACTTTTTATATCTATTACAACAATATCGCTTATACTTACATATTATAACGTTGCAAAAAATACTGCCCAAAGTATAGGAACAGGTACTAATATATCTCAAAATTATGATAGACATATAAGGGATATTTTGACAAAAGCAAATATTAAAGGTTCAGATGTTATAAATATATGCAATTATTTTGAAGAAGAAATTACTACCAAGAAAATTGATTTTTGGTATGATGGTAATAGTACAAAACCATTAGATATAATAATAAATAATGTGCTTCCAAATCAAAATTTTATTCTTAAAGTAACTTATGATAATGATGGAAACATAACAAAAATAGTAATTAATAAAAATAGGAGTGTTTAAATGGAAGATATAATTCAAAGAGTGTTTGCTGTTATATTTGTTGTACTCGTATTTTTTGCAATGCCACTTTATATGACATTTGAAAAAAAAGATGATATATCTTATGCACTTGCAACAAAGATAACTTCAAATTTTGTTGATGAAGTTACAGCAAAGGGCTATTTGTCTGAAAGTATGTATAATGATTTTATATCTAAGTTAGCTGTTACAGGAAACACATATGATATAAAACTTGAACATATAGCAAGAAAATATTCGCCAGTTGTTAATATATATAAAAAAGACAATAATCAATCCAGTTTACAACAAACTTTAGAATATCAAGGAAATGAAGTATCTGAAATAAATAATAAAAAGGATTATAAAGTTGGAGAGACTGTATATAGTAAAGAAAATTGGGATGTTGAAGTAACTTACAGTATGTATGAAGAATTTTATACTGAAAAGCAGATACTAAGATATTTGACAGAAAGCAGTAGTAATACAAAGATGAAATATCAAGATTCTGATAATAAAATAGTATATACAATGTCAGTTGGAGATGAGTTTGGAGTAATTGTAAAAAATACTAATACAACAATTGCTACTATGTTCTTTAATACTTTTACTTTTGGCGCAATGTCAGAAGAAAATCCACGTGTATACATAAATTATGGTGGTACAATTAAAAATGAAGAATATAGAGACTTTAATATAGTACAATAAAATTGAATTTAGAAGGAGGAAGTAAAAGGTATGTCCGAAATGTCTAATAAAGCATTAATTATAGCAGTTTCATTATTTATAACTATTTCAATTACTTCCTCTATTCTCCTTATAATGTCACATTTTAAGGATATATATGCAGAGGTTGAAAAGACAGATATAAATATTGGCAACAGATTTACTGAATTTGATAAGTATGACAATACTACGCTTACGGGACTTGATGTCAAAAATACAATAAAAAAATACAAGAATAACTCACTTGTAACTATTGATGGTACTGTTAATAAGAACTCTATTATAGGTAAAAATTCTTATTCTTCTTTATACACATCAACTGTTACAATAAATGATAATACTGGAGAAGTAAAGATTACTATTAATAAAAAATAAGATAAAAATTGCTAAATATTTTAAATATTTTTAGGAGGAAAGTATGGGAGATAATGCAGCTGAAGGCATTTTCATAGGTGTATATATTTTTATATTTGTTGTTGCTCTTAGTGCTACAATAACTTTGTTTACTATGATAAATAATTATGCAGAGCTCTCTTATGAGTACGGTAAACAAGTAGCAGATGATGCTTCACTAATTGAAAATGTACCAACAGAAACACATAGAGTTATAACAGGAAGTCAGCTTATATCATATATATGTAATTATACTTTAGAAGATGAGTATGCAACTAAAGGAAGCAGTGGGGTAACAATTACATATAAAAATTCTAAAGGTGAAAAGATTACTTTTAATGGTGATAGTTATAAAACAATAATATCAAAAATTAATATTAATGGAAAATATACGCTAAAATATATATCTAATAAAAATTTTGAAATACAAGAAATATAAGAAACTTAATAAGAAAGGGGAAAAACTAGATGAAAGATAATTTAAGTATAGTAATTCTAATGATTATTTTTGTAATGTTGATAGTTTTCTTCCCTTTATACAACTATTTTGAAAGGCAAGATGATATGTCATATAATCTTGTTTTAAGAGAAACTACAACATTTGTTGATAAAGTTTTAAGTAATGGTTACATCAGTAATGATACATATCAAGAATTTTTAGATTCGTTAGCTAATACAGGAAATCTTTATGACGTTCAGCTAGAAGCACACAAAAGAATAATTACAAGTGATACTCAAAGTCGTACAGACTATATTGAGCAATATGAGATTGATTATAATGACGATATATTGTCAATTGACCCAACAAAAAACAACGCAAATTTGACTAATAAACAAATAAAAGGCGGAATTTATACTTTAGAAGTAGGGGACCAGTTTTACGTTAAACTTAAAAACTCATCTACTACTATGGCAGGAGCAATATTTAATTCAATAATTAGTACATCAAGTACAGAAAGAATAGTTGTAAATTACGGTGGAATTGTAAAAAACAATTCTTGGAAAAAAGTAGATGCAAATTATTTTACAGATATATCAAAAATTAATACATATAAGATAACATATCATGCAAATAGTCAAGGTGAATCTGGTGCGTACTATAATATTGATGGAAAACAAAAGGCTACCTATGAATCAAGTGATTTTTTAGAAGGAACTAGCCAAAGAATAATACCCCCTCCAGCTACAAGAGTTGGTTACACTTTTATAGGGTATTCAGATAATGCAAACCATACATATTATTATGGAAATGAATATACTTTTAATTCTAATATTGACCTTTATGCTATGTGGAAAGAGAATAAGACAGATGGAAATTATGTAATGAATGGTAAATACTATGATACGTTAAGAGATGCATTTAGTAACGTGTCACAAAATGGAACGACTATTACGGTTAAGAAAAATGTTACGGGAGAAGCGAGTGCAACATTAAGTAACTACTACGTTACTCTTATTTTGAATAATAAGACAATCACTATGAAAGAAAGAAATACAATAACTATTTCAAGTGGTACTTTGAATTTAGTTGGAAGTAAAGGCAAAATTACATCAAGCGGCAATACAATAAATCTAATAAATACAGGAAATCTAATTGTTGGTGGTAGCAAAATGGAGGTAGTATCTACTGGAGGTATTGCTATAAAAAATGGAGGAACTGGCACAGTTACTATTACTAATGCTACTGTTTCAGGTTATAATATAGGAATACAGAATAATAATAAAAAAGGAACAATTAAAATTACAGGGGCAAGTAAGGTTAGTTCAAACAATGCCTATAAGCAAACAATACAAGGAATTTTAGAATCTACCGCTGAAGCAATACAAATGACAAATGGAAAGTTGATATTAGGTGATAGTAAAATTCGTGGAAATCCAGAAATTGTCGGAAGTAAATTTGGTGTTTCTTTATGGAAAGGTACAAGTATGGAGTATATTTGCGGTATCGTAAAAAGTAATAATAATAATTATTCTACACCGATAACCCCTGAAAAAGGATATGAAGCAAGGAATCAAGTAACAATAAAATATTTACCTGGGAAAACTAGACCAAAGGTATCAAAAAATAATACATATAAATACATAAGTATAACTAAATAAAGGAGGTGTAAAAGTTGAAGATAACAGATTTTGCTTTGATATTTATTGGGATAACTTTACCAATAATTATAGTAGTATATGTAAATGTGTCATTTACAATAAAAGCAGAAGAACAAGAAATGTATTATAATAAACTTATAACTAGCGCTATTGAAGATGCAACAGCAGCTATGAAAGAAGTTGAAAATACAGATAAAACAATAGACTATGGTTATTCTGGAGAACAAGATAAAAAAGTTAGTATAAACCCTGAAATAGCAAAAAATACATTTTTTAATTCTTTATACAATAATTTCGGAATAAAAGGCAATGATGCAGCCGAAAAGTATCTTCAACTTTTCGTGCCTGCAATGGCCATTATAGATTATAATGGAGTTTATATATCTTCAATAGAAGAATATAACAAAGGTGGTTCGACTGTAATAGAACATACGGTAAAACCAAAAAAGTATTATACATATTCTTATTACATAGTAAAACAAAAAAATGATTATAGTATTGTAAGTGTTGATGATTATAAAAGTGGTACAATACATTCATTACATACAATAGAATTTACAATGGATGACTATGTAACACATAGGGGAGCTGTATATAATTCATCCGGAAGTGTGGAAAGAGAATTACCAGTAAAATCTTTTTATTTAGCAGATACAAGTACAGGCACATATGTTGATAATAAGGGTAATATGAGTGATACAAATAATGCAGATTTATTTGAAGGATTATCAACAGAAACTGAAAACATAAATGCTGTTGTAAAGCGCTTAAAGGAAGTAAAAGATGAAGTTATAATAAAAACTATAACAGATGAAGTTGCGTATGCTGTAAACCAAAATAATTTTTATGCATCACAAGCGGGCATAACATATGACTTTGTTTTTCCAACAATTGAACAAGAAGAGATGAAGTCTTATATTAATGATGTTGGTATATTCGCATTTATGCAAGGACTTTCAATTGGAAATAAATACTTAAACTCTAAAGCATACAGTGTATCAAGACTAGAACTTACTACAAAATATTATTTAACATTAGCAAAAGATCCTAAGTCAGAAAGAAATCTATATCATGCGACAACAAATTGTCAAAAATATACTGATCAAATACATACTAATATAATTCCAGAATATTTAACGACGAAGCAACAAGCAGCTTCTGTTGTTGGAATACATAAAAAGAATAGCTCTAATAGTGATACTGAAGAAGTAAAGGGATTTTATCCATGTCCTGTATGTAATCCATAGTTTCTAGGAGGTAGTGATGGAAAATAATAAAGAAGACTTAAACAACCAAAATAAAAAAAATGAATTACCAAAAGATACTATTATTCCAGCATATATGAAAAAAGATAAAGTGGAAAATGTGGAAAAAGATAATTCAAGCTTAAAGAAAAGTGCAAAAAAAGTTAAAAATAAAATAGACAAATCCAAAACAAAAAAAATAATAGTCCTTATAGTATTAGCGGTGCTCGCTATTGCTATAGTATTTGGTATATTTTATGGAGGATATATTTTATTTAGAAAAATAAAATATTCTAAATATGATGAATATCAAAAACAGATGGAAATATATGCACTTTCTTCTATGTATAATAATGAAAAGGCTATAAGTTATGAAAGATGTACAAAATCCGAGGCAATTAAACTTATAATAGCTGCTGTAGCAAATGTTGATGAACCATATTTTTATAGTGAAAACGAGGAAGAATATAAAAATCAATATTGGGTTGAGACTGCTATACAAGAAGGAATTATTACAAATGAAGATATAAATAAAGATAACGCTAATGAAACTGTTACAAATATAGAATTTGTAACATATATTCAAAATGCAAGACATGTTTTAATAGGCGGAGAATTAGATACAAGTGAAACTCCAAAGTTTAAGGATGTTTCAAAGTTAAAAGCTGAACAGGTTTCTGCAATATCTGACTTGATATATAATGGAATAATTGAAAATTCAACAAGCAGATTTAAGCCAAATAAAAAATTATCTAAAGGAGAGGTAAATTCATTACTTTGTAAGATTATAAAGAAATATAATTTAATAGTTCCAAACGGTAAAAAATTCAATGTAAATAAAGAAAAAGAACCAAGTAATGCTACTGAATATCCATACATATTAACTGATGTTTCAAAAGAAGTATATGAAAAAAAATTTAATGTAGAAGATGAGAAATATTATGAAAATCCTATAAAAGTTTTTTCTTATGAAAGAGCTTATATGGAAAAAATAATAGATTACACTCAAGCATATTATAGTAATTTGTTAAACATAGATTATAACACTATAGATGTAGAAAACTTTATAGATGCACTTGAAGAATATACTATATATTCTATAGATGAAGATGAAGCAAAAGAATACATTAATTATGTAAAAAGTAACAATATAGTACTAGAAGGAAAAGTCACAGCACAGGCTCCAATATTATACAATGATGGCGCTAATTATAGGTTTAGAGTTAAAATTGAATTAAATGTCAAGAATTCTTTAACAAATAAAAACTTAGTATTTCAAGACCTTATTCAAGACAAAGATATAAATTATGATAAAGATACAATTACTTTTTATGCTGATGTTACAATGAATAACATGGACTTAGAAAATAATAAAACAATGTTTATGGAACAAGAATGCTTGTATTATCAAAAAGCTGACGAAAGCATAGATGGTATGAGTGCTACAGATAAACAATAATAGATAATAGTTAAATTTACATAAAACAGATAGAAAGCTTGACTTTTTATCTGTTTTGTTATATAATACATATATGTAAGAAATTTTAAACTTTTAAAGACTTTTGGAAGTAAAACCTCCAGAAGTCTTTGTGTGCTTTAAGGAGGCATAATATGAAAAGAACAATAAGAATAACAAGCATGCTTTTAGCTATCGTTATGGCTGTTTCTTTTTCAGCTTGTAACGATCAGACCGCTGTATCACGGACAGATTCAAATGCAACTGATACGACAATAAGCTCAAATGTCGATTCGGCAGAAGTAAGTTCAGATACTGAGACCTCAAAAGAGGAAACATCTAGCGGTACCTCGTCTTCAAAATCCGAGACATCATCAGATACGGATTCTTCTGAGAGCTCGGCTACAACAACTACTACCAATTCAACTTCTTCTCCTAAAGAGGAAAAAACGGAAGAGAGAGAAGTATATGATGAAGACGGAAACGTTGTTGACAAGATAAAAGTTAAAGTAGTTGACGGCGTTGCGTATACTGTAGGCGAAAAGTCAGACGACAAGTGTATACTTGATGGTGTTCCGCTTTTCACTAATGATCCTGAGTTTCCTTCAGGCGATGTTATTACTATGATGCAGATAACTTTATATAACTTAGGAATAACTATTTCTCAAAAGGATATTTTTGAAAAATATATAGAGTATCATACGCCTGATGAGTGGTACGAAGAAAATGGAATTAAGTATGGACCTGAAATAACAAAATTACTTCAAGACCCAAGATTGAATTCAATTGAGTTTGAAAATGGAGGAATATGTGATGTTGAACAATATTGTGATGTTTTTTTTGAAGAAAAAGGTAAAAAAACTTACAATGTGGCCTATGAATTTAATGATGAAACAAACTTTAAGGTAGTAAAAAACTTATTACTAAATGAAAAACTCCCAATGATTCAGACTACACAACCATCTGATTTGGTATGGGAGTGGATTGCCAAAGATCTTGCTGGAATTGAAGTACAGCAAGGAGTATTTGGAGGTTGGGAATCTTCAGTAGTTATAGGATACACTGGAGAAAAAATGATAACTTATGGTGTTTCTAATGGTATAATTAAGTATAATGAAAAAAAGATAATAGATGTAAGATCACTTGAGGCAAGATAGTTTACCAAAATTGTAATAAAAAGACATAAGAGTTTTAATTCTTATGTCTTTTTATTTGATTATTTTTATTTTTTAGTATAGAATATATATGGTGATAAATTTGAAGATAAGATTAAAACTCTATTCTATTTTAAGTGTGTTAATAGGTATATTAGCCTTTTCTTGTGTAAAGGTAAAGGCTGTAGATTTAAAATTTTATGCTGTGGAAGACAAAACGGGAAATTATTATACTTTTTATACAACCGTAGCAGCCAGTCAACATTCTAAAGATGTATTTAAAAGAGTTGCTTTACGTGATGGATATAATGAGATAGAAGCAAGAGAAAAACTCTATATTACACCTGAATCAGGTCAAGAAGATAAAAGTTATGCGGGTGGAGATAGCTGGTATGATGTAACAGGTATATTAATACATGATTTAGGTACTCAGAGAATGCAAGATGGTATCCATACAGTATTACAAAATAATTCTGTATATCATGATGTCAGTATAACTGAACCAGGGTATATAAAGATAGGGTATGATGCTATTGAAGGAGATTCATGCACATCGAATTATTTAGATGAAGCAGAGTTAAAATTTGCAACAGTGAATACTAAAAGTTTTAAAAATGATATAAAAAATGCCACTTTAAAGTTAGAATCACAATATTATAATAGAAGGGGAGAGCCTTTCTATACACAGTATACTATATCTAAGGATGGAGAAAAGGTTATATATAAATATTTTATAAGAAAAAAGGAAATAGAAGATCTGTATAAATCTAAATCAGTTATATCTAAGGATGGAGACTACTATGTGTTCCGTGTATCATTAGCACTCACAACTTTATTTGATCCTAATAATCCAGAAAATAAAACTCCTAAAACTATGTATACTTCGGAACAGTTTTATAGTTATATGTACAGTAAAAATAGCTGGGGGGCTGGAAATTTAGGATTAAACGAGGTTGGTACTTCAGCTGCTAATGATATGGATAATAATCTTTATATTCCAATAACAGATTTAAAGAAATGCACAATAAAAACTACGGCTATTATTCACCACTTTGATGGAACTGAAACACCACATGCTATGGGATCAAATTGTACTTTTTCAGATCCAGTGACATCTAAAGCTAGTGAGGGGTATTTTGATGTATATATAGCAGATATAAAAAATAAAAAAGATATAAAAATAACATTAAATGATGGACTAATCACCTCTGATGGAAATAAATATATGTGCACTCAGGCCGAAGTATTATATGAAAATACAAGGGAATTTACCGACTATAAGATAGTTTCAAACTTGTCAGGTAACATTTCTACAAATAAAACAATTAATCTCACTCTTTCAAATGATAATGTTATTACTGTTACATATCATTTTTATCCTAATAACCATTTTAGGGATATATATGTTGGTTATTTTGATGAAAATGGTAATAAACTAGAAATAGGAAAGAATGTTTTTATAAAAAATACGGATGGGATTTCTGTATCAAATAAACTAAGTTCACGCAGTAAAGCTGAGGAAAAATATCAAACATTGGCGGGAATTACGGTTGATTCAGAAAAAAATATTGACTATTCAGGGAAAAAATATTATTTGAAAGAAATAAAAGTACATAAGTTTCAACCATTAAGTTATCCGGCAAAATATTCAGAATTTATAAACTATGATGAAGGCACTGGCAAATTTAATTTTAGCAATTTTGATCAAACTATAACTGAGGGAAATTCATACGCTGTACCTAAATATGATAAGCGGTATACCAGAAAATTATTATGTAGCATTTATATATTCTGAAAAACCGCCTGTAACTTACAAGGTAGTAGTTGAGCATAGGACTTCAGCAGGTAAGCTTATAAAGACTGATGTAGAAAACTATAGCTCTGTTGATAATGGTACTTTGGAAAGTTCAAAAAAAGGTTATATAATTTATAAGCTTGACGGTGACAGTTCAAAAGTAAGTCTTAAGACTACTCAGTTCACAATAAATAATTTTAAATATATATTTAATAATAAATCTAATATTTATTATACGAGTTCATATAATAAGCCGCCTAACAGTTATACGAAGTCTAATAGCAATACTGGTACAGTTGAAGTAAATGGATATACTGATAGTAGACCAATTGCTGTTGTGACATTTTATTATAAAGCATATCAGAAGAAAAATGTATATGTTGAGAGAAGAAAAAGTGACGGAAGTCCTTTTGTTTCAGGAACGGATATTCCTGATAAAGATATGAGGGAAGTTTCATCAAATTTTACAGTAAATACTAATGTAATGCAAAAAAATGATGATTGTCATCCATATTATTCAACATATGTATTCTTTGATACAAATCCCAATAATGACACTGGGGTAGAAAATGGAATTGGATATATAACTTCAAATGAAAAGGACGTATATAAGTATAGTGGATATTCAATAAAAGATAATGTAAAAAGTTACGAATATAGTAATTATAAAAGTGGTAAAAGTGTCGCTAGTACTGCTTATAAAACAGGAAAATTAGCTGGAAAAAAATCGTCTATTGTAATTACATTTTTTTATAAAAAAGATGAAGAATCTAAGAAGGCTAAATTTTGTCCTACGTTATCTTTACAAGCTGTACTTAATGAATTTAAAGGAAATGATGGAAAATCTAATGGAAATTATTTTAAATTAAATGCAGAATGTAGTGACGACAAGAGAGAAGCAACATCTGAATGTACAGCTAACGATCTATACGAACTAGAATTGCCAACTGGAGAAAATGCATTGCCTTTTATAAATAACGCGCCATATTATTATGTTTTGAATAGTTCAGAGTATGATAATGATGGAAAAAGAGGTGGAGTATGGCAGTCAGTTGAATATGTATGGAGCACAAGTAATAAGCAATATGATGCTAAGGGAGCAATAAAAGATTTACCTAAAGGATGGGAGTTTTCTAGCTGGGGAAACAAAAAAGATGCGGTATATAAGTTCCCAACGACAAGAACTATTAAAAAAGGTAAAAGAACAATAACACAGTATAGGTATAATAAATATAGTGTTATAGGATATAAGGTATTAGTCCTACAAGAGGCAAATGTAAAAAATTCTGATAAAAACAATTTACCAGGATATATATCTAATGGGACAACTCAAAATGTATATAAAAATGATAGTATAAATAATGCAACCTTCCAAAACACCACAATCGCAAAAAAAATTAAGGAAAGATACGAAGGTGTAGTTTTAGCTACAAGCGATAATAAAAGTAAAATATATAAATACGGAGATAAAATTAACGATATAAATGGTTATTCTGATAATTTAAAGATAGAACAAAGTATAAGTGGTGTAACAGCAAATAATAGTATTGAAAGTTATAATGGAACAAAAGCTGTCTATGCTAATATAAAATATGTAACCTTAAATGTGGGAGAAAATAAATATGCAGGTTATGCAGAGTATGCATCAGGAAGTGGAGAAAATGGTCTTTACAATAGAGTTTCACCATACTTGTACAGTAGTGAAAAGAACAATGTTACAACAGCCTCATATACTAAAACAGATACTGATAGGTATAAGAGTGATACAAATGAAGCATATGTTAACATAGTAAATCCGATTAATCTAGGATTTAATGTGAAAGGGTTAGAAAGTGTTGATCATACTACATCTGATAAGAAAAATTCTATAATAATACAAAATAATGCAAAAATTAATGTAGTACCAACCTTATCTGTTCCGTCGATATTCCAAAGATTATCTATTAGTAATAACTCTGATAAAATAGCAAGTTACGTCAAGGAATATTACTTTAGATTTAGCTTTGGTGTAAAATATGAAAATAAACCTTATGACAGTAATACGTGGATAAAAGTAAACCTTAATACGAACAAGAAAATAACTTCTGATAAAGATAAAATTTATGATAATAGAGGAAGTATAGAAGTACAAATAAGTGATGCAAGGTATGATGAAAATGGTGGCTATAATACATCTGTTATTAGTGACCTTAGTCAAAATAAAATTGAAGTTATAGCAGTATCAAATAATATACCAACTGACTATAATATTAATCATTTATATGAAAATCAAAAAAAGAAAATTACTAATAAAACATTTATGCCGGCGTCATGTAGTAGCAAAGAAGATATTAATTGGTCTAATACGTTAAAAAATAGTAGTAAATCAATAAAAAATTATGCTAATTATATTGTAGCTGCTTCAAAAACGTATCGTTCAGTAGGAAGAGTGTACGATTTTAAAATTACTGATTGTACAGATGTAGATTTTAAATCAGTATTTAGGAAAAGTGATACAAATAATAATAAAGTAAATGCAATAACTGGAACTGTATATTTTAGTGGGATAAAGAAATTAGAAATATATGGCACTTCAACAGCTAATAATTTTACTAACATAAGATTTGAAGGCGATAATAAATATTCTGGAACGTTACCATTAGGACCATATAAACAAAAGCAATCAAATTATATTGATGCCCCAAAAATGGGATATAGGATCAGTTTTGATTTAAAAACAACAGGATATTACACTCCTAACAATACAGTTA
>PPYE01356998.1_pt1 | contig 40875 bp, 23 predicted proteins | sample 1559881 | NCBI WGS metagenome assembly PPYE01 (sample SAMN08240022, study PRJNA423297) | Human gut metagenome, whole genome shotgun sequencing project. | reverse complement strand
ATTAATAATCATACAAACATAATTATGAAGAAATCTTTACTTTTGACTGCGGCTCTTGTTATGGCAACAACAGCTGCCAACGCACAGCCGTTTGTTGAAGGCGTTCCGTTCAGCGCACGCCAGTTCGGCAAGCACCTCGTGCCAGCACTTAACGCACAGGCTCAGCCTTCAAAGCTGCGCGCTGAGAAGAAAAGCAACTATTACTTGCGTCCGGAAGGTGCATTGTTCCAGGCTTCTGACAAGAAAGGCCAGCTTTGGGGAACAGTGTATATGTATGTTCCGGGTGCTTACGACGTTAAGTTCAAGAAGCAGGGTTCAGATGCTTATGTTTGGCATCAGAACACATTCGACTATTACGGCGATGTAACAGTTAACGATTGCTCAAGCAATACAGATTATTATTATAATATCGGCGCAAACGGCGACTTCACAATGAAGAGCCTGTTTGACGGCCGCGATGCTCTTCCAACACTTGTTTGCAATACCGACTCGTTCCTGCTTGCTTCTGAGAATCCTTACTTCGGCAATCCGGGCGACCCAGGCAAGAACGAAAAATTGGCTTTGATGTACTATTATCCGCGCGTATATTCTGGTATCGACCAGGATAACCATCGCGTGACTCGCCTTTCATACACTATAGACCAGGTTAGCGAAGTGTTCTTTGGTGGCATGGACAACGAGTACGTATATGGCTCGGGTACGTTCACACAGGACGGAGCTAAATACACCGCCACCGGCGTTTATCAGTATTTCGACAAACCGATGGCTCCGCTGGTCGTAGAAGATATCTTCATTCCGGTTATCTCTAAGGGCTATTATCCTATCGCGAAGGGCAAGTCGCTGCGTATGCAGATCCACAACGTGATAGAGCAGGACGGCAAGCGCATACCGGGCGAAAAGATACTCTATGAGCTCACAGCTACAGAGCCTGAGACTATCGACGTAGGCAGCGTTCCGTACGACGATAACACAAGCTACAACGCCTTCACACTCGTGTTCACAAAGAAGAACGCTGAGGGCAAGGCAGAGCGCTTCACAATCAACGAGCCGTTCTACGTAGTAATCGACGGACTCGACAAGGAAGGCATCGACTGCGGCTTTGAGGTCAGCGAGTTGCCTTACTATTACGACAACTTCGACTCGGCTGTAGGCATCTGGAGCAAGGACGGCAGCCCGGCTTTCTTCAGCCTCTACAAGGACGTTGCGCTCAAGGTGTCGTTCTCTGCTAAGTACGACTACTGCAACCCGATGTACTACGTAACCAACGGACGTGTAGAGAACTACGGCGTTGTGAAGATGAGCGATGACGGCACAAGCGGCAAGACACTCATTCCTGGCGAATTGGTATTCGCCGGTCCGGCTATCAAGACAAACGACAGCTGGTTCGACGATAACAACGACCCCAACTACACCGTTACTTGCGATGCCGACTGGGTTAAGTCTATCACTCCCGACACAAAGACATGGGCTGAATACGACATCACAGTGCTCAAGCTCGAATGCGACCCGCTGCCTGAGGGCGTAAGCGGACGCAAGTGCGAACTCCACGTTCAGGGCAAGACCTGTAAGTCGACATATCCTATCGAGGTTCTGCAGGGCAATGCAGAGGCAGGCGTCAACGGTGTGACAGTTAACGTGGCACGCGACGGCAAGACATACAACATCGGCGGACAGCGCGTGGCTGACGACACAAAGGGCCTCGTAATCCGCAACGGTAAGAAATATCTGAACAAGTAAAAATCCGAACTTCTATTTCGTAATTAAAAACCAAAAGGGGTGCGCAAGTTGCGCTGCAACCGCACCCCTATATATAATATAATGTATAATAATTAGAGAGAGTTAATTAATTAGGTAAATAACTTAAACAATATGATTATGAGAAAAACACTTAGAGTACTTTTTTCTGCGGTGCTGGCAGCCACAACGTTGGTTCCGTCGGCAACAAATGCGCAGACTCCGTCTACTGGCGGACCGTACGACATCCCGTATTCATGTCTTTGGAACGACCCGACTGTGCTGTCTACCAATGAGTGGACCGTTGAAGACAAGAACAACGACGGCATCACTTGGGGATTCAGCAACGACGTGCCCGGCAGTTTCATTAGTTATGTAGGCACAACGCAGAAGCAGGATGCCGACGACTGGCTCGTTAGTCCGTACTTGGCATTCGAGGCAGGCAAAACATACAAGATTGAGACCGGCGGCTTCAAGGCTATGGGCGGTTCTCAGAAGTTGGCTGTGGCTATAGGCACAGGCGACGACCCCACAACATACAAGGTTGTAGGCGACTACACCATCTCTGCTACATACGGCGTCGGTAGCGCCACACCAGTAGAAGGCGAGTTCATTGCTCCTACAACCGGCAGCTATCGCGTAGCATTCCATTGCACCAGCGACCAGCGCGCTTATCTCTTGCTCCTTCCGGTGAAGGTGTTTGCCGAGGCAGCTTTGGCTGTGCGCCCGGCAGCTGTAAACGACCTCAATGTAGAGGTTGGCGCTAAGGGAGCAGTGTCGGCTAAGGTGTCGTTCACAACACCGTCTACCGACTATGCAGGCAATAAACTCTCAGGTCTTACACGCGTTCAGCTCTATCGCGACTATGTGCAGGTGAAGAACTACGATGCTCCTGCTGTAGGCACAAAGATAGAGTGGCAGGACGACGAGGTAGTTACCGGCGAACATTCATACAGCGTAGTAGCCACAGCCAACGACTTGCGTAGCGACGAAGTTGTAAAGAAGGTGTATGTTGGTTACGACCGTCCGCTTCCTCCGCAGAACATCAAGATCTACGACCACCTCAACGGCAAGGCTACCATCACATGGGACCCCGTTTCAGAAGTTGGTATGCACGGCGGATATGTAGATCCGAAGACTGCAGAATACTGCGTGAATACACTTTATTATGGTTATCTTCAGCCGGTGGAGCAAGGTCTTACAACTACAAAGTGTGTTGTAAACGATGTTAACTACGACGGTGCTCAGGGTGCTGTGCAGTATGCTCTTCAGACCTACGTTGACAGCCCGACATCAGACACAGCTGTAGTCAGCGACTATGGACGTGAAGCATTCGTCATCGGTCTGGCACATCCCATACCTTACTATGAGTCGTTCGCTAACAAGAGCCTTCAGAAGGGTCCGTGGATTATTGATGCCAACTGTTCAGGCAAGTTCGGTCTCTCGGAAGACAGCCAGGACGACGATGCAGGCGCACTTGTGTTCAACCCGTCAACAGGCAGCACTTTGGCTTGCATCCAGGGTCCGAAGGTAGACATCTCTAAGGCAGGCAACCCGCAGCTCGTATTCTGGTACTACGCATATCCTGGCACCGACGGCAAGATAACCGTAAAGGTTAACCGCAACGGTCAGGAGATGAAGGAAGTAGGAACCGTCGATTACAGCAAGCTCAGCGGTTCAATAGGCTGGCGTTCTGTATCGTTCGACCTCGCTGGCGTTAGCAACGCAGGCGTAGAGAACGGCTACATCCGTCCTTACTTCTACGCAGAAGGACTTTCTACAAGCCTCTTTATCGACAATATCAAGATTTACGACGCTGTCGACAACAACCTCTCTGCTGAGCTCGATGCTCCTGCACACGTGCAGAACGGCAAGGTGACTGTAGTGAACGTAAAGGTTACTAACCTCGGCACAGCAAAGGCAAGCGGCTACAAGGTACACCTCTATGTAGACGGCAAGAAGTATGAGACAGAAGAGGGCGAAGACCTCGAACCGAACGCACAAGCTACATACGAGTTCGCATTCACACCGAAACTCGGCGCAAAGAGCTTCAAGGTGAGCGGCGAAGTAGAGTGGGCTGCAGACGCATTCCAGGACAACAACAAGACTGATGAGGCAACAGTTGGCATCGTTAAGTCGCCGCTTCCGGCAGTCAGCGACCTCGCTGCTTCAGCCAAGGGCGTGCTCACATGGTCGTCGATGAATGTTGACGGCGCTGTGGTTAAGGACGACTTCGAGACATACACACCGTGGTCTATCAACAACGTAGGCGACTGGACACTCTACGACGGCGACAAGGGCACTGTATATACCTTCGGTGGTATCCAGCACCCGAACTCAGGCGTAGCACAGGCTTATATCGTCTTCAACCCGTGGCAGGTGAGCGGCATCACAGGTAGCAACTGGCAGATGTTTGCAGACATCTTCGCGCCTCACTCAGGCGAGCAGTCAATGATGTCAACCGGCACCACAATCGACACCGGCACACCTACCAACAACTGGCTCATCACTCCGGAGCTTTCGGGCGAGGAGCAGACCGTTTCGTTCTGGGTTAACGCTCCTGGCGACGAGGTAAGCCGCGGCGAGCAGTATCCGAACTCAGGTCCTGAGACATTCGACCTCTACTACTCTGAGGACGACACCAACCCCAACTCGTTCATCAAGATCAACAAGGACTCTTACGAGGCTGTTTACGACTGGAAGCAGTACAACATCGACCTTCCTGAGGGTGCTAAGTACTTCGCTATCGTACACACCAGCACAGGTTCGCTGACATCTTACAACTACGAGCCCGACCGTGTTTGCGTCGACGATGTTACATACCGTGCAGGCGGCTTGCGCGTAATGGGCTACAACGTATATCGCGACGGCGTTCTCGTTAAGAAGCTCGACAGCAAGACCACAACCTGGACCGACGACAACTACGCTAACGACAACGGCTACGGCGCAGGCAACCACAAGTATAATGTAATCGTGGTTTACGCTAACGGCGAGTCTGACGTGTCTAACACAGCTTACGTAGGCGACCCTGCTGCAGGCATCGGTCTCGTAACAGTTGAAGGCGCAAAGGCAGACAACCGCGTATACACCGTAGACGGACAGTACGTAGGCAAGAGCCTCCAGAACCTCAACAAGGGTCTCTACATCCAGAACGGCAAGAAGGTTGTAGTGAAGTAATTTGCAAAAAATAGTTAAGATATAGATTAAATGCGGGTGCAAATGGTCTGACTTTCAATAAAAAGTCGTACCTTTGCACCCGCATTTTGCACAAATAACAATTTAATTTTTAAAGTTCTATGTATTTAGATCAGGCAAAAAAACAAGAGATCTTTGGACAGTACGGAAAGTCTAACACTGATACTGGTTCAGCTGAGAGCCAGATAGCATTGTTCTCATACCGTATTTCCCATTTGACGGAACATCTTAAGAAGAACCGTAAAGATTATACTACCGCACGTTCTTTGACACAGCTGGTAGGAAAGCGCCGCGCATTGCTTAACTATCTGTACGACCGCGACATCAATCGCTACCGTGCAATCATCAAGGCCCTCGGCCTCCGTAAGTAATCCGCACAAAGGAAACAAGGTCCCGCGTACTCAAAGAGAACGCGGGATTTTTTTTGTATTTATACTACTTGTCTGAAAAAAAAGTAGTAACTTTGCAGAAGTTTTTTAAGGTATATAAAATGCAAGATATTAGAAACATTGCGATTATCGCCCATGTCGACCATGGAAAGACCACGCTTGTCGACAAGATGATGTTGGCGGGCAAGCTGTTCCGTGACGGCCAGGATAACAGTGGCCAGGTATTGGACTCCAACGACCTGGAACGCGAACGAGGAATAACTATCCTTTCCAAGAACGTTTCAATCAACTGGAAAGGCACAAAAATCAATATTATTGACACCCCGGGTCACTCCGATTTCGGTGGTGAGGTAGAGCGCGTGCTCAACATGGCAGACGGTTGTATCCTGCTTGTTGACGCATTCGAAGGACCGATGCCGCAGACACGCTTCGTGCTGCAGAAGGCGCTTCAGATCGGTCTGAAGCCGATCGTTGTTGTGAACAAGGTTGACAAGCCCAACTGCCGCCCAGAGGAAGTGTATGAAATGGTGTTCGACCTCATGTTCTCACTCAACGCTACCGAAGACCAGCTCGACTTCCCCGTTGTTTACGGTTCGGCAAAGAACGGTTGGATGGCTGAGGACTACAACGCCCCGACAGACAATATCGACTATCTGCTCGACAAGATCGTAGAAGTGATACCCGCACCGAAGGTGCTTGATGGTACGCCGCAGATGCTCATCACATCGCTCGACTACTCAAGCTACACCGGTCGTATCGCCGTAGGTCGCGTTCACCGCGGCACGCTCAAGGAGGGCATGAACATAACCATCTCTCATCGCGACGGCACTCAGGAGAAGACACGCATCAAGGAAATACACGTGTTCGAGGGAATGGGACAGAAGAAGGTAGACGAGGTACACTCTGGCGACATCTGCGCCATCGTAGGTCTGGAGCGCTTCGAAATCGGCGACACCATCTGCGACTTCGAGAACCCCGAGCCGCTGCCTCCTATCGCTATCGACGAGCCTACCATGAGTATGCTCTTCACCATCAACGACTCACCGTTCTTCGGTAAGGAAGGCAAGTTCGTAACATCACGCCACATCAACGACCGCTTGCAGAAGGAGCTTGAGAAGAACCTTGCGCTGCGCGTGCGTCCGTTCGAGGACTCAACCGACAAGTGGATCGTAAGCGGACGCGGTGTGCTCCACCTCTCTGTGCTCATCGAGACAATGCGTCGCGAGGGTTACGAGCTTCAGGTAGGTCAGCCGCAGGTAATCTACAAGGAGATCGACGGTGTGAAGTGCGAGCCTATCGAGGAACTTACTATCAACGTGCCCGAGGAGTTCTCGAGCAAGATGATTGATATGGTGACACGCCGCAAGGGCGAGATGACATCAATGCAGACCCTCGGCGACCGCGTCGACATCGAGTTCGACATACCGTCGCGCGGCATCATCGGTCTGCGCACCAACGTGCTCACAGCGAGCCAGGGCGAGGCTATCATGGCCCACCGCTTCAAGGAGTACCAGCCGTACAAGGGCGAGATTACACGCCCTATGAACGGTTCGATGATTGCGCTCGAGACCGGCACAGCCTATGCTTACTCTATCGACAAGCTGCAGGATCGCGGCAAGTTCTTCATCGATCCGGGTGAGGAAGTGTACGCAGGTCAGGTGGTAGGCGAGCACGTTCACGACAACGACCTCGTCATCAACGTTACGAAGGCAAAGCAGCTCACCAACGTTCGTGCCAGCGGTTCTGACGAGAAGGCGCGCGTGATACCGAAGGTGGTGATGAGTCTTGAGGAGTGTCTCGAGTACATCAAGGGCGACGAGCTCGTGGAGGTTACTCCGAAGAGCATGCGTATGCGCAAGATTATCCTCGACCATCTCAGCCGCAAGCGCAGCAACAAAGACTAATTTCTTGTATCGAAATATATACAACGACGGGTGTTCCAAGACTGTGAAGTCATGGGACACCTTTTTTCGTATCAAATGCTTGCTTTTATGGAATTAATTTATTACATTTGCGGCATGGGAATAGAAAAGATACGAAAAGTCATATATACTGACGAATTCATGGATTACTACTGGTCTCTCGATGCCAAATTGAGAGAGAAGTATTCGTATATAGTGAACATAATAGAAACTCAGAAGGTAGTGAATGAGAAGTTTGTAAAGAAACTTGTCGGAACTCCTTATTATGAGGCGCGTGTGTCGTTTGGTTCAAACGAGTATCGCTCGGTTATATTCACTATTGACAAAGAGAGTTTTGTTGAGTGTACCCGTTTGTTGTTTGTAACGGGATTCTTGAAAAAGAGCACAAAAGACTATAAAAAAGAGATTGGTAAGGCAGATAGGATAATTAAAGAGTTGGAGGATTGATTATGATAAAGATTAATGAAGAGAAGTTGGCACGACTTCGCACCGCAGATGAAATATTGGAAAAGGAATACGGCGCACCCGGCACCCCTTCGCGCGATGCTTTCGAGGCGCGCGCCAAGGCATGGTATTACGCCGAGTTGCTGAAAGAAGAGCGCAAGCGCCAGAAGCTTACGCAGCAGCAGCTTGCCGACAAGATTGGCAAGAAGCGCGAGTATATATCTACCATAGAGCGTGGCAACAGCGATATGCAGATGTCTACGTTCCTGCAGATAGCCTCTGCGTTAGGACTGCGTTTCTCGCTTGTCGTGGGCTGACGGCAAATTAATGTGCGGGTAGACTGACGGCAAATTAATGTGCGGTTGGGCTGACGGCAAGTTTGTTAAACCATGCGCCCGAACACAATAATAACGGCTGTTCGGCGTTTATTATTCAGAAAGTGAAAACGTAAACGAACATGAAAGAAATGAAGAAAAGAACAATATTGTTGGGCCTTGCCGCAGGCGTGCTGCCGGCAATGGCACAACCAAAGGTCGGCACCGTATCTGTGCTGCCACGTGTGGGTGTGGTTCTCGCCAATCTGCCCGGCGACAAAATGTATATAGCCGGTGGAGTCGGCGACAACATGACTTACTCGGCACGCTACAAGGCAGGCCTGATGGCAGGTGTGGATGTCGACTGGCAGTTCATGCCCAACCTCTCTGCCACTATCGGTGCGCAGTACGTGCAGCAAGGCGCCAAGTACGGCAACGACGGCTACAAGGTGCAGGTTACGGAAGGCGTGTATAAAGGTACGGGCTACAGCGACTGGAGCACGCAGCTCCATTACATCAACGTGCCTTTGATGCTCAACGCCTACCTCGGTACGGGCTTTGCTGTTAAAGCCGGTGTGCAGATAGGCTTCCCGCTCTCGGGCAAGATGAAGTACACCGAGCAGCAGTACACGATGACAAAAGATGACGTGAAGTACGAGAAGCCCGAACACGTGAAATACGACATGAACTCAACGCTCACAAAAGTGACATTTGCTATTCCCGTCGGTGTGAGTTACGAGTTCTCTAACGTCATCCTCGACGCGCGCTATAACATCGGACTCACACAGTTCCAGGACATTGACGGCTTCGAGTCGTCGAAGAACCGTGTGTTCACGTTCTGCGTAGCCTATCGTTTGGGACTCTAAAAACCTGCTACGTCGCCAAAACCAGAACATCAACCGAACAACAATGGAAAAGAAGATAATAGTCTGCTGCGCCATCATCGTAGCAGGAACATACATACTCTCGCGCTCGTGGTCGATGACCATCGGCGTGGCTCTGCTGCTCTACGCCCTCGACGCCTACCTCACGGCTTGGGTGAAGAAGAAGGACGAGCAGTATTACGGAAAAAAGAAAAAGGAAGAAGATGGAGAAACTCATTAAACTATATACAGAATGGAGTGGGGCTGAACCCGTCAGCACCGAGCAGCTCGCCGGAGCCGGCAGCAACCGCCAGTATTACCGCTTCACCTCTGAGGACGGCTCTACCGTCATCGGCGTCGTAGGCACCAGTCGCGACGAGAATCACGCCTTCGTTTATCTCGCCGAGCACTTCGAGCAGCGCCAGTTGCCCGTGCCGCACATACTCGCACAGAGCGCCGACGGACTGCGCTATCTGCAGACCGACCTCGGCTCAACCTCGCTCTTCGACGCCATACGCGGCGGACGCGAGGCTGGCGGCAGATACAACCAGCACGAGAAGCAGCTGCTGAAAGCCACCATACGTCAGTTGCCGAACATACAGATACGCGGAGCGCGCGGACTCGACTGGCAGAACTGCTATCCGCAGCCCGAGTTCGACGAGGACAGCGTGCTCTTCGACCTCAACTACTTCAAGTATTGCTTCCTGAAGCCTTCGGGTCTCGACTTCCACGAACTGAAGCTCGAGGCTAACTTTCGTCTCTTCGCCAAGGACCTCACCGCCGAGAACATCGACTCGTTCCTCTACCGCGACTTCCAGGCGCGCAACGTGATGCTCGACGCCGAGGGCAATCCGCATTTCATCGACTTCCAGGGCGGCAGACGCGGTCCGTTCTACTACGACCTCGCCTCGTTCCTCTGGCAGGCGTCGGCACGCTATAGCGACAAGCTGCGCCGCGAGCTCGTAGCCGAATACTACGACGCGCTGAAGCAGTACACCGAGGTGCCTTCGCTGCGCCACTTCGTCCACCGACTGAGCCTCTTCGTGCTCTTCCGCACGTTGCAGGTGCTCGGCGCATACGGCTTCCGTGGCTACTTCGAGCGCAAGAAGCACTTCCTCGATTCCATTCCGCCGGCTATGGACAACCTGCGCGCGCTGCTGAAGCTGGGCGAGCAGGTGTTCCCCTATCCATACATGATGGACATGCTGCGCCGACTCACCGAGATGCCGCGCTACGCTCATATCGAGGAGCCGGCTGTGTCGCGCGCCGACGGCTACAAGACCACCGACAAGAACGTCTACGAGGCTCATCCGCAGGACGGACCAGCCACGTTCTCCAAGTACGACGGCAAGGGACCGCTGCGCGTGCGCGTCTTCAGCTTCTCCTACCGCAAGGGCATACCAGCCGACGAGTCGGGCAACGGCGGCGGATACGTGTTCGACTGCCGTTCTACGCACAACCCCGGACGCTATGAGCCGTACAAGAAACTCACAGGACTCGACGAGCCCGTGATACGATTCCTCGAGGACGACGGCGAGATACTCACCTTCCTTGACAGCGTATACAAGCTCGCTGACGCACACGTGCAGCGATACATCGACCGCGGCTTCACCGACCTGATGTTCTCCTTCGGTTGCACCGGCGGACAGCATCGCAGCGTCTACTCGGCGCAGCATCTCGCAGAACATCTGCACGAGAAGTTCGGAATAGAAGTGCACGTCTGCCACAGAGAGCAAGGCATAGAGCAGACACTTCTGTAGAATTTATAGCGCATTCGTTTTGCTGTTTGGCGGATTTTGAGTAATTTTGTAGGCAACATATTTATAACGACATCTATGATGCAAGCAATGATTTTCGCGGCAGGAATGGGCACTCGCCTTAAACCGCTCACCGACACTATGCCAAAGGCGTTGGTGAGGGTAGGTGGTGAGCCGCTCATAAAGCACGTAATACAAAATCTCTCTGAGGCTGGCGTTGACCGCATTGTTGTCAACGTGCACCACTTTGCGCAGCAGATAATCGACTATCTTACAGAAAACGACAACTTCGGGCTCGATATACGCATCTCCGACGAATCAGCCGGACTGCTCGAGACGGGCGGCGGCATAAAGCATGCCGCACAGCTCTTCGCCCCCGATGCCCCGATACTCATACATAATGTGGACATCCTGAGCAACGTAGACTTGCGACGCTTCTATCAGCGCGCCGGTGGTCTGCTCAAGGCTGACGCTTCGGCTCCGACTTCAGCTGACGCTCCAGACGCGTTGCTCCTCGTGAGTGAGCGCAAGACGCAGCGCTATCTGCTCTTCGACGACACGATGCGCCTCGTCGGTTGGACTAATATCGCCACGGGCGAAGTGAAGAGTCCGTACCCTGACCTCGACCCTAAGGCTTGTCGCATGTACGCTTTCGCCGGCATACACGCTCTCTCGCCCCGTATGCTGCCTTTGATGCAGCAGTTCCCCGACCGCTTCAGCATCATCGACTTCTACCTGCAGACCTGCGCCACCCACCGCATCGAAGGCTTCGCCAAAGACAACCTCCTGCTGATGGACATCGGCAAGCTCGACACGCTGGCACAAGCAGAGGAGTTCCTGTTAAAAGTAAAAAGCCCCTCCCAACCCTCCCCGTCGGGGAGGGCTTGAGAATGCACAAGGCTTAGTTCGGCCTATCCCCCAAGGGCTTAGGAAGGCTTAAGAAGGCTTAGTTCGGCTTAAACGCTGCCTACCCTCGGCTTAACTGCCGCCTAAAGATAAAAAAGAAACATCGAATACAAACAATAAAACCAACCAAAGTAATGCAACAGAAGATAATAATTCTTGATTTCGGTTCGCAGACCACGCAGCTCATCGGCCGCCGTGTGCGCGAGCTTGATACCTTCTGCGAGATTATGCCCTACAACAAGTTCCCGAAGGACGACCCCTCTGTCATCGGTGTCATCCTCAGCGGAAGCCCCTTCTCGGTTCACGACAAGGAGGCGTTCAAGGTAGACCTTAGCCAGTTCGTAGGACGCATCCCGGTGCTTGGCATCTGCTACGGCGCACAGTACATCTCTTACGCCGGCGGCGGAAAGGTGGAGGCTGCCGACTCTCGCGAGTACGGACGTGCCAACCTCGAGCACTTCGACGCCGAGAACCCTTTGTTCAAAGGCTTCGTGCAGAACTCGCAGGTATGGATGAGCCACGGCGACACCATCACCGCTATCCCAGAAGACTTTAAGTGCATCGCTTCTACAGCCAACGTGAAGTATGCCGCTTACGCTTCTACAAAGCAGCCGGTATGGGCAGTGCAGTTCCACCCAGAGGTGTTCCACTCGCTGCAGGGCACACAGCTCCTGAAGAACTTCGTGGTAGACATCTGCGGAAGCCGTCAGGACTGGAGCGCCGACTCGTTCGTAGAGACAACCGTAGCTGAGCTCAAGGCGCAGCTCGGCGACGACAAGGTGATCCTCGGACTCTCGGGCGGTGTTGACTCAAGCGTAGCAGCCGTACTCCTCAACAAGGCTATCGGCAGCAACCTCACATGTATCTTCGTCGATCACGGCATGCTCCGCAAGAACGAGTTCCGCGACGTAATGGAAGACTACAAGTGTCTCGGTCTTAACGTTATCGGCGTAGACGCAAGCGAGAAGTTCTTCTCAGACCTCGCAGGCGTTACAGATCCCGAGCAGAAGCGCAAGATCATCGGTCGCGACTTCGTTGAGGTGTTCAACGCTGAGGCTAAGAAGCAGACCGGCGCAAAGTGGCTCGCTCAGGGCACAATCTACCCCGACCGCATCGAGTCGCTTAACATCACAGGCAAGGTAATCAAGAGCCACCACAACGTAGGTGGTCTGCCTAAGGAGATGAACCTCAAGCTCTGCGAGCCGCTCAAGTGGCTCTTTAAGGACGAGGTTCGCCGCGTAGGTCGCTCAATGGGCATGCCCGAGCACCTCATCACACGCCATCCGTTCCCAGGACCGGGCTTGGCTGTGCGCATCCTTGGCGACATCACTCCCGAGAAGGTACGCATCCTCCAGGATGCCGACGACATCTATATCCGCGGTCTGCGCGAGTATAAGACAAAGCTCTCTGGCGATGACGCACGCCGCGTACTTGCTGCCGGCGTCCCTGCCGACATGCACGACGGCGAGATTGAGGTTTCGCTCTACGACCAGATTTGGCAGGCAGGCACAGTGCTCCTCTCTACCGTACGCTCAGTAGGCGTAATGGGTGACGAGCGCACATACGAGCACCCCGTTGCTCTCCGTGCCGTTACCTCTACCGACGCTATGACAGCCGACTGGGCTCACCTGCCTTACGACTTCATGGCTAAGGTGTCTAACGAGATCATCAACAAGGTGCGCGGCGTCAACCGCGTATGCTACGACATCTCGTCTAAGCCGCCATCAACAATCGAGTGGGAGTAATCGGAATGCCGATAAACAGCCACTCAAATAAAGATGAATTAATTTAAACTCAATAAGTTAGGGGATTTGTTGACGTAAATCGCTGATTGTCAACAAATCCCCTTTCTTGTACAAAATCCTCAAAACCGTCCCCGATTTTGTCCCTGCTTATCCCCGCTTGGATAGCTATCCGATAGAGTTGAAATCCAATAGCTTGGCAATCTGTTTGTATTATTTCTTTTTCCAGAAAGTTCCATCTATATCTATAATTCCTCCTCTTGCTTTATCAACAGTAAAGTATACCGTTCCTGTTGGAATGACGTTGATTTTTATTCTTGCCATTGTACTATTGAATGAAGTGACTACTGGTGCAAAAGTTGGAGTTTTGTTACCATTTACATAAAAGCCATCATACTTTATGCTTATTCTTGTTCCGTCTGGACTTTTAAACGAACCTGAGGTATAGGCTATTACATCTTGGTCTGTATCAAAAGGGTATGAATCCTCATTTGAATTGTATTCATTGTATGAGTCTGTGTTGTCTCCGTTATACTCTTGTACTTGATTTTCTTGTTCTTCTTGTCTTTTGTTTTTATCTTGCTCATATTTGGTGTTTTTGTCAGCAACAAATTTATAGTCTTTACTTGTGAAAGTTTCATTTCCTTTCATATCAATATAACCATAGAGAGAATGGTAGTCTGTATCAAAGTCTATATTGTATTCACTATATGACGATTCTTCGGTTGTCTCTTTTAGCTCTTTATAATCAAGTGTAGCAACCACAACACCATTATGTAGCTTGATGATATCATTTCCTCTGCCACTTTCGCCGATAGAACTATATTTAGCTTGAACAACGATTTTGTTTGTCTTTATGTTTTTTACTCCCACCAATCCCTGCTCGTTTCTGAACACTTCATAATCATAAGTAGGAGCTGATACAGAGATCTCTGATTTTGGTTGCACCTTTTCACCCTTAGTGTTAATAAAATAGTTGTAATCGTCACCTACAATAATATTACAGGTCCCTTTATAGAATGTAGGGTAAAGACAATCAAACGCACTACCCTCAAACAATGAAAAACCTTTAGGTAGGCGTATTTTTATCTCTCCTTTTTTATTGATAAAATAATTGCCTTTTTTATCTCCGGCATAGGCAAGTCCTTCACTGAAAATGCCACATCTTTTATATATAAAAGGTATCACTACTTTACCTTCCTTGTCAATAAATCCTTCTTTCTTGTTCTTACTGACAGATGCAAGACCTTCTGAAAAATCGTTTACATAATCATAAATACATGGAATTACCAACTTGCCTTTGGTGTTTACATATCCCCATTTGTTATTTTTGCATACAGCTGCCAATTCTTCATTGAATGATGACACCATATCATACGAACAAGGTACAATCTCTTTACCTTCTGTATCTATAAATCCCCATTTTTCACCATTCTCTACGGCTGCAAATCCGTCCTTAAAATCCCAAAGGCAATTATACTTTTGTACAGCCATACAAAACTCAGGGGTGAGTTTAACAACTCGGGCAGTAGGTAATTCTACTGTGTCTTTGTTTATAGTGTCTTCACCGGCATCACTTCTTTCCATCCTGAAGTATGTAATACTGCCACCTACAATAAAGGCAAGTACAAGCACTCCTATTGCAATCCATAACTTTCCGAATCTTTTCGGAGCATCTTCTTGGTCTTCGTGTTCGGATTCTTCTCTCAAGTTGTCATGTTCTATTGGACAACCACATTTAGGGCAAACATTTGCTTTGTCAGAAATTGTTGCCCCACATTCTTTACATTTAATTAGTGCCATATTTATAAAATAAAAAAGTTTCTTTCTTCTCGTAAATTAAACCACTTGAGAAAATGGATTTGTTTTATTGCATTACATATCTTATTGGGGTAGGTTCTATACTTTCTGGATGGCATATTATATCTGCTGACTTTGAGTCGACGTCGGGTTCGAACCATTCCCATGATATGTTATTTTTATATCTTGAATCAAAGGCTTCTCTGAAATCTACCATTTTCATAGGTTCAAAGTATATGTATGGTTTGCTTTCGTTTTTATCAGGAAGGTGGATAACGAGAGGATATTCTCTATAAGAATCCATTGCGAAAAAGCGTACCATTTTGTCCTTTACGTCATCAGCTTTGAATTTGTCGCCTCTATTGTAGAGTTTTGAGATTTCGAAACCACCTGCATAAAGAGAAAGAATGCCATCGTTACATCTGATTTCCATGTAGCCTCTAAACCACACGTTAATGCCATGATTTGACGATTGTTTGTTGAAATAGAATTTCTTTGATGGGTATATTAAATCATATGCGTCTTTGTAACTCGTGAATCGATCTGTTCTATTTTTATGTTGCAATTTTCTTTGTGCTTCTTCGCGAGAACGTTTGTTTTCAAGCTCAATCTTCTCTTGCTTCTCTTGCTCTTTACGGTATCTTTCAATATCTTCTTTTTGTTGTTCCTTGAGTGATTCTATACGCTGTTGTGCTAAGTATTTGTCTTGATGGTCCAATGTATTGTATCCATCTAGCGTTACTATGCCATAAGTGCTAATGTTTGTATTTGAATTATATTCATTTATAAGAGCTACCCCATTGTCCATGTCTGAACAAATAGCGTCTTTATAGACTCGCAGCACTATCTCATTGTTTTTATTTATATAGATGTTTTGTGTTTGTACAAGGCATACTCCATCATGAAAGTCATTGAATTGCAGAGTTTCTCCTTCTGTGGTATAGCCTTCGTATTGACAAGGGATGATTTCCTTGCCCTTGGTGTTGATGAAGCCGAACTTATTTCCGTCTTTGGAGACAGCAGCCAGTCCTTCCGAGAAGTTGTTTACAATCTGATAGTCTGTAAGATTCAGCACCTCAATGCCGTTTTTGTCTATAAATCCTTTTCTGTCTATATTACCATTGTTGAGGTGCTCAAAATATGCAAGTCCGTCATGGAAATCGCTTAATCTCTGATATTTATCATTAGATATTTTTAGCACCACTTTACCTTCTGAATTATAAAACAAATATTGATTGTTATCTATATCTGTTGTCTTAAGTATGTTGTCAACGAATCCCTCATTTCCGTCAATCAAACCTTCGATTTCGAATAGTCTTTTTCCGGTTGTGTCAATAAATCCGTTGAAAGTGTCTGATCTAACATATGCCTTGCCTTCAGAAAAGTCACTTGCATATTGGTATGTTTGAGGAATTATAATTTTACCCGACTTGTCCATATAGCCGAATTTTATATTTTTTGCTCCAATATGTTCCTCTGCTCCACTTTCTCCATCGAAGCTACATACTTTAGCCAAGCCTTCTTTAAAACGGCCGAAAATGACAAATCCATCATCCATACCCTGCTCTATGTAGTATTTTAATGTGCAAGGGATAACTTCTTCGCCTTTAGCATTAATATATCCCAATTTCTTGTTTTTGGTGACAGGAAGAAGACCATCGCTGAAATTGTCCAACACTTCGTCGTATTTACAGATGTTTTGGCTGAATTGTTGTGATAGTTGTATATTGTCGTCTTTTTTTAAATACGTAGTTTCATCATTGTTTGCTTTATTTTCGTCTATGAAATTTAGAGTATATTTATTTCTCTGTAGGCTTGAATTTGAGTTTGACTTTTGGTCAACAATCTCTTTTGTCGTTTGATTCTGGACAGATACTTCTATAGCCTCCGCTTTATCAACCTTGTGTTTCACCTTTTTGCCTTCGCGGTCAATCTCCCAAACTTTGTTTTTGCGATACACTTTGCATGTGCCGTTCTGGAAATGTCCAACTCTGTCGTACTCGTGGGGCTTTATTACCATGACTCCGGAGGCGTCAATAAACAGATACTTTCCTTTTTCGTTCTTTACAGCAGCAAGACCTTCAGAGAAGTCGTCGGCATGACTGTACTTGAGAGGAATGCATTCCTCTCCATTTGAGTTTATATATCCGTATAGGTTGCCGCACTTTGCCACAATCATATTCTCGGAAAACACTCCAAGCGAATCGTATTTTACGGGAATGAATGCTTTGCCGTTCTTATCGATCATTCCCTGCTTGTCGCCGATAAAAACATACATGTTGTCTTGGAATATACCCTCTGTAGTGAAGGCATCCGACAGCCAATAGTTGTTTATCTTGATTTTGTCGTATATGGCATCCTGAATACTATTATTCTGTATGTCCATAATGCCCCACTTGTTGTTGGCTTTATAGAAAGCCCTTTCGTTAATGACTGGCGAGATGTATCCGTACTTGCAAGGAATGACAGTCTTGTATGTCTTTCCGCTAAGTACGCCTGTCATTCCGTTCACCACGATGTGTATGTAAGGAGTGGATGGATCAGGAAAATCGTCGAATGTAAGATAAGTCGTGCCGCTGTTTTCGTTCATGACGTAAGCCTTTTCTATGTCCCAGGGCTGGATGACAGTACCGTCAATGTTGTATATTCCGTACTTGCCGTCCTGTTCTACCCAAGCCATATTGTAAGCGCCGACATTATAGAATTTGCCTATGTTGGAATATTCGAAAGGAATGATAATCTTGTTGTTGCCGTCTATCATACCTTCCTTTCCATTATAGGTAGCACGCATCGGAGCATCTTTTGAATAGCTCTCCAACTTGTCGTAGATACATGGAATGAGTGATTTTACTTCGTCTGTACCTTTCAATTCCGCATATCCGTTTTTCCCGTTCTTTACGAGATACACGTACTCGCCAGAGTGCTTTATGCTGCTATATTCGCATTGCAGTAGAGTTATGTCTTGCGAGTTTACCAGACCCAACTTGCCGTCTCTCTGACATTTGTAGACATTATCACGATAGTTGTTGCCCTCTTGGAAAAGGCTGATTTCGTCATAGTTTACTGGTATGTAAACCACACCCTCCTCGTCTACAACACCATATTTATATTCGCCATCTTCTGTATACTTGCTTGCTATTGCAAGTCCGTTCTGGAATGAATATACGTCCGCATAAATGTGCAGCGGATTCTTCTCCTCCTCAGCCTTTCTTGCGAGGTCGGCTATGGACTGTGCATGGCTGAGTGAGGAGAATAGAAGAGATACAATTATAATAAAAAATCTCATCATCTGTAGATTTAATTAATTCTCATAATATACATCGCCGCTGTTGTTGTCAACGAGCTTGTTTCCTTCCCATTTTATTGAAATGGAAATAGACGGACGAGCTGTGACTTTACCAACAAATTGCGAAACTCTTTTGAATACCGGGCTTGACGATGATATCTTGTTGTCGTTTGCATACACACCATTTTCAGTAATTTTCAGAGTTACGCCATTATGATAATAGCTGTTGCCAATGACAAAGTTCTTGACATCCGAATTCGTGTTGAAGCCTTCTTTTACTTGATGTTGTTCTTGGCTATTATTGGAATTGTTATATGTCATGGCTGTGTCTACAACTGCTTCTTCCTTGGCGTCTGTTGCTACAACCTCAGAGTCAGGCTCCATTGTTTGATATTCAGTTGTGTCCATTGGCGTTACTTCTATTATGTTGTTACTTGAGTCAACATTGTTAGAAGATCTATTATACCATATGTAACCACCAAAACCAATTGCGATAACTGCAAGTACAATGACCAAAGCTACTAATCCTTTATTGGCATTATCTTCTTCTTCTACAACTTCTTCTGTGTCTTGTGTGGCAGTTGTTTCATCGTCATTATCATTGCTGTTGAGGTCTTCAGTCGTTGAAACAGTTTGAGCCTTTGTAACAGAACTCTCTTCTTTTACAGGATCTTCTTCTATTATGGGCTTCTCTTCTTTTATAGAAGTTTCCTCTTTTGCAGAAAACTCTTTTGGGCAACCACAGTGAGGACAGAAGTCTGCTCTATCGCTCATCATGCGGCCACAATTCTTACATTTTATCAGTGCCATATCTTATTTTATTTTAGTTAGTGGTAGACGCAGGTCGGGATTCTTTGCATCCGCAGCATCCGAATCGTAATATATGTATTTACCATCAATACAAAAATAGCCACAAACTTTGGGGACAAATCTTCCATTGTTTATATATATATCACTACCTGGAAATGCTATCAATGGTCCTTGTTCTGAACAAGAAAATTGTGCATAATTCATTGTGTCGTATTTATCCCAATGAGCATATACTTTCGTATACCCATCTTTTGTGCTTATGATGGCTGTCTCGTCTTTTTTGACAACGAGGACCCAGTCGTGCTTCAAATCGTCCGTAAATTCAAATGTTCCTATATGTCCATACTTCCTTTCATATTCTCTTTTTTGTTGCTCTTCTTCATATATCCATTGTGACAAATTAGCAAGCATATTCTTTGCCTCTTTATTGCCTTGTTTTGCAGCTAATCCTGCCCAATAGCGTAATTTGTCGAGATTTCTCTCTGTTCCCGTACCATTCCAATAGCATAATGCCAAACTGTATTGGGCTGGATCATAACCTTGTTTTGCAGATAGCATGTAATATTCAAAAGCTTTCTTCTCATTTTTTTTTGTTCCTACTCCATTTTCATAACAATACGCAAGTAGACTTTGAGCTGATGCTAAACCTTGTGTGGCTGACAGCTGATATAATTCAAAAGCCTTTTTGGGGTCTTCTTTCAGACCGCCTTGTCCAAATTGGTATGCCAATGCTAATTCTTCCTGTCCATACATATCTCCAGCTGAGGCTGATTTCTGATAATACTCAATAGCTTTTGCTTCATCTTTTTCTGTTCCTTCGCCATCTAAGTAGCATTTTCCTAAATTCCAAAAAGCGCGTGCATCATTTTGCTCTGCAGCTTTTTTGAACCACATGAAGCCCTTCTTTTTATCCACAACAGTTCCCACTCCGTCAAGATAATATGCTCCAACTGTCCGTTGAGCTAGTGAATAGCCTTTTTTCGCTGCTTCTTCAAACAAGGTGAAGGCTTTTTTGTCGTCTTGTTCGCATCCATCTCCATTCGCATAGGCCACGCCTAAATTAAATATTGCTATAGTGTAACCTTGTTCTGCCGCTGCTTCAAAGTATTTAAAGCTTTCTCCGTACTTGCCAATATGTGTATAATAACGTCCTAGTCCAGTCAGACCTTTTGCGTTATTCTTTTCTGCAGCCTTCTTAAATAGGGCATAAGCTTTTTCGAAATCACCTTTGTTAAAGTTCCTCCAGCCGAGTTCGGCTGTAGCTTCAATGTCCCCTTTGTCCTGCATTGCTGTCAGCTCTGCTTCTGTGTAATTATTGTAAGGATCTACGTATGGCTTAACAGAGTCAATATTTCCGCCATTAAACCACCAAATCGCCATAGCTCCGATAACGATAAACAGTGTGGCTGCAGTGAGTGTGAGTGCTAAGTTCTTGTTCATAACTTTATTTGTAGAATTTATCTTCTTATTATTTCATTGCATTCCAGTAACGTTTGTTGAGTCTTCTCCAGGTTCTGTGCAGACTCGGCCAATAGCGGTGTAGTGCTTTACCCATTCCGCAACAGTCAAGAATAATAAAGTAAATGATTGCAACATAGAACATTATTGCTGTAAAACCACCAATCACGATTAATCCACCTGTACTATTATTATTTGCCATTCCCCATCCTATAATGGCGAATATTATGGCAAACATTAGATACGCCATGAATACAACAATACCCTTGAAGAAAGCCCATATAGCAGCATACAGAAACGTTTTGAATATCAAATTGAAGAAATAGAATATATTGTTGATTACGGCATACTCTTCCTTCTCGCTTTCATTCTTGCAAGTGAGATACCACGGACCAAACAGCCATCCCAAGAATGGATGTTCTTTCTCGAAAGCCTTGCGAGGATAGTTGCTCAAAGGCCAAGGGTCAGTGAATAACCATGAAGATGGTGAGATAGGAGAATACTGACCATTCTCGTTGAAATCTTCTTCATAGTCTGTTGGGGTAGTCTCATGTACTTGCTCCTCTTGCTTTGGTTTCCAATTATCATTAGGACAACCACAGTTAGGGCAAGACTGCATATTCTCTGAATATACTTCGCCACAATCGGGACATTTTACTTGGTTCATAGTTTGTATTGTTTAATTGTACTACTAATTTTTTCTTATTGACAAGATAACAACTTCTTTGTCTCGTCCTATTGTGCCACGAGACTTTAGAGCTGCTATTGCTTCACTCTCATTGTCTGAATAGAGCATGATAGTTGCACTTCCATTTGTGCTGCTTCCAACACCTTCAACTCTATACTTTACAGTATAGCTTTCTTTAATCATATTGACTATATACATTGAGGTTCAGCAGTACTTGTATTCAAAGCCCACTGAACTATTGGTTAATGATTTATCTTGCAAAATTAAAATCAACGGTGGTAGTTCCGTTGAATGTGTAGGGATTTTCGCAACCTGTCATTTTGAGGTTGTCGAATTAAAATGCTTTTTTCATTATGCTTCATTTGCGCACCTTCAGCCCAAACAGTGCCGTTAGTAATTTGATGTTAGGGAGCATAAAAAGAAAAGTGGAGCTTTATTCTTCCTTATCCCTAAATGTGACGGCTTGGACTCCGTTGTTTAAATAGGATAAGGAGAACAAGCCCCACTTGGAGGTATTTCGTTCATAGACACGAATACACACCAAGAGGAAGCCCATTCTCACAAATACTCCTAATTAAACATTCTATGCGAAAGTGTCCAAGTTTCACATTTATAGGAATATAGGCGAAATACGCTTCTCTAAATATGTCCGTCAAATGCCTATTACGGCTATATGACGCTACAAAGTTATATATTTTTAATAAAACAGAGAAATATTTTCTTATAAAAACTTAAAGATTGTTCAGGTGTCCTGATAGACATAGTATGCGTATATGGTTGATACGCATACTATGTCGTTTTCTTATATCCCCAGTTTCTCAATCTTGTTGTATATTGTTTTGCGGTCTATGCCGAGCAGACGGGCGGCTTTGGCTTTGTTGCCGTTGGTCTGTTGCAGAGCGGTGATGATGCGTTGGCGCTCCGTGTCCTCGTCGTGCAGTTGCAGGACGTTGTCGGTGCGTATCTGTCCCATCGCCAGCGTCAGTTCGGCGGTGGTGATCTGCGAGCCGCGCGTGAGCAGCACCGCACGCTTCACCACGTTGTTCAGTTCGCGGAGGTTGCCGGGCCATGAGTGTGAGGCGAGCATCTCCGCAGCGCCAGAGTCGAAGCCCTCAACGTTGCGGTTCAGTTCCTCGTTGGCGTGACGGATGAAGAGGTCGGCGAAGAGGAAAAGGTCGCTGCCGCGCTCCGAGAGCTTAGGCATGTAGATGGTGAACTCGTTGATGCGATGGTAGAGATCCTCGCGGAAACGACCCTCGCTGACAGCTTCCTCAAGGTTTTCGTTCGTAGCGCAGACAAGTCGGATGTCGATGTCTATTTCCTTTGTTCCGCCGACGGGTCGGATGCGACGCTCCTGCAGCGCACGCAGCAGTTGCACCTGCACTTCGTAGCTCAGGTTGCCCACCTCGTCGAGGAACAGCGTGCCGCCGTTGGCTATCTCGAACGCGCCGCGTTTGTCGGCGTCGGCGCCCGTGAACGCTCCCTTCTTATGACCGAAGAACTCGGATGCTGCAACGTCGCGTGGAATCGCTCCGCAGTCGAGTGCGAAGAACGGACGGTCGTGGCGCTGACTGAGGTCGTGAATGCGGTGAGCCACGTACTCCTTGCCGGTGCCCGACGCTCCGAGTATGAGAACGGACATCGGCGTCGGAGCCACCAGCTCTACGTAGCTGTATAGCTGTCGAGAGGCTTCGCTCTTGCCCTCGATGTAGCGAGGAGCGGCTTCCGAGTTTTGAGTTTTGAGTTTTGAATTGTGCGCCGTTGGCGCATTTTGGGTTGTAGAGTTTTGAATTGTTGCATTGCTTTGCTGCGTGTTCTGCTCCATCGCATCGTTAATCTTCTGCAGCAGAATGTCGGGCTGCACAGGCTTTGCTATATAGTCGGCAGCGCCCGACTTCATGGCGAGCACCGCGTTCTGCACCTCCGCATAGTTTGTCATCACGATGAACGGCGCATTGATGCTGTGCTCGTGCATCCAAGCCAGCAGTCGGAGGCCGTCGTGATCGGGCAGTCGGAGGTCGGAGAGCACGAGGTCTACGCTTTTCATGTCCACGAGCAGCTTCACGGCAGCACCAACCGATGTCGCCTTGTCCACCTCAAATCCCTTTCTGCGCAGCCATGTCTGTAGCATTGTGCCGAAAGCGATATCGTCTTCTACAATCAGTATATGTCGCATAGTATTTCCTTAAGTTTCTCTATCAGTTGTTTTGTCAATCTTTCGCGTTCTTGTTCGTTAGGGGGTACTGTTGTTTCCCCAGGGGGTGCACTTGTCTCAAGTGCACCAACCAAGATGTTTTTTTCTTCGCTTTGTGGATGTTGTTGCTTTGTTGGTGCACCTCCAGGTTGTTGTATTGGTGCACTTGAGACAAGTGCACCCCCTGATTGTTGCTGTATTGGTGCACTTGAGACAAGTGCACCCCCAGGGTGTTGTTGCTTTGTTGGTGCACTTGAGACAAGTGCACCCCCTGGGGTTTGCAGTAGTGCAACCCATTGGTTTTTGCCAGGTTCGAGCATTTCGAGTAGCGGCATCGCCTTGTGCGCCGCCTTCGCAACGCGCTCAGGGTCAGAACCGTCGCCTATCATCTCTAAGTATTCCTCTATCGACTTGCGTATGTCGCCTATTATCTGCGCTTCCGCTTCAGGGTCGCCGTCGGTGAAGGGTAGGAGAGCGATTTTGAGTTTTGAGTTTTGAGTTTTGAGTTTTGAGTTGTTCTCGGCTTCGCCTGCGATTGTGAGTTTTGAATTTTGAGTTTTGAGTTTTGAATTGTTCTCGGCTTCGCCTGCGATTGTGAGTTTTGAATTTTGCTCTTTCTCAGAAACCCTTACTGCAGCACCCGTCAGTTGACAGATGGTGGCGGCGAGCGTCTGCACCGAGAATGGCTTGAACAGACAGGCGTCGAAGCCGTCGCTGCGCAGTTGCGGCATGATGCTCTGCTCGTGTGCCGTCATAGCCACGAACTTCGTGCGGAGTACGGACTTGTCGGTTGCAGACGTAGCTGACGATGCGGTGCGTATGCGGCGCATTATCTCGCTGCCGTTCATCTCCGGCATCTCGATGTCGGTGAACACGATGTGCGGATTCTTCTCCACAGCAATACAGATGGCTTCGTAGGCGTGTATGGTCGTCGTGATGTCGAACTGCACGCCGTCGATGCGCCGAAGCATCTCGTTGAGAAGCTGACCCTGCAGGCGGTCGTCGTCTACTATCACCACGGAGATCGTGGGTTGAGATGTTGAGGTGTTGTGGTGTTGAGATGTGCCTTTAGGGGGTGCACTTGTCTCAAGTGCACCAACCATGCTGTTATGTTTGCTTTGTTGGTGCACTTCTTTGCTTTGTTGGTGCACTTGAGACAAGTGCACCCCCTGAGTATGTTTGTTTTGTTGGTGCACTTCTTTGCTTTGTTGGTGCACTTCTTGCTCTGGCAAGCGGCGAAAGCCGAGCGGAGACAAGTGCACCCCCTGAGTATGTTTGCTTTGTTGGTGCACTTGTTGCTTTGTTGGTGCACTTGAGACAAGTGCACCCCCTGAGTGTATCCCCTGATTAGTGACCACCTTCACCGGCAGACACACTCTGAACATTGTGCCCTTGCCCTTTGTCGACGCAACATTTATTCTGCCGCCGAGCAGCGTCACAATCTCGCGAGTGATAGTGAGTCCGAGGCCCACGCCCTCCTTGCCTTGAGCGCCGGGCAGACGCGTGAAGGCGTTGAACACACTCTGCAGTTCTTCGGGTGTCATGCCGCAGCCCGTGTCGCTCACGCTCAGCGTCATCCAACCGTTCATAACGGTTATGCCGACACGTACCTCGCCCTCGTCTGTGTATTTGATGGCGTTGCTCACGAGGTTGTTCACAATCTGCTTGATGCGGAACGCGTCCGAACGGCAGAACATATCCTCCGCAACGTTTATATCTGTAGCCAAGCGCAGCTGTTTAGCCATAGCCAGCGGCTGCATCTGCGCCACACACTCGCAGACGAGCGCAGTCGGCTGGAAGCTCACCTCGTGTCGCTCCGCCTTTCCGCTCTCCAGCTTATGATAGTCGAGCAGCGCCGACACCAGTTGCAGCAGATGATTAGCCGAGCCCGATATGCTCTGCAGGTAGCCCACAGCCTTCGGACGGTCTACATACTCGCTGAGCAGGTCGATGAAACCGGCAATCGACGCAGCCGGTGCCTTTATGTCGTGTGTGATGGTGAGCAGCAGTCGCTCTCGCTGCTGCATGATGCGCTCCGTCTCCGTCTTCGCTTCAAGAATGCGCTGACGGTCGCGACGCTCGCGCTTTATGTCTCTGAGGATGTATACCACGAGAATCGCCGCCGAGAGAATCGCCAACAGTCCCAGCACCGCAATTCTCACGATCATGGCACGTCGCGAACTGATAGCCTTGCCCACAACACGCTGCAGGGCGTTGTGCTCGTCGCTCTGTATGTCCTCCAGCAGCTGCCATGTGCGCTTCGTCAGCTGAATGCTCACCAGCTGCAGACGGTCGTTTCGCGTACTGATGATGCCCTGCTGGCGGTCGTTGGCGCGCTGCTGCTCGCTATGAATCTCGGCAAGCGCGTTAGCCACCGAGTCGGCGATGTTCAGTCGGTGATGGATGGTGTCGGTAGACGGCTGATGCGTCAGTCGGGTAGTGCTTATGGTGTCGGTGCGTTGCTTGCGGAAGGCGTCGCCCAGGCGTCTGAAGAAGCCGCGTTTCGTCTTCACCACCTCGTACACCGTCTCGTGCTGTTCGTGTCGCTCCTTCGTCTGCGGACTGATGACGATAGAGTCGCGTCCGCTGTGCAGCGCCTCCACCTTATTGTTGTAATAGATGTCGCGGCTGTTGTTTTTCAGTACGTTCATCACGAGCAGCGTGTTCTCGCGTTTCGCTATTAGCAGTGCCATTAGCGTATCCAACCGCTGCTGTTTCAGCGTGTCGTTCAGTAGTGGGCGTAACTTACGTGCGTGCCTTTTCGAACCGCTGAGTGCGCGATCGAAGCGTTCCCATTTGCTTGCGTCGCCGAGCAGCACGCTGCGTTCGGCATTGGCGGTCTCGAGCATCGAAAACACGAGCGAGTCGACAATGTCGCGGCGTGCCATAAAACGCTCCGAGGCGTGGTTTACCGCCGACAACGAACGCGTGTTGTCGTATACCATCCATGTGGCAGACAGCAACACGATGGCGAGCAAAGCGTAGCCTACAAGTATTTTTATTCTGGTGCTGAACATATATGCTTCAAAATTCTTATTCCTATATTCTGTATAACGCAGAATCTTGGCTTTTATTTTATAAAACATTCGTTGGTGGTAGAAAACAAAAAGTCTGCACCATTCTTGTTCGTACAAGAACGATGCAGACTGAAAGGAATTAGTGTGTTGTTATTTATGTCTGAAACCCTTACCTTCTCTTAAACCACAGCCGGAGCCTCTGTGCCGGTTGTATCTGTAGATGTAGAGTCCATGAGCATTACGCTCGAGAAGAGGTGTGCTGTAGAGTCAACCGAGTCAACCGAGTCGCTGAGCATTGCCACTTCTTCAGGAGTTGCCTGCTGTTCTGCCGGCTCACCCTCTGCCGGAGCGCCTACAGTGTCGGCTGTGTCAACAACGGTTGAGTCGACCGGCATGTTCAAACCAAGCTCTGCCTTAGAGCTACCAGCAAATACGTTGCTTACTGATACCATAACGAAAGCTGCGAAAGCTACAAAAACTAACTTCTTCATATTCTTAAATTTTTAATTGTTAATTATAATGTTTATCTGTAGAACTCCGTCTTGAACTGATGTTTGTTCGTTGCGTCGTTCACTTAATAGAATGCAATCTGCGTGCCAGAATATGAAGTATTTTGTGTAAGTATCTGATAGTCAGTGTGAATAAAAATTTTTAGTGCTTTGGCATAGACTAAAAAGTTGTGGAGAAGTGTGGAACAAGTGTAGAATAGTTCCACACTTGTGTGTGGACAGAAGTTATTGTTAGTGTGTAGAAAAGTCATCGTCAACCGAACGCCGCCCGATCGGACGGCGAACGGAATCTGATTGGACGGCGAACGGAATCTGATTGGACGGCGAACGGAATCTGATCGGACGGCGAACGGAATCCGATCGGACGGCGTTCGGTTGACGATGAAAGAGTATGGGATTATTGCCAAACAAACTTGAAGGTCTTTGTAGCTGTCGGCGTCTTTACGCTGAGCAGATACACGCCCTTTGGCAGTTGCGGCACGGCAACAGACAGCGTTTCGCCTGCCGAGCGTTTGCCGAGCTGCTTGCTGAACAGCGTGCTGCCCGTCATGCTTGTGATGCCGAGCGTAGCCTGCGTGTCGCGAGCGAAGCCCAATACGATGTTTCCGTCTGCGATGCGCACCGTTCCGTCGAACGGAATGCCGATGCTCACGCAGCCCGTCTCCTGCTTCTCGATGCACTGGCGCAGTCCGTCGAGCGCATTAATCTTGCCGTAGCCCCAGTTGCTGTCGGGCGCCGTAGCCGTGAAGCTGTCCTTGCGTGCCGTGTTCTGCACAATCTCGTGCAACTGTTCGGGCGTGAGTTGCGGATAAGCCTGCAGCCATGTAGCCACAATGCCTGCCACGAACGGCGACGCCATCGACGTGCCCTGCATATAGCCGTACTGGTTGTAGCGACCGAAGTTCTCGTTGTATTCGGCGTACATCAAATTGCCCGATGCGTCGTTGTTAGACACGGCAGAGATGATGAAGCAGCCCGGCGCCGTAATGTTCGGCTTCATGCGTCCGTCTACTGTGGGACCGTAACTCGAGAACGAACTCAGGTCGCCCACGGTCTCCTGCAACGTAGCCTGCTGTCCGCCGTTTGTCGTGTACTCGTTGCGTGTGGTGTACGAGCCCACGGTGAGTATGCGCTTGCCTGTTCCGCCAATCTCGCAGAGCGTAGACGACGCTGCGTCGGGCGCCGAGAAGCCCTCTATGTCGCGCGACTCCAACGCCAGATACGTATTGTCCGACCAAATGTTCACTCTGCCCGCTGTCTTCGGCGTCACGGTGAGCGCTATGGCGTAGTTGTTGCGTATCGAGGTGAGCGCAGATGTCAGCACCACGTGCGGCTTGCCGTTGAGCGGACTCACCTCCGAAGCCACCTTCCACGTGCCCGTAGCGTACTTGCCGAAGTCTACATTCGTGACGCCCTCCGCCGGATAAACGGTCGTAGACCGCGCATCCTTCTTGTTGAACGTGCTGTAGGCGGCGATGTCTACGGTGAAGTCGACACCCTTCTCGCCCCAAATCTCTATCGTGCCGCCCGAAACCGAGTTAGACGGCGCCACCTTGTACTTCACGAACGTGCGTAGCGGCGCAGCGTCGGCTGTGGCGAAGGTATGGTCGATGTGGAAGGCGTCGGTGCGGTGGTTGCCGGCAGCGCCCACGATGAGTCGGCCCGGTCCCTGCATGGCGTCGGTCATGGTGTCGAACGTAGAAGTGCCGTCGTGCGGTCCGTCCTGGTTGCCCAGACTGAGGTTGACGACGCACGGCTTGCCCACCTCGTCGGCATAGTCGAAGATATACTGCACGGCGTTGCTGATGTCGGCGTTGGTGCTCGTGTTCAGGTCGAGCGCCACGAGCACGATGTCGGCGTCGGGCGCATTGCCCACGTACGCCCCGTCCTTGTAGGCGTCGCTACCCGCAGCTATGGCAGCCACGTGCGTGCCATGCGAGTTAGAGTCGCTGTCGCCCTGCGCCTTCTCTATCAGTTCGGGCGTGTTCAGCTCAATGCCGTAGCCGTACTTCGCAGGAGCCGAAGCGCCGTCGAGCGTCGTAGCGCTCTGCTCCCACACACGCTTGATGCGCAGCGCTCCGTCGGCAGGGCGGCGGAAAGCGGCGTGCATATAGTCGAATCCGGCGTCAACCACGCCCACAACCACGCCCTCGCCGGTGTAAGCCTGCGGCAGGTCGGTGCCTTTGTGTATCTGGTCGGTGCCAGCCTCCTGGCGCGCAAGGTTGAGCATCTGCGTTGCGCCCGAAGTAATCTGGATGTACTCTACACCCTGCTGCTTAGCCAGACGCTGCAAGGCGTCGAGCGTGAGGCGCACGGTAGCCGTATTGGCGTTCTCGGCGATAGGCGTCACACCCAACTGCTGCCACGATGTGAGCGCAGGGTCGATTGTTACGTATGCTGAAAGCTGACTGCTTGCGGCGCCCACTGCAGCGGCTTGCGCAGCGGGCGACTTAAGCAGGGTGGGGGAAGCGACGGCAATAGCCGTGCGAGGCGAAAGCGATGCCTGCGCCAACGCTGAGGCTGGTGCGAGCAACATCGTTGCACCTATTATATATATGTATGACTTACGCATGATATACCTTATTATATTATATGTATCTGTTTTCGGCTGCCCTTATTACTTCACGAGCACCTTCTTTGTGGTCTGCTTGCCGTCGGCAGTCACCTTCACGATGTACACGCCCTTGGCAAGATCGGCGTTCTCCACCTGCGCACCAGCGAGGTTGTACACCTGCAAGCGGTCGTATGCTCCGCCTACGTGCACCTTTCCGTTGCTTACGAAGATGCTAACGCTCTGCTCAGCCTCGGCGCTGTTCACGTCGGTAGGCTTGACGAAGCCCGTCTGCTTGTACGACTCGCCCAGGCGCGCCTCGCAGCAGTTGTAGATAGTGTGCTTGTTGTTGTCGTTCTGGTCGAACTCGCCTATGTAAGCCACGACGCTCATGTTCTTCAGCACAGCCTCGACGTTGTTCTTAGTCTCGTCGGCATAATAGGTAGAGTGGATGCTCTCGGGTATGGTGATGGTTTTCTCCCACGAAAGCAGCTGACCCGCTTTTATGTCCTCCACCAGGTATCCCCATGCGTTGCCCGTCACCGTTCCGCGGAAGGTGCGGTTGTGTATGTAGTTGTCTCCGCCGTTCGCCTGACGCGCCTCGATGCCGTCCTGCACGAGGTATACGTTGAAGATAGAGCTGTTGTGAGGCACGGTCTTGTGAGGCAGCACGTAGAGCTTCACGTTCAGCTCGCGTGTGCTCTCGTCCAGTGTGGTCTTGAGGTAGAGCGAAACGTACGGCTCCTTGGTGTCGGCGTAGTAGATAGTAGAAAGCAGACCGTTGATGTCGGTGGCGCTCACTATCGGCGTAGTGCTTACGTTGGCGTAAGTGTTGCGGTTGACCATAGCCGCCGGTGCGAATGTGCTCGACGTGTTAGGGTAGAAGAATATATAAGTAGGGTCTTCGCTCATTGTGAACATATCGGGCTTGTAGCCTACGTGGTGAGCCACCTCAATGATGTTCTTTTCAGTTTTTTTGATGGCAGCCTCAATGTTCAGATGACCGCCAGGACATTGTGAGCAGTCCTGACCCGTGAACGCTTCGAGCAGCAACGAGCGCTCCATAGTCTTCGGGTAGAGGAAGAGGTTGGCGCTGACGCTGTTGTCCGACGTGTCGGTCTCCTTGCCCGCTCCGTTCACGTTAGCGATAGTTACGCTGAGGCTCTGCTCGCCCTCGTTGCTTGTGTCCACGTCTTTGAGGTCGAAGCTATAGCCCTCCTTCGGCTTGATGCTGAGGTCGGCGAAGTGCTGCGTGGTCTTGTTGCCGCCCACCTCTACGATGGCGTCGAAGCTGGTTATGTCCGTCGTGCCGGCGTTCACGAAGCAAGCCGAGAAGTTGCAGTTGTCGCCCGCTTTATAGTAGCCTTCGAAGTTGCTCTGAGCGATGATGGCGTCGGTATAGTCACCCACGTTCTCGGCGTTGACGAAGATGAGCGCGCTGCCCTTGTTCATGCCGTAGGTGTCTACCCACGCCCCGTCCTTGTAGCCGTAGTTGCAGCCCTTGATATCGTACGAACCGTCCGACATGAGCACCTTGTATGTGTTGGCAGCTTCGGTTGTGTAGCCTACGTAGAGACAGTCCTCGTCGCCGGTTATGGTGTACGGCTTATCGAGCGTCCACTTTATCTTGCTCAGCGCCTTCGTCACCTCAACGGTTCCCTCGGCGATAGGTGTGCCGTCGAGCTGCTTGGTGAGGAAAACGTGCATCTTCTTGTCGGTGACATTCTTGCTGCCCAACACGAACTCGGCGAAGTCGATGGTCTTGCCCTTCAGAGCCTGCAGCTTGGCGTGGCTCAGGCGCATAGCCTGTCCCTGCTTCTCGGTGCTGCCGAGGCGGAATACGTTGTTGCGCGAAATCTCATCTTTCGAGTAGCCGATGTTGGTGGCGTTGATGTTCCCTGCTACGAGGAGGAGGGAAGCGATGCTAAGTAGGGTTTTTCTCATAGTATATATTAATTAATTGTTCTTTTGCTTGTTAGTTTCAATTGTATTTACACGCTCTTTATATTAATAATGTGTAATAACTATTTGCTGATAATTTGCTTGCAAATGTACGGCTTTTTGCAAATATATGCAACAATTTAGTTGAAAATACACTTATATAGGCTTGCTTTTAAAAAGTAATTGTGTATCTTTGCAATGTAGTAGACCGCGTTTGGGTAATTGAAGTAGTCTTTTATCGCTAAACTTGCGCTGTCTTAACGCTATTAATAATCAAAAAAACACAGAATTATGGAAAAACGTTTACTTTATTCGGTAGCAGCCATGGCGTTGATGCTTGGCTCTGCAGCCCCGACATTCGCACAGAAAGTAGAGACACAGAACCGATTCTTAGTGAAGGCTGTCACGCTTGGTAGTCAGATGGGCGATATGCCCGAAGACCTCGACTCTAAGCGCGTGTATTATTACTACAACACCGACGGCAAGTTGGTAGGCAGTTCTACCTACGGACGCAACTACACCGACGGTGGCTATTCGGATACCTTCTCGCTCACCGACATCGAGAAGATTATCTTCGATGTAAACGGCAACATGACCAACAAAGACTTCTACCAGTATGGCGACTATGACGACGGCGACTACTCTTTCCGTAAGACACAGAACTGTGAGAGCTATACATACAACGCACATGGCAGACTGGCTACTGACACTACCTCGATGCGCATCAACGAGTATACGTACAACGACGACGGCACGCTGCTAAAGGTTACGTCGTACAACAAACGCACAAAGAAACTTGTGCAGGAGATTACATACACTTATGAGAACGGACAGGCTACTCATTACTCGTCTACCGGACAGTATTACGAGTTCGAGGCTGACCTTAAGTACGACGCCGACGGCAACAAGATAGAAGAATACCAGTATGCGAAGTCGGGCGAGAATGTGAAGCCGCGTCAGCGCGAAACCTGGACATTCACCGACGGTGTGCTCACGCTCTACATGAAGTACCGCTACGACAGTAAAGGTGCGGAAGTAGCTGACTCGAAGAAAGAGTATGTCCCCGTGGAGAACAACATGAACGTTATGGATGTTAGCGACTATACCTACAATTCGGTTAAGGACACATGGAACAAATGGGGCTTGACCGTGCGTCAGACCTACCGCGACTTCAGCGGAATGAAGGAAGCTACACAGACGATGCTTCTCTCGGCTACACCTGACAAGAAACTCAAGAACACTATTAACCTGCAATTCACAGCTCCGAAAGCCGGTCTCGTTCATGGCTGCAAGTTTGTAGTCTACCGCGACTGCGTGGCTCTCGACACGCTCGACCTTGCCGACGTCATGGATCCCGCGACAAAGCAGTGCTCTTATCAGGACAAGGAACTCAAGAGCGACACATACACTTACTTTGTTCAGCCGCTTTTCGCCCTCACAAACGGCGAGATAAGCGATGCTACTGCCGACTCGGAGTGGGTGGGCTACTATACTTCTACGCCTATGGACGTGAACGTGGCTCTCGCTACGGAGCTTCCTGCCGTTACCGACCTGAAGCTCGTAGGTGGCGAGGTGAAGCGCATCGGTTCTATCATGAGCCAATTGATAGAATACTACGCTGATCTCGAATGGAAGAACCCTGCTAATCTCGAAGAACTCGGCTTCGTAAGAAACGATGTTGCCTTCGTGGGTATGGGTCTCTCTGACACTAAGTTGGAAGGCGCCGCCGAGTCTGCCAGAGTGCAGATTATGGACGACGAAATGCAGGTGTATGTCATCACAACATACAAGTACGGCAAGGCTTACTCTGACGCCATCACCGTTACTGTTAAGGACATCGAGAAGTATAACGGTGTGGAGAGCGTTACAGCCGACGGCGTAGTGAAGGCTACATTTGCAGGCAACACGGTGCAGCTCAGCGATGCCGCAAACGTATCGGTTTACTCAGCTGCAGGCGCTAAGGTGTACGCAAAGCAGAATACATGCAGCGTGGCTCTCGGTCAGCTTCCGGCTGCTACATATATAGTATGTGTAGAGAAGGACGGCAAGAGCAGCTTCTATAAGTACGGCGTGAAGTAGCATAAGCTCACGCCTGGATAGCACTTCGTGAAAAGACACACATGTATATTACGTAGAGTATATAATATAATGTGTGTCTTTTCAGATTATTAATTAACCAAAAACATGGAATTATGGGAAAAAAACTACTCAATTCGATTGCAGCTCTGGCATTAGTGCTCGGCTGCCCGGCAACGGCTGACGCTCAGCAGGCGGCTCCAGAAAACAGATTCTTGGTTAATACTGCCACCTTCGGCAGTTCGATGGGCGATATCCCGGACGATGTAGTGTCGAAACGCAGTCTGTATTACTATAACACCGACGGACTCTTCGTCGGTAGAGCCGACTACGGACGCCTCTACACCGACGAAGGCTACTCGGACGACTTCGATGTTATGACTTTCTGCAAGGCTGTCTTCAACACCGACGGCATGATGACCAATAAGGACACGTACCAGTGGGGCGAATACGACGGCGGCGTCTTCAGCTTCCGCAAGACGCAGAACTGCGAGAGCTATACTTACGACAGCGATGGACGATTGGCTACCGACACTACGTCGATGTACATCAACGAGTATGCGTACAACACCGACGGAACGCTGGCTAAGAAGTCTACCTATATCAGAGACACTAAGAAGTTCAAGCAGGAGATTACGTACACCTATACCGACGGCGTGCTCACCCATTACTCGTCAACCGGCGAATACGACTCGTACAAGTTTGAGGCTAACATAAAGTACGACGCCGACGGCAACAAGGTGGAGGAGTATCAGTACAAGCTGAAGGACGGCAAAGAGGTGGCAAAGCAGCGCGAGGCATGGACTTATACCAACTGTGTGCTCACACTCTACGAGAAGTTCCGCTACGATGCAAGCGGCAAGGAGATACCGAGCGCAAAGACCGAGTATAAGCCGGTGAACGGCAATCTGAACCTGATGGATGTTTGCAGCTACAACTACAGCAGTAATAAGTGGACACGTAGCGGTCTGCCCATGCGCTATGAGTATCGCGACTTCAGTGGCATGAAGGAGAAGACTGCCATGATGATTATGTCGGCTACGCTCGACAAGGAGAAGCCGAACACCGTAGACCTCCGCTTCAATGTGCCGAAGGCAGGACTCGAGTACGGCTGCAAGTTCGTCATTTTCCGCAACTGCATACCGCAGGATACCGTTGACCTTGCCGACGTGATAGACCCCGAGACAATGCAGTGTGCTTACGAGGACGACGAACTCAGCAACAGTACATACACCTACTTCATTCAGCCGCTCTTCGCCATGAAGGACGGTAAGATTGTAAAGCCTGCCGCCGACTCGGAGTGGGTGGGTTTCTACAGCACCACTCCTACTGAGATTGAAGTGGCGCTCGACCACGAACTGCCTGCCGTTACCAATCTGGCTCTCGTAGGCGGCGAGGTGAAGAATGTAGGTACGGCTTTGAATCCTGAAAAGGAGTATAACGCTGTCTTTGGTTGGGAAAATCCTGCCGACATGAACGACTACGGCTTTATCAAGCATACGCTCTACTTCGTTGGAAGCAATGTGCCAGAGAACGAAACAAGAGAGGCTTCGAAGGACACGCTTCACGTAATGCTTCTCGATGATGTTGTAGAGGCGTATGTCGTTACGACCTACAAGTACGGCAAGGCGTTCTCCGACACCATCACCGTGAAGATGACAGACATAGAAAACGGCAACTATACAGCCATGCAGCGCATTGGCGTGGACGGAGTTGTAAAGGCTACTTTCGCTGGCAACGTCATTAATCTTGCAGATGCTGCAAACGTATCTGTCTACAATGTTTCGGGCGAACGTGTATATCTACGCAAACGCACAAGAAGCGTATCGCTTGCTCAGCTCCCGACTGCAGCTTATATAATATGTATAGAGCGCGACGGCAAGCAGAGTGTCTACAAGTATCACGTTAAGTGAGGATAAAACAATACCTTAGGCAAAACATTCGAACTACAGAACATAGCCTAAATTATTAATAAATAAAATTCTTAAAAACCGTAATATCAATAGATGAAGACAAAAATGTTACTTGCGTCGCTACTCTTAAGTGGCGCAGCTTTCGCACAGACATCACCCTTAGTGATGGTCACCCCAAGCGACTACAACATCATGGCTGCTTCGCCAAACGGCAAGTGGGCGTGTGGTATGTACTTCGACAGTGGCAACGAGGCTTACGGATTCCGCTGGAATCTGGAGAGCGGAGAGATTGATTTGCTCAATCCGTCGTCGCCTTCGCAGGCTTACAGCGTGTCTAACAACGGCGTTGTTGTGGGCTTGTACACCGACAATAGCTACAAGAAGAACGGTGCTTCGGTGCAGCTCGCTGGCTATTGGCAGAACAACCGCTGGAACCGTCTCGAAATGCCTTCTGACGCTGTGAGCAGCAGTGGCGCTTCTGGCATATCGCCCGACGGACACTACATCACGGGCAACGTGTATGTAGGCGGAAAGTATTTGGGATACGTGTGGAAGGACGGCAAGATTTATCGCCAACTGAAGGAGAACAATGGTATCGCGATGCCTTATGCAATATCGCCCGACGGAGAGTATACTACGGGTTGGGTTATGAACAAGAACCGCCAGGCATGTTTATGGGGACCCGACGGCAATTTCACCACACTCTCTGACCAGCAGTCGCCGTTCTGTGTAGGCAAGAAGTTCTCGCCCGACGGCAAGAAGCTGCTTTACTTCGGCGGTTGGCAGACCGAAGAAGAGGCAGGCGGAGCTGGTAAGGTGCGCGGAGCTTGGGCACTCTACGATATGGAAACCGGCAGGAAGAGCGCTATTCTTCCGGCTGGCGACAACGACGACCTCGACTTCTTCGACATCAGCGCTAACGGCACCGTGATGTGCGAGGACAACCAGTTGGCCTATATCTATCAGAACGGAAAGGGCACCTTCGCATACAAGTATCTGAAGGAAAAAGGCGTGAACCTCGCCGACTATCATGTTTTCGTCAATCCAGACTCGCCGAAGGATTCCGACGGCGAAACCCTTTACAACGTGACTCGCGCCACATCCGTATCGGTAGACGATCACATCATGGGCTTCCTCTTCTACAACGACAACAAGGATTCGGACGGCAACTATGCCATTTCGTCGCAGTCGATGATTGTGAAGTTCGGCAGTCCGATGTTCTCGGCTATGCCTCCGGTGAGCATTAAGGCTCAGCAGTTGTCGGGTCTCAACACGGTGAAGATTACATGGAAGCCGAACGTTGCAGCCACCGACATAACCGGATACAAGGTGTATCGCGACGGCAACAAGGTGAGCAGCGATGTTGTTACCGCTGAAGGATTCGTAGATGCTGGTGTGCCGGTAGGCGAACACGAGTATGTGGTTACGGCAGTGTACGGCGATGTTGAGTCGGCTAACAGCGAGATAGCTACTGTCAAGGTGGAGAATCAGAAGCTTTCTACGCCTACAAACCTCTTCGCACAGCAGCATGGCTACAGCGCAGCATACATGGAGTGGAGCGATCCGTCAACAAACTTCGGAGCGCTCACATACTTCAACCCCGACAACGCCAACCTCGAGACATTCGGCCTGTCGTTCGACGGCGAGAGCTACGAGACAGCCATCGCTTTCGACGCAGTTACGCTCAGCGCATACAAGGGACAGAAGCTCACATCCGTAGGTTTTTACCCGATGGAGGCTCAGGGCGGCTGGACTATCAACCTCTATACACGCAGCGCAGACGGTAAGTTGCAGAAGTTCTACACACAGCCAGTTACGCAGAAGCTGAACTACGGCGAGCGCAACGTCGTTAAGCTCGACACTCCGCAGGATCTGCCTTCAGGCGAACTGCTCGTGTCGGTTGAGGTGAAGGTTACAGAGGCTTCGCAGCGCATCACAGCGCTCGACTTCGGTCGTGCCGTGAAGGGTTCTTCCGACCTGCTCCGCCTTACAACCGAGCCAGACTTCTACTCGATGGGCAACCTTATGGAGGAGAGCAACTATCTCTACGCCGCTTCGTGGGCTATCGACGCTATCGTGGCGCCGGAAGGTGCCGACCTTGCAAAGGACAACGTGACGGGCTATAATATATATGTAGACGGCAAGAAGGTAGGTTCGTCTGCTACAAAGAGCTTCACCGTGCCTTCTCTCGACAAGGGCGACCATGCACTGGGCGTGAGCGCCGTGTATGCCAACGGATCGGAGTCGGAGCCGGCCGTAGCTCAGCTTGCGGTTGTTCCTGACGACAGCCAGCTTCAGGCTGTGAAAGGCGTGGCAGTAGCACCGGTAAGCGCTTCGGCTGTGAAGGCTAATTGGGCAGCACCGGTTGACCGCGACGTGGTTCAGGTGCAGTATTGCACGGGTTCTGCATCAACGCAGGGCGTGACAGCTCCCGCTGACAACAACTATAACATCATGGTAGGCGCGCTCTATCCGTCGAAGACATTCCGCGGTCGCACTGGATACGCCATCAAGAAGGCACGCTTCTATCCGCTCACAGACGCTACATACACAGTGTATGTCTACAAGAACGACGAGCTGATAAGCGAGACCGAGGTAGACGACTACACCGTAGGCAAGTGGAACGAGGTGGAACTCACGAAGCCTATCATCATCGAGAACGGATCTACATACCGTCTTGCCATCGACTGCTATGATGTTACGCCGAAGGAACCGGCTATCGCCGTTGACAGCAGCGATCCGCTGGAAGGCTACTCTGACATCTACTCGCTCGACGGCGAGTCGTGGAGCTCAATATCTTCTACCGGCGTGATGGCTAACTGGATGATTGGTCTCGTGCTGGAGAACCCGAAACCAGGTACGTTGCCTATCGAAGGCTACGACGTGTTTATCGACAACGCTAAGAAGAACGCGGCGAAGCTCACGGAGAGAACATACACACACGACTTCGGTACCGACGACAAGCAGCAGCACACTATCCGCGTTGACGTATACTACACAGTGAAGTCGACAAGCGTGAAGGGCGGCGTAACCAACTTCCTCATCGCCGTTGCAGGTATCGACGAGAACACCATAGGACGCATCGAGATGCGCCAGGGCGAGAACGAGCTCACCGTAACTGGCGAGGGCGTGACGTCGGTAGAACTTGTGTCGGCAGCAGGCGCTGTTGTAGCAAAGGCAGAAGGCAACACCGTATCGCTCAACGGCTTGACCGCAGGCGTATATGTAGTGAAAGCCGTAGTAGCCGGCGAAACCGTCACACGCAAGATAATGATAACGAAGTAAAAGTTTTAGCAGGTTAAGCACAAATTTGCTACACTTAAGCCAAGAATAATGCGTTTTGTTCCATAATCGGTAAAATGAGGGTTGCGTGTTGCAAAAAATATGAGTAAATTTGCAACGTGAACAGAAACGTAAACCAGATTTGACCAACACAAAACGCATCATATAAAAGCAAAAAAGCGCTGACGAAGATTGTTTCGCCAGCGCTTTTTTTAATTAGTAATTCGTAATTATTAATTATTAATTATTAATTGTTAGGGCGTAATTATAAATCACGAATCACGAATTAATAATTAATAATTACGAATTAATAATTAATCAATTCTTCTTCAGCAAGTCGCGAATCTCTGTGAGCAGCAACTCCTCCTTTGTCGGCTTCGGCTCCTCGGGCGCAGGTGCAGGCTTGGTCTCCTCCTCCTTCTTCTTGAGGTTAGCCAGCTTGTTGATGCCCTTCACGAGGAGGAACACGCAGAAAGCGATGATAGTGAAGTCGATGATAGTCTGAATGAACGCACCATAGTTGATGGTAGCCGGCTTCATTGTCTCCATGCCGAGGTTTACGGCAGGCAACTCGAACTTCAGGTCGCTGAAGTTGACGCCGCCGATGAGCCATCCGATAGGCGGCATGATGATATCGTTCACGATAGAGCTAACTATCTTTCCGAACGCACCGCCGATGATCACACCGACAGCCATGTCGACAGCGTTGCCCTTTACGGCGAACGCCTTGAACTCATTTAGCATTTTTCCCATAGTTTCTGTTTGTTAATTGTTTAATTTCGAATGTCCGATTGTATGTTTCTTGTTTCTAACTATCTTATTTTGCAAAGTGTATATAGCAAACTGCGCTTATTATATATAATGTATATAGCCCAGTGAAATTATATAGCGATTTTTTAAATAATTTAATACCTCTATTGGCTGCAAAATTAGAAAATAATTATTAACTTTGCGCTCGATAAAGAAAAAAATGCTCAAAAGTATTGCTTTTTGAATGTTTCAGCTCATTGGCAAGTACTGTGGAGCTTGAAAGTAAGATTTATTTTCAACCATTAATTAAAATATTAAAAAAATGACAAAAGTTGCTATTAACGGCTTCGGCCGTATCGGTCGTCTGGCTTTCCGTCAGATGTTTGAGGCAGAGGGTTATGAGGTGGTTGCTATCAACGACCTTACATCTCCAAAAATGTTGGCTCACCTTCTTAAGTATGATACAGCTCAGGGTGGCTTCGCTGGCAAGTACGGTGAGGGCAAGCACACTGTAGAGGCAACAGACAACTCTATCATCGTTGATGGTAAGGAAATCACTATCTATGCTAAGCCAAACGCTGCTGAGCTTCCTTGGGGCGAGCTTGGTGTTGACGTAGTACTCGAGTGCACAGGTTTCTACACATCAAAGGAGAAGGCTTCTGCTCACATCGCAGCAGGTGCTAAGAAGGTTGTTATCTCTGCTCCTGCTGGTAACGATCTCCCAACTATCGTTTACAACACAAACCACAAGACTTTGACTCCGGCCGACACAGTTATTTCTGCAGCTTCTTGTACAACTAACTGCTTGGCTCCTATGGCTTACGCTTTGAACAAGTATGCAGCTATCCAGTCAGGTATCATGTCTACTATCCACGCTTACACAGGTGACCAGATGATTCTCGACGGTCCTCAGCGCAAGGGCGACCTCCGTCGTTCACGTGCAGGTGCTCAGAACATCGTTCCTAACTCTACTGGTGCTGCTAAGGCTATCGGTTTGGTTATCCCTGAGTTGAATGGTAAGTTGATCGGTTCTGCACAGCGTGTTCCGACTCCAACAGGTTCTACAACTATCCTCGTTGCTGTTGTTAAGGGTAAGGACGTAACTGTAGAGGGTATCAACGCTGCTATGAAGGCTGCTTCTAACGAGAGCTTCGGTTACAACGATGAGCTGATCGTTTCTTCTGATATCATCGGTATGCGTTTCGGTTCACTCTTCGATGCTACTCAGACAATGGTTAGCAAGATCGACGAGGATACATATCAGGTACAGGTAGTTTCTTGGTACGACAATGAGAACTCTTATACTTCTCAGATGGTTCGTACTATCAAGTACC